>Ga0209936_1000430_pt1 | contig 25573 bp, 22 predicted proteins | sample SalPonR1_A_D1_MG_FD_185694 | JGI IMG/M metagenome (GOLD analysis project Ga0209936, IMG submission 185694) | Salt pond soil microbial communities from South San Francisco under conditions of wetland restoration - Salt Pond MetaG R1_A_D1_MG... ... | reverse complement strand
TTGCCTGGCGTTGGAGTAATCGTCCAGATATTTCAGCTTTACATCCAAAATTGCTGCTTGCAGGGTATCAAGTCTTGAATTACAACCTATAATATCATGATGATATTTTATGGATTGTCCATGGTTAGCAATCATCCTACATTTCTCGGCTAATACCTTATCTTGGACAAACAAAGCCCCTCCGTCGCCATAGGCGCCCAAATTTTTTGATGGAAAAAAGGAAGTAGTTCCTATATGTCCAATGGTTCCGGCAAAAACCTTGTTGCCATCCGAGAAAGTGTATTTTGCGCCAATAGCTTGTGCTGTATCTTCCACAACATAAAGATGATGTTTTTGCGCAATTTGCATTAAAGGTTCCATATCGGCACATTGTCCATACAAATGTACGGGGATAATGGCTTTGGTTTTGCTGGTAATTTTATTTTCAATTTGTGAAATATCTATCGTAAAATAATCCGGATCAACATCCACAAATACCGGGGTTAATTTAAGCAAAGCAATTACTTCTGCTGTGGCAACATAGGTATGAACAGGGACAATCACTTCGTCGCCAGGTTGCAAATTTAAAGCCATTAATCCAATTTGCAAAGCATCGGTGCCATTGGCACAGGGAACCACTTGTGTCCCTCCCAAATATTCCGATAAATGGTTGGCAAATTCCTTTACTTTTGGCCCATTGATAAATGCAGTGGCATCAATCACTTTCTGGATTTCGCTATTAATCTCTTGTTTTATTTTTTCGTACTGACCTTTGAGGTCTACCATTCGGATGTTCATTATTTTGCTATTTATTTGTGTTATCTAATGCCCATAATCTGGCAAAATAATATGATTATAAAAATTATTAACATAAAACAAAAAAGCTCTAATTAAAAATCAGAGCTTTTCTGGTTTCGTACGCGTATTACTTAGCATAGTTAATAGCCCGGGTTTCTCGAATAACTGTAATCTTGATTTGTCCGGGATAGGTCATTTCATTTTGAATTTTTTGTGATATTTCGTACGATAACTTTTCTGCATCCGTATCGCTTATTTTTTCGCTTCCAACAATTACGCGTAACTCTCTTCCGGCTTGTATAGCATAGGTTTTCATAACCCCGGGGTGGGCTAATGCTAATTCTTCCAGATTTTTCAGTCGTTTAATATACGACTCAACCACTTCGCGTCGTGCACCGGGGCGTGCACCGGAAATAGCATCACAAACCTGTACAATAGGAGAGATGAGCGATGTCATTTCTATCTCGTCGTGGTGTGCACCAATAGCATTACATACTTCTGGTTTTTCTTTAAATTTCTCGGCAATTTTCATCCCTAAAATTGCATGAGGTAATTCCGGTTCATCGTCGGGTACTTTACCTATATCATGTAACAATCCGGCACGTTTGGCAAGTTTTGGGTTTAGGCCCAATTCCGAAGCCATAATAGCCGATAGATTAGCTACTTCACGCGAGTGTTGCAACAGATTTTGTCCGTACGATGAACGGTATTTCATTTTTCCGATTAATCGGATAATTTCGGGATGTAATCCGTGAACACCCAAATCAATGGCTGTGCGTTTACCTACTTCAATAATTTCATCCTCAATTTGTTTTTGGGTTTTTTGTACTACCTCTTCAATCCTTGCCGGATGAATTCTTCCATCAGTTACCAGTTGGTGTAGAGCCAATCGTGCAGTTTCTCTTCTAACAGGATCGAAAGCCGAAAGAATAATGGCTTCGGGAGTATCATCTACAATAATTTCTACACCTGTAGCAGCTTCAAGGGCTCTTATGTTTCTTCCTTCACGGCCAATAATACGTCCTTTAATTTCATCGCTATCAATATTGAAAACCGTAACCGAATTTTCAACAGCTGTTTCGGTAGCTACCCTTTGAACCGTTTGTACTACAATCCGTTTTGCTTCTTTATTGGCCGTCATTTTTGATTCTTCCATAATCTCATTGATTTGAGACATGGCTTCAGTCTTGGCTTCGGCTTTTAACGATTCAGTCAGTTGCTCTTTGGCTTCTTCGGCCGAAAGGCCGGAAATAGCTTCCAACTGCTCTACTTGTTGTTTATGTGTTTTGTCCAGCTCTTCGCTACGTTTTTCAACAAGATCCATTTGTATTTGTAAATTATCGCGAATGGCATCCAGCTCTTTCTTCATGCGCTGGTTCTCTTCTATCTTTTGAGATAGCGCAATTTCTTTTTGTTTAAACTTATTTTCGGCAGCAATTAATTTGTTATTGCGTTCGTTAATTTCTTTTTCATGTTCACTTTTTAAGTGAAGAAATTTTTCTTTTGCCTGTAAAATTTTGTCTTTTCGTATTACTTCTGCCTCTGTTTCTGCTTCTTTAATAATCTTTGTGCTTTTATTGTGAAGTGCTTTATCCCAAATAAAATAAGAGATTACACCACCAACAATAAAACCACTCCCAGCAGCAATTGTAGCTACAATTGGTAAAGAGACCACTCCTAATATGGTTGTAATTATTGTCATATGTATTAATTTTTAAAGTTTATAAAAAACCCGCATTAACTTCTCTAATTCTCTAAAAACCCCAGATTAATATGGGTGGAGCTGCTATTCGATGTCGGCCGTCCCCTGCTCCCGAAGGAGTTCCAATAAATTGGAATGGGGCCTGCCCTTGACCAAATAAGCTTGGCTCCAATTGATTAAGTGTTGAGTTTCACAGACATTAAAGAAATAATGCGGGCTATAATATTATATGTAAAGAACGTTTAGTATTCTCTTTTTAAAAAATCTTCTAATTGGTTATCTAATTCTTGTATTTCTTCTAAAACAGACGATGTATCTGCAGTACTATCATTTTCTATTACCTGAATCACATATTGAAGAGCTGCCATAGCTAAAAAATCCTGAACATCTTTATCAGAGTATCGCTGTTTATATTGCAATACTTTTTCATTGATCAGTTTAGCCGCTTTTCGAATCTTCTCTTCATCATTGCGATCTATTTTTAGTGGATAATATCTGTCCGCTACATTTACCCTTATGGATAATTTTTCGTCCATTATAATTAATTTATTCTATTTATTCAAAAGAGCAATACATTTATCAATCTCCCGCACAATTCTGTTAATATTTATTTTAGCATCATGCTTATCGCCTGTTGATGCCAAAATACTTTTTGCTAATTTTAACTTGTTGTATTTGTTTTTTATAAATTCTAATTCAGATTCTTTATCTTTTAATGCTGTTTTTAGTTCGTTTTTTTCTTTTAATAATTCTGCATTATCGGTTTTTAATCGCTCATAAAGATTGAAAACCTTTTCAATTTTATGCTTTAAATGATCTAATATTATACCTTGTTCAACAGCCATTTTTATATTTAATAAGCTTTGCAAAAATAATACAGCTTAAACTATTTTAAAAATATTCGATCTTTTAATTTAAAATAAAACAAATTAAATTTTAGTTTTGTTGTGCTTAAAATCAAATATTTTAATCTGTATAAAATTATAGAAAATAATGCAATTTAAAAAGATAGCTGTACTTTTTTATTTTTTTGTTCTTAGTAATATAGTTTTCAGTCAGATAAGTTATGAGAATATTCATTTTTGTTCTCCTGTGGAGATTCCCATTTTTTTATCTGGAAATTTTGGAGAATTACGTTCTTCTCATTTTCATGCTGGTATTGATGTAAAAACAAATGGCGTTGAAGGGAAAAAAGTTTTTACCATAGAAGATGGATTTATTTCACGAATAAGAATTGCTGCCGGAGGTTATGGCAAATCATTATACATCGAGCATCCCAATGGATATACTTCAGTTTATGCCCATTTAAGCAGGTTTAATAACAAATTAGGTAAATTGGTTAAAGACCTACAATATCAACATCAGGAATTTGAAATCAATTATTTCCCCGAAAGAAATCAACTAAAAGTAAAAAAGGGTGATTTAATTGGATTTTCAGGTAATTCAGGCAGTTCTACAGGCCCTCATTTGCATTTCGAAATAAGAGAAACAAAACGACAAATACCCGTAAATCCTTTGTTTTTTGATTTTAACATTACCGACCAGATTCCACCGGTTTTTTATTCCCTTTCTATTTATCCATTGGGCGAATCGGGGTATGTTAATTATGCTGATAAAGCAATAAATTATGAGGTAGTTAAAAGAAATCATTTTTATTCGGTTAAAGATACTCAGGAGATTGTTGTGGCAGGACCGGTTGGTTTTGGTATAGATATCAACGACTACCTTAATAATTCCCATAATCCCTGCGGGATTTATTCGTTAAGTTTATTTGTTGATAGTTTGAAAATCTATTCGCATACGATAAATAAAATATCTTTTGCCGAAACCGGATTCATTAAAAGTCATATCGATTATGCCGAAAAGAAAAGATCGAAAAAAACGGTGCAGAAAATGTTTATTGACCCTAACAATCAGTTGTCTATTTATCAATCGGTAATTAATCGGGGAATTTATAATTTTGATGATGAAAAAAAATATACCATAAGTGTTGTTGCTACGGATGTTTATGGAAATAAGTCGAAATTGGTATTTGAGGTTATTGGAAATGGGATACTGCCACGCCCTGATTTGAGAAAAACGACCAACGGAGATCTAATGCATTGGGAGAAAAAAAATATTTTTGAAAACGATGACATAAAAGTTGTGATCCCCTCAAATGCGCTTTACGATACCCTTAATTTTAAATATCAATCCGTAGAAACACCTGAGCATGCATTTTCCAAATTACATCATATTCATAATGAATATACACCATTGCATAAAAATATAAACCTTTCCCTTCGAATTGAAAATCTCCCTGAGGCCCTTTCAGAAAAAGCTTTTGTTGCACAAATTGAAAAGAATGGTAACGGAAAAGAGGAGAAAATTATCTTTTGTGGTGGAGAAATAGAAGGAGATTTTATTATAACTCAAACCCGCTCGTTTGGTTTGTATACAGTACTTGTAGATACGATAGCTCCTATAATTGAGCCGGTCAATTACAACGGAACAACCATTCATCCTGACAGTCAGCTTAAATTTCTGATTACCGATGAGCTTTCTGGAATTCAATCATTCAATGGATTTATTGATAACGAATGGGCACTATTCGAATATGACGCCAAAAATGATTTGCTGTTTTATTCTATTGACAAAGAGAAATTAGAGAAAAATAAGCAACACGAGCTGGAATTGTTTGTTATAGATAATAAAGGGAATATAGCAACTTATTATTCAACTTTTAATTGGTAATGTTATGATAATGAAAAGAATTTGGCCACTAACTGTTTTTTTGATTTTAGCAGGAATATTTTCTTGTTCACGAGTTTCCATAAATCCCGAAATAACGGAGCAGGATCTTTTTAAACATATCGATTTTTTAGCGAGTGATTCGCTAAAAGGCCGATATCCTGGAACGGCAGAAGATAGGGTAGCCGCTGAATATATTGCAAGCGTTTTTGATCACTCCGGCTTGGAACTCCTTTTTGATGATGGATTACAAGCGTTTGAAGTGGTTTCGGAAATTGAGACAGGAGCGAATAACCTATTACGTTTTCAACAGAAAAAATTTCGTTTACATAACGATTTTATTCCCATATCATATAGTGCTTCGGCCGAAATAGAAAAACCGGTTGTGTTTGTTGGTTATGGCTTGAAGATTGATGACGAACAATTTCAGAGGAATGATTATGAAAAAATGGAGGTGCAAGATAAAATAGTTCTAATCCTTCGTGGTGTTCCTGATAATCTGCCAGAAAAATATTCGTCCTACACCGGATTACGTTCAAAAGCAATTACAGCTAAAGATATGGGAGCAGCAGGAGTCATGTTTGTATCTGGCCCACAATTTAATAAAGAGGATGAATTGCTGATTTTTGATAAACCAGAAGGAAAACTTTCCCTTCCGATTATTCAAATAAAAAGAAACGTTGCTAACGAACTATTGTCGGATAAAAATTTAACCGTTGCAGAACTGGAAAAATCGCTTAATGAAATAAAATTTTTTCATTCCTTCTTTTTAGAACAAAATGTATATCTAAAAACGGATATTCAGGCAAAAAGAAAATATACTTATAATGTTGTAGCTCAATTGAACTCAAAAAACAAAAATCGCTATATTGTAATTGGAGCTCATTATGATCACTTAGGATTTGGTGGACCAGGAACAGGTTCTAGAATGCCTAACACAACAGCCAGTCACAATGGCGCCGATGATAATGCTTCAGGAGTTGCTGCCATGATAGAGATTGCACAAAAACTGGCATCCAAAAAAGACAGCCTGAATACGAACTTTCTTTTCGTAGCTTTTGGTGCCGAAGAAATGGGATTATTGGGATCTAAGCATTTTGTTCACCAATTACCCGTTGCAGATTCTTTAATTACTGCTATGATTAATATAGATATGGTGGGACGGTTAAAAGAAGATCAAAGCCTTCAAATTGGTGGCGTAGGAACTTCTGTTGAAGCCGATTCAATGCTCAACTCATTGAATAAAAATTATAATCTTAAGTTAGGATTATCCCAGGAAGGATATGGCCCTTCAGATCACTCTTCTTTTTACAGTAAAAATATTCCGGTGCTCTTTTACTCTACAGGTGCACATATCGATTATCATACGCCCAATGATACTGTTGGGGCAATCAATCTTAACGGATTAGTGGATGTTACCCAATTTATTTACGATCTGGTTTTTAAATTATCTTCCGAAAATGTTTGTTTAACATTTCAGGAGGCAGGACCTAAGGTGCCCGATGGTGATTATAACCGAAGAGAGTTAAAAGTAACTTTAGGTATTATGCCCGATTTTTCGGGCGTAGAAAAACGTGGTTTGCGGGCTGATCTTGTGATTAAAGGAAAACCTGCCGATAAAGCCGGAATGAAATCAGGGGATGTAATTGTTGCCTTGGATGGTATGCCTGTGGGTGATATTTATGAATACATGGAAAGATTAAATAAATTGAAACCCGGACAAATTATTACGGTTGAAGTTATTCGGGATGAAGAAAAGAAAGTGCTTATTGTACAATTATAATTGATTGAAAATGAAAAAAACAATTTTTTGGATACTTGCTATATTTATTACGTTAGCATCAGCTTATTTTCAACGAAAAACAGGGCCCACAAAACCAAAAGAATCTAAAATAGCATTCGAAAATAGAGGGCTGGATTTTCAACTTCCACGAACGCATGTTTCGACCAAAGATTGCAGGATCATTATTCCGGTAGAAGATTCATTAGTTAAAGGTGAAATAATGCTTAAACGTTATCCTACTGATGATGACTGGAGTAGTATTGATTTATTTTATGAAAATCAAGCATTAACCGCATACCTACCTAAGCAAGCTCCTGCTGGTAAGCTGAAATATTATATTCGTTTTTGGGAAAACGATTCACCCGATAACCGTAAAAAAACACAAGAGGTGATTATTAGATTCAAAGGCGAAGTTCCTTCCTGGGCTATGATTCCACACGTACTTTTTATGTTTTTAGCCATGTTAATATCCAATTTGTCGGGTTTATTGGCTTTAGGAAAAATAAAACAACAAGTTTTTTATGGAAGATTAACGTTAATGTTATTAATTGCCGGGGGATTGATATTTGGCCCTATCGTTCAATATTTTGCGTTTGGCCAGGCCTGGACAGGGATTCCTTTGGGATGGGATTTAACCGATAACAAAACCCTGATTGGTATTATATTTTGGATTGCTGCCGTTGTAGCAAACAGAAAAAAAGCAAATTACACATACACGTTGATTGCATCCATTGTACTTTTACTAATTTATATTATTCCACATAGTTTGTTTGGCTCAGAATTGGACTATGAAAAAGGCGAAGTAATAACTGGCATGATTCATGTCTTTTTTTAATTTATTGTTTTTTAAAAATTTATTTATTTGATTTCTTGCGTAAGATATTAGTAAAAATAATGAATTGAGAGAATTGTGCAGATTTTTTTTATTTAAAATCATGAAATAAAAGAAACAAATTTTATTCCTTCATAAAATTTTGTATTTTTAAACGGCAAAAGCTTTTTGCTTTTGCCGTTTAAAAATGAGTTAAAAATTATTACCTAACCTTAAAAGTTAATATTATGAGCAATCAGGGATTTAGTTTTAAGAAATTTTTCGAAGATTCAAAAAAAGCTCTTTTATCTCCAAAAGAGTATTTTTCAACCATGGAAACCACTGGTGGAATAGGAGAACCTTTAGTAAAAGCTTTAATTTATGGAGCCATTGCAGGTATTTTTGCATTAATTTGGAGTTTACTAAATTTATCAACCTCTTCTGGTTTATTTGGTGGCGGCGTTGGCATTCTTGCCTTAATTTGGTCAATTATAGCAGCTGTTATTGGAGTATTTATTGGAGCTGTAATTGTATTAATTATTTCATCTATTGCAAAAGGCAATTCAGAGTTTGAACCCAGTATGCGTGTTGCTGCTGCTATAATGGTAATTATGCCTATTAGTGCTTTTTTTGGATTTTTAGGAGGTGTTCGAATTATTAGTACTGTAATTAATTTGGCAATTAACCTGTATGGATTATATTTATTATACCTGGCCGTTACGTTGGCATTGAAAGGTGAAGATAAACCTGCTAAAATTGTTTCTTATGTTTTAGGGGGCTTATTAATTTTATTTTTTATAATTGGATTGGGTACCCGAAGCGCAGTGAATAAGTTCTCGAAAAGCTATGAAAAAGAAACGAATAAAGTATTAAAAGAGTATCAAAAAACTGCCGAGGAGGCTGCTAAAGAGTTTGAGGAAGCAAGTAAAGAGATGGAAGATGATGAGTAAACAAAAAATAGTAATTATTAAAAAAGCAGGACAATCTGTCCTGCTTTTATTTTTTCTCTTTTGCACAAATTAGCTTACTCTTCAATAACTTCTTCAGCTTCTTCTTTAACTTCTTCTTTAACTTCTTCTGCAACTTCTTCAGCTTCATCAACTGCTTCTTCGGCAGTTTCTTCAACTTCTTCTTTTGCTTCTTCTACTTGTTCAGTTGCTTCTTCAACTTTTTCTTCAGCTTTTTCTTTTGAACTGCCGCATGAATATAATGCAGTAAAACTAATTAGTGCAAAGGCTACCAGTAATAATTGTAATTTTTTCATTGTGTAATTTGATTTAATTATAGATTAGGATTCCTAACAAAAATATAAAAATTATTACAAAATCAATAGTTTCAAACAATTTTTTTTTATATTCTTTAACAAACTAATACTTTAGCCTTATTTGCAGCCCAGCTTTAAACCATCTACCGGGCATAGTAATATTTAAAATATCAAAATAATTTATATTAAATATGTTGGTAGCTTCAGCATAAACATCAACCCGTTTAAGGTTATACGTTAATTTTGCATCGAACAGCCAATAAGGATTAAATTCTTTTTCTTCTGTATATTCTGCCTGAATTTGATCATAATACATAAAATGACCAAATCTGTCTTGATATTTTGCAATCCAGTTTAGTGTTAGTTTTTTTATAATCTGATGTGATGAATTAAAAATCAGGTTATGTTTTAAATGACTTAATGAATATTTTGTTTCAAAATCTCCAGAATAAATATCCTGGTGTAAATAAGTGTATTTTATATCAATAAATTTAAAAAGGGTTAAAGGAATTAATTGATCCAAAAATATCCTTTGGTTGATGCCAAAACCAAATGTGGTTACTTCTGTTAGATTTTGTGTTTCCCATTTTTCTGATGGTTCAGAATTAATGCGTTTTACCCAGGCAATTAAATTTTCCGCATCGCGATAAAAGAAATGAACATCTGATTTTATAAATGAATGATGAAATTTAAGCCCTGTTTCATAATTCCATGCCTCTTCCGGCTTTAAATCGGGATTGCCAATATTCTTAGGACCGGAATAAAATAAATCGGTAAATGTAGGCAGTCGTAATGATTTGTTGATGGCTCCATATCCGCTGAGATGTTTTGTGATAGCTAAACTAAAATCTATCCCCGGATAGATATTAAAGTCTAAAGGGCTGTCTGAAATCCAGCTGCCCAATAAACCGGTATTGACCGTTAGTTTTGAAACTGTAAATGAGTGTTTGATTGAATAATGAGACAGAGTCCGGCTATAGCTCTTTGTATAAAAGCCATTTTTTTCGCCAATTGCTTTAATAGAATCATTTATGGGTTCACCTAAAACATTGCTTAAAATATTTTCTGATCTTATTTCGGCACCTAAACGAGTTATTCCTAAGCTGGTACTCATGCGAGCATCTATGTTAGCTCCGTATACATCGGTCAAATGATAGTTATGCCCTGTATACCAGCTGGCAGGATTATCCCTGAATAATTCAAAACGGTCCTGATGCCTGCGAAAATAAATGACAGGACTCATTTTAAGTTTTTTCCCGGTTTGAAATTTTAAACTGGCAAATGTTGTTTTAATATGTTCAAACTGATTGGGGTATTCCGGGGTATAAAAACTATTAGCTCCAAATTGCTTATTGGTATAACCCGTCTGAAAATGTATCTTACCATAATCTGCTTCGTGATTGAATTGATAAAAAAGATTATACTGATTAAAGTCGGTGTTTTTTACATATCCATCGCTCATCGATTGTGAAAAAGAGATAAATTGGCGTGTGTTTTTTACCCGGTATGCACTGGAAAGGTTTGTTGTAAACAATCCAAAATCACCCAATGAGATATTGGCTTTGGTGTAGTTTGTTTCCGATTGGTTGGTAATAAAATTAATTGCTCCGCTAAATGCATTGGGGCCGAAAATATTAGAACCGGAACCTTCTAAAATTTCAATACGTTCAATTGCATTAAGGTCAATAGGAATGTTTAAACTGTGATGCCCTGTTTGGGGGTCGGAAATATTTACTCCGTTAAGAAGAATGATGTTTTGATCGAAAGAACCTCCGCGTATACTTATATCTGCCTGTATGCCATTCGTTCCCCGTTGTCTCAGGTCAACGCCTGAAAAAGTTTCAAGTACTTCATTGATAGTGGACACAGGCATTATTTCTATTTCATCGTTATCTACCGTTGTTACAATTCTTGATAGTTGAGAAGAAACGATGGGTGGCTTTTGCGCTTTTACTACTATTTCATCTAATTTATGGTTTTTTATATTAGATGTATCGGTTTGGCTTAATACCTGAATGGGTAAAAGTACAATACTGTATGCCAGACTTAATGTGGTAATTTTGACAATTTTATGTAAACTGGCAAAAACCGAATAGTTTTTTCTTTTCCATTCGTTAAAAATTAAAACATTTTTAAATACGTTTTTTGTTTTTTGTGTTTTCATTTATTAATAATTTAAAGATTAAAAGAGCAAAAATAGATAAATTGTAATCATATAGATACAAGTCAGGAGTATATTGCAAAACATAAGGTAAAAGTATATTCATGCATCGCTTTAATTTTAAAACCGTAATGTAAATAATGATGTGTAAAAAATATACTTTGCATAAATTTTAATAAATTGGGATTATTGTGCAGCACAATTTTTTTTTAAACGTCTTTTAATTGGAATATGAATAAACAGGAAAATATATACAGAAATATCCATCAGGATATTATTGAACGATGTAAATCGGGGGAGCAAAAAGCTCAGTTTCAACTGTATAAATTATATTATAAAGCAATGTATAATACCTGTTTACGCATTGTTAACGATAGTCAGGAAGTCGAAGATATCATGCAGGAAGCGTTCTTAAAAGCATTTGAAAAAATGAAGACTTACAAAGGGGAGGTAAGTTTTGGAGCCTGGCTCAAAAGGATTGTCATCAATCATTCGCTCGACGAGCTGAGAAAAAGAAAACTCGATATGGAATCGATTGATGATTCGTTATTTGAGTTAAAAGAAAAAAAAAACGAAAAAGAAAGGGTTAACGAAGAGGAGGTGATACTGAAAGCGGAAGAGATTAGAGATGAAATAAACAATTTGCCCGATGGCTACCGGATTGTTTTATCGCTTTATTTAATTGAAGGATACGATCATGATGAAATAAGTGAGATATTAAATATTAGCAGCTCAACATCGCGATCACAATGTACCAGGGCAAAACAAAAATTATTAAAAAATTTACAAGAAAAAGCAAAAACCAACGAAATATGAAAGATGTGAAAAAAACAATTAATGAAAATCGTTCGGTTTTCGATTCGTTTGAACCCGACGAAGGGCATTTTGAGCGGTTTGAACAAAAGCTGAACCAAATGCACAAAAGCAAAAATAAGACCTTTACGTTAGGTTTTATGCTTAAAGCAGCAGTTGTTGCCCTACTGGTAGTGCTCTCCGGTCTTTGGGTTTATGATAAAACATTTACAACACCCACTGTAAAAGACGGAATTGCATTAAGAGAGATTTCACCAGAGTACAGCGAGGTAGAATTGTATTATACCAAACTGGTAAATCAGAAGTATAACGAAATTAATGATTTTTCTTTTATCGACAATAAACAGAAAGAAATGTTAATGCACGAGCTTAACGAAATGGACTCAATCTATGAAAACCTGAAAAAAGATTTAACCTTAAATCCAAACGACGACAGAGTAATAAATGCTATGATACAGCATTATCAACTTAAAGTTAAAGTAATGAATCAAATATTAGGACAGTTACAACAAGTTAAAAATATCGAACAAGAAAAACAAGAAAACTATGAAAGCACCAAAATTTAAGTCCGTATTATTACTATTTTTAATACAAATTTTAGTATTTTCAGTGGCCGTTTCGGCCCCTGATGAATTCTCAAAAAGTCTGCATAAAGAATTTAATGCTGATCAAAATACGCTATTCTTTATCGAAAATAAATTTGGCGATGTGGATATCAATAATTGGGATGAAAACCGGGTGGTTATTGATGTGAAAATTACCGTTGATCACCGGGATAAAGATAAAGCCAAAGAGCTACTCGAATATATTCAGGTTGATATCTCACAAGACGGGAATATGATAAAAGCCATTACAACCATAGACAATAAGTTTAGTAAATGGAATTTCATTTTTAACGATAATAAAAAAGAGTTTAGTATTGATTATGATATAAAAATTCCAAAAAGCATCAAACTTGACTTAGAAAATAAATATGGAAATGTATTTATAAACGAAATAGAAGGACATGCTAAAATTGATGTTAAATACGGCAATTTAAAAATTAATATAATTTCTAGAAGAAATATAAAGCCTTTAAGCGAGATATTTTTATCTTACTCAACCGGAACAAGTATGATTAACGAATGTAACTGGTTAAATTTAACACTTAAATATTCTACATTAGAAATTGAAAAATGTAAGGCTTTAATTGCAGCAACAAAATATTCTACATTAAATGTTGATAATGCAAGTTCAATTGTTTGTGAGTCAAAATATGATACTTATAATATCGGAACCATATCCAATTTTGTAGGAACAACAGCATATACCGAAATGAATTTTAAAGAAGTTTCTAAGCTGCTGGAAGTAGATAACAGGTATGGAGGAATATCAGTTGATTATATCCCAAAAGGTTTTGAAAAAATTAATATTGAAAATGAATACGGAGGAATAAAAATAGCTGTTGACGCAAATGCCTCATATCAAATAAAAGGATATGCAAAATATGCCGATATTGATTATCTTGAAACCGGAAATGTGAGCCGTATAAAAGAAAGTAACTCATTAACCGTTGAGGGAACGGTAGGAGAAGATGATAACACTAAATCAAAAGTTCATATCCAAACAAAGTATGGTAATGTTAAATTAAGATAAAAACAGGATTTTAAATCAAAAAAGCTGGGATATTGACAACTGTCCCAGCTTTTTGTTTTTAGGTTTAATTATTGCGATAAAGTTCCCATAAGATTTTCAATAGTACCAATTTCGGTGTACGATACACCAAAGCTACGTCCAAAATTACCGGCAACAACCACAATAAGATCATTTTTGTTTAAAGTCTGTTCGTTTAAAAGGTTGTTAATCGCTTCAAGTAAAAATTCATGTGAAGTATCTTTCGGACTCATATAACTGGCAATTACTCCATAGTTTAATGCCATTTCGCGCATAGTTCGTTTCGAATAGCACTGAGCAAAAATAGGAATTGCCCCCCGGTAAGCAGCCAAACTTCGTAAAGTGCGGCCCGACATAGAGTCGGCAATAATAGCTTTTGCATCCAGGCTAACAGAAGCCTGAACAGCCATTTTTATCAGGTATGCTGCCACTTGATTGTTTATAACAACGATCGGAATATCGTTAATTAAATCTTTTGATTTTTCAACTTCTGTCGCAATACGAGCCATCGTTCTTACTGATTCAACGGGATAATTACCACTGGCTGTTTCGCCACTAAGCATTATGGCATCGGCATTATTATATACAGCACTGGCTACATCATTTACCTCAGCACGGGTAGGTCGTGGACTCTGAATCATCGAATGTAACATTTGGGTGGCGATAATCACTGGCTTACGTCGCTCGATACAATGATTGATTAATTCGCGTTGAATGCCTGGAATTTTCTCATATGGGATTTCTACGGCTAAATCACCGCGGGCAACCATAACACCATAAGCATAATCTAAAATTTCCTCGATATTATCAACTCCTTGTTGATTTTCAATTTTAGCTATAATCTTAATCTGGCTGTCATGCTCGTCTAAAATTTTCTGAATTTCTAAAATATCTTCTTTACTGCGAACAAACGAGTGCGCAATAAAATCAATATCCTGCTCAATGGCTAACCGGATAAATTCTTTATCTCGTTTACTTAAGCATGGTAAGCTAAAATGAACATTTGGCACATTCACACTTTTGCGTCCTTTCACTTCGCCATTATTAAGCGCTTTGCATAACAGCGAATCTCCCTGTTTTTTAATTACTTCCAGTTCAACATATCCATCATCAATCAATATTTTAGTATTATCGGGCACTTCGTTAACAAAACCAGCATAGGATACATAAATGTATTCATCCGTAGATTCTTTCTCCGGATCACCCTTAATCATTATTTGCTGTCCGGTTTGAATCTGAATAATCTGGTCTGTTTTTGATGTTCTTACTTCAGGCCCTTTGGTATCAATAAGTAATGCTATCTTTTCGGATACAGATCGTACGTCTTGAATAATTTTTAAGGCATCTTCAGGCCTTTGATGAGCTGTGTTCATTCGAACAACATCCATTCCATTTTCGAAAAGCTTTTTTATAAAATCGGGTGTACATGTTTTATCCGAAATGGTAGCTACTATTTTGGTTTTCTTTATCATAATCTGGGGTTATTTGTAAATTGCTTTTATCGTTAATTTATTAAAATGGAAATAGAATGTTTCCTATGGTATGGTGTACTACTCATTAAAAACGCGCAAACTTTCAATAGCCAAACGATAACTATCGAGGCCAAAACCGGAAATTGATCCTATACATTTTTCTGCAATAAGCGTATTTTTCCGGTATTCTTCACGAGCAAAAATATTAGAAATATGCACTTCGATAACCGGTGTATTTACGGCTGCTATTGCATCGGCAATAGCAACTGACGTATGGGTATAACCACCGGCATTTAAAATAATTCCATCAAAACTAAATCCTGTTTCATGGATTTTATCAATAATTTCACCTTCAATATTGGATTGAAAATATTCAATCGTGAAATCTTTGAAATGATCTTTGAGTAATTTTAAGTACTTTTCGAAAGATACTTCTCCGTAAATTTCTTTTTCTCGTTTCCCCAGTAAATTTAAATTTGGGCCGTTGATAATTTGGATTTTCATAGCTGCTTTATAAACTTCCTATGCAAATTTAATGAATAACATTAACTTTGAAAGATCTTTAACGTAAAATGTTTAATCAATACGTCTTTAATACATTTACCGATAAAATTTAACAAAATAGTTCAATATTATTTATATTTAATTATTGATAAACATTGGATAATAATTTATTAATGAACTGGGAATTAAGTATAACACAATTTAAAAATTTTCTTAAACTGGAAAAGGCACTTTCACAAAATACGATCATATCCTATGAAAGAGATATTAAAAAATTTGTATTTTTTTTAGAAATAAACAATTTAAAAGTGTTTCCTGAAGAAATAACATTAAACCATTTGAAAGATTTTATTGGTTGGATTAATGAGTTGGATCTTCATGCCCGTTCACAGGCAAGAATAATATCCGGATTAAAAGCTTTTTATAAATACTTAATCATTGAGGATCTTATTGAAAAAGATCCCACAGCACTTTTAGAAACACCTAATATTGGTCGTAAATTACCTGAAGTATTGTCTATTGAAGAAATTGACCATATTCTTGGTGTGATTGATTTAAGCCAGCCTCAGGGACAACGGAATAAAGCTATTATTGAAACCTTGTATAGTTGTGGATTAAGGGTTTCTGAGTTAATTAACCTGCGTATTACTAATCTTTTTTTTAAAGATGGTTTTATTAAAGTTACGGGAAAAGGAGATAAAGAAAGATTAGTACCTATCGGACAAAAAGCCATGAAAGAAATTCAATTCTATTTTCAGGATAGAAACTTGCTTTCAACGATTGACAAATCGGGAGAGAACATAGTTTTTTTAAATCGGAGGGGAAAACCACTGACTCGGGTAATGATATTTACCATTGTTAAAAATTTAGCAAAGATTGCCGGAATAAAGAAAAACATCAGTCCGCATACTTTCCGCCATTCGTTTGCTACGCATTTAATTGACGGCGGAGCAGACCTGCGGGCTGTCCAGGAAATGTTAGGGCACGAATCGATTATCACTACCGAAATTTATACCCACCTCGACCGCGAATATTTGCGTGATGCAATAATACAATTTCACCCAAGAGCCTAGTGCTGCCTTAAATTATTTTTCTGCCCGAATGTTTAAATATTGATCTTTTTGCTCTTGTTTAACAGGGAAAAGTTGGCTAAAAATGGTAATAGCAATTAAAGCAAAAATAAATCCCGGTAAAATCTCATATAAATCAAACAGCCCGCCTTCTAACTGTTTCCAGATTAATACGGTGGCTGCTCCGGTAATCATCCCGGCTAAAGCGCCTCCACCTGAAATATTTTTATTGTATAACGACAGAATAATGATCGGTCCAAAAGCTGCTCCAAAGCCTGCCCAGGCATAAGTAACCAACGATAAAACCGTTGAATCCTGATCCATAGAAATATAAAATGCAATTAATGCAATAGCAATTACTGTGGCCCTGCCTATCCATACCAGTTCTTTATCGCTGGCATTTTGCTTGATTACTTTTTCGTATATATCGCGTGTTAAACACGATGAGGATACCAGTAATTGCGAATCGATCGTACTCATAATTGCTGCCAGTATAGCGGCTAATACAAAACCGGCAATCCATGGATTTAGAAGGAGTTCAGAAAGCAAAATAAATATTTTTTCGCTGTCCAGTAAGCTAACATCATGAGCGGCAACATAGGCAATGCCAAAAAAATCCAACCATTAATGAACCAACAATAGAAATAATCATCCAGCTCATACCGACATATTTGGCGTTTTTTACATTCTCTACCCTGTTGATCGACATAAATCGGACCAGGATATGTGGTTGCCCGAAATATCCTAACCCTCATGCTAGTCCCTTAACGTTTCGGAAAGGCCTCTGATATCTTTAATTGCAATGACAGGAACAATCATTAAAGCCAGCATTATTAGGGTTCCCTTGAAAAAGTCGGTCCACGACACGGCATTGTAACCTCCAAGAAAGGTATATGAAACAATGATTATCGTTCCAACTATCAATGCCGTTTGATAGTCCAGGTTAAACGTAGCTTCAAAAAGCTTGGCGCCGCCAACAAGACCGGATGATGCATATAGTGTATAAAAAATAAGGATTACAATCGAAGATCCAATCCGTAAATTTCTGCTGTTAAAACGGTTAGCAATAAACCCCGGAATGGTAATGGAATCGTCAAGCTTTTCAGTAAAATTACGTAATGGGCGTGCGATATAGTGCCAGTTTAAGAATGCACCAATGGTTAATCCAATGGTAATCCAATTGCCGCTAATACCTGTAGTGTACATTAAGCCTGGAAGTCCCAGTAACAACCATCCGCTCATATCAGAAGCCCCAGTAGACAATGCTGCAACCACAGGGTTTAACCCTCTGCCACCTAGGACATAGTCGGAAATATTTTGGGTCCGGTAATAAAAATAAAAACCAATGGCAAGCATCCCCACAATATAAATCGAAAAGGATATGATTATAGCAGTATTCATCATAAGGATTAAAATAAAATGAATAATTTAATGTATTGAAAATAAAAATAACAAATTACAAAAAACCTTTCGATAATACACTAAACAGAATTAGAATCATTTATTTTAAATTTTTGAATTTTTTTGTAGGTCAGGCTTCTCCATAACCACTCTAAGGGTCCGTAATAAAATCTGTTAAGCCAGAATCGACTACTAAAAATTTGTAAGATAAAAATTACGAAGGTTAAAATAACTCCCTGCCAGATATTTATTTGACCATATAAACCGGCTCCATAGCTATAAAACAGGGTGGTACAAAGAATGGATTGCAACAGATAGTTTGTAAGTGCCATGCGTCCTACCGGAGCAAGCATTTTTGCACACCACTTAAAAAAAAATTTCTCCAGTGCCAGTGCAAATGCAGCAATATAGAAAAGCGTCATGGCTGGTACGCCAAAACCAAATCCTGTATAGGCAATTAGTGTAGTAGGGTTCATATCCATTTGGCTCGATTGTTCCATACCCAAAGTGTAAATAGTATTACCAATAACTCCCAACAGTAATCCATACCAAAACATTTTACGAAAAATGGGTTTGTTTTCTTTAATATTGAATAACCAACCTTTTTTAGCAATATAAAAACCCAATAGAAACATGGCAAAAACGTTGGGATAAAAGAAGAATATTCCATTTAACGAGAATCTCCATTCGGTTAATCGCATGGTAAAAATTTCTAAAAATGAGCCGTTGGCATAAATCTCCAGTGCCTGGCCTATTATATTTTTCATGTTTTGTTCCTGTTGGGCAAACGAAGCTTCGATTTGTTTGGCTCCCTCCGGATGCATTTTGCCTAAAGAAATCATTAAAACAGCAAATCCGGTAATAATTATTGGAATTAAAATCATGGCTATCATCCATTTTTTTAGTCCCCGGGTCGATTTCTTTTTAAATAATATTAAGGTGAAACCGAATAAAGCATAAAAAAACAAAATATCTCCTGCCCATAATAAGGTAATATGAAGTATTCCAAATAGGAATAAATAAGCTAATCTTCTTCTGAAGATTGGAATAATATTTTTGCCTGACTCGTTTTGCTTTTGCAGAAAAAGATAAAAACCAATTCCAAAGAGGATAGAGAAGAGCGAGTAAAATTTTCCTTCGAAGAAAAACCGGATAAATAGATCGCTAAAATGGTTAGGTGTGGATTCCCATAATGAGAAATTGCCTATACGTGCCATGAAAGGGGAGTTAAACATAGGCATATTGACCATTAATATGCCTAAAATAGCAAAACCTCTTAAAATATCGAGGATTTGAATTCTTTCTTTGGTCGCAACAGGTTTTATTTTAGAAAATACCATAGGTTAAAAAAATAGAGGTTACAATTTCTTTGTCCCCGACACTTCGTGTACGGGGCAGGCAGTGAGCGAAAACCTTTAGCTCATGACCGAAGGGAATAATCGCTCAATTTGAGTAAAATCAAAGTTTCCGAATGGATTAAATATTTTTATCGGACAACAGTGTTTTAGAATATATAAATTACTTATCCAGGGAGTAAATAGATATTGATTATAGCCAAATGAAGAATATTTTTTTAAGGATAATTACCAAAATAAACTTTTTTGTTGGATAGCACCCTCATGTTCCAGCAGCCATTGCTTTTTTAATAAACCCCCGGCATAACCGGTAAGTCCACCATCATTGCCAATTACTCTGTGGCATGGTATAATAATAGGTATTGGATTTTTCCCGTTCGCAGAGGCTATGGCCCGGATGGCTTTTAGATCACCAAATTCACGGGCAAGGTCTAAATAGGAAACCGTTTCTCCATAAGGTATTTGTTGGATTAAGTTCCATATTTTTGCCTGAAATTCAGTTCCTGAGGGATTAATCCCTACATTAAATGTTTTCCGCTCTCCTTTAAAATACTCGTCCAATTGGTTTATGCATTGTTGTATTTGTGCCGGAATCATTTTCATTTTGTAATATACATCACTAAATTCAATCCTGATGATATCTCTTTCGTTGGAGACAATGCGTAAATAACCAATAGGTGATTTGTAAAAGGCTTCAAACATATTATTACTTTTTTAATCAAATCCTCTGCAAAGATTACAGTTGAATGAATTTTTTATTTCCAATGTCGATGAATAAAAAAACATAGACCAAATCTATGGTATTTTTTTATCAATTAAACAGGTTAAGTAAATTTTACGGATTTAGTTCCTGCTCAATAATTTGTTTTAATTTGGAAAGTTCTTCATCATTAAATCCGGTAGCTTCGTATATAATTTTTCCTTCTCTATTCAGCAAGACGTTCCGTGGTATATATTTTTCTGCAAATAAGACATAAATTTTTCTTTCCGGGTCGGGAATGAAATTCATGGTATACCCATTTTTTTCTTTGAAAGTAACCATTTCGTCAGCATTATGCTCTCTGCCAAACACAAGCAATTCAAAGTTTTCATTGTTTTTGTATTTCTCCTGAATTTCACTTTCAACATACGGAAGTTCTTTAATACAAATGGGACAGGATGTGGCAAAAAAATTCATAAAAACCACCTTCCCCTGATGTTCTTTGATATTTACCGTATCGTTTTGTAATGTAATATACTCAAATTCAGGAACTGGCTGGTCTTTTTTTATCATAGTTGATTTTTTTACATCAGCTTCCTGCTCTTGCTGTGCTTTTTTTTCTTTATAATTACAAGAAGTAACAATTAATAAAACTGCAGATGCTAAAATGATTATTTTATTCATAGTCTGTTTTTTTTAATTTGATATAAATATATACATATATTTTATTCTGATTTAAAAAATTCACAAAAAAATGGCTGCTAACCATCACCATCGGATTTGCAATCCGCAGCTGAATTAGCAGCCATCTTAATTAATAAAAATATTTCTTTTATTGCATTTGCATATGTTGTTGTAATTTTTCCTGTAATTCAGGGCTGTTTTGAACAGCGAATGCAATTTCCTGGTATCTTTGGATGCTTAAACCTTCGTCTTGAATTTTTTTCTGCATTGATTGTTGTGCCTTTTGTTGAATAGCCCCAATTTTTTGATTTATGTTTTCAAACTGTGATTTTTCTTCATCAGTAGGCTTTGCATCTTTAGTTGGGTCCTCTTCACTCTGAAGGATTTCATTAAATCGTTTTACGCTTAAACCCTCATCTTGTACAGCTTTTACCATATCCTGTTGTGCTTTTTGATCAAGAGCCTGTACCTGTTGAAAAGCGGATGCAAATGTTTTTATTTCTTTGTCAGAAACTTCTGTATCCTGAGGTGTTTGAGGTGCTTGAGCAAACACAAATGTGCTGCTTACTAAAAGGGTTAAAAATAAACTGGTTAACTTTTTCATTTTGAACATAATAATTTGGTTTTGATTTATATAAAAATTTAAAATTTATGCACTATTAATAATAATTCTTATCATTCTGTAAATAAACTACGTATAATGGTAAAATATTGATTAAAAATTATAATATCTTAATTAATGCATTAATATTTAATAAGTTAAATACGGAGCAAACATAGGAAGAATAATTTTTTTGATCAAACATTTAATGGGAATAAAATGTTAAAAAAAGTTATAATAAAATGAAATTCAGAAATAAATAATGCTGCAGCTGCCATTTGATAGATTATATAAAACAAATCATTTTATCACTTATTTGGATTCAAAAAATCCATTCCTTTTTATATTTTTGCAGCTTCGAAGTTTTATAGTTTCGATTTTAAGTAAATAGTTATGGGATTTAAGGAAGAAATTAAGCGAAGACGAACTTTTGGTATTGTAAGCCACCCTGATGCAGGAAAAACAACGTTAACAGAAAAACTATTGCTTTTTGGGGGAGCTATTCATGTGGCAGGAGCGGTTAAAAATAATAAAATCAAAAAAACAGCTACTTCCGATTTTATGGAGGTTGAGCGTCAAAGAGGAATTTCCGTGGCTACGTCTGTTATGGGATTCGAATACCGGGGTAAGAAAATAAATATTCTGGATACACCCGGGCACCAAGATTTTGCCGAAGATACTTTTCGTACGTTAACCGCTGTCGATAGTGTTATTATTGTTATCGACTCGGCCAAAGGAGTGGAGCCGCAAACCCGTAAATTAATGGAAGTGTGCCGTATGCGACAAACACCGGTAATGGTTTTTATCAATAAATTAGATCGCAGCGGGAAAGATCCTTTTGAATTACTCGACGAAATTGAAAACGAATTAAAAATACATGTTCGCCCTTTAAGTTGGCCAATTAGTAATGGCCCTACTTTTAAAGGGGTATATAATATATATGGTGAAAAACTTAATTTATTTAGTGGCGAATCGAAACAAACAGTTGAAGAAGCGATTGAATTTAAAGACATCCATCATCCTGATCTTGAAAATTATATTGGTGATGAGTATGCGGAAACCTTACGCGAAGAGTTAGAATTAATTTCGGGTGTTTATCCTGCGTTTGATGTTAAGGATTATTTATCAGCCGATTTGGCTCCGGTATTTTTCGGGAGTGCATTAAATAATTTTGGGGTTAAAGAACTGTTGGATTGTTTTGTGGATATTGCACCTTATCCACTTCCTGTTAAAGCGGAAGAAAGGGAGATAGACCCTTTTGAAAATAAATTTACCGGCTTTGTTTTTAAAATTCATGCCAATATGGATCCCAATCATCGCGACCGGTTGGCATTTGTTAAGATATGTTCGGGGATTTTCCGGCGAAGCACTAATTATTTGCACGTAAAAGCAGGTAAAAAAGTGAAATTTCCTTCTCCAACCGCTTTTATGGCCGAGAAAAAATCGATTATTGACGAAGCCTATCCCGGTGATATTGTGGGAATACATGATACTGGGAATTTTAAAATCGGGGATACCCTAACCGAAGGAGAAAAAATACATTTTAAAGGACTGCCAAGCTTTTCTCCGGAAATGTTTCGTTACGTGGAAAATGCTGAGCCTCTGAAATATAAACAGTTGGCAAAAGGTATCAACCAGTTAATGGATGAAGGGGTAGCACAGCTCTTTACCAATAAATTTAATGGACGAAAGATTATAGGTACCGTTGGACAACTCCAGTTCGATGTTATTCAGTTCAGGCTTGAACACGAATATGGTGCTAAATGTAAATATGAACCGATCCAAATGCATAAAGCTTGCTGGATTGAAAGTAACGATAAAGAACAATTAGAAGATTTTAGAAAAAGAAAATATAATGTATTGGCGATCGATAAGCATGGGCGTGAAGTATTTATGGCTGAATCGCGCTATGCATTACAAATGGCTCAGGAAAAATTCGATAAAATAAAATTCCACTTTACTTCAGAATTTTAATTTTTTCTTTTAAACCTTTTTAAGACATCTAAGTCTTTTAATCACGAGAATCTTTTAAAAAAAATTAGAGTGAGAAAGAAGATTATACTGGGTATATGTATATTGCTGGTTATTAATACAATAGCATATTCATTGAACAATAATAAGCAAACCATAGAGATTAAGAAAGTAGAGCATGGGCCAAAAGTCGATGGGATACTTGATGATGAAGTATGGTTAAATGCACCTGTAGCGAAAGATTTTATTCAATATGAACCATACAACGGACATACACCATCATTACCAACTGAGGTAAGAATTGTATATGACAATCATGCTATCTATTTTGCTGCAATTATGTATGATAACAACCCGGATAGTATTTTTAAAGATTTAGGTGTTCGTGATGATTATTCCGGATTAAACGCCGATTTATTTACGGTAGTTATTAGTACATTTAACGATGGAGTCAATGCATCAGAGTTTATGGTTTCTGCATCTGGTATCCAATCTGATGTTAAACATAATGGTAATCATGGTGATAAAAATTGGGATGCTGTTTGGGAAAGTAAAGTAAGAATTACCGATAAAGGCTGGACGGTTGAAATGAAAATTCCTTACTCGGCACTCCGGTTTTCAAAGAAAGATAAGCAGGTTTGGGGGGTTCACTTTATGCGTCGTATAAGACGATACAGGGAGTGGAGCTCATGGAATTTTGTTGATAATCAGGTACAGGGAAAAATTAACCAAATGGGAGAAATGTCTGGTATTGATGACGTTAGACCTCCTTTGCGCTTATCCGTTACACCTTATGTTTCAGGCTATCTTGAAAAAAATGGCGAAACCAATGAATGGGGAAATAACTTTAATGCAGGGATGGATCTAAAATGGGGAATAAACCAAAGCTTTACGCTTGATATGATACTAATTCCCGATTTTGGACAGGTACAATCGGATGATGAAGTATTAAATCTTTCACCCTATGAAGTTAGATATTCCGAAAAGCGTCAGTTTTTTACTGAAGGTACAGAGCTGTTTAGTAAAGGAAACATATTTTACTCCCGCCGTATCGGAGGCAGACCAAAAGATGCAAACGATGTATATAATCATGTAGATTCGAATGAGGTGGTTGATTATAATCCTTTAGAAACCCAATTAATAAATGCGACCAAGATATCCGGACGAACTAAAAAAGGATTAGGGATTGGGTTTTTTAACGCAATGACCGGAGCAATTGATGCAGAAATTAAAGATACCCTTACCGGTGAAACAAAAAAATACCGAACACAGGGGTTTACTAATTACAATATGTTTGTTTTGGATCAAACGCTAAAAAATAATTCATTCATCAGTTTGGCCAATACCAATGTTTTGCATGCTGAAGAAAACTATAATGCTAATGTAACAGCTACTGAGTTTCGTATTATGAATAAAGAAAACTCATATCAGATTGCCGGTAGCGGAGCAGTTAGTCAACACTATACTGATAGTGTAAATTTAGGGCATAAGTATGATATTGAGATTGCTAAAACAAGCGGGAGGTTCATGTTTGAGCTGCAACATACCACTGAATCAGATACTTATGACCCAAATGATATGGGGTATATTCGAAATAATAATGAATCAAGCTGGGATCTCGAATTGCAATATGACATAAAAGATCCTTTTTGGCGAGTGTTAAACTGGAGGAATCAAATTTCATTTCGTCATACAAGCTTATATAATCCTAGAGAGTACTCAAGTTTTGAAATTAGCGCCAGAACGCATACTACTTTCAGAAATCATTTATCTGTTGGGATTTTTGCTCATATAAGACCGTTTAAACGCTACGATTTTTTTGAACCGCGTGTTGAAGGTTGGAAACTAGAATTACCTCGAAATTATTTTCTTAGAAGTTGGATTTCAACAGACTATAGCAAAAAACTGGCCTTTTCTTTTAGCCTCGAAGCATGGCAATCATTAGATGATGATCAGTATGGATATGAATATGGTATTGGGCCTCGCTTTAGGGTTAACGATAAATGGATGTTAACCTATAATTTTTATTTAAATAACAGCTTAAATACATTCGGTTATGTTGAAAGTTATGAAGATAGTAATGAAAATGATGTTATCATTATAGGTAATCGAGACCGTTCA
>Ga0209936_1000424_pt1 | contig 25676 bp, 21 predicted proteins | sample SalPonR1_A_D1_MG_FD_185694 | JGI IMG/M metagenome (GOLD analysis project Ga0209936, IMG submission 185694) | Salt pond soil microbial communities from South San Francisco under conditions of wetland restoration - Salt Pond MetaG R1_A_D1_MG... ... | reverse complement strand
CTGGTTGATAGGCCTGGTGTGTAAGCGCAGCAATGCGTTCAGCTGACAGGTACTAATAGGTCGAGGGCTTGACCTCAAGCTTCATTTGCTTCTTATATTCGCTTGCAGTTTTCAGGGTGTGATATCCTGAAAAATCCGGTGACAATGGCACGGAGGCTACACCTGTTCCCATCTCGAACACAGAAGTTAAGCTCCGTTGCGCTGATGGTACTTGGCGGGCAGCTGCCTGGGAGAGTAAGTCGTCGCCGGTTTTGTTTTTCATATAAAAAGGTTCGGAGGAAAGATTCTCCGGGTCTTTTTTTTATACAACAAAAAAATTTAATATTAGTCTAAAACATGATACAATATATAGTGTGCTTACTTAAATAAGTTCAGCACATATTGTATAATTGGATAATTCAAGCAAAATGAGGAAAAAACATTGGAATCAGAAGATTTGTGTTAAAAGATTGAAAGAAGGAGTGATTGGCGATGATGAAAGTTGTTAAAAGAGACGGGAATTTTGTGGATTTCAATCCGCAAAAGATTGTAAATGCCATAGAAAAGGCTATGAGAGAGACGAAAGAAGGTCTTGATGCGGAACTCAGCCATGAGGTTGCGAAAGAAATTGAAAAGACAATCGAGGGAAGAGACGCTTGTGTCAAGGTTGAAGAAATACAGGACATGGTTGAAGACCTTCTCATGGGCAGCAGACGGAAAGATGTAGCTAAGAAATACATACTGTACAGGTATGAACGGGACAAGACACGCGATGCAAGAAAGAGGACAGACGATCGCGTACTGACGGATGCATTCATAAGCAATTATAAGCACAGGAAATCGCCGATGAATCAGTTGGGAAGTTTCGTATACTATAGAACATACTCAAGATGGCTTCCGGAAGAAAAGCGCAGGGAGTATTGGTGGGAAACAGCGAGAAGGGCAGTTGAATACAATTGCAGCCTCGTTCCTACAACAAAAAGAGAGGCGGAGGAGCTGTTCGACAACATTTACAATCTGAAGCAATTCCTTAGCGGAAGGACATTCTGGGTGGGCAACACCCCGGTAGCACGAAATTATCCTATTTCAAACTTTAACTGCGCTTTTACCGTAATAGACCAGTTTGAGTCGTTTAGGGACCTTTTTTATCTGCTTATGGTTGGGTCGGGAGTAGGGGTTAGAATACTCCGTGAAGATGTGGAAAAGATACCTAAAGTAAGAACGAATTACGAGCTTATTCATGAGCACTATACAAGCATAGACATAGACAAGAGGGAAGACAGTACAAGCATAGAATTCAAGAACAACGACACAGTAAAGATAATGGTCGGGGACAGCAAGGAAGGATGGGTCCAGGCTCTTGATTATTTCTTCAGAATGATTTACAGCAACGAGTACAGGCTAATAAAAACAATTGTTGTGAACTATGACCATGTGCGTCCCCACGGTGAGAGGCTCAAGACATTCGGTGGAACTGCAAGCGGGCATGAAAGCCTCAAGAACATGTTTGTGAAAATAAACAAGGTTATCAAAAAAGCAGGTCTGATACAGGAAGCTGAAAGAGTAAAACTCAAGCCTATAGACTGTATGGACATGGCAAACATAATTGGTGAAAATGTTGTCGTTGGAGGCGTAAGGAGAACGGCTGAAATTGTTCTTTTGGACTCCGATGATACGGAGTGCATAGAGGCGAAGTCGAATCTTTACAAGCAGATAGACGGTCAGTGGATTGTGGACAAAGAAATCATACACAGGCAAATGAGCAACAACTCCATATACTACAAAGAGAAGCCGACGAGGGAAGGTCTTCACTGGCTGATTGAGAGCATGAGGTATTCCGGAGAGCCGGGATTTGTAAACGCTGTTGCAGGGGCAAAGAGGCGGGAGAACATGAACGGAGTGAACCCGTGCGGAGAAATATTACTTGACTCAAAAGGGCTTTGCAATCTTACGACGATTAATGTTTTTGCATTTGTAAAAGAAGACGTCACTCTGGATGTGGAAGGACTCCTTCAGGCCCAAAGGCTGTCTGTTCGGGCCGCCTACAGGATGACCTGCGTAGAGCTCGAGATACCTTCATGGGATGCCATACAGCAAAGAGACAAGCTTCTCGGGTGTTCCATGACCGGCTGGCAGGACATGGTCAATGCGCTTTCAATGACCAGGGAAGAACAGAAAAAACTGCTTGAAAAACTGAGGGAAACGGCCCACGAGGAAGCCAAGATTTATGCGGGCGAAATAGGTGCAAATGAGCCAATCCTAATAACGACAGTCAAGCCGGAGGGGACACTCAGCCAGCTTCCGACAGTATCGAGTGGCGTCCATTATTCGCACTCCCCCTACTACATAAGAAGGGTAAGAATAAACGCCACAGATCCCCTTGTCAAGGTGTGCGAGGAACTCGAATATCCCGTTCTTCCCGAAGTTGGGCAGGACATGGCTACATGCTCAACAAAGGTGATAGAGTTCCCTGTCAAGGCGCCGGAAGGCAGAACCAAGTACGACGTAAGCGCAATAGAGCAGCTTGAGAACTACAAGATGTTCATGGAAAACTACGTGGACCACAACTGCTCAATAACCATACATGTCCGCGACCATGAATGGACGGAGGTAGAGGATTGGGTTTGGGAAAACTGGGAAGACATAGTGGCAGTGTCCTTCCTGTCTCTTGACGACAATTTCTACGAGCTTTTGCCTTATGAAGCCATTGACAAAGATGAATATAAGGAAAGAGTGGGCATACTTAAACCTTTCATACCTTCACTTATAAGCAAATACGAAAAAGAAAAGGTCGAGTTCGACATAGGCAACGAAGGGTGCGAGTCTGGAGTTTGTCCGATTCGCTGAATAAGATTTAAAACCAGGCGTCCTTTAAGGAATGTCTGGTTTTTTCTTGTTTGGAAGGATGGAAGAATGTAGAATTGATAACAAGAAGACGATATTTTGAAAAAGGCTTTTCACATACGGCAATATATACAATTAAAGAAACGGAGATGAGAGAGTGAATACTGAAGATATTATGAAGATTGCTTTGGATTTGGCGGAACTGGAAAGTGAACCCGAAGATTCAGGTATATCTGTCCCAGGAGAGGATATCAATAAGGTCTTAATTGGCGTGGACATGGAAACTCCCGAGCTGCTCCTAGCCAAGGAAATCGGAGCTGATTGTGTTATAAGCCACCATCCAAAGGCGGGAATGCAGATACTCGATTTCCACAAGGTCATGGAAAGGCAGATTGACAAGATGGTCTCATTCGGGGTGCCCATAAACAAGGCCCAGAAGGCGCTCGAGATTAGAAAAAGCGCAGTCGACCTCGGAAACCATGTTAGAAATTACGGCCGCTTCGAGTCGGCAGCGAAGCTTTTAGAGATTCCCTACATGAATATACACATGCCGGCCGATATAATTGGAGAGAGGACAGTTCAAAGCCATTTGGACAAGTGTTTTTTTGACAATTCCAAAAGGACATTGGACGATATCATAGAGTCTCTTAAAGAAATTCCCGAATACGAAAAGTCGATTTCCAAACCGGTAATACGGGTTGGAAAGGGAAGCGACTACGCAGGGCGAATAGCTGTTCTCATGGCGGGAGGAACAAACGGGGGGAGCGCAGTCTTTAAGGCTTATTTCGAAGCTGGCGTGGGCACGATTGTCTGCATGCATGTTCCCGACGATGTTCGCGAAGCCGTCAGGGAGCAAAATGTTGGAAATATAATCGTTGCCGGGCATATGGCGAGTGATTCAATAGGACTCAATAAGATTGCCGACTCCATTCAGGAGAAGGGCGTCGAGGTCGCAAGGGGATTCGGTATAGAATGACTTTATCTCAAAAGATGCCGCTATTATCAATAAAAAAATGCATTATATTCAGAATATAGAAGGAATTAAGAATTTATGATAGAATATATTTAATCAGCGCAAATCATATAAACAAGGAGGAATAGCATGAAGAAATACAAGGTAGATAAAATAAGAAATGTAGCCTTGATGGGACACGGTGGCAGTGGAAAGACTATGCTGACCGAAAGACTTCTTTACATGAACAAGCAAGTTGAACGCATGGGAAAAATTGAAGACGGCAATACGGTTTCGGATTTTGACAAAGAAGAAATTTCCAGAGGTTTCACAATCGGAACTTCTGTTATTCCTCTTGAATGGAACAATTCAAAATACAATATATTTGATACTCCTGGATATTTTGATTTTTCAGGAGAAGTTTTCAGCGCCCTTAGGGTTTCAGGTGGGGCGATCATAATGGTTGACGCCACTTCCGGTGTTGAAGTAGGAACAGAAAAAGCATGGAAATTTACAGAAGAGCGAGAAATGCCAAGAATTGTGTTTGTAAACAAGATGGACAAAGAAAACGTGGATTACGAAAAGGTTCTTGGAGAGCTCAAGGAAAGGCTTGGGAAGAAAGTGGCGCCTTTTGCCATCCCGGTAGGGAAAGAAGAATCATTTAAAGGATTCGTAAATGTTGTAGACATGGTGGGAAGAGAGCTCAAGGGCGATGAATGTGTTGATGTTGACATACCTGCAGGCATGGAGGACCAAATTGCAAATGTAAGGGAGATGCTTATAGAGTCGGTCGCTGAGAGTGACGACGAGCTCATGGAAAAATATTTCGAAGGAGAGGAATTCACAGCCGAAGAAATTCACTTAGGCCTCAGAAAAGGCGTACTGTCCGGAGCCGTCGTGCCAGTGCTGCTGGGTTCGGTGGAAAAAGGAGTTGGAATGCATACTCTTATGAATATGATATTTGACTATATGCCGACACCAAAAGACATGCATGGTGGAGTTTACAAGGGTATAAACCCTGAAGACGAAAGCGAGACCGAAAGAGCGGTTGACGAGAATGGCCCTTTCTCTGCACTTGTATTTAAAACAATAGTAGACCCCTTTGTAGGAAAGATATCGCTTTTCAAAGTCTATTCCGGCAAAGCCAAAAAAGATATGGAATTTCTCAATGCAAATAAGGATGAAAAAGAAAAATTCGGGTCAATATTCGTTTTGAGGGGAAAGAACCAATTGACAATAGATGAAATCACAGCGGGCGACATCGGAGCCACTGCAAAGCTTCAATATGCAGAAACCGGGGATACGATTTGCGACAAGTCAAATCCAATACAGTACGAAGGCATCAAGTTCAAAAAAGCCAACCTCTTTATGGCAATAGAGCCAAAATCCAAAGGTGATGAGGAAAAAATAGGAACATCCTTGCACAAACTGAAATCTGAAGATCCAACCTTTACTCTTGAAAGAAACAAGGAAACAAAACAGCTCCTCATCGGCGGGCTTGGAAACATGCAGATTGGAGTAATCACCAACAAACTCAAGAACAACTATGGTGTCGATGTTGAGCTTGCCGATCCGAAAATCGCATACCGCGAAACCGTCAAAGGCAAATCCGATGTGCAGGGAAAACACAAGAAACAAAGTGGAGGAGCCGGCCAGTATGGAGATGTTCATATAAAATTCGAGCCTTCCGAGGAATTGTTTGAATTTGAAGAGAAAATTTTCGGCGGTTCGGTTCCAAAGAATTATATTCCGGCGGTGGAAAAAGGCTTGATAGACTCAATAGACCATGGCCCGCTGGCAGGATATCCCGTAGTAAACGTCAAGGCTATTCTTTATGACGGTTCTTACCATCCGGTTGATTCAAGCGAGATGGCCTTTAAGATTGCCGCCTCTCTGGCGTTCAAAAAAGGCATAGCCGAGGCCAAGCCGATTCTACTTGAACCTGTCATGAAGGTAGATATAACGATTCCCGAGGAGTATCTGGGGGATATCATGGGAGACATGAATAAGAGGCGCGGAAGGATATTGGGAATGGAAGCGGCAGGAAAGGGCGAACAGCGCGTAAAAGCGGAAGCTCCTATGTCTGAAATGTTCAAGTATGCAATAGATTTGAAATCGATGACACAGGCCAAGGGCGAATTCACAATGGAATTTGAAAGATACGATGAAGTGCCAAAGAACCTCGCTGACAAAATCATTGAAGATCATAAAAAAGAAGAAGAATAAAGTGCCGGTAGAAAAACAGTTAAAACGATCAGAGCGGAATCCTTTGGATTTCGTTCTGTTTTTATGTAAAGATTTATGATATAATTAAAGTCAAAGAAAGTCAAAGATGAAAGGAGACGGTTTTGTGGCCAGACTGAGCGATTTGATTGAAGTTTTCATAAAGGACATGCTCAAGGATTCGGGAAGCAGGGACATCGAGATACAGAGAAACGAATTGGCAAATTATTTTGATTGCGCACCGTCTCAGATAAATTATGTTCTGACTACGAGATTTCCTTTGGAAAGAGGGTATATCATTGAAAGCAGGAGAGGCGGTGGAGGAAGTATAAGGATAATAAGAATCAAGCACAACGAAGAGGATATAATATCAAATATACTTCTTGCAGTTGGAAATTCAATAAGCAAAATGAAAGCGAACGCCCTGATTGAAACCCTAATGGAAAGCAAGCTCATTAACCGCCGGGAAGCAGGAATAATGAATGCGGCCATCAAGGACAGGGCACTCACTTTTGCAGGAGAGAACAGAAATAAGGTCAGGGCCGAAATAATAAAAAGCATGCTGGCTGCTCTTATGAAAAGGGAGGCATGACGCATGGAATGCGAAATATGCAAAGCAAAGGCGACTGTTCATATAACACGAATGGAAAATGGAGTCAAAAAGGAAATGCATTTGTGCGAAAAATGCGCCAAGGAAAAATTCGGGTTCATATTCAAGGGGAAGGTTCCTACCAACAACACCATTAAAGGAATCATAGAACTGATGAAAGATGAAACATATGCGAAAAAAACCACAAATGTTTCATACTGCCCTGAATGCGGAATGAGTTATTTAGAGTTTTCAGAAACGGGGCGAATTGGATGTCCTGGTTGCTACAGGCATTTCAACGAAAGGTTTAGACCAATAATACAAAGAATGCACAGAAATGACAAACACATAGGCAAGATTCCCAGGAAACATGAAGGAAGACATCATTTGGAGAATACAATCGAACGGTGCAGATTGGAAATGGACAAAGCGGTAAAAAACGAGGAATTCGAAAGAGCGGCGGAAATCAGGGACGAAATAAAAAGGTTGGAGGAAATGCAAGCGAATTGAGGTGCGGCATGGAAAAACAAGACAAGCGTTTGAATGACAATGGGAACATAGCCTTGTCAAGCAGGATAAGACTGGCAAGGAACATGAGCGGAATCCCTTTCCCGTGGAAAATGGATGAAGAGTTGGGTTTGTCGGTTGCCGAATCAATAAGAAAAGCGGTGGAATGCAATGGCGAACTTGACAAATACGGATTTGGATTCAAATTCGTATCCGAAATGGATGAAGATGAAAAAAACGATTTGCTGGTAAATCATCTCATAAGCATTGACTTGATAAAGAACCCCAAAACTGGAGGAATTCTCATCAGCGACGGGAAGATGGTTTCAATTCTTGTGAACGAAGAGGACCATTTAAGGATACAGACTATGGTCAAAGGCTTCAATTTGGATGATGCCTGGAGAGAGGCGGATTCAATAGACGACTTGCTAGAGGAAAACCTCGATTATGCATTCGACGGAAGCTATGGCTTTCTGACCGCTTGCCCTTCAAATGTAGGCACGGGAATGAGGGCTTCTGTAATGCTTCACCTTCCTGCGCTGGCATCAACAAAATACATCAAGAAGGTCTTTGACATAACCAATACCATAGGACTTACAGTCAGAGGCCTCTACGGAGAGGGAACAGACGCAGAAGGAGACATATACCAAATTTCAAATCAGATAACCACAGGCAGAACAGAAGCTGAAATTATAGGCGATTTGAAGAGAATAACCAAGCAAGTCATGGAAAAGGAACGCAAAACCAGAGAATACCTTTTAATCAAACAAAGAGCAAGAACCGAAGATATTGTATTTCGGGCTTTGGGCATACTGTCGAATTCGAGACTGATAAACAAGGCTGAAAGCATGAAACTTCTTTCACGTGTCCGCCTTGGATTGGATTTGGAACTGGTGGACTGTATCGACATGGGTGATTTGGATGTTCTGATAAAGGAAATGCAGTTTATGGGGAAAAATGAAACATTGGAGTCTGCTGAGAAAAGGGCTCTCAAAATAAGAGGATTTTTTCAACTACGGAGGTGATTGTGCATGGCGTCAATGTTTGAAAATTTTACTGAAAAGGCAAAAAAAAGCGTTGAATACTCCAAATCCGAAGCGGTTAGGCTCAACCACAATTATGTTGGAACAGAGCACATACTTCTCGGGCTGATGAACGAAAAGGAAGGAGTGGCATTTAAGATTCTCGACGGTATCGGAGTCAGGATAGACGATATAAGGAACATGATAAAGACATATGTCGGCGTGGGGGCGAATCCTACAGAAATAACTGGTTTCACTCCAAGGACAAAACGTATTTTTGAAAGAAGCCTCATTGAAGCCAGGCGCCTCAACCACAATTATGTTGGAACAGAGCATATTCTGATATCGTTGACAAACGAAAGAGAGTCACTGGCCAACAAGCTTCTTGTAAGCATGGGGATTTCCCAGGAAATGATCATAAAGCAGATGGGCAAGTATCTAATGGCCGAGAAACAGGGGGATATTCAATCAGGGGGAGAAAAACCGAAAAGCGATACTCCAATGCTCGACAAATACGGAAAGGATTTGACCGAACAAGCCGCCTTGAATAAGCTTGATCCGGTTGTAGGAAGAGTAAAGGAAATAGAAAGAGTCGTACAGGTTCTAAGCAGGCGGACAAAAAACAACCCTGTCCTAATTGGAGAGCCTGGAGTCGGAAAAACGGCGATAGCTGAAGGTTTGGCGCAAAAGATAGCCGAAGGCAATATTTCGGACACCCTCAAGGACAAGAAGATAATAGCCCTGGACATGGGCCTTATGGTTGCCGGAGCGAAATACAGGGGAGAATTTGAAGAGCGGCTAACAAAAGCCGTCGAAGAAATAAAAAAGAAGAAAAAAGTGGTTCTCTTTCTGGACGAATTGCATACAATAGTTGGAGCCGGGGGCGCGGAAGGGGCGATAGACGCTTCCAACATATTAAAGCCCGCTTTGGCAAAAGGGGAACTCCAGGCCATAGGGGCCACAACAATAGACGAATACAAAAAGCATATAGAAAAGGACATGGCGCTTGAAAGGCGGTTCCAGCCCATTATCGTGGGAGAGCCATCGGTGGAGGAAACAGTTCTTATACTAAAGGGACTCAGGGACAAGTACGAGGTACATCACGGAGTCAAGATAACGGACTCCGCACTCAGGGCGGCCGCCGAATTGTCGGACCGTTATATTGCTGACAGATATTTGCCGGACAAGGCTGTTGATCTGATAGACGAGGCGGCCTCTGAGCTCAGGGTCGGTCTTTCAACCCGATCTCCCGAAATTGAAAAAATGGAAAACGAGCTTGAAACCTTGAAAAAGGAAAAGGAAGAGGCGGTCAGCACTCAGAATTTTGAGGAAGCTGCAAAAATAAGGGACAGGGAAAAAGCGATAAGAGAAGAAATAGAGGAAAACAAGAAACTTTCCGGCAAGCAGGAAAAAAAGGCTGAAATAGACCGGGAAGACATCTCGAGAATAGTATCGACATGGACAGGTATACCTGTAACCAAGCTTGCGGAGGAGGAATCGCAAAGGCTTCTGAATCTTGAGAACATACTGCATGAAAAGGTCATAGGGCAACATGAGGCCATAGAGGCAGTATCGAAAGCTGTCAGGCGGGCAAGAGTGGGGCTCAAGAGTCCTGATAAGCCTGTAGGTTCGTTCATATTTCTCGGACCTACAGGTGTGGGGAAAACTGAGCTTTCAAAGGCCTTGGCGGAGGCCCTTTTCGGAGAAAGTGAAGCCATGATCCGCGTAGACATGAGCGAGTATATGGAAAAGCATTCTGTTTCCAAATTGATCGGTTCTCCTCCCGGCTATGTCGGTTTTGACGACGGGGGTCAATTGACCGAGAGGATAAGGAGAAGGCCTTACTCTGTAATACTTTTCGACGAGATAGAAAAGGCCCATCCCGATGTTTTCAACATACTCCTCCAGCTTCTCGACGACGGGCGCATGACCGACAGCAAGGGCAGAACGGTTGATTTCAAGAACACGGTTGTAATAATGACTTCAAACGTGGGGGCAAGAAGCATCAAGAAGCAGACTACCCTCGGTTTTGTGGCAGGTGGCGAAAACGAATACGAAAATATGAAGGACAAGGTCAAAACTGAGCTTAAGAAACGGTTCAGACCCGAATTCCTCAACCGGATTGATGAAATAATCGTATTCCACCAATTGAACGAAGACCATATAGAAAAAATTGTGGAACTCATGCTAAGGGACCTTTCATCCAGGCTTGAGACAATGGAAATCGAAATAGAGATATCAGTCGGGGCCAAGAAGTTTCTCGCCGAGAAGGGCTTCGACCAGGAATACGGAGCAAGGCCCCTGCAAAGAGTCATAACAAAAGAGGTTGAAGACAAATTGTCAGAGGAAATACTTGGTGGCCTTGTGAGCTCGGGAAGCCGGGTTTTAGTGGACTTGGAAGGTGGCAAGATTGTGTTTAAAGTGGAAGATGGCAGAAGAAAAGCTAACGAGATAAAAGGGAGATAAAAGGAAACAGTTCTTTTTTGAACCATTTTGATCTTAGCAAGCAAAAGCCGCGCAACAAAAGCCCCGTGTTTTATGCATAGATTCCGAGAACTAAAGAAAAAATAACAAAAGCCTTGAAACGAAGGCTTTTGTTATTTTTTTGTTGACAAATGGACCAGCAGGTGTAGAATATAAAAGTAAGTACTCACTCACTAAAGGGGGGCATATGGGAAAATCGGATGAAACAAAAGGCAAATTGATCAGGAGCGCCGCAGAAATTTTCGCCCAAAAGGGCTATGCGGCTTCGACTACGCGAGAAATAGCAGATTCAGCGGGGGTGTCGGAAGCGGTTTTGTTTAAATATTATAAAAACAAAAAAGGTCTTTTGCACGAAACTGTATTGGATTTTATTGAACAGATATCACTCGATTCTGTTTTTGAAAGCGTTGATGAAATTGTAAAGAACAACAAAAAAATGCCTACCGAAGACTTGCTTCGCAAACTCTTCAAAGACAGGTACAACATGATCGAGAAGAATTTTCAGATGTTCAAGATGCTTGTAATAGAAATCCAGTACCATGAAGATGTAAGGTATATTTTCATAGAAAAAGTCATGGTCAGGATAGTGCACTATGCAAAAGTAATGTCTTCTCTGCTTGAAGAAAGGGACGACATCAGAAGCGATCTTGACTATACGGCAATAATAAGGTCTTTCATGGGGGTCGTTTTATTGACGATAGTCCAGAAAAAGATGCTGCCTGAACTCGTTGTATCAAACGAGGATATAGATACGGAAATTGAAAGCATGGTGGATATGTTCATGAGAGGGATTTTGAAAGGGGAAGAGAAATGAAAAATCTCAGGATAGCCATACCGGCAATTTTAGTGGCTGTGATTCTTGCAATTGTGGCATTCACTTCAAATACCGGAGATGAAAACAGATACACAGGAATTGTCGAAGCCGACTCGATCGTCATTTCTGCAGAAATTGGAGGAAACGTTACAGGCGTTTTCGTTGAAGAGGGGCAAGATGTTTCCGGGGGAGATTTGATATTGAGCCTTGACGACGAGGCTCTGGCAATAGAAAAAGAAAAGGTCGAAGGCCTGATACGCATAAGCGAGCTTCAGTACGAATCAATGAAGGACGGTGCCAGAAGCCAGGAAATAGACGGCGCTCTAAACGAGGTCAGGTCCATGGAAAGCCGCGTTGCGGCCGCCGCGGAGGACTACAGGCTTGCCAAGGAAGTGTTTGACGACAGCGGTGTGCTTTATGAAGCCGGAGGGATTTCCGCCTCTGCATATGAAACCGCACAATCAAACATGTCCAAGGCTGAAGAGAATCTGAATGCCTTGAGGCAGCAGAAAAGCAAGGCTTCATCCGCTAAGGAGCTTATTCTCGAGGGTGCTGACGAAAAGAGCCTTGCCATGGCGCATGAGGAGTTGCTGCTCAGGAGATTGGACCTGAAGGCAGTTCTCAATAAAATCGACAAGACATCCTTTGAAGCGCCCAAGGCTGGAAGCGTGAGAGAAATCCTGGTGTCGGAGGGAGAGCTTGTATTTCCGGGCGCCAAGGTGGCGATTATAGACGAGCCATCATATCATATTAAATTTTTCATTCCCGAAAAAGACCTCGACACTTTGCATGTAGGGGATTCGGTGTCCATGGATTTCGAAGGCAGGGAGATGGAAGCCGAGATTACCTTCATTTCCGATTCGGGAGAATTTACACCCAAGAATATCGAGTCGAGCGAAAGCAAGGAGGAGATAGTGTTCAGGGCAAGGGCCCAACTCGAGCAGAGTTCGGACTGGATAAAGCCGGGAATGTTTGTAGATGTGTCATGGGGAGATGATTAATGATGGAAAAAGCAATAGAACTTGTGGGACTCAAAAAGAGCTTCGGCGAAATTGAGGCTGTTAAGGGAATAGACCTGCTTGTACCAAAGGGCGGCATTTACGGGCTGATAGGGCCGAACGGAGCTGGTAAATCGACGACAATCAAAATGATTTGCGGAGTTTTGGAGCCTTCCGGGGGAGAGGGTATGGTGCTTGGGCTTGAAATGGGAGCGGAGTCGGAAAAAATAAAGGAAAAAATAGGATACATGTCGCAGAAATTCAGTCTTTATGAGGATTTGACCGTATACGAGAACATTGAATTCTACTCGGAAATCTACACAATAGACTTTGAGAAGAAAAAGGAAAGAACCGAGGAGGTTTTAAGAATTTCGGGCCTGGGTGACAGAAAGCACCAATTGGTAGGCAATCTTTCCGGAGGCTGGAAGCAGAAGCTGGCTCTAAGCTGCTGCCTTATACACAAACCTGAAATCCTCATATTGGATGAACCGACAGCGGGAGTGGACCCCGTTTCTAGAAGGCTGTTCTGGAAGATGATATATGAAATTGTCGAGGAAGGCATAACTGTTCTTGCAACCACCCATTACATGGATGAAGCGGAAGGCTTCGACAGCGCGGCATTCATAATGGATGGGAGAATCATAGCTGCGGACACGACGGAAGCCCTTATGAAAAAGAACAATGTTGACAATCTTGAGGATGTATTCATCAAATACGCAATAGACGGCGACGAGGAAACCTTTGAAAAGGAATACAAGATGATGAAGCGGAGGAATTCGGATGAAATGGCGTAGGCTTAGGGCTGTTTTGAAAAAGGAGTTCATTCATGTCTTCAGGGACAGGGCCAGCCTCTTCATGGTGCTGATGATGCCCGTGGTATTCATGCTGCTCTTCGGCTATGCCGTAAACACTGATGTTGACAATATACCCACTGCCGTGCTTGATATGGACAAGACCGAGGCCAGCAGGGAACTTATTCTCAATTTCCAGAACACCGGATTTTTTCAGATGGAGATTTACGCGGAAAACATGGAGACAATAGACAAGGCATTTGAAAACAATGACATAAATGCAGGGCTGGTAATACTTCCATCTTACTCCAGTGAGGCGGGAAATATGGAAAAGGTCGAGCTGATAATAGACGGAACAGATCCAAATACCGCACGAAGCGTATTGCAGTATGGAAATGCGATAGGCTTAAGTGTAATTATGAATGGAAACGGCGGTTCGGTGGAAGGGCTTAACACTCAGGTTTGGTACAACCCGAACATGGAATCGAAAAGATTTACAATACCGGGTCTTATAGGCCTGATAATGCAGAACATAACCGTAATGCTTACGGCATTTTCTCTCGTGAGGGAAAAGGAGCGCGGGACAATAGAGCTTTTGGCAATAGCTCCGCTTAAGTCTTCCGAGCTCATATTGGGAAAAATGGTTCCATACATCATAATAGGATTCATAGACTTCATAGTCGCACTGGGGATAGGAGCGCTATGGTTCGGGGTGGCGGTTGAGGGTAGCCTGCTTCTAATGGTTGCAACTGGCCTTGGGTTTGTCATTTGTTCGCTTTCCATAGGAATGCTGATTTCCACGGTTGCCGAATCGCAACTTGAGGCCATGCAGATGACTATACTCATAATCCTGCCGAGTGTGCTTTTGTCTGGCTTCGTATTTCCGCTAGAAGCAATGCCCGCTTTCATAAGAGTCATAAGCAGAATCATCCCGCTGACGTATTTTTTAGAGATACTCAGAAGCATAATGCTCAAAGGGGCAGGAATCGGGGGGCTTTATCAAGAAATACTCAGCATGGTTGGATTGACTGCGCTCCTTTTGAGCGTTGCTATTAAAAGGTTCAAACAAATAATGCAATGATGGAGGAAGACAATTGGCCGGGAAAAAAACCAAGTATGTGTGTCAGGAATGCGGATATGTGTCCGCAAAGTGGATGGGAAGATGTCCGGAATGTGGCAATTGGCAAAGTTTTGTTGAAGAGTTTGAGACAAAACGGCCAAACAGCAAATCTTATGGGATGGATTACGAAAAAAGCGGCGTGCCCATGAAACTCTCTGAAATAAAAATGGATAGGGAGGAACGCATAAAGACGGGGATAGGGGAGCTTGACAGGGTTCTTGGAAGCGGGATAGTGAGGGGTTCGGTTGTTCTTGTGGGAGGAAGTCCGGGAATAGGCAAATCGACGCTTCTTCTTCAAATAGCCGCAGCGAAAACCCTTCTGGATGGAAACGGCATTTTATATGTTTCTGGGGAGGAGTCGTTTCGGCAGATAAAGATGAGGGCGCAGAGAATTGGAGTCGAAGAGGGGGTTAACCTCAAAATTCTTTCTGAAAACAATATCGATGTAATAAAGGCTCAAGTCAAAAGGGAAAAACCGGATCTTTTAATCATTGACTCTATACAGACTGTCTACAATCCAGAAATAACATCGGCTCCTGGAAGCGTGAGCCAGGTAAGGGAATGCTCGGGTGATTTGATCCGCCTTTCCAAATCAAAGGGAATTTCAACCTTTTTAGTGGGTCATGTGACCAAATCCGGGAATATAGCCGGACCGAAAGTTTTAGAGCACATGGTGGACACGGTTCTGTATTTCGAAGGAGAAAGGCATGCTGCGTATAAGATACTGCGCGCGGTAAAGAACCGTTTCGGATCTACGGACGAAATCGGAATTTTCGAAATGACCGGTGACGGGCTGAGAGGTGTTGAGAATCCTTCGAATTTGTTCATGACGGACAGAAAGCAGGATACAAGCGGTTCGGCTGTGTTTTGCGGCGTGGAAGGAACGAGACCGGTGCTTGTCGAGATGCAGGCTCTTCTGAGCTATTCAAGTTTCAACATGCCGCGCCGAATGGCATCGGGTGTCGACTACAACCGAATGATAATGCTTCTTGCGGTTTTGGAAAAGAATATGGGTCTTCAGGTTCAGTCTCAGGATGCCTATATCAATGTAGTCGGGGGAATACAGATAAATGAGCCGGCTTCGGATTTGGCAATTGCCGTCGCGATGGCTTCAAGCTTCAGAAACACTCCTGTTCCATCGGATATGGCTATTTTCGGAGAAATAGGACTTGGGGGCGAGATACGCGGAGTTTCAAATGGAGAAATGAGAATTGCGGAAGCGGCAAGGCTCGGTTTTAAAAGATGCCTGATTCCAAAATCCAATATTCCATCAAAATTCATGCGCAAGGACATTGACTGCATAGGGGTTGATGCCCTGGCTGATGCGTTCGTGGCAATTTTTGGTTAAAATAAAAGTTGACATAGAACTCCATGTGTGATAAAATTTCAATTTATTGACAAACTGGAAATAATACTGTATACTTAAATAGCGTCATATTATTGGGAGGTTTGCGGATGTTTAATATAGGAGATGTAATAGTATATCCGATGCATGGAGCGGGTGTTGTCCAGTCAATTGAAGAAAAAGAGATATTGGGTGAGAAACATAAGTATTATACCCTTATGTTGCCTCTTAGAAATATGAAGGTTATGATTCCGATGAACAATGCGGACAATATGGGAATAAGGAATGTAGTCGGAAACGACGGAGTGGAAAAGGTCCTTACCATACTTAAGGAGGACAGGTCCGAAATGCCCGACAACTGGAATAGAAGGTATCGCGCCAACATGGAAAAGCTTAAAAGCGGTGATATTTACGAAGTTTCTTCTGTTGTGCGGAATCTTGTTTTGCTTGACAGGGAAAAAGGTCTTTCGACAGGCGAGAAAAAAATGCTAAACAATGCCAAGCAGATACTTGTCAGTGAATTGGTTTTTGCCACTGAATTCGACGAACTGAAGATTGGAGAAATCATAGAAAGCACGATTCAATAATAAGGCAAAGGAAAAGTGCCGAAAGGCACTCTTTTTTTGATTTAAAATCTATATTTAACTTTTTTGTAATTGTAATATGATTTTGGTAAGTATAGAATATTTATAGTGTTCAAAATGAAGTGTGAAGGAGGTGAAAATATGCCGGATAAAATTGTTAACGGTGTCATGTCTCTTATCGGTGCTTTGATAGGCTATGCATTAAGCTTGCTTTTGATTGATTTTGTGGAAAGCCAAAATCTTATCGCGGTTGGACCTATGCCGCGGATTGTCGTGAACATATTCGGAGCCTTGATTTTTGCGGCAATAATGTATCTTTTTACTCCATATATAAAAAAAAGGGGTTACAAACTCGTGTATTGGGCGGAGCGTGAGCTTCAAAATATTCCGGCCACTGTAATAATGGCGGGATCTATCGGACTCATAATCGGACTCATAATTGCTTACCTGATTAGCCAGTTGCTTCTTGACATACCGATACCGTTTGTAGGAAATATCATGTCGGCATTCCTGTACTTGTTCCTAGGATTCCTTGGAGTGAGGATGGGCGTGAAAAATACGCCTGAAATGCTTGCTCTGCCGGCAAAACTCAAGAATGCGGGTGAAAAGGAAAAAAGCGAGCCTTGCCTTGAAGACGGCTGCAAACCTAAGATACTTGATACAAGTGTCATAATAGACGGAAGAATAGCTGACATATGCAAAACCGGTTTTGTGGAAGGACCTTTGGTTATTCCTGAATTTGTATTGGAAGAATTGCAGCATATCGCAGATTCGTCGGACAATCTGAAAAGAAACAGGGGAAGGCGCGGACTCGATATTCTCAAAAAGATACAAAAGGAACTGGACATAGAAGTCATAATTGTCGAAATTGATTTTGACGATGTCTCGGAGGTCGACAGCAAGCTTGTCAAGCTTGCACGGCAGATGAACGGAAAAGTGGTCACAAACGATTTCAATTTGAACAAGGTCGCAGACCTGCAGGGGGTTCAAGTATTGAATATTAATGATTTGACGAATTCTGTCAAATCCATAGTGCTTGCCGGAGAAGAAATGGATACGCAAATAATCAAGGAAGGAAAAGAAACCGGACAGGGAATCGGTTATCTTGACGATGGAACCATGATAGTAGTAGACGGGGGAAGACGCTATGTGGGCAAAAATGTTGCAGTTGTTGTGACAAGTGTTCTGCAAACTTCCGCCGGAAGGATGATTTTTGCAAAAACGAAACATGCTGCAAGCTAATCAGTAAATTAAAAGCCTGGGAATGCGCATTCTACAAATGCCTTACCTTGGCTTTTTCAATGAGAGGAGATAATTGTCATGTCAGTCACGGCAATTGTTGCCGCCGCCGGGAACGGATCCCGAATGGGAATGGGCGAAAAAAAGCAATACATTGAATTGTCCGGAAAACCTGTTGTCGCATATTCTCTTGAAGTTTTTCTGGAAATGGAAAGCATAGAATCGGTGGTCCTGGTGATTCCAGAGGGAGATCGTATGCGTGTTGAGAATGGTTTACTCAAGAATATCTGCAATAAAGAAAAAATAATCATTGTAAATGGAGGCGCAAGCAGGCAGGAATCCGTCGCAAGAGGGATTTTTGCGGCTCCTGCAGAAACGGAAACATTAGTTGTACACGATGGGGCAAGACCTTTTGTCACAGAAGAAATGATTTCCGAATGCATACAAAAGGCGAAGCTGCACGGGGCGTGTTCTGCCGCTGTTCCTGTAAAGGATACAATAAAGTATTCCTCCGACGGATTGTTTGTAGACAGCACACCCGAAAGGGGCTGCCTCTTCATCATACAGACGCCTCAGGCCTTTGATCTCGATTTGATAAAAAAGGCTCATGAAAAAGCTGAAGCCGAGGGCTTTGAAGGTACGGACGATGCAATGCTTGTTGAGGCATTGGGAGAAAAAGTAGCGCTTTCAAAGGGGGCCTATGGAAACATCAAGCTGACTTCCCCTGAGGATATCCATTTTGCGGAAATTCTTGCGGGCAGGCAAAGGGGGTTGGAGAATGAGGATAGGAATAGGATATGACGTTCACCGCTTTTGCAACGGAAGGCCTCTGGTTCTGGGTGGAGTCGAGATACCTTTTGAAAAGGGCCTCAAAGGACATTCCGACGCGGATGTTTTGGTTCATGCCATATGCGATGCCTTGCTCGGAGCGGCGGCGATGGGGGACATAGGGCGTCATTTTCCCGATGACGACGATTCAATCAAGGGCATATCCAGCCTTGTCCTATTGAAACGTGTTTGCGGAATGCTTGCCGAGGAAGGTTACGGAATAGTTAATGTCGACACTGTGCTCATTGCGCAAAGGCCTAAAATAAGTCCGTATGCTGAGGATATGAAAAAATGCCTGGCTGAGGCTTCGGGGGTGAAGGAAATATGTTTTGAAATCAAAGCGACAACGACCGAAGGGCTCGGATTTGCAGGAAGGGAAGAGGGCATAGAGGCAAAGGCGGTCGCATTAATCGACAAAGTCGAGAATCGCAATTGACAATGAAAGTGTTTTCTTATATCATGTTAGTAATTTACAAAGCAAAAAGGCATTGAAGAGGAAAAAAGGCATTTGAAAACCGTAGAAAGAAAGGGTAATCCATTGGCTGAAAGGTTTCCCATGCGGCATTGTCCAACCCGCCTCAGAGCCCCCATTGAAAAATGGTGCGCCGGCAGTCCGTTAAAGCTGCAAAAAAGAAAATCCTATTGGATTAATTAGAGTGGTACCGCGAGCCTTCGCCTCTATCTAGAGACGGAGGCTTTATAATATAAAAAACACAGGAGGATCAAAAAATGGAAACCAATGAAAAGCAATTTGTACAGGAAATAACACCTATGGAAGTGGATTTTCCAAAGTGGTACACAGACGTGATAAAAAAGACCGATCTTGTTGATTATTCGCCCGTAAAGGGTTTTATGGTCATAAAGCCGTATGGATACGCCTTGTGGGAAGGAATCCAGAGCGACATGGACAGGAGGTTCAAGGAAACGGGGCACAAGAACTGCTATTTCCCGCTTTTGATTCCAGAAAGTCTCCTCAACAAGGAAAAAGAGCATGTTGAAGGATTCGCACCAGAGGTTGCGTGGGTAACCCACGGAGGAAACGAAAGGCTCGCGGAGCGCCTTTGCATCCGTCCGACATCGGAGACAATTATTTGTTCGATGTATGCAAAATGGCTTAATTCATACAGGGATCTCCCTTTCCTCTACAACCAGTGGTGCAGCGTCGTAAGATGGGAAAAAAGCACAAGGCCTTTCCTTAGGACATCCGAGTTTCTGTGGCAGGAAGGTCATACGATACATGAGACATACGAAGAGGCTCAGGAAGAGACGCTAAGGATGCTTCAGGTATACAAGTCTTCGGCTGAAGAACTCATGGCAATTCCAGTTGTTGTGGGGCAAAAGAGCGACAGGGAAAAGTTCGCAGGAGCTCATGCGACATATACAATGGAAGCCTTGATGCATGACGGAAAAGCGCTTCAAGCCGGAACTTCCCATAATCTTGGGCAACATTTTACAAAAGCTTTCGACATAAATTTTCAAGGAAGAACCGGCGAAATCGAATTTCCCTATCAAACATCATGGGGCGTTTCCACAAGGCTCATAGGGGGAATCATAATGGTCCATGGCGACAACAGGGGATTGGTGCTGCCTCCAAGAATGGCGCCCACGCAGGTGGTTATAATACCTATAGCCCAAAACAAGGGCGGAGTTTTGGAGGAAGCAGAAAAAATTCACAATGAGCTCAAGGATTTGGGCATAAGAGTTGAGACGGATGCGGATACAATGAACACAGTTGGATGGAAGTTCAATGAATATGAAATGAAGGGTGTTCCGGTTAGAATAGAAATAGGACCAAGAGACATCAAGAAAAGCCAAGTCATGGTAGCCAGGAGGGACACGCTTGAAAAAGAAGCTGTTCCGATGGAAAACTTGGGACAATATATTGCAAAACTTTTGGACGATATACATGATAACATGTTCGAAAAAGCCAAAAATATGCGTGATGAAAAAACCTATACAATCGACAACTATGACGATTTCAAGAAAAAGATGAAAGAAAGTCCGGGATTCATGAAAGCCATGTGGTGTGGAGACAGAGAATGCGAGGAAGCCATAAAGGAAGAAACCGGAGCCACAATAAGATGCATACCGTTTGAACAGGAGGAAATTTCAGATGTATGCCCATTCTGCGGCAAAAAGGCGAAGCATATGGTTTACCTGGCAAGAGCGTACTAAAACCGGATTATGTTGAAAGGCGATGGCGCAATGATAGCAAAAATGTCAGAGATGACCGGAAAGACACTGAAAGAACACAAAAGAAGTTTTGTTCCGGAAAGTCAAAGTTTTCTTTTCAGAGGAAATTATTTCAAGGAAATTGCTCCCGGGGTTTTCATGCAATTTTCTAGAGGTGCGAAACTCATCGGACGCTTGTTTGCTTTCTTCGAAGAAACACTGAAAGAAAAAGGATGCGAGATGATTTCGGTTCCCCCTAACGTGGCGGGAGAAAACAAATTTCCTGGGCTGATGGCTTCATTGGTTGAAAATGAACTCAAGTCATACAAGAATTACCCAGCGGGTTTCTACTTCAGCCAAATGGTGGAGCGTATGGACTACAAAGCAAGCGCAGGAGTCTTCGGAGGCAAATATTTTGCATCTCTCAATTATTGGAGATTTTTTGACAGCTTGGAAGCCAATAAAAGAAACCACATGTCGTTATCATCTGCCATTGCGGAAAAAATGAGTGAAATCGGCATTGACGCCAAATTCGTCAAAGACTGTAAGGATGAATTCAAGCCAGGCGAAAACGGCATATTGTGGGCAGGGCACGAACAGGGGGACCAAATGGTGCTTCGGTGCGGGTCCTGCGGCTATGCCGCAACGGAAAGAATGGCGTCCAAGCGGCTCCAAAAGGAGGGAGAAATCGGCTCTGAAATGCCGGAGATGATCCATACTCCGCAAGTGAAAACGATAAAGGACCTAAGCGTATTTGCGGATGTTCCGGAAAAGAAGATTTCAAAAGCGATAGCCGTTTCAGCAGGTGGCAGGCTCATTGTTTTGATGATGAGGGGGGACAGAATCTTCAACCCGCACAAGCTTTCTGAAATTCTGCAAATCGATATAGACGAAATAAGAATGGCTGAAGAGGAAGAAATAGAAGAAAAAATAGGTTCGAAATCCGGCTTTATAGGTCCGGTAGGCCTTGATGCTGAAATATGGGTCGATTCTGAAATAGCCATTTCAGGGCTTATGGTCGCAGGAGCCAACAAAAGGGACTACCACCTGAAAAATGTGCTCTGCGGACGCGACTACAAAGCTTCGAGAATCGAGGATCTGGTATATGCTGCGGAAGGAGACCAGTGCCCCTGCTGCGGGAAAGCCCTGAAGCTTGTCAGGGGATTTAAGCTGGGGAGCTTTGCAAACTACGGCGAATCTTTTTCGAAAGCTTCTGACATGACATTTTTGAATGCCGGAGGAAAGGCTGAAAGCTTTAGTTGCCACGAAGGATGCGTGGATCTTTATTCAGTTGCCGGCATGGTTTGCCAGGAAAACCGGGATGAGCTGGGGATTTGCTGGCCGGAAAAAATATCTCCATACGGGGCCCATGTGCTTGTTCTCAATTCCAAAAAAGAGGAACAGGCGGCTTTGGGAAAAAAAGTGGCAGAGGAGCTTTCGTACCGGGGAATCGATGTACTGCTCGACGACCGTCCGGAGAGGGCGGGTTTCAAGTTCAAGGACTGCGAACTTCTTGGAATCCCAAAGATTGTTGTAGTGGGTAAAAATGCATCTGAAGGGATTGTAGAATACAGAGACAGAATACAGGAAAACAAAACGGATATTATGCATGGGGAATTGATGGGATTGGTCAATCTTTAGATTGGCCAATCTTTCTTGATAGCCCAGTACATATAAGATATAATTAACAAAGAATATCAATTTAGGAGGAAGGCATAATGAGTGTAAGGGTAAGATTTGCGCCCAGTCCGACAGGCTATGTACATATTGGCGGACTCAGGACGGCTTTATATAACTACCTTTTTGCAAAACAGCAGAATGGAGTTTATTTATTGAGAATAGAGGATACAGACAGGACGCGTCTTGTTGAGGGGGCTGTCGAGAATATTATCGAGGCGCTGGAATGGACAGGCATACACCATCAGGAAGGACCCTTCGTAGGAGAAGACGGCAAGCTTGGTGAAAATGGGGACTTGGGACCATACATTCAGTCTAACAGGCTTGAAATCTATAAAAAATATATTAATCAGCTTTTGGAAAGTGGACATGCCTACCATTGCTTCTGCACCAAGGACAGATTGGACAAATTGAGAAATGAACAGAAGGCAATGGGTCAAATCACCAAGTATGACGGGCTTTGCAGAGGGATAAGCCTCGAAGAGGCCAGGAAAAGAGCGGCCGCAGGCGAACCTCATGTCATAAGACTGAAACTTCCCGCCAAGCGCGAAATAGTTTTCGACGACCTTGTGAGAGGCCGGGTATCTGTAAACACTGACGACATGGATGACCAGGTATTGATGAAAAGCGACGGATATCCAACCTATCACCTTGCCGTAATAGTGGACGACTACCTCATGGGAATAACCCACGTAATAAGAGGCGAGGAATGGGTTCCGTCAACGCCAAAGCATATATACACGTATGAAGCTTTTGGATGGGAGGCTCCTCAGTTTGTGCATCTACCAAACATACTCAACAGGGACAAGAAGAAGCTCAGCAAGAGACAGGGAGATGTCGCGGTTGGGGATTTCAGGAAAAAGGGTTATCTGCCGGAGGCTTTGGTCAACTATATAGCAATGGTGGGATGGGCTCCGGAAGACAACCAGGAAATAATGTCGATGCAAGAGCTGATAGAAAAATTCAGTTTGGACCGTGTTTCCAAAAGCGGAGGTGTTTTCGACGTCGACAAGCTGAATTGGGTAAGCGCGCATTATATAAGGGAGGCGGACATAGACCGCCTTACACGTCTTTGCATACCATACCTTAAGGAAGCGGGACTGATAAGCCAAGAAGACTGCAGTAGCCGTTACGATTGGATTCGCCTTGTTGTCAAGGTTTCAAGGGACAATCTTTCGTATTTGAGCCAAATAGGCGATGAAGCGAAAATTTTCTTCGGCAAAGAGGTTGCTGTCGAGAATGACGAAGCCATGGATATTCTCAAGATGGAGCATGTTCCCGGCTTGTTGAATGTTCTAAAGGAAAAAGTTTACGGTGCGGATGCAATCGACGCCGAATTTGGAAAAACGATTTTCAAGACGCTCAAGAAAGAAACGGGAATAAAGGGAAAGAATCTGTTCATGCCCGTAAGGATTGCCCTTACAGGACAAATGCACGGACCGGAAATGGTCGAGATAATTGAAGTTTTGGGAAGAGGAACAATAATCGAACGCATAGATTATATGCTCGAAAACTATATGGCATAAGGCTTTGAAGAGGAAATAACATCGGTCATGCTGGGATAAAGAGAGCAGCCGCATTTGCTGAAAGCGGTTTCATTCCAGACGATGAGTGCGCCTTGGAGCTTCCGGATTGAAAATCGGTAGATTCGGACGTGAACCTGCGTTAACGGTCAAAGGGGTCCCCTTGAGGGGGCAAACAGAGTGGGAACGCGGAAATCTTCGTCTCTGTGCAATGCACAGGTGCGGAGATTTTTTATTGCGTGATAAACAAGAGAGCAATCTGGTAGTATGTCAAGACAAGATTTCAAAAGAAAAGAATAGATAAGAATAAAAAAGTGCATGGCAAACAAGCCTTCAATAAAAGAACGATTTTTGAAGGAAAAGAATTTATTCGGTTTTCTGCACACCGACAATGTTGTTGGAGTACAGTTGATTTTTAGTCAGCAAGCCAAAAATCAAACGGACCAGTTTACGAGATGTAAGCGCGAGTGCTCTTTTGTGATTGTGAGTAGTTACCTCACCGTACTTCTTTTGATAGAAAGCAGAGTATTCGGGCACATGGTTTCTTACACTGTTGGCAGCTTCGATAAGATAATACCTCAAATACTTGTTGCCGGTTTTCGTCATCCGCGTCGTATCGGACTTGAAATTGCCGGATTGATTCTGACGCCAAGTCAGACCAGCATACTTTGCCAAAGCATCTTGAGAAGAAAAAACCGTGATGGATCCAATCTCGGCAAGAATGCCGCTGGCGAGCACAGGTCCGATTCCGGGAATGGAAACAAGAGACTGGTACTCATTGGTATTAAGGCCCTTCACAGCCTTCACAATCGCCTTGTCGATGACCTTGATTTCCTTCGAGTATGCTTCAATCACATTGAAAGAAGAAGCGATTGAAGTACTTAAAGGCTCATACAAAGACTTGTCAAGACGATAGGAATCCCTTGCGGCTTTCTGCAAAACCTTGGCAGTAGCAAGAGGGTCATTAAAACGATTCTTGCCCTTTAGAGAAATGAACTCAACTAATTCCTCTATGGAAGCATAAGTGATTTCCTCCAAAGACATGTATTCCATAAGAATAGCGGCAGAAGTTACACCAAAAGTATTGGAGAAAGGTCTTTCGCTCTTGTCCAAAACAGCCAATTCGCTGAATTTTAAATAAATATTGGAAACCATGTAGGTCTTCTCACGTGTCATAGCCTCAATCAAATGCAGGCGATGCCGAGACAGCCTTTGGAGAGCCAAATGCTGAGAACCTCTCCAGGGCTTTGACTGAATTCTTCCGACGCGTGCAAAATCTGCAATAATAAAAGCATCCAAAGGGTCAGTCTTATCGATGTCGACAAAAGACTTTCTGTAATTAGCAATCGATTTAGGATTGAGACAATAGACCAAAGGAGAAAAGAACAGCAGCTCCTCATGGGAAGACAGGAAATTCGCAATGTGAAGGCCGTAAAACGAAGTGGATTCAAGTGCCACGACAACATGAAGCAACTTGTTGTCATTCACGCATGAAATAATGCCTTTAGCAATAAGGTCTGCGCCTGGCAGATTGTTGCCCACTGACAGTTTCAGAAGCTTGTTGCCTTCAAAATCAAGAGCGCAAACAACGTTGGTTTTAGAACTCACATCAATACCAACAAACAAAGTGGACGTTAAATTGTTCTTCATCATCATTATCACCACCTTTCAAATGGAATGAAGATCAATTAACAAAAGAGATATCCTAATCTTAGAAGCTTACTGAAACCTCGCATTATTAGCATTCATCTTCAAGAAATACCTTGCTGATGGCTACTTGGAGAGATGCAGCATCTGAGTAAGCAGAATTTGACTTCTAAGTCAGGAAGCACGCTTTCTTGGCAATAACCAAAAGGTTTTGCTAGGAGAAAAAGAATTGTCCTTTGCCAATTGTCTTTAAGTCAATTTTAGCATTAGGATATCTCAAATAAAAATAACTATGTGCAAGCATCAAATATATGTGCTTAAACATAGTATACGAGGAG
>Ga0209936_1000423_pt1 | contig 25688 bp, 24 predicted proteins | sample SalPonR1_A_D1_MG_FD_185694 | JGI IMG/M metagenome (GOLD analysis project Ga0209936, IMG submission 185694) | Salt pond soil microbial communities from South San Francisco under conditions of wetland restoration - Salt Pond MetaG R1_A_D1_MG... ... | reverse complement strand
CCTGCAGGTTCATACCGTATGCCTTTGACATTAGGTCAAAACAGCACCGGAATGTACCGTATCGTATTTACAACTAAGGAAGGCGTACAAGCGATTCCTTTTGTACTGACGCGCTAATAAATACGTTCTTGATCGCTGAATTTAAAGCACCTACTGATTTTAAGTAGGTGCTTTTTTATGTTTTGGGCGTATCCCCGGGCTCCCTATCATTGCGAAATACCAGCCATCTCCTCTCTGTAGCACCCCCAAAATGACAAGGCTGTTGCCAGATGCCCGGGGTCAGGCTGCTCCGGGCTCCACCTTCGTTCGGCCCTCAGCCTCTTATCGCGGCTTTCGGGCTCCCTTCGGGACCCTCCACATCCTTTACGCGTAGCAAATCGTTAGCTTGACCAGATCAGCGATCACATCTTCTATCCCGTTATACAAAACAGAAAGAATCCCATAAAGTACGGTAATGGATATCAGAAAAGATATTAACATATCAAAGAATATATATTCTTAATAATCACAATGACAGTTACTTATAAACCCTAAAAACTCTATATTTGATGTGGAAAGAAAGAAGAACAAAAAAGAACAACTTCCCTTTTTTACTTTTTTCAGGGGCTTACATATATATCATAATCTTCATGTTCTAACAAGTCCTTTTTCCTCTCTTTTTTTGCACTAGGATATCCCTATTTTAACCACTGGAAATTTAAATTCTTATTCACATCTTTCTGATTTGGACTTTTTCAAAATGGTAGTAAATGAAACACATAATCAGTATTAAAAGGACGAATAGGGTTCACTTAGAAGTTGAATAAGTCATATCTTAATGTTAGTAAGTTAACACACAATGATTTAAAGATCATATTATCCACATGTTAACACTCTTAATAATAGTAGTAGTTTTTATTTAAATATATAATATCAATACTAATACAGAAAAAAATTGTTGGTAAGAGATCACGTATCTTTACTTCTGTAAAAATGATAGATTTATGACCCTAAGAGACCCTGCAAACTGTTAAGAACAACATATGCAATACGATAAAAGAATAACATACTGGTTGTGGATAGGACTCGCTATGGTTCTCATCCAGGTATTGATAGGAGGCATCACGCGCCTCACGGATAGTGGGTTGAGTATTACGGAATGGGAATTAGTGGAGGGCATTGTGCCTCCATTGACTGAAGATGCCTGGGAAGAAGCGTTTGATCTCTATAAAACAGCGGCCAAAACGCAGTATGAACGCTTGCATGCTGATATGTCTTTATCGGAATTTAAGTGGATTTACTTCTGGGAATGGATACATCGCTTTTGGGCTCGCTTTATGGGCCTGGTCTTCCTTATTCCTCTTCTCTATTTTGCATCTCGTTCGATGATCGATCGACCGTTGCGCAATCACCTCATCGTCGTTTTTCTATTTGCAGCCTCTGCGGGCATTTTTGGTTGGTTTATGGTAGCCAGTGGATTGAATAATGATGATCGAACCTGGGTCAATGCTTATAATCTCATTACTCATCTATTTATAGCTGCTTGTACCGTCTCCGCTATTTACTGGACTCTTTTGTTTGTGCGTACCCCTCGGAATCGGATCAAAAAACATCGGGGCTTCCACCGCCTATTGCTGCTATTAATCTTTCTATTGCTCATCCAGTTTTTGTGGGGCGGATTGATGGCAGGTATGCGCGCAGGCCTATTACATCCACATTGGCCCTTTTTTGTACAAAGTGATTCCTTTTACGCAGCCTTAGACCAACAGACCTTACTTTCGCGTGCAAATTGGATGGATTACGAACCGGCGGTTTCTGTTAAAGCAGCTGTACAACTCGGGCATCGCATCATGGCCTACATTGTGGCTATATTTTCTTTATTCGTTGCTCACCGATTGTATCATCACTACTTCGATGATCGCCTAAGAGCTGTAAGTGTTCGAATTGCCCTTTTTGTATTGATACAATTTGTATTAGGTGTACTCACCGTCTTATTTTCTGTCGGAAGTATTCCTGTATTTTGGGGAGTCGTTCATCAGTTTTTTGCCTTTTTACTGCTCTTAGCCATATTAAAAGCAAAGTTTTATGTTCGCGCTTAGCTAAACAAACCGCCTACTTTCCCTGCAGCCATTCTTTAAACTGGGGTGATCTTTGAGTGCTACTGCAGGGTTTTTCATCCTGAGGAGGAGGAGGATTCAGCGTGAGCTGAAGCCGCGATTTGGTTGTTCGCTGCAATTTTGAAATGGCTTTTCTATGAATAATAAATTGACGGTTGATACGGAAATAGTCTTCATTCACGCAGGTCGTTTCTAATTCATCCATACTCATGGATACCGGGTATTTCTTTCCCTCAAAAGTCATGAGGAAAGGAAGATGATTGTACATAAAGTAATAGGCGACCTGATCGTAAGGAACCACCTTAAAACGCCCGCGTATTTCTATAAGGTGCCGGTTTCCGCTAATGGGATGTTGACCATTTGTATCCTCCTTTGAAATAAAATGCTGCTTGTACTTGGACAATGCTCTTGCCAGCACCTCCCTTTTTACCGGTTTTAAGATATAGTCTACCGTCAAATATTTGAACGCTTCCAAACTGCGGTCATTATAAGCCGTGGCAAAAATGATGGGCGCTTCGATATCCCGCTTTTCTAGCAAATTAAAACTATCGCCATCTCCCAGGGATATATCCAGAAAGACCAGATCTATATTTTTGGGATGCTCAAAGTAAGACAGCGCTTCCTCTAAGCTATGGAGAACAGCTATGACCTCCACTTCTGGGTCTGTTTGATGAATTAAACGTTGTAAGCGTTGTGCTGCAGGCATTTCATCTTCCACTATAACCACTTTCATATTTTCTTATCTTTTATGATCGGAAGTTTGACTTCAAAGGTGTCTTCATCAGACCTTATCGCTACGGATTTACCGGTAATATTTTTATACTGTACTTGAATAGATTCAAGGCCAAAGCCCGTAGAATCTTCAAGTTGAGTTCTTGCTTGCTTTTTATTGCTTACAATTATATAATCTGATTGAATATAAATATCAATTTCTAGCGGCCTTTGGAGCGAAACGACATTGTGTTTGACTGCATTTTCCACCAACAATTGAATACTAAAGGGGATTACATAATTATGCTTAGATACATTTCCATGGATACGATAGAATAAGGCCTTCCCAAAGCGATGCTTTAGTAAATAAAAATAGCGCTCTACTATATCTAGTTCTTCCCGAATGGTAATTACTGATTCTTTTCTAAATTGTAACATATCTCTGTAGAAATCAGAGAGATGCTCGATGTAGGTTACTGCCTCTTCCGGATCTTCTTCCACGATATTGAGTAAGGTATTAAAGTTATTAAACATAAAATGGGGATTAATCTGACTCTTAATCGTTTCTAATTCAGAGCGAATTCGAGCCGCTTTAAGCTCCTCCATTCTTTTATTTCTACGAATAATATAACGCGAGATTAAAGTGATAACTATTAATGTTAATACGGCTATTAAAATTTGAAACCACAGCCGTTGCCAAAGAGCGGGTTCGATCGTAAAATGTATTTTTTTTATGGTTGGTTGAAGAAAAGACGAATGTAAATCTGCCTCAACGATAAACGTGTAGTCGTCGGGAGGGAGATTGGGATAAACCGCACTGTGATCCTGACTATACTGCCATCCGATATCGTAATTTTCTATGCGATATCGATAAGAAATCGCGCTGGGATCATTCATCCAGTGTCCTTTAAAGAGAATCCGAAAGGTGTTTTTTGTAAAGGGAACAGTAACCTCATTGGAACCGGTTGTAAAAAGCTCATCGCCCAGGGAATAATTAAGAATACGCAGGGAAACCTGAAAAGGATGGCTTTTCTGAGGGATATAATGAAAGAGCGAGGGTCCCTGAGCCCACCAGAGATGATCCTGATCATCCAAGTCATAAGCATGAGTAAAAAGATAGGGATATTCTGAAGTGTATTGGGGATAAAGTGGAACAGAATAACGTTTTTCGGGCTGATGTATATGTATGCCATCCTCCATCAAAAAGTATAGATACCCCCACTTGTCTTTTGTCATGGCTAAACAACTGCGGTCATCTAAAAAATGCAGCGTATCCAAAGTGTTTCGATCCAAATACCGTACCCCTGATTCCGAACTTGCAGCATATAGACCCTTATCATCCTGCATCAGTTGATAGATCGTAGACTTTCCAAAGAAGGAAGAAATATTACCTTTTTGGTCCACGCGAAGTAAGCCACGGCGATCTTTGGCTAACCACAAAATCCTATCTTTATCAATAGCTGCGTCATAAATGTATTGGGATTGGGGAATAGAATCATATAAGTTAACAATGGCTTGGTGCGTGTTGACATCAAGAATGGAAAGGCCGCCCAGTGTTGCAGCTAAAACTATACTATCCTGAACATGTATACTGAGTACATTGTCATTGATCAGACCTTGAGACTCCGTTAGGTGTTCCACTCGGTCCTGCTTCACCTTAATTACAAAGATACCCTGACCAAATGAAGCGCACCAGAGTTCTTGTTTTTCAGGAATCCATTCCAGGTCTAACAGATTATAATTGGATAAATAATGATGTAAAACGGTCTTTTTCCCGGGATGATAAGTAAATAACCCCTTATTTGTTCCTAAAAAAAGTAGAGAATCGACAGCAGCTATGCACTGAACCGGAGGTGTAGGAGGTTGATACTGCTTGAGATGGGTGGGAACCACAATGAGTTGATCCTGGGTGTTAACTAACCACATTTGATTTTGTTGATCTATCCATACATTTTGCCAAACATCTTTAGGATGAGTCATGACAGCTTGGATATCCGTATAATTTGGACCTGAAGTTTTCCAAATCGTATCTTTATCAATCACAAATACATCCTTCGAAGCGCTAGCTACTATTCCTCTTGCAGATAAGGATTTTGAGAATAGTGTGTCTACCGTTGTGGGACTAATGGAAAATATAGTTCCCTCATAATCGACGGCCAGAATCGTAGAATCTGTGTCATAGGGATGGGTCAGATGCAAGAGGAAATGAGAGGGAAGAATAAGCTCGGGTGAAGATGAGGAAGGGATGCGAACCAAGCCTCTATCCGTAGCCAGGCAGATGAGTCCTGTCCGAGTGATGGATACATCATAAATGTCTTGCGAAGGAAACCCCTGTTTCAATGAATAATGAGTGACGGAAGAATCGGTATGAAGGATGTGAAGGCCATCTCCATAGGTAGCGATCAGAAGATCCTGATTTGGTGAGAAAACAAATTTCTGTATCGGGTGGGATAGAGATAAGACTTGCGGGAAAAAGGGTTTAAATGAATACCCATTAAAAAGGAGTAAAGTACCATTATCTAAGCCGATAAGCTGGTTTTGATGATAAGATGTAATGGCTAAAATTTCTTTCTTTTCCAGGCTATCAGGAAGAGAAAAAACATTCCAATCACGCCCATCAAAGCTAAATAAACCCTTTTCTGTACCTAAAAAGACACTTCCTGCAGGGTCTTTGTACAGACAAGAAATCTGACTGGCTTTAAGCTGTCTGGGCAAATCGTAGCGCAACTCCAAAGACTGAGCAAGCACTGAGCAGGACAGAAAGTAAAACAAAAAGATACTCCAGCGAATCACGGTTTAGGCGTATTTTTCACTTCAAGTTGTATATGAATAAGCGGAGCAATTTTCATTTGAACAATGCGGGGAATGCGGATATCATAGTCCGCCAGCCTAATGTAGAAGTCAGATAAAATAGAAATACGATTTTCCTGAACTTCTATGGTATTTTCTATAATTTCCTCCCCTTCCACGCCATGAATACGAAAAGACCCCTTGGTTTTTACTTGATATATTCCCGGCTTTTGATAGTTTATAGGAGCTAATATTTTACCAGTGTAGGTTAATTGGGGATAAACATTTGACTCCATATAGTTTTCGTTGAAATGTTGTCGCTGGAGATCTGAATTAAAGCCATCAAAACTTTTTACAGGAACTTGAAAAGCAAAGGTATTGCGCAAGGTATCTATGACCCCAACTACCTTGGTAGATTGAGCTCGTATTTGTTCCTGTGGTGCATCGGAGTGAAAATTAACGTCACCAGAAAAGGAAAGAATAGATGATTCATTTTCCTGGGCTGTCAGGTTAAACATCATCAAGCAAAAAAAAGCAAGGAAGTAAAATCTATGAAACATCATACCCTACGGCTTTATCTATGTCCAGCTATATAACGAAGATACAGCTCCTTTTGGTTCTCCGGTATTTTCCCTGCTCCCATTCAATGTAAAATATTCCCATTCACATCGTTTAAAGGATAGAAATCAAATGATTAGCCTGTATTATTCGTAATCTTGTAGTATGAAGCGATTATGTACCCTATTAATAGGACTATTGCTCGGCGTTTTGCTTTTTATGATGCCGTCATGCGTTCACGATCCCATTTATGATATCGATGATAACATGAATGACACGATGGATATAGATACCACAGATACCGATACAACAATGATGGGAGATCCTTGTGATCCGGGGAAAGTCTATTTTGAGCGGGATATTTTACCTTTACTCCAAACGAATTGCGCCTTTAGTGGATGTCATAATGAGGAGAGTGCGCAAGATGGGGTGATTCTGACTACTTATGAACAAGTCATAAACTCCGGAGTGGTTACCCCTTTTCGTCTGGACAACAGCGATTTGTACGAAGTGTTAACGGATGAGGACGAAGATGATCGCATGCCGCCTCCACCAGCTCAGAGACTCTCTGTAGAAGAGATACAGCTCGTCTCAAATTGGATATTACAGGGTGCAACCAATGATAGTTGCGATTATGAAATAGATTGTAATACCGACAATATTCGCTTTAGTGTGGAAATCCAGACGATTTTAGAAAGTGGTTGTATTTCGTGCCATAATGCATCTTTACCATCTGCAGGAATACGTTTAGATAGTTATGATCAAGTTGTTCAACAAGTAGATCGGGGGCGTTTGTTGGGAGCGATTCGCTGGGAAGCCGGGTATGTCAACATGCCCTTTGGAGGGGTCCAACTTAGTGATTGTGCTATCGAACAAATGGAATTATGGATAGATGACGGAATGCCTAATAATTAAAACATGATAAGATACGTCCTATTTTTATTTCCCCTATTCCTTTTGAGCTCCTGTTACTACGATGTTGAGGAGGTGCTTTACGCAGGTGAAGAATGCAATGTGGATAATGTGAGCTATGAAGGGGATATCCGTCTTATTTTGGACAATCATTGTATGATTTGCCATAATGCATCGAGTAATTTTGGTAATGTTAAATTAGAAACTTATGAGCAGGTGTCTGTTCAGGTTGAAAGTGGAACATTATTGGGTGTGGTACGGCACGATCCTGGGTTTTCCCCTATGCCGCAGGGGAATCCTAAAATTCCAGAATGTCAAATTCGACAAATTGAAGCCTGGATAGATAATGGCTATCCACAAAACTAAGAATGATGAAAATAAGAAATGTACTGATTATACTTCTTGTAGCTGTCGTGATCGGCGGCATTATTGGGTACAAACAATACAATAAGCCACATAGAGATTTGATGTCAGAGAAGGTGAGCGCTCAAATGACCGCACAGGAATTATTTTCTGCTTACGAAGAAGATGAATCCCAGGCTAACGAGCAATACCTCGATGAAATGGTGGAAATTACGGGTACCATTGAAAGAGTAAATATAGAACAAGAAAAATCAACCTTACAATTACAAACTGAAGATATGATGGCCGGTATTATTTGTGAATTCGAAGCCGGCGCATTAAAAAACATCCCAGCAGAAGGGGAAAAGATTACGGTACGCGGAATTTGCACCGGCAAGCTGATGGACGTCGTGCTGGTGCGCTGCATTATAATGAACTCCTAAAACAACAAACAAAATGAAAACAATAATCATTAGCGGGATATTCATCCTTATTGGAAGTATATCCACAGTAGAAGCCCAAAAATACTTTACGCGAGAAGCCCAGGTCTCTTTTTTTAGTGAGGCCCCTATGGAAAAAATAGAAGCACATAACGGAACCGGGACATGCGTCGTAGATTTTTCTCAGCAACGCATGGAGTTTGCTGTACTTATAAAAGCATTTCAATTTGAGAAAGCTTTGATGCAGGAGCACTTTAATGAAAACTATATGGAAAGTCATAAATTTCCAAAGGCGACCTTCAAGGGGCAAATTATTGAGCCTGAAAATATAGAAATGAAGCCCGAAGCTCAGGATGTACAAGTGAAAGGGACAATGACTATTCATGGCGTGGAGCGAGAAATTACAGCGCCAGGGAAAATTCTCTTCACTGGTGATAAAGTATCGGTCTCGTCGACCTTTGTCGTCGCGGTAAAAGACTACGAAATTGAAATTCCTGCAGTCGTACGTGAAAATATAGCAAAGGAGGTAGAAATTACAGTGGAGGCCAATCTCGAGCCTTTAAAATAAAAGATGAATATGACATTGCGGAGCATTGTTTTAATTTTTGCTACCACGCTGACTTCAATCTCGGCGATATTGGCACAGGAAGATTTACTATCTCTTTTAGGTGAAGACGAGGAGACAGTAGATTATGCCTTTGCGAGTTTTAAGACCAATCGGGTGATCAATTTGCATTCGCTTGAAAACACCTCGGCGGGGGTGCTAGATATCAAAATTTCACATCGTTTTGGCATGGTAAACACGGGCTTTTACGAGCTCTTCGGTCTGGATGCCGCGAGTATACGGATTGGAGGGGATTACGGCTTGACTGAAAATATGATGATCGGTATCGGTCGAAGTAGTTTTGAAAAGACCTATGATGGTTATGTGAAGTATCGCCTTCTGAGACAGAGTTCCGGAGCGAAAGTAATGCCCATTACGCTATCCTACTTTACAAGTATAGCGGTGACCGGAACACGTTGGCCCAATCCTGCCAGAGAAAATTACTTTTCCTCGCGGCTTTTTTATACCCATCAGCTCATCGTCGGGCGTAAATTTAGCGAAGCATTTAGCCTTCAATTAAGTCCTACACTAGTTCATCGAAATCTGGTAGAAACGGAACAAGAAGCGCATGACGTTTTTTCCTTGGGTATGGGAACGCGCTTAAAGTTGACCAAACGCATGGCCCTCAACCTTGAATATATTTATGTGTTTCCCGATCAACTTGAGCCGGGGTATCGAAATTCACTATCTATTGGTCTGGATATAGAAACAGGCGGTCACGTTTTTCAATTGCACTTTACCAATTCCACTTCAATGATTGAGAAAGGTTTTATCACGGAAACGACCGGAGATTGGGGAGGTGGAGGAGTTCATTTTGGATTTAATGTGAGTCGGGTATTTACGATTCGCCGGCCGAATATAAAGGATTGACCTTTCTAAGGGGACAGATAGGTGTAAAACTCACCCCGAGGGAGGAGGTAACTATTACTAGGTATGTCGAAGGTAAGATCATAAGAAATTGATCTATGCACACGCTGCTTTTTATCTGTTATAACAAAAGGAAGATAGCTATAAGCTAAAACGGAACCCAGTAGAAACCCTCACTTTATTGTTGTAAAAATCTTTATCTCCCAAAAAACTTTCATAGCCGTATGTTTGAATGTAAGTGATTCCCAACATGATATGGATGTGTTTATTTTTTTTACTCACCTGATATAAAATCTGAGAGCCCAATTCCGAGCAAAGAGCAAAACCCGCATCATTTCCTTCTTGGAGCAGATCTTCCCAAACACTTGTCCTTGACCCATCCGGAGTAAAGCGGTCTTCTCCTCTCAGGTAAAATCCAGCACCAAGTTGACCAAAAGACACTGGAAACCTAAGCGCTATTCGTTTGTTTTTCAGTTTCATGGAGTATGCCGCTTCTAAGCCAAGATACCCGTGATCTGCACCCAAGATTAAAGTCGATTTACCGTTGTAAGTTTCGCCCTCGGGTAATTCTAAGAAATAATCATCATGGGCATTAATAGGGCCGCTTCTACCATAATATCTGATTCCCAGATCCCACTTCCCGTTATTAGAACGAATGCCTAAACTAAAACCAACAGCATTGCCGACATTGTTCTTCAACAACATGGCAGAATATTCGGGTTGGAAATAAAACCCTACATTCTTACCCGTCGGATCATCAGATTGTTGAGAAAAGACGGGGGTATTTATACACGCAAGAAATAAAACAATTATTGTTTTTTGGAACCTCATAATGTTTAGTTTAGATGGTCTTAGAAGTTAAAAAAGGAAAAGAATCCGTCAGACGGTTGGCCAAAAAAGACCTGATAACCTAAGGATATTTGGTTAAAATATTTCATGGTATCACCACTAGCTCCGTTCATGGGCCCTGAGTATGCTCTCAGCGCGATAGAGTGATTATTTATGTTGTAGGATAAGCCGGCAAGAACGATTGCGGAAGGTAATTGTTCGTCTAGTATTTGATTTTTTTGAAGCTGCATAGCAGTCCTGAACATGGCGCCAGTATGAAGTGTTAATCTATCGGATAATTTCAGGGCGACAAGGATATTTGGATCAAATTCTAGTCCGCTTGTAGACTCGGCCAATTCAGGATTTTCTTCATTAGATAAATAACGGTAACTACTCGTTAAGTTAAAGTTCAGACTATACTTTTCTGTTTCTTTCATCTTAAATCCTAACACAAAGCCACCAAAGAAGGTGCTACCTTCAGAAATTGCTATCGCATCAACAAACCGGTACTTGATTTGACTATAGCGAAGCTGTAAACCTGCGCTAAATTTATCTGTCCACTGATGTTGCAACCATACCGTTTCCATGTGCTCATCATTATTACTAACACCAACACTAAGGCCGGCGACAGACTGTGAGCTTACTTCCAGAGCTATTAAAAATAGAAAGGCGATGAACAAGTTGTATTTAAAGAACATAGATTTTGTTTTTCTTTTGACAAAGAAATAACATTATTCCTCTATTTTTCTGAACCTATGTTAAGAAATGAGTGCGAATAGTTATTGGCCGGAATTATTCATAAAGCTCACATAAGTTAAGGGATGTTAAAATGGTAATTAACTAGAAGTAAACTTTTTATCCAAGACGTAACCCTCGAACTCATTAAAATCTAAAAAAAAACAAATTTGAGTATTACAAATTCCAAATTTGCTCACTTGTAAAACATGTAAGTCATTATAAATGAATGATTTGAATAAAAATTGACCCGTAGGGCGAAAATTGCTTGAATTTTTTCGGGTTAGGTTAACCTGCATAAATAGTAAAAGTTAGGAAGAACAGGCTTGAACTTGCAAAAAATATATTAAAAGAGAGGAGTTCAGGAAAGATCTGATCCTAGAAAAAAGTCAAATAAGCATATAAAAAGTTGACTGTTATAATAAAAAAGCAATGCGCTACTTTTTTTAGTAGATCAATTAGCAATGTTTTGATAGAGTCCGAGCCAGCAGTGAGGCAAGGTATTGCTTGTCACATCTCAGGACATGATTTTCTTTCTTATTCTGCTCAGTGCAACATCTGTAATGCCCAAATAAGAAGCAATGAGATAAAGAGGCACCTCAGAAATTAGTTTGGGTCTGCGTTCTAATAATTCCAGGTATCGTTGTTCGGCAGATAATGTAATTAATGATTCCAACCTTTTTGTAATATTTAAATAGGCCGCCTCTGTTTGACGAGCCGCCAATTCTTTTAATTCTGGTATAGAACGATAAGACTTTTCTAAATCATGAAATGAAATGGATTGATACTTACAATCCGTTATGGCTTTCAAAGAATACCTAGCAGGCTTTGAGGTGATGAAACTTTCGTAAACTGATGCAAAACTGTAAGCGAAAATAAAATCCTTGATAAAGGTCTTATTTTCTCTTTCGTATAACATAGCGACGCATCCTCTTTCCAAAAACAATAGTTTTCTACAAACTGTTTTTTGTTCTACGATATACTCCCCAGCCTCTGCAGTCATTTCCTTGAATTTGAGGCCTAAATCAGCTAACTCTTGAGCCGACAGAGAAGTATTCTTTGCAAGGTATTCCTGAATCTTCATTGATGTAGATTATTATTTTATCATTACCCGTCCAAAACGATATTAAGGATTAGAAAAATGATATGGACATTTATCATAAATTAGGGGTGATCAAACAAACTACCATGCCAAGACCAAAAATAACTCTTTTTTATTATAAGTCCCAGTTGTTAGAGTGTGTTTCGGTTATAATGGTTATAAACTAAGCATCAATTTGATGATCTTTCAATGGGAATTAATAATGGGATTCATGTATCCGAAAAAATCATGCATTTTTCGCCTTGCAAGCTGAAGCTTTCGCTTTGTCTTATTTGACTACAATTACGCTCAAGAGTGAAAGTCAGAGCTTATTATTCACACTGCATTATTTTGAAAGATCGCTCAAATTCTAGGGGTGCCCATTGCATATTCCGGAGGCCATTGTGCCACCTATTCCGGTGATGTTGTGCCACTCATTCCGGAGGTCATTGTGCCACTTCCATGGGTCACAGGTAATTTACAACAGATTAGCGATAGGAAAAACAACGAGTAAACCTTTTAATAGCGGCAACATCAGGAGTCGGCGGTATGAGGTGTTTGTTGGGCTTTATTTCGTTCAATTTGATAAATATGTTCTCTCTTAGAAAAAAATACTCACTAGACTCTCAAAAGCGTATATTCATGAGGTCACTGTCCCACGCATTTTGGTTGGTCTGCCCATAGAAGATTTGAGAAACTGCTTAGAGGAACTGGCGGATAAAATAAAAATTTGCCGCCGCCAAGCCAGATATTTTTATAATCATAGGACTGATGTGGAAATACGACACTCAGGACTTTTCTTGAAAACGAGGCTACATTTTTGTGCACCAAAATTGTTTTGAGCTGTTGTGATACCTTATATTAAAGAGTCTAATGAACATTAGAGAAATCTTTATAACTTGAGCAGATAATACATCCTCATGAAGCAATTGATTTTTCTAATTTTAAATACTCTTAGCTTCCTGTTTGCATTACTTATGAACTATTTATCAGGAACGGGAAAAATAAATGGGTTGACGGTAGGAGAAGTAAGTGCCAACTATGAAAACCTCTTTACTCCGGCCGGGTATGCTTTTACCATTTGGGGCTTGATTTATCTATTATTGATTGCTTTTGTAGGGTATCAATGGAATGTATGGTTTAAACGTAAACAGGATGAAGTCCTAACCCAAGTTGGGATCTGGTTTACCTTATCAAATGTAGCCAACGGAGCCTGGATTTTTGCGTGGATGCACTTACAACTTGAGTTTTCCATTCTCATTATGTTCGTATTACTTTTTTCATTGATCGTCCTGACTTTGCGGTTACGTCTCGAAATATGGGATGCTCCAGTACGGATTATATTTTTTGTTTGGTGGCCGATTTGCATTTATTTAGGATGGATTATTGTAGCTACAGTCGCAAATTTTTCAGCCTGGCTGGTGAGTATAGGATGGAGAGGAGGTTTTATAAGCGAAACCTATTGGGCTCTTTTTATGATAGGCATGGCCACGGCCATTTACGTCTATCTCATTTTTAATCGAAATATGAGGGAGGCAGCCATGGTTGGGGTATGGGCATTCATTGCTATTGCAGTAAAACAATGGGAAATGAATAGTTTGGTGGTGTATGGAGCATTAACTGGTGCGAGTATTCTCTTCCTTTACAGTACTTGGCATAGCTTTAAAAACAGAAGGATGTCTCCGATTAATAAATTAAGAAGAGGAGAGTTTTGAAGTCAGCACTTTCATCTTTATGGTTTGAATAAGCTAACGTTTAGTATATGAGCCGTTTTAATGGCTTATATACATTTTTACCATTCGTTTACTTCTTATTTATACTATTAATCCTTTCTTGAATTTTAAGCAAAACTTCTTTGTGAGAATACTGGGAACAATGTCCTTCCATTGGTGAAAAAACGACTTCGGCATCAGATTTAGGATTTGTAGTACTGCTCAAAAAATCTGCAAACATTCTGGTAGCAGGGTTTAAATAGAAGTTATCCATATCGCCCATCCAAATAAAAATTTTGCCCTGAAGTTTAGGACCTAATACCTCCCAGTTTTCTTTAGTGTGTATTTTGAAATCATATTTTTTCCAATGGTCGGCAACTTTAGAATCGATCTCGCCAGTTACTGGATCAAATAATGGTTGGGGCAAGCCATTCTTTCCCTTTGGACTATATAAAGCGGTATGTGCACTGAATTGTCCACCTGAATTAAGATAGGAATTAGAATACCCTAATACATTCTCGTATTGAATAAATTCTTTGAGAGATAAAATAGGCTCGCCAGACGTACTTCTCATAACCGGTCTAACATAGCCAAACTCATTTACAAAAGCATTATTGTCTTCATAAATATTGATAAGTTGGTAATTCTCGAACTCCACCGCATCTGGACTATAAGAAAATACACCATTGAAGACATCTGGATAATATAACTGTAATCCTAATGAAACCCATCCACCCGTTGAACAACCATCCACAAATCGGGTAGTTGATGAATTTGTTCCTCTAAACTTGGATTCAATATGTAGAATCAATTCAGTAGTTAAAGCTTTACCGTATGGCCCGCTATTTTCTGAATCCATTTGATAAGAGTCTCCGAAAGGTCCTTCACCATCTAAAAAAACAGTTATGATTTGAGGGGCTTCATCAGATTCCCACCATTTCATAAAGTCTTCATTATTAAGTAAATTATTTATTCTCGTGTACCTACCTCCATATCCAGCAACATTATATCGTATTGGATATGCTTTTTTAGTGTCATAGTTGTGAGGAAGCAATACAGAAGCTTTTAAATACATAGGTTTTTCCCACCAAGCTGAAAGCACCTCACTTTTAAAGTTAACTTCCTTTGATAAGGTATGTGTCTTTATTGTCCTAGCTTCTATGGATCTGTTCAGCAACAATTTTATCTCAGTTGGTTGGTTGATCACAATTTTTTTTGTCTCGCTATACAAATTACCAGGAGCGTCTATTCTCGATTCCTTAAAATCTTGATCCCATAAAACTTGGACATAATATTCCCCTTCAGGAACATTATTTAAGGACCAATCTGCAGTTGTTATCCAATCACCGTCATCTCCTATTTTAATGGGTGCGTTAAAATTTAATCCACTACAGTTCTTTGCAAATACAAATGTTTTATTGAATGGTGATGGCCATGTCTGTGTGCGAGGTTCTGCATATGGATTTTTAGAAAGGAAAAGGTAAAATCTCCCTGTGTTTTTAAATAGTTCTTTTACGTCTTCACTTATTTCAACAGTAGCAGCGAATGAAAATGTCTGTTTTTGTGAATAAGAATTAGTCAGCGACAAGAATAAAACGATGGTCAGTATTAATTTGTATTTCATTTTTGTTGGTTTAGGAATGGTAATGGTACCATATAGCCGCAGATGCGGTCTTTACGGATATGTTTTTATCAGTTTAAAACATATTGATTTTCTGTAACCTTTTTCATTTGATTAACGAACTCCCGCAATTGCTGTTACCTATTGTTGAACACAGTTTTTATCTTCCATGATATTCCATATTTGGTAATTCCTCGTTGTTTTTTAAAAACCGATTAAACCAATTGACTACATGTTTGTCGACTTCTTTCTTATGTTCAGATATTCCATGGTCTCCACCTTCAAACATAATTAGTCTGTACGGTATTCGATATTTTTCAAATTCTAAGGCCAAGTTTAGACTTTGCTCTGGTTTTACACGCCAATCAGCATTTCCATGTAACATAAGAATTGGAACATTTTTAGGAAAGATATCTACCCATTTTATGGCGGACCTTTTTTCAAGTTCGATATCCTTATTATCGGTATAATTTGGAATCAGCTCTGCCATTACTTTAGTTTCCATTTCAGGCCTATCTTCTATAATACTATAAGCATTTGAAGGTGCGCCACCTACAACAGCTGCTTTAATTTTTTCCATTTTTGATAATGCTATGTAAGTCATCATCCCACCACGACTCCAACCAAACATGCCAATTCTTTCGGTGTCCGCTCCTTGAATTTCTTCTAAGACTTCAGGTAGTATGGTTACATCATTCACATCTCTTCCCCCAAACTCTTCTTTTCCCTCACTTCCGCCATTGCCTCTATATTGACTTGCTATTACAACATATCCTTCTTTAGCTATTTTACCAAGAGTTATGGCACCATGAGCAACTACTAATGAGCCAAAATCTCTATTTCCTCCACGATTATATATCACACAAGGATAGTTGCCTTCCTTTTTAGGTTTAGCCATTAATCCACGAATTTTCAATCCATCACTCAAATAAGCTATACTATAAACTTCTATACTGTCGAGATATTTAAATTCTGGTTTCCATTGTTTTTCAGTGCTTGTCGAATCTATCAAATATGGAAATACTGGATATTTTGACCAATCAGTAATTAATTCTTTTTTCAACAAAAGATCAAAATCTTGTGCTTGTAAGGTTAAAGTGAAAAGAATAAGGAAAATTGACTGTATATATTTCATTGTGTGGTTTTTATAAAATTATGTACTACGGCCGGCCGGCTATACGTCGGTCCGCTGGAAAGATACGAAGTATTTGGTGCCCACACCTCCAAAATCTTACAGACCAAGCCTTGATCTTTTTGTTCATCTCATCGTTGCTTAAAAAACACTCCTTCGGCTCGCTTTGATCTGAACAAAAATCTGCTTCGACTTTTCTATAACCCCTTGGTGATATGGGTACTTGGAGGCGAATGGTGTATCCCCGCCAGAACTCATTTCGTGGCGACCGAAGGGAGGCGAGAAGGAATAACGGTTAGTATATGAGTAGTAGTGGGTTTCAAGATACTCACTTTTCGTAAAGTAAGGTATTTAAATTGAAACAGTAGCGATTCGAGTTTGTACCCAAACCGCTACTGTTCTTATACAATGTTATTTGCCAATTTATGGTCGAATTAGAATACGTAATTCAAGTTCATAAAGAAATTTCTTCCCGGCGCAAATATTGGCGCATTAGCACCCCTTACGGAACGGTTGAGGTGCTCAAAGTAGTTTTTGTCCAGCATATTATTTACTCCTGCATTTACAGATAAGCCAGAGGTGACTTGATATCCAAGTTTTACATCTAATAAGCTAAATGAGGGTGTTGCCGTTTCACCAAACTCGCCAGAAGCCCTGGACTGTTCTGCTACGTAACGGAAAATTACTTCGGGTTTTAGTCGGTTTTTGAGGTAGCTGCCGTTAATAGAATAGCGGATGTCCAATGGAGCGATCTCGGGCAAGGGTTCATTTCGTTCCAAATCTTGCCCATAGGTATAGGCAATACCGAAATTATGAGATAAACCTGCAAATAAATTCTGATCCAAGCTAACTTCAAAGCCCGTCTTAAAGGCTTCGTCAATATTTATAAATTGCCGAACACCCGGGCTCATAGGCAATCTTGGGGTTAAGTTAGTATCAATTACTGAAGAGATGTAATTCTGCAGATATGCAGCAAATATATCGATATTAAGGATTGACTTTTCAGAAATAAGCCATTTAAAGGTTAAATCAGCCTGATAGTTCACTTCTGGGGCTAATTGTGGATTACCCAGCATTTCGAAGGGGTCTTGACCCACCGGAAAATAGTTGATAAATCGCTCGGTTAAACCTCCGCTTCGTTGCGCTCTTGCCAGCCATAAGCCCGCTTGAATTTTATTTCCAAAGTCTTTTAATATTCCCAGACTTAAACTTGGATTGACTTGGGTTATCTGAGTCTCAGGGTTGACCTGAGTAAATTCCTGAGTAGGGTCATTGACGTCAGCAGTATTCAGCTCCAGCCTTCCAGAAGCCATGTAGTCAAACACCTCACCATTGATCTGGTATTCCGCAAAGAGGCCCGTTTTGCTAATACGGCCATCTTGCCAGGCATTGTCTTCTACTGTACTTCCAGCCATTGGGCCCATCAGAAACTCCCGGACTCTTGTTCCTTGAGCACCTTCAATTCTTAAGTCGGCACCAGCATAAACTTTAGCATTTGATAGCTTCCAAATCCCTTCCGTACGACCGCCATAATTATAGGTTGTTGCAAATGTTTCGGCATTCAGCATGCGTGGGTCTAACGGTTTAAGCAGGTTGTTCATCAGGTGATCCACAAATGAACCGAAAACAGTGGTATTCCAACTTTGCAGTTTTTTACCTTCAAATTGGATATCGTGTCTGGCATTAAACATCCAGGTATCATCTTCGCGTAAATCCATGGGAAGGGCCGGAAAGTCTGCATCTCTAGCCCTGTTATAGGTAGTGGATACGCGCAATTGTTGATTAGCTGCCAATTTGATGCCGATATTCGTTCCAAAACTACCTCTTGTAAAGTCTGCCTGGACTGTTTTGTTATTCCCTGTGGTGTAATCATCGCCTTGGGACCAAGAGGCAAAAAAGCTCACATCATATTTTTTCCCACTAAGCCCAATTTGGCTCTCTCCTCTTAGGAGATTTCCGTTGCTTTCATAGCCACTAGACAAGCGTCCATAAAAGTCCGGCTCACTACTGAATTTCAATTTTGCGGGAATAAAATTAATGGTAGCACCAAAACCAGTTCCAAATCGCAGGGCATGCGGGCCTTTCAATATCTCAATGCGATCCATCATGTTAGGTGCCATTTGGCTTGTGGGCGGATCCATTCTGTTTGGACAAGCAGCCGTCGCACTTTGCGCCCCATTCATTACTACATTGAGTTGATCATACTTAAATCCCCTGAAAACAGGGTCAAATCCGTAGTTACCTCCTTTACGAATGCTGTTAAATGCAGGAGTTTGATTGAGTATGCTGGCAGCATCATGTTCTAAGCGGTCCTGATACTCAATCTTGATTTCGCCATCAGGTTGAGCATTCTGCGGTTTAACTGCAATGACGGTGATGGGATATAGATTTACCGTGGCTTCTTTTTTATAAAGTACTTGATCTTTTATAGCTGTAGTAAGCACTTCTTCAGATAATGTCCAATATCCGTAATTTACGTGTGATAACTGTAGGGTTTTTCCTGGGGCATGCGAAAAAAGAATAACCCCATTCTTGTCGGAAATACCGTTTTGTTCACCGTATTCGAAAGTAGCACCTACTATAGGTAAGGTGCTTTCTGCATCAAGTAATCTGATTTCTTTTTGCTCAGATTGGGCAATTAGTGTTGATGAAAGCATATAAAATGCCAGCATCAAAATAGTTTTGAAACTCATTTTGAATTTGATTTGAAATTGATAAATAAGGGCATATGCCATTTACATAGCATAATCAGCAAGGTCTGCTCTTTTCAGCAGCTTGCCCTAAAACAGATTGGTGCTCGACCAATCAAAGCAACTAAACCAAATTGAGTTTCGGTGGGCGGAAAATACCAGCTATGAAAGAGGATGTGTAAAGTTCTTCGCTAGAAGCTGGATTTATTTTGCTTTCGAAGCAGTCTGCACTAAGAAGGAAATCTAAAGAACTTTTCGAAAAATAGTAAACCACTTTTAATCGTTCTTTTTTGCTGTTAGGGGCTTGCTTTTCCTCCTGGTCTTTAACTTTTTGTAGTTGTTCGGATAAGTAACATTTTCCATTACACATCGTCATCGGTTTCTCTCTATTGATACATAGCACCTCCGCAATAAAATCTTGATTGATTTTAAAGTCAATCAATATCCCAATCTTTGCCAGACCGGGCAGCATTATTGCGATTATCATCAATATGGAAAATGCTTTTTTCAACTAAAGTTTTGTTTAATGCAATGGTGATGCAAATATAAAAGGATTCTTACTTAAGATATAATTTTAAAGAGTTTCAAATGAATGAAGTACTATCCTTGAATGACATACAACTCCAGCCTGAGAATTAAGCCTAAAGTCATTTTGTCCTTGTCACTCAAGACATAAGATAGGGGGAATATTAATCTTCATTTCATAAGCCAGTTGAGCAATTGTTGTGTTCTCAAATTCAGGCTCTTTCTACCTTCCTGCTCGAGCGGAGTGGATTGAGGTAACCGTACATATATATTCCCAATAATACATCAGCAGCAAAAGCAGGCCGCCCCTCATGACTTGATCCTTTATTTGTAAATCCCAGATCATCATAATCTACTATATCTAAAAATAGATCTATGACTCGAACTTCACTATCGGAATCAACTAAAGATTCCAGTGAATTAAATTCTAATTGATCCCGATTGATTCCGGTTTGTATAGGCATGATAAGTGCTTTATGACCCAATTAATATACGGACTTAAAATCACTTTCTTTTTAAAATGTGAGAGTTTCTTCACAGTCTGACGGATCGGTGATATGGAGCGGACGCAGCGATAGCAAGTCTGATCTCATATCACTTGTTAGGCATCGTATTTTGTTTTTAAAGTTATAATATAGTTTGAGGGTCTAATTTCAATTTTGTCGTTTTCATTTGTGATTAAATTTCCTGCATTCCAAACTTGAGGATGTTCTGATTTAATATCGTAAACTATGTATAATCTATAGTTAGGGATGTTATGTGCCTTTTCCAATTCGTTGGATGAAATATGAAAATTTGTAAGACCAATTTTATTTGTTGTTGATTTTACTTCTATACTAATTGGATTTCCTTCTATGTCAAATGAATCTATGTCGTATCCTATCCAATCATATTCTACTTTCTTTACTTTTGAAGCCAATCCTTCTAAATTTACTTTTCTTAGTTTTTCTTTTTCATGCTCTATTACCAATTTTTCGCCTCTATTTCCAATAATTTTATTGTTTTCAGCAAGTTTTATATAATCTGGATTTTTAGATGAATTTGACTTTGTGTTTCTTTTCTTTTTTCTTTCGAATTCAATTAATTGTAGGTTTACATTTATAAGACTTTGATTTATTGGAAAGTCAGCAATTGAATCTTTGGATTGTTCTTTCCCTGGAGCTTTTGGATATATGGTATATAAAAAGTAACTAAAAATGTCATTTGTCCATGATTTCATTATTGGATCTTCATTTTTAAAATCCAGTAAGATTCTTCTTTTTTCATAGACATCACTTTTTAGTATTTCTGGAGTGTCTAAATTGAATTGAACTAAGTAATGACTTAAGTGTGCATTTGAAAAAATTGGTAGATATTTTTCAGGAAAATAAGTACTTAGAATTTTAGCTCTAAAGTTTGGAGCCAGCATATTCGATTTTATGCTTTCTAAATCTCCATTAAGGCCTGCGACATAAAGCTTGTTTAGCTCGGATTTGATTTTACTGAATGCTTCGTCTTGAGTTTTGCCGTATCGTTCAGTAAACCAATATTTAGTTCCTTCTTTACCCTTGTATTTTCCGTAATAAATTCCAAATTTGGTTGATGGAGATGCTCCCATTGATCCCAATGAATCTAATGTAAATTCAAGATTGTAGCAAAATGTTTCTTTATAGTTTGCTTTTCCTAAGGCATAATCTTTTAATTCTAAGTTTTGAAGTTTGCCTTGATTGAAGTGATTTGTGAATCTTTCTCTTTCTTTATAAAGCTCTGCTCTTGATTCAAGTAAATTGTCCAAAAGATCATTAAAGTGTATTTGAAGGAGCCTAGTTTCTTTTGGTAATTCTTTCATTTTAACTATGTTATGTTGCACAACCTACTTATATCCGCACTAAAAGTACGGAATATATACTGAATCCGTATATAACCCGCACCTTTGGGTGGCGTTTATTTCTGGATTGATTTTTTTAAAAGGCGTCATAGGGGATTGAATATGGTGCAGGGTTTTAGTGCTCAGATGGGTATAAATCTCTTTCGTACGACTGCTTTTAGGCCTCAATAATTGCTGAATATACCGGAGGTCTGTATTGAAGTCCAGCAAAGGGTCGCTAAACAATGCCTGAGCCCATGTAAGGCAAGCTTTTTTCTTAATTTCGTCTTTGCCACGGCTTGTTTGAATACAATTTGCAGGCTTTTGTGCGAATAAGGTCGGCCTCGCTTTTGCCCCTCAAATAACCAGCTCTGCGGCGGGTATGCTTTAGAATAGGCTCGCAGGAGCTCTAAAAGCGTTTTAGGCAAAGGAACGATGCGGTCTTTTCGACCCTTTCCCTTTCTTATGAAAATGAGTCCACAGCGGGAATCAATGTCTGTTGGCCGGAGCTGCAACATCCCTCCGCTTCCGAGTCCACACCCGTAGGTTAAGCTTAAGATCATCCGATGTTTGCTGTTTCCTGCGGCTCTAAAATGGCCTTGACTCCATACTTTGGGTACTTTTCGATGTTTCCGCAGGCCTGGTGAACTAGATCAAATACCCCTTCGCTGTGGTGATGCTTCATAGGTCAATGACCTTTTTCGCTCCCCTGGAGCTTCATAGGGCGAATGCCGGACTAGCGATGCGGAGCAGGCCCGACCATAGGAAGGGCGACCCGGCGCTGGCGGGAGACAGGGCCGGGGCCGAGTGAATAAGGAGCTGCGTAGCGCAGCGACCCCCGAGTGGCGGCCATCGCCGCCGCCTCGGGGGTAGGCCCCAAAAAAGAAAGGACCTCTCTATACGTCAAAGTCACATGGCGACGTTTATCTTTACAAAATGGGAAGGATGAAAGAATGGATCAGATATGCGGCTTTGATGATGGCGATCGCGGCGACGATGCCTCCGCTGTCTGCGCAGGTGAAATATGAAAAGGAAACGCGGATCGAGGAGGAGGAGGTGCCCGAAAGGGCGCGCCAATTTATAGCGCGTATCGCACCGACTAAAAATGAAAACTGGTATCGGGAGCAGAATCTGAAGGGGGTGGCTATTGAGGTGAAACTCAAAAAAGAGGGGGATCGCTACAGTATAAAATTTACGGAGGAAGGGGAAATCCTGGATGTGGAAAAGGAGATCAATTGGAAACAGATTCCAGCAGAGCCCCGGGAAGAGATAGAGGAGGAATTGGAGGAGATGTTCGATCGATACCGCATCGAAAAGATACAGGTGCAATATCGGGGATCGGCGCAAGACCTCATTACTTATATCCAAACGGGAAAGCAGCGGAAAGTGAAGAAATCGATGCAATATGAGATCGTGGTGAATGGTAAACGAAAGGGCAAATATCATTTGTACGAAGCTACTTTTGACCGCGAGGGTGATGACGAAAGTCTGGAGCGCATCCTGACCCGGAGAACGGATAATATGGAATTTTGAGGAAGGGAATACTTATACTTTTGTTGTGTTTTGTAGCCGGTCTGGCTTATAGTCAGCGGTCGCTGCGTGCAGGTGCTTTGCCGGGGGTGAATATGAGCCTTCCTATCAATTCGCATTGGAAAATGCAGTTTAATGCGGAACATCGGGCCATACTTCTGCCGGAATGGAGACATAGTGCGGCCGAACCGGAATGGGGGTACGAGGCGGAACGTCTGGACCTCACGATTTTTGCCTCGCGTCGGTACCGCATCGACCAGTCCTTTGCCGGCGGATATATGCTGCGGTTTATTGATCAGGATCTGGTTCATCGCCTGCGTCAGCAGTGGACACGGGTGTTTCGCGAACGGGCTTTTCGATGGGCGTATCGCATGGCTGCCGATCAGACGTTTTTTTCCGATGCGGCCGCGATTTATCGCTGGCGCCATCGCCTGACGATAGAGATTCCGCTATCCGGGCAAGAGGTTGATCCCCGTGAATTTTATGTCAAGGCCAACAATGAATACCTCTTTATTTTTAGTGACAGGAGCCCGCAATGGGAAAGTCGCTGGATCCCTCTTTTGGGTTACACCTTCAGTGATCGCAATAAAATAGAAACGGGCCTGGACTACCGTCGCACGGGGCGCCAGGGTGCCGATGCCCTGCATAATTTTTGGTGGACGGTGCAGTGGTATGTGTCGTTGTAGGAGGCAAGGATAAAGGTTAAAGTAAGGCAAGGATAAAGGTCTGAAGGATAAAGGCCGAAGTTAAGGGAATGATTCACAAATTGGGACACAAAAAACCCCTCCTCGCTCCCTTCGACCCCACTCAAGGAGCAGTGTCGGTGAAACTAAGGAGGGGAAACTTGTATATGTTTTATCGCCGAAAGGCTGATTTTACCCCGAAGGTAAAAATAACTCTCTGGTCACTGAGCGGAGCCGAAGTGACCCGCGCTATCCCACACGATCCAATGCCTGACCCAGGTCAAAGATAATATCATCCGCATGTTCTACACCTACCGAGAGTCGAATCAAGGCATCGGTAATCTGCATTTCGGCCAAATGTTCGGGATCTACGCCAGCGTGTGTCATCGTTTTCGGATGCTCCGCCAGGCTTTCCGTACTACCGAGGCTCACCGCCAGCTTGATGAGAGACAGCGCATTGAGGAAGGCAAAAGCCTCAGCTTCGCCACCAACGATTTCGAAAGAAACCATAGCGCCGGTACCCTTACACTGCCGCTGAAACACCTCATATTCACGGGCGCGATCTTCTGTGAGTAGGCCCAGATAGTTGACGCGCTTGACCCGCTCGTGCTGGTTCAGAAAAGCAGCCACCTTTTGGGCATTTCGCTCTTGTTTTTCCATGCGCAACTTTAGCGTCTCCAGGCTGCGCATCATGAGCCAGCCCGTCCAGGGACCCGCCATATTACCTAAAAATGTGCGCAGCGTTTTTACCCGCTGCATGAGCTCCTGACCGCCCAAAACCGCACCGGCTATGATATCGCTATGCCCGCCAATGTATTTCGTAGCGGAATACATCACCAGATCTGCTCCCAGCTGCAGCGGTTGCTGCCACAGCGGTCCCATGTAGGTATTATCGACGGTCACCAACACTTCCTCTTCTGCCCGCGCAAAGCTATCCGCCACCTTACGGCAGGCCTCGATATCGATCAGATCGTTCGTGGGATTGGCCGGCGTTTCCACGTAGATCAGTTTGAGCTTATCCGCATAGCCACTTTCGCGAATCATATCCTTGAGCGCACCTTGCTCCTCCCCGGGCCGAAAGCCCAGCACATGAATACCCATTTTCGTTAAAAAGTGGTGAATAAAGTGGTCCGTACCTCCGTATATCGGCCGACTATACACCAAAAGGTCGCCCGGCGCCAGAAACTCCAATAGGACCGTAGTGATTGCCGACATCCCACTTTCGAAGACCGCGCAATCGTCCGCTTCATCCCACAAGCACAGCCGGCGTTCCAGGATTTCTAAATCCGGATTATTGATTCGACTGTAGATCAGGCCCAGTTTTTCATTGGGAATCGGCTCGCGTTTACCATAGGCCACCTCGAAAAACGCCTTCCCCTCCTCCGCGCGCTCGAACGCAAAGGTGGACGTTTGGAAGATGGGGCACTTGATCGCACCCTCCGACCATTCCGGCCGATAGGCATGCGTCATCATCAGACTTTCCGGTTTAAACTTGTGTTTCATAGACCCTTGATTTTAGTATCAGAAAGGTACAAAAAGAAAAGCCTAAAGCAGCCGCGCGCCCATATTTTTTTAGGATGAGGGCGCTCCCTTGAGGGTCTGCCATAAGGCAGCCCCTCAGGGCGTTATGCTCCAGGCTCCACCTTCGTTCGGTACTCCCCCCAAAAATTTGGGGGTCGCACTCCACCGCCTTTGGCGGCGGACCTTGCGCAGCACTAGCGCAAAAACGCAGGTTGTAGATTTTTTTTCGTGTACCCTTCCCTTAGGTCTGAAAATGCATAGCATCAAGAAAAGAAGCCCGAACCCCTCATCATCGATAGGCGGCGCGACCCTTCGGCAGGCCCCATACAGGCAGGATAGTGGAGTCAAGCGAATTTTACCGTGCCGTTAGGTACGGTATATCGGTAGAAACAAGTCAACCCAATATGATTGCGTGCCGTAGGTACGCTCTATGATTAGTTGCATTTTGAATAGAGAAAAAAAGG
>Ga0209936_1000421_pt1 | contig 25713 bp, 23 predicted proteins | sample SalPonR1_A_D1_MG_FD_185694 | JGI IMG/M metagenome (GOLD analysis project Ga0209936, IMG submission 185694) | Salt pond soil microbial communities from South San Francisco under conditions of wetland restoration - Salt Pond MetaG R1_A_D1_MG... ... | reverse complement strand
ATGCTTTGATATATTGTTTTGTATAAAATAATCATCGACTTTTTTTCTGAGCTCAAGCATGAAGTCATTGTTTTTTTCAGATAGGAAGCTGAGTTTTTCTGCGTCCATAATCATTTGTTTTTTTTTGATTCAGAAACAAATTTACAATACACATAAAAAAAAGTCAATGATAAACAGGTATTTAGTCAGTGTTTATCATGCTTCTTTTTTATACAGGTTTGTTCCAACCCCAAAATTTTAATTTTAGGAACTCTTGATATCTCTTGTTATCTCAATATTGATGAACTGCTGTTGTCACCAGATTCCATTTCCTTAGAAAAAATGAGCCTTTATTTATTCATTATCCTCCGCATACCACTCGGCGAATGATGTGGCTGTTTCGTGTAGTTTTAAGCTAAACAGTTTTAAATGGGCGGGCAAGTTTTTTTGAATTCGGTCAGCAAAATCGATCACCATATTTTCACAAGTAGGCTGATAATCCATAATGTGTTGTTTATTAAACATTTGGCTGTCCAGGCAATTCAAACGATCAACGGCCTTCCGGTTTAAAACAACGGCATGATCCATGGGGAGTACGATCTGTTCGTTTACGATTTTTTTTAAATCGCCAAAATCAATTACCATGCCGTTTTTTGGGTTTTTTTCATCGTCGATGGGCTCCCCAATTACCGTAACAAACATGCGATAAGAATGCCCGTGAATATTAGCGCATGGGCCATCGTAGTTCCATAGGGCGTGCGCAATTTCAAAATTAAATTCTTTGGTAACACGTATTTTTGCCATGATAAAATGTAACGTTAGATTTGTGGTTTATACTACAAAGATATTACACTTTTGTTGAAACGTTCCATAACAAAAGAAAAACCATCGGGCAAATCGCCGGATGGCCGCATATTTCAAATCGTCTACCTTATAGGTTTATGAATTGGTACATTTACTTACACAGTTCACAATATTGCTTAAGTTGGCATGTTTTAAAGAGTAGTATGTATTTTTACCCTCTCTTTTCGAGCACAATACACCTTTGTCTTTTAAAATTCCCAAATGGTGTGATGTTGTTGATTGTTCAATCCCCAGCAACTCGTGAATTTCTGTTACGGTAAGTTTTTTACCATCTTCAAGGTAATTCAATATGGCAATCCGCATTGGATGTGCTATGGCTTTTAACATGTTGGCAGCTTCTTCTAACTGCTCAGAGGTAAGGTCTTTAATATTCATTTTCTTTAACTAAAATTTGATTAATTAGACAAATGCAAATATATAAATATCTTATTTTTAAACGATGATAAAAATCATTTTTTTGGATTTAAGGTGTTGGTTTTGTGTATTTAGTTTGTGCCGATTTTTAATGGTTTCTCCTGCATGAACATCCTCCGTTCTTTATTGTTTTAACTTTTTGATGATTTACTTTGACATATTGAACGTTAACATAAAAAATCTTTTTTTGATTAATCTTTCAAAGTAGAATTAATTAGTATATTTGAATCGAGATAACCACAAAAACAATGTCTGCAGCAGATAAGATAAAAGCGCCCATAAAAGATGAAATGAGAAAATTTGAACCTTTTTTCCGTTCATCCATGCAAACCAGCGTGCCGTTATTAAATATTATTATGAATTATTTATTGCGGCGCAAGGGGAAGCAGATGCGACCCATGTTTGTTTTTTTAACGGCCAAAATGTTGAACGATGAGGTTCGTGAATCTACTTATACAGCAGCATCCCTAATAGAACTCTTACATACCGCCACACTGATTCATGACGATGTCGTTGACGAAGCCTATGAGCGGAGAGGTTTTTTTTCTATCAATGCTTTATGGAAATCCAAAATTAGTGTCTTGATAGGCGATTATTTGCTTTCCAAAGGGCTTTTGCTTGCCGTGGAACACAATGAATATGAACTGTTGAAAATTGTATCGGTTGCCGTTCGCGAAATGAGTGAGGGAGAATTATTGCAAATCCAGAAATCGAGGAAACTGAACATTACCGAAGAAGTTTATTACGACATTATCCGTAAAAAGACAGCCTCTCTTATTGCAGCCTGTACGGCATGTGGTGCAAAATCTTCAGGAGCAGAAGATTCGTTGGTAGACAAGATGTGGAAGTTTGGTGAATCTTTAGGAATGGCTTTTCAGATAAAAGATGATTTGCTCGATTATCAAAACAACGGAAGCATCGGGAAACCCTCCGGAAATGATATTAAAGAAAAAAAATTAACCCTGCCGATTATTTATGCCCTGGAAAACTCTTCTGTACCCGAAAAAAAGAAGATGCTGGGTATTGTGAAGCGACATAATAAAAACAAAAGAAAAGTGCAGGAAGTCATCGATTTTGTAATTGCCAGGGGAGGGATCGAATATGCCACCCAACGAATGAATGAATATAAAGAGAAAGCCCTTGATTTGTTAGAAGAGATGCCTCAAAATATTTCGAAAGAAGCATTACTGGAATTGGCAGATTATGTGGTAACCCGCAAAAAATAAAAAATTTCCAAAGGATTTAATCGTCCTCCGCTGACGAATCTTTAGCAGCACTCGCATCTCCGGCCAACCATCCGGTTGAGTAAGCGATTTGAAGATTATAACCACCGGTATCTGCGTCCAGATCCATGACCTCTCCGGCAAAGTAAAGCCCTTTGGTTAACTTCGACTCCATGGTTTTGGAAGAGATTTCGTTCGTCAGGATTCCTCCTGCAGTGATAATGGCCTCTTTAAACGAACGGTAACCGCTAATTTTGAAAGGCATATTTTTGAGATAGTAGCGGATTTTTTTCCGCTCTTGGGCACTTATCTGGTGGCATTCTTTATCCGGGTTTAACCGGGTAAGATCCAGGAAAAGAGGAATAAGAGCAGCGGGCAATAAATTTTTGAAAAGAGTACTTATTTTTTTCTTGCCATTTTCGTTTAGTTCCCGTTGTAGCCTGTTATCCAGCTTTTTGTCGTCCAGCGCAGGTTTTAAATCAATATAAATATCAACGTTGCTGCCCCGCTGTAATTCAGCAACTACATTTCTGCTAAGCGTTAGTATAATGGGGCCGGATAGTCCGTACGGCATAAACTCCAGCTCGCCAAAAGCATCTGTTTTTTTCTTGTCGTTGACCCATACAGCAGCCTGCACATTTTTTAGTTTGAGGCCCTGTAAAATATGGGGGATATCTCTTTCTGTTTCGAGAGGAACAAGAGCCGGTTGTGGAGCTTCCAGCGAATGACCTGCCTGTTTTGCCAGCATATATCCATCTCCGGTTGAACCGGTAGCAGGATATGATTTACCTCCGGTAGCAATGATGACTTTACCTGCCGGAAAGTCCTGGCCCTCAGCATGCACACCTTTAATAGATGAGTCTTCAATAATTAAACGTTTTACCGGATGATTAAGTAAAATATCTACGTTTAATGATTTGTTCCACGCTAAAAGCGCGTTTAACACATCGGCGGCTCTGTCGCTTACAGGAAAATATCTTCCTCCACGTTCAAGCTTGCATTCTACACCATGTTTTTCAAGTAGCTGAATGATATCCTCTGAAAAAAACCGGTGAAAAGCATTTTTTAAAAATCTTCCATTGGGGTACACCTGTTTAATAAAATCTTTCATTGGGGAATCGTTGGTGATATTACACCTGCCTTTCCCGGTGATTTTTAATTTGCGGCCTTCTTGTGGCATCTTTTCCAGCACCAATACTTTTTTTCCTTTTTCTGCAGCTCTTCCGGCAGCAACCAGTCCTGCCGGCCCGGCACCAATCACAATGATATCATAATATTTCATAGGCTGCAAAGGTAGGGTTTTCCTGAGTAATGGCCATATTGAAAACAACAATAAAATAGCCGGTGTTTATTCAGAAAAAGCACCGGCTGATTGTAAATACAGATTTAGCGGTTTATACTCTTTTCATTTGAGGTTATTTGTGGAAGATTTTTCGACAACCCATTAGAAATATTTAACTTCCTGCTGGTAAATTTCTTTTAATAAATTGTTAGCCAGGCGACTAGCGCCTATTCTAAATAGTTTTGCATTGAGCCACTCCTCGCCAAGGTTTTCTTTTACAATGGCAAAGTAAGCCAGTGCGTCTTCGGGTGTTGAAATGCCGCCTGCCGGCTTAATACCAATTTTTTTACCGGTCGTTTCAAAGAAAGCATTTATCGCCCGGGTCATAATATAAACCGCCTCGGTGGTTGCTGCCGGCGACTGTTTGCCGGTTGATGTTTTAATAAAATCGGCCCCGGCTTCCATGGCCAAAATACCGGCTTCCCAAATTTCCTGAGATGAACGGAGTGCTCCGCTTTCAAGTATCACTTTAAGATGTCTGTCGCCAATGGCTGATTTAATGCTTTTTATTTCTTTAAAACAATGTTCATGATTGCCTTCGAAAAATTCACCTACGCTGAGTACAATATCCACTTCGGTAGCACCGGCCTCAATGGCTTTTTTACATTCTTCAATTTTAACCGCTAAAAAAGTTTGGGATGAAGGAAATCCTCCTCCTACTGAGGCAATCTGTAATCCGGGGGCAGAAAGGGTCTTTTTTACACCGTCTACCATGCTTGGATAAACACAAATAGCCGCTACATTAGGCATGTCTGCATAATGATTGTTAAAATCGTTTACTTTCTCACAAATTGCTTTAATTCGAGTGTTATTGTCCTCTGTATTCAAGCTGGTTAAGTCTATTAAGCTGAATAGTTTTTTAAGGTTTTCAGGGGTTGCATACTGGTGACTGTTATTCGCTATCACCGCTACTTTTTGCTGAATATTTTCTTCGGGAAAATAAGTTTTGTATTTTTCAAATAATTCTTTCATATCTTTTTCTATTTTAGTTTTTTATTTTCATGATGCCTGGTTGCATCGCGTTTGGTTTTCTTTTCAAGATTTTTTATTAATGCATCGGTCAAATTTACACCCGTTTGATTTGCCAGGCAAATTAATACAAAAAGAACATCTGCCATTTCCTCTTCCAGATTTTTTTCTTTATCGGATTCTTTCGACGACTGCTCCCCGTATTTTCTGGCAATCACTCTGGCCAGTTCCCCGATTTCTTCGGTTAATAAAGCCATATTGGTTAATTCGTTAAAGTAACGAACCCCGTAAGTTTTTATCCACTGATCTATTTTTTCTTGTGCTTCCTGAATGGTCATAACCGATTAATTTTTATAATATATTTTACTTTGATAATTTTTAAAATTTTTAAACTCATCTAATTTAAGAATACCCGCTTCTTCAAATCCGAGTTTCTCATGAAAATTCATTGATATTTCGTTGGTATAGGGTTTGTCCATGATAAAAGCATAAAATGAACAGTTGCTGTATTTTGCAAACAGGTTTTTGTACAGGGCTTCTCCAACGCCTTGTTTTTTATACGACTTATCTACGGCAATTTTTTCAATGTACAGCAGGCTGTCATTATTATTCAGAATTTGCTTTTTAAATTTTTCATTTTTCCAGTTCACCTGATTTAATATATCTTCACCCACGGTATTTGATAGTTCAACAAAACCAAGAATTTCTTCATTTCCAAATTTTCTCAGTACATAATATCTGTAATTTTTATGAATGCGTTCAAGAATAATATCTTCATTCATTTCTGTAATCATAAAGGCTTTATTCTTTTCCGGATTAAAATAGCTGTTGTTTATTTCGGCAATAATTTCATAATCTTCTGGTTTTGCGATTTCCAGACTATATCGGGGGGCATTTTTTAGCTGCTTAAAGCTTATTTTTCGCACAAGGATAAAGGTAAGGATTGTGGCTAATCCTTTATATATCAGCTTGATATCTGAAAAGGTGTGTTTTAACAGGATGTAAAGCGTAGTAAACAAAACAAGGGCAACAATTTTTTCTGAAATCCAGGTTTTGTTTTTCGCAATATAGTTTCCTTTATTTTGGATAATATAATTAATAACCCAGGCAAAATCAAGGAGTGCTAAAATAATAAAGATCAAGGCGATATTTTCAGGTTTATTATAGAAAAGAAAGAGAACTTCTAAGTTAATCAGGATGAGAAAGTCAATGATAAACTCTGCTTTGGACGAAACCACGTTGTCGCCTAAGAATTCGGTCCAGTCCCACCAGTATAATAAAATAATTCCGGTAACAAATAGACCCATTAATAATTCAAATTGGTTGTTTAAATCTATTTGCTCAACAAATAAGACATTCCCTAATCCAATACCCAGTAATATGGCATACATTTCATTGACAAATGCCCCAATAAACTTGTTATTTTTAACTTTCTTTGACATTTTTATATACGTGTATTTTGTTAATAAATTAAATTGAATGAATATTTATTTTGATTTTCCCCGCGCCAGGGAAAAGAATATCCCTATAAAGCAAAGTACACCAAACACCCCAAAGGCTATTCGGATAGAGGTAATAAACGCGTCATGGTTTGATGGATTAATTTCTACCTTTCCAATAAAAATGGAAAAAATCATCATGGCAATTCCCATGCTGGACATTTGTCCTACCAGTCGCATTGTTCCTAAGGTACCTGAAGCAATTCCGTAATATTTTTTTTCCACCGAGCCCATGATGGCATTGGTATTGGGAGAGGAAAAGAGGGCGTATCCTATTCCAAACAGAACCAATATGGCACTGATGAAGAAAATGCTTGTGTTAACACCAATAAAGGCGATAATAAATAATCCAGCCGAAATTAAAGCCATGCCAGCAGAGGCTATCTTCCCGGGGTCAAGCTTATCGGATAATTTTCCGGTAAAAGGCGAAAAAACAGCCATCAACAAAGGCTGAATAACGAGAATCTGACCCGCTTGCTGAGGATTTAACCCTTTGATATATTGTAAGTACAAGCTAAGTAAGAAGCCAATAGCAAAAGTGGCGCTATAATTTATTAAAGCTGCATAATTTGAAAAAGCAAAGATTTTATTTTTTATGAATAAATGGATGTTAAGAACCGGAAACTTTTGTTTTTTCTCATAAATAATAAACAAAGTGATACCGACAAAGCCGGTAACGGTAAAGATAATTCCATATAATCCGGGGAGTTCTCCAAAGCCATACATCAGCGAAATGATGGCAAAACCATAAATGACTGACCCTTTCCAGTCGAATTGCTCCCCTTTGGCATCAGCCCATTCTTGTTTCAGGTAGATGAAACTCAGGGTAACAGCAATAATTCCCAGTGGAACGGTAAATAAAAAGATACCCTGCCAGCCCCATAATTTGGTTAAATACCCCCCGATGAAAGGACCCAGCGTTAATCCGGTATATACCGAAGCGACCGCTACTCCAAGAGCTTTTCCTCGTTTTTCTTTGGGAAAAACAGAGGTGATGATCGCCATGGCGGTACCAAAAATCATTGCTCCTCCCAATCCCTGAATAACTCTCCAGAAAATTAATCCGTTAATTCCGGGAGCAAAAGCACAAAAAAAGGAAGCAATGGTAAAAATGATTAATCCGTAGTTAAGTATTTTTTTCCGCCCGTAAATATCGGCTAACCGCCCAAAGGGAGTTAAAAAAACAGCGGCTGACAATAAGAACGAAGTGGCTACCCAGCTTAAGGTAACAGCATCAGCCGAAAATTCTTTTCCGATGGAGGGCAGTGCAATATTGGTTGCTGATCCGATAAAAGGAGTTGCAAAAGAAGCAAATGAGGCAACCAGTAATGTTGCCCGTTCAAGAAGTGCCTGGTTGGATGATGCCATTGATTTATGCTTTATTTTTGGTGTCGATAATGATGGTTACCGGACCGTCGTTTGTAAAGCTTATTTGCATATATGCCCCAAACTCGCCGGTTTTAATTTCTTTTCCCAAATCGGCTCCCAGCTGATCAATAAATTTATGATATACGGGAATGGCAACCTCCGGCTTTGCTGCATGCTGATAAGAAGGTCGGTTTCCTTTTTTGGTTTTAGCATGCAGAGTAAACTGACTGATAGCAAGTATCTCTCCATCAATATCTTTGACCGATAAATTCATCACCCCATCCTTATCGTCAAATATTCGTAATTGGGTAATTTTATGGCTTAGCCATTGTATATCTTCATCGGTGTCAGCCTCTTCTATCCCAATCAAAACGAACAACCCCCTTTTTATCGATGACTTTATTTTCTTTTCAATGGATACAGAGGCTTCGGTAACACGTTGGATAACTGCTCTCATAAAATGTTCTATGATTTGATTTGCGAATATTTGACGAAAGTAAAAAAATAGAACGAAAATTAAAGGTCAAATTGTGGAATTTTTTGTAACATTGACCCCTTTTTTCCTAAAAGTTCAGGAATCCTAAAAATTTTTAAAGTTATGTTACTCAGGAAACTTTTTTTTACTTCGCTTTTTTTTATCTTTTCTCAAGCCCTTTTTGCCCAAATTCCTAACGGGTATTATAATAGTGCTACCGGAACCGGATATGTTTTAAAAACACAGCTATACAATATTATTAATGATCATACTTCTGTTTCGTATACTCCCGGAGTTTGGGATGCTATTTATACTACTGACGTTCGTACGGATGGCTATGTGTGGGATATGTATTCCGATGTCCCCGGAGGAGTCGCAGATTATTATTATACCCTCGGTTCAGACCAGTGTGGAAATTACTCAGGCGAAGGCAGCTGTTATAACCGTGAACATTCATTTCCTAAAAGTTGGTTTAATGATGGGTCTCCCATGTATACCGATTTATTTCATCTTTACCCAACCGATGGTTATGTAAATGGTAAAAGAGGAAACTATCCTTTTGGCGAAGCAGGAACCGTTTCCTGGGAGTCAACCAACGGAAGTAAGCTGGGAACTTGTAACTACCCCGGATATTCGGGAACTGTTTTTGAACCTATTGATGAATATAAGGGAGACTTTGCCCGAACCTATTTTTATATGGCTACCCGGTATGAAAATATAATTTCCGGTTGGGAGATGAATGAATCTAATGCTGATGCTGTTTTAAACGGAACTTCAAATCAGGTTTATGAAGAATGGTATTTAGATATGATTATCGAATGGCATATTAATGATCCTGTAAGTCAGAAGGAGATAGACAGGAATGATGCCGTTTATGCCATACAAAATAACCGGAACCCCTTCATTGATCATCCTGAATTTGTTGCCCAAATCTGGGGCGGAGATGCCAATATTCTACCATCCATAACCAATATTGAAATCTCTCCGCAATCTCCAACCTCCTCTGATGCAGTTATTGTTTTTGCCACCATAACGGATGCTGACGGAGCCATAACCCAAGCAACCCTTCAATGGGGACTTAGTTCCGGCAACCTGTCCGGTACCATCAATATGTCGAACTCCACCGGAGATCTATATCTCTCGGATACTGAAATTCCTGCTCAGGCAGACGGCACATCCGTTTATTTTACCATTGAAGCGGAAGATGATTCTGCAGCAATCAATACGTCCTCTATACTAAGTTATACGATAAATGACGAAGGTTCAACCGGCCTTCCGTTCGAAGAGGATTTTGAAACGGTTACAAAATATGCAACCGTCGATATCAACGACTGGACTCAATACATTGAAGCCGGGACTAAAACATGGGAAGGCAGAGAATATGAAGGAAACTTGTATGCTCAGTTTAGTGCATATGAGTCTGGCGAGGCTTCCACTGTTGCCTGGCTGTTTACGCCTGCAATCGATTTGTCCGGATATTCAGCAATAAGTTTTTCGTTTAAAAGCAAAGATGGTTATAATAATGGAGATCCTCTGGAAGTATTACTATCTGATGATTACACAGGAACGGGTGATCCCAATGGATTTTCGTGGGTTAACCTCAATCCAACCTTATCAACCGGGAATTCAGACGGTTATGCCGATAACTGGACCTCTTCGGGCGATATCAGTTTAAATGACTATGCGGGAAATACGGTTTATATCGCTTTCAAATATACAGGCGGAGATCCTTCGCTCACCACCACCATGCAAATTGATGATGTACTGATAACGGGAGTGGTTGATTCAAATGAACCCCCTTCCATCTCTAATGTACAGCAAACCCCCGAAACCCCAACCGCCTCCGATGGTGTTTCGGTTTCTGCCACGATAACGGATGCTGACGGAACCGTAACAGATGCAGCCCTGCATTGGGGCTTAAGTTCCGGCAACCTGTCCGGTACGATCAATATGTCGAACTCAACCGGAGAGGAATATATTACGAATACCGAAATCCCTGCTCAGTCAGACGGCACAAACGTTTATTATGAAGTTGCAGCCACAGATAATGAAGAGGCAACAACTACGTCCGAAGAGTTCTGTTATGAGGTCTCGCAGGCAAGTGCTGTCCAACAACCCGGAATTAACCAGGCTAAACTATTTCCCAATCCTGCTTCCGGTACAATTCATCTTGTTATCCCGGGGTATACCGGCAACCTGGATTTTAAATTATATGACGCAACAGGAACCGTCGTACATACCGAAAAAGGAAAGTTTTTTAATGAGAAGGATAGAATAAGCCTGAACGGTATCGTATCCGGAATTTATTTTATGAAAATATCTACAGAAGATGATGGAACAATAACCCGCAGGTTGTTTATTAATCGCGAATTTTAACGGATGCTATTTTTGATGCTGCTTCCCGCAGGCAGAATTTTTTGGTGGAATAAATCAAAAAGAAATTTGGGATATTCTATTTTATTGTTTATACTGGATGAAATATTTGTCTAGCTTAAATATAAGGTTTAGTTTAGACTGTTTAATTGATTGTTATAAATTGGTTTAAGATATATTAATTAAAAATCAGTTAAGGTATGCATATCATTGATTTATCCATTTTTATCTTGTACATGATTTTGATGTTGGGTGTTGGATACTTTTTTCTTCGTCGGAATAAAAATCCCGATGATTATTTTGTGGGAGGAAGAAGCATGGGCAGCTTACACGTTGGTCTTTCTGTAGTTGCTACCGATGTGGGCGGTGGTTTTTCCATTGGTTTGGGCGGACTGGGATTTGCTATGGGGTTATCGGGTTCGTGGATGTTGTTTACCGGATTAATCGGTGCATGGATAAGTGCTGCTCTTCTTATACCCAAAGTGGCTCAGTTAATGAAAAAAGTAAAACTTTTTACTTTTCCTCAAATATTCGGCAATTTTTATGGCAAACACGTGGCGCTGGTTGCCGGCATAATATCGGCGATTGGATATATCGGATTTACCAGTTCCCAGCTACTGGCCGGAGCCAAACTGGCATCAGCTTCATTCGTGGGATTAGATATTAATATAGCGCTGATTATCATGGGCGTCATCGCAGTAGTTTATACCGTAATGGGTGGCTTAAAAGCGGTGATTTACACCGATACCATTCAGTGGATTATTTTAATGAGCGGGCTGATACTCATTGGCATCCCGTTAGGATATCATTCGATTGGAGGGATGGAAGCCTTAAGAGCAACCGTTCACCCCGAATTATTAAAGCTTACCAATGTCACCTGGCAGCAATTGGTTAATTGGGGGATTACCATTATCCCTATCTGGTTTGTCGGAATGACCTTATATCAGCGGATATATTCCACAAAAGGAAAAAAACAGGCCCAGAGAGCCTGGTTTATTGCCGGAGTGTTTGAATGGCCGTTAATGGCTTTTATGGGGGTTACATTAGGATTATTTTCCAGAGTTGCGCTGGATCAGGGAATGTTTGCCGAATTAGGCTATACTACTTTCGATAGTATTGATCCTGAAATGGGACTGCCCTTATTACTTCGTGCCATTTTACCGGTTGGATTAATGGGATTAATGATGTCTGCCTACTTCTCTGCTATCATGTCTACGGCCGACAGCTGCCTGATGGCCGCATCAGGAAATGTACTTACCGATATTTTAAGCAGAATTTTTCCCCTAAGGGAAGACCATAAAAGTCAGTTACGGTTGTCCCAAATTCTTACGCTGGTAATCGGTGCATTGGCTCTAATTCTGGCCTTAAAAATGGAAAATGTACTTGAGCTAATGCTCTATTCTTATGCTTTTATGGTTTCCGGGTTATTTATTCCGTTGCTTGGCGCATTTTTTGGCAAAAGGAAAAATTCTTTGGCCGCCGTTTGGGCGATGATGGTTGGTGGTTCTACAACACTTATCCTTACCGAGATGAGCATTGATTTGCCTTTAGGTCTTGATCCGAATATCTTCGGAATATCAGCATCTTTGGTTGTGTTTTTAATGCTTACCTATTTGTTTCCTAAATATTCAACCTATAAAAAACTTGAGTGATTATTCCGGTAAGACTTTTTTTAGGGTTTTTGACCTTCAACTAAACGAACGGAACCCTTGTTTCAAAGGCATTCAACTCCTTCGTTATGGAGCATTTGACGGAAAAAACGCATAAAAAAAACAGCCCCGGAAAACCGGAGCTGCTTTTAACAGGTAATTTGGGTTTTTAACCTTGAAATCTATTCAAAAACACTGTCCTCTATACCTTTATTGATTTCAATGGATTGAATATCCATTGTTAAATTCTGCATACCGGAGGTACTGATAATAAAGGGGAACTTGATGCCATCCACCTCTTTGTAGTCTGCAAAAGTTTGTACCTGTGTAAATTCGCCCTGTGGGGTTTGCACGGTCGTTTTGGTTTGCAGCTTTAATCCTGTTTCGGTATCAAAGTAATCAAAGGATTTATTTCCGTTGGGAGTGTTTACTTCTACTTTATAAGCATCTTTGCCGTTTACTTTTTCAATGCCTTTTAACGACGTTTCAACTCCCAGTTCGTCGTATTTTAGCTCCTGGTTCATGGTCGCCTGGTATTTCATCTGCTTAAGCTGGTCTCCCTGAAGTTCCTGTGAACCCTGAGGACCGGAAATACTTCCTTTTTCCCCGTCAAATACCTGCTTGCTCATCACATTCCCATTCATCAGCATCTCCATTTTAAATTTGTTGGGTGCTTTTTTGTAGGTAACGATATTCAGGGTCATTCCACTCATGCTGGTTGTTGCTTCCTGTTTCATATCCCGGATATTTTCCAGCTTTTCTTTTCCGCCGATGGCTTCAAAATACCTATCATATACTTTTTCTGCCGTCAGGTCAGCATCCATTTCTGTGGCTTCCTCTACCGGGTTACCATAATCATCAACAAGCAAAATCTTTCCGTCAGCACTGTATTCTTTTAATTCTTCCATCAGCTTTTCTTTGTCACCTACTACTAAGATATAGCTGTGTTGTGGAAGAATATATTTTTCGGCCATTTCCTGCACCTGGTTCACCGAAACAGCATTCAGGTTTTTCAGGTAGTTGGCATAATAATCTTTTGGAAGGTTGTAGCGTTCAGCATTTAGGGCAAAACTGGCAATCGTTTGCGGGCGTTCCAAAGAACGGGCAAACGAACCGGTTCGCACATTTTTTACAAGGTTTAAATGCTCTTCCGAAACTTTTTCGTCCCGCATGCGGCGCATTTCGATAAGGAACTGGTTAACTGCATCAGGAGTAACATCGGTACCTACTTCTGCACTGGCATTGAAATAACCCACCAACTCGTCGGTACTGATAGAGCTTCTGGCTCCGTAAGTATATCCTTTGTCTTCGCGAAGGTTTTGCATCAGGCGGCCGGAGAATACTCCTCCACCTAAAATATCGTTGGTTAAACGAACAGGAATTACATCCTCATGCGCGGGAGTAAGTTTCAGAGGATACGTAACATTAATGACAGACTGCACGGCTCCATCCTGGTGTACCAGCACTACTTTGGTTTTTTCAGGGGCTTCAGGTACTTCATATTCATGGCTGGGAACTTCGCCTTTTTCCCAGCTTCCGAAATGGTTTTCTGCTTTTTCTCTGGCTTCTTTCAGGTTGATATCACCCACGATGACCAAATAAGAAGTGTTAGGTTTATAATAGGTGTTATAATAGCTTACACAATGATCGCGTGTAATATTTTCCACCTTTTCTTCTGTTTGGATTTCTCCATAAGGGTGATTGTCGCCGTAGCGGATACGCTGAGCCACTCTTGAAGCAATAGAGGATGGACGGGTTTTGGAGGCTGCCAGCCCGGAGATGGTACGTTTTTTATTTTTTTCCAGTTCATCTTCCGGAAATATTGGATTTATCAGCACATCCGACATTAACTCCAGCAATTCGTCGCTGTGTTTTGTAAGGGATGATGCATAAATACCATTGCCATAAGTAGACAGGTTTCCGCCAATGAAATCAATTTGTTCATCAATTTCCTGTTTGGTTTTATTTTGGGTCCCGGAGCGTAACAGGCTACCGGTCATGCTTACGTAACCTACGGCATCCTTTTCCATTACCGGATCAACATCAACAGATAGCTGAAAGGAGATCCGTGGAATTTTGTGGTTTTCAACCACAATTACTTTAAGTCCGTTATCGAGAGTAAATGACTGATGTTCACCAATGGTTATTTCGGGCGCGGGTCCGGCTTCAGGGCGGACGCTGCGATCAAGTTGTGCGACTGCTTCGTTTCCCACAAACAGGGTGAGAAGCAATATGAATAAAACGGATATTTTATTTTTCATGATTAATTATTCTTTTGCTGGGTTTTTATTTTTTTTGTGATTCGGGTAAATAGTAAAGAACTACGCGATTATCTTTATTAAAATATTTTTGGGCCACACGCTGGATGTCTTCCTTGGTTACTTCCATGTACTTATCCAGTTCGGTGTTAATCAGATTCGCATCGTTAAAATAGGTGTAGTTGGTTGCCAGTGTACTTGCCCGGCGGGCAATAGTACTCTTACCATTGATAAAATTGCTTTCAAAGGTATTTTTTAATTTTTGCAATTCACGGTCAGAGATTAGCTCTGTGTGGGTTTCTTCAATGACTGCATTCATGGCATCCTCCAGCTTTTTACTGTCAACGCCCATATTAGGAAGGGCAAAAACAAGCGCCAGTCCCGGATCTTCTAATGGCATAGGAATTGCCATAACCTGCAATGCCAGTTGTTTTTCATCTACCAGCTTTTTGTTCAAACGAGAACTTTCACCTCCTGAAAGCAGGTTGTTTAACATTTCCAATGCATAATAATCTTTTGTTCCCATAGCGGGAATACGGTAGGCCTGAATCACTGCAGGCAGCTGGATGTTATCCCAAACGGTATCGCGAACTTCTCCTGCAAGGGGTGGTTCCACAACCTGAGGTCGATAAATCTCTCCGTTATTTGCCGGAATATCGCCAAAATATTTTTTCACCAGTTTTTTCGCTTCTTTAGGCTGGATATCTCCGGCCACAATGAGTACTGCATTGTTAGGTACATAGAATTCGTCGTAAAAATGTTTAAATTCTTCTCTTTTGGCAGCCATGATGTGATCAGCATCTCCAATAGTGGTCCAGCGGTAAGGGTGCTTATGGAAGGCTTTGTCAAAAGACTGGATCATAATGTCTCCATAAGGCTGGTTATCATAACTTTGTTTCTTTTCTTCCACCACCACTTTTTTCTGGGTAGCCACACCTATAGAATCTACTCTTGCATGGAGCATTCGTTCAGACTCTAACCATAGACCCAGTTCCAGTTGGTTTGAAGGCAGGAGTTCATAATAGTAGGTACGATCCTGCGAAGTATTGGCATTGAGAGTTCCTCCGGCTTTTTCTACGATTTCGGAATATTCTCCCCGCTCAATATTTTTTGTTCCTTCAAACATAAGATGTTCAAAAAAGTGGGCAAACCCCGTTCTGTCAGGGTTTTCATTTTTCGACCCCACATGATACATAACAGATACCGAAACCACCGGTACCGAGTGATCCTCATGCAGGATCACATGTAAACCGTTGTCCAAATCGAATTCCTCAAATTCGATGGTCCCGGATTGTGCAAAGGCAGTTATGCCTGCAGTGATTAATACTGCGCTTAAAAATAAATTTTTGAATTTCATAGTTTTTAAATTAAATAATTGTTTTAGATGGGTTAATAAATTATATTTTATTTTGATCTTGTTGGTCTTCCGGGATATAGTCTAGTATATCTCCGGGTTTACAATCAAGAACTTCACATATAGCCTCAAGGGTTGAAAACCGTACTGCTTTTGCTTTTCCACTCTTTAAAATGGATAAATTGGCAATCGTAATATTTACTTTTTCCGAGAGTTCGGTTAACGACATGTTCCGTTTAATAAGTATATTATTTAAGTTCGTGATGATGGGCATAATTTATTATCTTAAATCGTTAGTTCCTGCTCTTTTTTTATCTCGGATCCGATACGGTAAATTTCTGCAACGACCAAAACAATTAACGCCCAAAACAAATCAACAGAGGCATCCAAATTTAGCCGGATATTAAAAGTCTGCTCAAAAGCAACAATTTTTTTCAACCACAAAAATTTAACAAAAAGCGGATAACTGATTTTTAATATTGCAGAAATAAACATGGCAAGAGCAATTTTTCGTATTCGCCAGGTATTTTTTTGATGAAAGGGATTCTCATCTTTTAAAGAAATACGAATAGAACGAAATATTTTCCATAACTGATAAATGATATAAAAAGCAATGATTAATATAAAAATAAAATACAGGTAATTAATAAAGCCGGCTACACCATAAGGATTATCTACATTAAAGGAAAAATAGGCTTCATCAATTAAAATATTATAAGAGGAACCATTTTTTAATTCTATGGTAGCTTCTTCCATAATTTCAACGGGAACATCAATAACCGGGAAAAAGGGTTTAAAATCCGGCTTAAAAAGGGTAAGGAAAAACAATATGATTGAAAAGATGATAGACAATATACCAATGCCTAAAAACACAGACAGCAAAGTATATATAAAACCAATGATTTTTTTATTTTTTACTTTTTGATTTTTCGTCATCGTTGAATAAATTATTGGATTAACAAAGTAAATGTTTTTTATTGAAAAACAATAAAAAAAAAGATTAAGTTCAAAAACAACCTTAAATTTAATGCAAAAAAAAGCGAAACGAATTAATAAATTAAAAAAGTTTTGCAAATCAATGAAGTTTTATTTAACTTTTCCAATCAATTATTAATTAAAACGCCGTTGTGTATAAACCGTTAGAATTATGGAAAAAGATACTTTGCTGGTACCCTGGGATTTTACAGAAGTAGCTGAAAATGCTTTAGTACATGCTGTGAAAATTTCGAAGCACATTAACAATCGAATCAAATTAATCCATGTCGTTAAATCATTAAAAAAGGGCGAAGAAGCCCTGAATGAGCTAAATAAAGACATTGAACGATTAAAAGAAAAATATGATGCGCCTCTTGAACCCTTGGTTTTAGAAGGTAGTTTGTTTCATGTTATTTCCGACTATGCTTCTGAGAACAATGTAAGCATGGTTGTTATGGGCACACATGGTATTAAGGGGATGCAAAAATTTACCGGAAGTTATGCTTTAAAAGTCATTGTAGGTTCAAAAACACCTTTTATTGTCGTTCAGGGGCCTCCCTCCAAAAAAGAAATATTTAAAGATATTGTTTTCCCGCTGGACTATCGCTCAGAAGCAAAACAGAAACTTCAATGGGCATTGTTTTTAGTAAAGAACTTTGATGTTAAAATCAATATTATTGTACCAACCATTAAAGATAAGTCATTACATTCCAAATTATTGGCGAATATACATTTTGCCGAAAAGATTTTGGATAAATACGACTGTGACTACGAGTTGCACAAAATTGAAGGAAATAATTCTGCCGAAGAATCCATTGCTTTTGCTCAAAAAGTAGATGCAGATATGATATTAATTATGACGACCAAAGGAATTGGTTTAACCGATTATGTATTAGGTGCACAGGAACAATATATTATTGCCAACGCGGCGAAAATTCCTGTAATGGTTGTTAACCCAAGAACCGACCTTAGCCGCTACGGAAGCTTCAGTGCAACAGGCGGATAGAAATTATTTTACCGAACGAAAGAAGAAAGCAGGGTTTTATAACCTTGCTTTTTTACATTTATTTCATCAAAAAAATATATTTTTGCCACTCATTTTTAAAAAATATAGCCATGTCGTTTTTAACAAAAGAGAAATTCTTATCGAAAGAATGGTTCTATAATTATTCATTAATAGCTATTGGATCGTTTATTCTGGCTGCAGGATTTGTGTATTTTATCGACCCGCACAAAATTGTTCCCGGAGGGGTTTATGGTATCGGGATCGTTGTAAAAAATATTACCAGCGAAATAATGGGAGAGGGCATTAAAATCCCCTTTATTAAAGAGCCGATTTTTAGCGATGGACTTGGTATTGGGTTTGTTGGTTTAATGTTAAATATACCACTAACCATTTTAGGGATTAAAATATTAGGACCCAGGTTTGGCGTAAAAACGGTGGTAGGTTTTGTCCTTTCATCTTTCTTTATTGATTTTTTAGATGAAGCTTTTGACGGAGCACTGGTAGATGATGTATTGTTGTCTTGTATTTTTGGAGGGGTGTTGATTGGATTTGGTTTAGGCCTTATATTTAAATCTAAAGCGACCTCCGGAGGCTCAGATATCATTGCCATGATTGCCGCAAAACATACTCAAATGTCGTTGGGGTTTTTGCTGATAATTGTGGATTCTGTCATTGTATTTTTGGGGCTTATCGTTTTTAAGGACTGGAAAATACCCCTTTATTCGTGGATTGTAATTTATATCACCGGAAAGGTTATTGATGCTACCATGCAGGGCGTGAGTTACGATAAAGCGCTGTTTATTATATCCGATAAATACGAAGAAATTCGAAATAAAATCATCTATGATTTAAACCGCGGAGGTACCTTAATTAATGGGGTTGGAATGTATAAAGGAATTGACAAAAAAATTATTTTCACGAATGTCAACCGTCGCGAACTGGCGATAATTCAAGATTTTATTAAAGACATTGATCCTGCAGCATTTATGACTGTAATTGATGCAAATGAAGTAATAGGAAACGGGTTTAAACCCATTCGGGAGGTGGTAGCCTGAAAAGAGGCTGTCCAAAAAGTATTTGTGGAACCCTGCTTGCAGCAGGCAGGTTCATGATTCCTTTGTGTGACCCAGTCTGCCGGCATGGCAGGGAAGGCGCAAAGTTTCGCTAAGCAAACGAATAATCAATTTACCATTTTTAAATACTTTTTGGACAGCTCCTTTTGTTCATTATCACTTAATATGGCTTAAATTAATAAAGTCGATATAATTTGAATGATGATCACCAAATATTTCCACCGATTCGCCAATAATTTTATAGGTACTTTTTTCTCCCGCAATTCGGCTAAATAAAATTTCATATTCATGACCTTTCTCATCAATCATCAGGATATGCGATAAATTGTCATGAATATCAGCCGCTAATTTTTCGTGGCAAACAGGACAGAAAAAATCATATTTCTCTCCTTCACTAATTTTGAAATTTTCGTTTTTAATGACCGAATAATTACCAAGTTCAGGATTCATTAAAATTAATCCCGAGTCGTTATGGTTTGTTTCGGCAGAAAGAATGATGTATTCTCCTACATTTAAGTAGCTTTTGCAATGGGGACAAATAAAATCATTTTTCATGAAAACACCTCCTGGTTATTTTGGGTTAATAGTTTGAGTATAACTTATTATACGTTTGTGATTCGATATGGTTGTCTGTTTTTTATATAATTTATTCGATGAATATATTCTAATAAAAGTAAGAAAAAAATGGATGGTTTTCCATTTTATTGTTAATTTGGTTGTTGATTTGACATTTTCTGGTTATGGATAAGAACGATAGTGCTTAACATACCCGATAAGTCAAAAAAATAAAGGATATTGTTTAATTAAATAAAAAAGGATATGAAAAAATTAATTGTACTGATTCTGGTATTTGCTATTCTTGGATTAATTTTCGGATATTTATTTTTTGGAAAAATTGGTGGAGAATATCTTGACCTTAAATTTTTATTTCAGTCGCCAGAAAACCCTTTAGAAAGCTTTGGCCGAAAAGTTGCCGGGATAGAAGAGATGAAACAAAATATCTTTATCTCCGGAGGTGTTGGTGCGGTTATCGGAATTATTCTGTACTTTATCCGTAAGAAATAGTCCATTTTTTTCGGTTATGTTTATTTTTTATCGCAGATAATTTTTTGGGTAAAAGTGGTTTTGTCCTTAAAAAAAGGGGTGCAGAGCTTGTTTGTCGATATTTTATTTTAGCGGGGCAGGCTATTGGAAATGATTTTTTTTGTTGCTAAATTTATTGTTGATAGAATTATAGTATTTACTTAATGGATAACCGATGAAAAAATTATTTTTTACGGCAGGATTTATCATCATTTTCTGCTATTTTTCTTTAGCCCAGGAATGTACGTTTTATTATCCCCAAACCGAAGGTGCTAAACTTGAATATACCAGTTATGATGGCAAGGACAAAGTTACAGGCAGCAGTGTACAAACCATCAAAAATGTAGTGAATGAGGCAGGAACCAATTCTGCCACCATTGAGGTTCAGGTGTTTGACAAAAAAGGAAAAGACATTGGAACCAAGGCATATGAGGTAAAATGTGAAAACGGGGTATATTCCGTTGACATGAAAAGTTTTATGGACCCAGCAACAATGGCTGCTTACGAGGAGATGGAGGTGAAAGTAAACAGCAATAACCTTCAAATTCCATCCCACCTGGAAGCGGGAGATGTTTTAGATGACGGGAAGCTCGAAATAACCGTTTACAGCGAAGGGATGAGACTTATGGGTATGAGTACCGAAATTACCCAGCGGAAAGTAGAAGGGAAAGAACAAATAACCACGGATGCTGGAGCGTTCGATTGTTATAAAATTACCTATACCATTACGACCAAAACAATGTTCAGTGTTAGGGTAGAGGCTGCCGAATGGATTGCTGAAAATGTAGGTACCGTCAAAAATGAGACCTATTCAAGAGGTAAATCTATAGGATATTCCTTATTGACAGGGATAGAAAAATAAATTGATTTTCAAAATCTCAGATAACGAGCGGTCTTAAAAAGGTAGATGAACGATTGACTTTCAACAATATCCTTAAAAGGAAACAAAAGGACAAAAGTTGTTGAAGTCTAAAAAATATCTTTTGGAGACCGTTTTTTTTAATTTTTCAAAATCTTCTCACTTTTAACGGTTTGTCCGTCTTTATTTTTGATTACAATAAAGTAAACACCGGATTCTAAATGACTCACATCAATTTGTTTTTGGGTGGTGGTAAGCATTAACTCTCCCACGGTAGAGTAAATTTCTACCGTAAAGTGTTTCTGAGCCTCTACATGTAAAACCTGGTTTGCCGGATTGGGATAGATCCTTATTTTTTCGTTTATATCAACGTCGGGTACGTTTGTTGTATTTTGGGGATCATAAACAGCATTGACAAACTCGGGGTGATCGACAAAAGGATTTCGGTTATTCTGGTACGAATAGACGACATCGTTGCGGTTACGTTCAAATTCGTCTACCGGATCTTCTTCGTTCCACTGAATTAATGTAGAGAGCTTACCAAAAAGTGGTGTGCCGGTACTTGTTCCGGTGTAATCTACCAGCTCCAGGTCGGGGTCTCCGGAAGCATCTCCTTCGTACCGGGTAGCCATATAAAACATCATGCGTGCTACATCGCCTTTAACGGCATCGCGGGGTTCCCAGGTGGTTGAGGTGCTGCGGCAATCGGTCGCTTCACGGTGCAGCTCACCTCCATCATCGAAGTCTTTCGTTCCGCGGGATGAATTAACCGAAATATCGCACGGACGTAAATGGTGTGCATCGCGATAAGCATCCTGCCATTCGTCTGGAAAGCCATGCGATTTTGCCCAGACATGTTCTCTCGACCAGCCATTCCCATTATCATACTCTTCTCCGGGAAGTCCTCCTTCGACGGACCAACCCGTATAGATTAAAATTACATTATCTGAATTGTCCGGATCACGATCTGACTCTTTTAAAATATCCCAGGTATCGGTACTGCTGCTTGTATAAGGATAATCGGTGTGGTTTTTTATGATTTGATGTAACGCGGCTTTTAAATCTTCGCCCTGCAACCCCTCGGCACTGTCATAATATCCGTCAGGAATTTGTGCATAGCATAAAAAAGAGGCCATAATAAACATTATGGTGAAGAATTTTTTCATCATACAATGGTTTAGGTTCGGTTATTTCATAATAATCGGTACAAAGTTTTTGTTTTTTTATCAATCAACCCGAGCAAAGAAGTTTTTTTTGACGAATGAAAAACTATCTTCCTGACTGACAAGGCCTTAGTAAAGGCCGTTTTATCCGAAAGATTTAAACCCTGATTTTTTTAAAATTGGGGGATAGCAAAATTTTTAGGTCAATTAAATAGCCCTTGTATAAACAATTTATTAGTTTTAAAGTGTTTTTTAAAATGAAGGAAAGATGAACGTTTCACAATATGTTTCAAAGTTTGTTAACGGAACCAATCAAACGCTGTTTTTAACCGGCAAAGCGGGTACCGGTAAAACCACCTTGTTGAAACAGATTGTAGATACGACCCACAAAAAAACCGTAATTGCCGCACCCACCGGAATAGCAGCCATTAATGCCGGCGGGGTTACCTTACATTCTCTTTTTCATTTGCCCTTTGGGTCATATATTCCGGATGCTCAGATTCCTGATGGCGTAAACTTATCTTTTCAGTTAACCACACCCTCTTCGCTTATTCGAAATCTGAAAATGAACAGCCAAAAGAAAGCGTTAATCCGCGAAATGGAGTTGTTGATTATTGATGAGGTAAGTATGCTACGTGCCGATATGATGGATGCTATCGATAAAATTTTACGTTATGTAAGGCGTAACCAAAAACCTTTTGGAGGGTTACAGATCTTGTTTATCGGCGATTTATGGCAATTACCTCCTGTCGTGAAAAAGGAAGAGTGGGCTGTTTTAAAAACCTATTATGAAAACATTTTCTTTTTTAATGCCCGCGTTTTTAAGCAAACCGATTTAGTGTACCTGGAGCTGGAAAAAATATTTCGTCAATCCGACCCTGAATTTATTGATTTATTAAATCATTTTAGGCTGAATGAGGTTACTGCAGAAGATTTGAAACGATTAAACCAACACTATAAGCCGAATTTTGATTTGCTTGAAAATGAGGGATATATTTATCTTACCACCCATAACCACAAAGCTGATAAGGTGAATAAAAAAGCGCTGGATAAGTTGCCGGGAAAAACGTTTCGGTTTAAAGCCGAAGTGGAGGGCGACTTTAGCGAACACTCTTTTCCGGTAGATCCGGTACTTGAGCTTAAGGAGGGAGCGCAGGTGATGTTTATTAAAAACGATTATTCGGGCAATCAGGCATATTTTAACGGCAAGATTGGTAAGGTGGAGCATGTTGATGCCGAACATATCGAAGTGGGCTTTTTAGACGGTTCCCCTTCGGCTATGGTGGAACCCTATACCTGGGAAAATAAAAAATTTGCCCTCCATACGGAAACCAAAGAAATTCAGGAAAGAATAATGGGTACTTTCATACACTACCCGATCAAACTTGCCTGGGCGATTACCATTCATAAAAGTCAGGGTCTTACCTTTGACAAAGCCATGATTGATATTTCGCAGGTATTTGCCGGAGGACAAACATATGTTGCATTATCGAGACTGACTTCATTAAAGGGGCTGGTGCTGGCACAACCTGTACGTTGGGATGGCCCCGGGGCAGACCGGCAGCTGTTTGATTTTGCCCAAACCAAAATTTCCGACCGGGAAATTAATCATAAATATCAGCATGCTTCGAAAGCGTATGTAAACGAAGAGGTGTCGCAGGCATTTGCTTTTAACGGGCTGGTATATGAACTGCAGCAGCATATCGAAACTTACGATAAAGATGCGGTAAAATCTGCCAAACAAAAACACCTGGACTGGGCTCGTGGATTATTACAAAAAACGAAGGAAAAGCATGGGGTTTCCGAAAAATTTCAAAACCAGCTGAAACATATTATCCATTCCGGAAGCGAGAATTATTTAGTCAACCTGAAAGAAAGGGTTTCGGCAGCCAAAGCGTATTTTTTACCCTGGCTAAATGAGCAGCAGGAAGATATCGGGATGCACATGGACAAGGTCCGGCGTGCCAAAGGAGTAAAGAAATATCTAAAAGAGTTAAAAGCATTGCAAGGCGTATTTTACGTCCGCACCATTCATGTCTGCAGGGCAGAAGCTTTATGCGAAGCTGTTTTATCCAACAGTGAGCTGGATAAAAACGCATTACAACAAATCACCCAATCGGTTAAAAAACCGGAAAATAAGGAGGGTGTCAAAGGGACTGAAAAGGGTATCCCAAAAGGAGAAAAGAAAATTAAAACCGAGGAGGTTACCTTTGAAATGTATCAGGATAAAAAAACGCCCGAAGAAATAGCCCTTGAACGGGGGTTGACGGTTCGGACCATTGAAGGGCATCTGGCAAAATGTGTAGGACAGGGGAAGATAGATATTTCCGAACTGCTGATACCCGAAAAGGTTGAAATAATTACCGACGCTTTTGAAACGTTTGATACGCTTCGCTTAAACCCCATTAAACAATATTTGGGGGATGATTACTCTTATTCGGAAATTAAGTATGTGATGGAATGGATCAAGCGAACCCGAAATATTAAGGAGTAGCAACCTCAACCTTTCTTTTCCTGAGACTTTCCTCTCAGCCATTTCAACCAGGAACAAGATTCGATCCGCCGGCTGTTTAACAGGTATTATTACTTCAAACGTTGTTTTACTGTATAAACCCGCCGGCAAATCGAATCCCTGGTGGTTGCCATGCAAATGCATGTACTGATGAACAATTCTACATCATCATCATCATCAACCTCCCGGTGTGAGCGTTCAACCCCTTTCTCTTAAGTTTTTAGCCTGTTTTGTTTCATACAAACGTTTATTTCAAATCAAAACGGTCGAGGTTCATTACCTTATCCCAGGCTGCAACAAAGTCTTTGACAAACTTCTCTTTCGCATCTTCACTGGCATAAACTTCGGACAGCGCTCTAAGTTCTGAGTTGGAGCCAAATATCAGGTCAACACGAGAGGCCGTCCATTTCAAATCGCCCGAATTGCGGTCATGCCCTTCGAAAAAGTCTTCGTTTTTCGTTTTGGGTTTCCATTCTGTGCTCATATCCAGAAGATTTACAAAGAAATCATTGGAGAGCACTTCGGGCTGGTTGGTAAATATACCATGTTTTGATCCATCCCAGTTAGCATTTAGCGCTCGCATACCGCCCACAAGAACGGTCATTTCGGGGGGTGTGAGTGTCAGCAACTGAGCTTTATCAACCAGCATCTCTTCGGTGCATTGGCTAAAGTGCTTTTTATGGTAGTTGCGAAAACCATCTGTTTCCGGCTCCAGCACTTCAAACGATTCACTATCTGTCTGTTCTTCAGAGGCATCCATCCGGCCGGGTGTAAAAGGAACGGTAATATCAAATCCGGCATCTTTGGCCGCTTTTTCAACACCTGCACATCCTGCCAGGACAATCAGGTCAGCCAGCGATACTTTTTTGTCACCGGACTGTGCACTGTTAAAGTCCTCCTGTATACTTTCAAGGGTTTTTAATACCTTACTGAGTTGTTCAGGGTTATTCACTTCCCACTCTTTTTGTGGCGCCAGTCGAATGCGTGCACCGTTGGCACCACCCCGGTAGTCTGATCCACGGAAAGTGGAAGCAGAAGCCCATGCTGTGGTTACCAGCTGTGAAACAGATAGACCGGAATCCAACACGTTGGCTTTTAATGTGGTGATATCTTTTTTATCGATCAATGGATGATTCACTGCAGGGATCGGATCCTGCCATATTAAATCTTCCTCAGGAACTTCCGGACCGAGATAACGGGATTTAGGTCCCATATCGCGATGTACCAGCTTAAACCATGCCCGGGCAAAGGCATCGGCAAATTCATCCGGATTTT
>Ga0209936_1000418_pt1 | contig 25791 bp, 18 predicted proteins | sample SalPonR1_A_D1_MG_FD_185694 | JGI IMG/M metagenome (GOLD analysis project Ga0209936, IMG submission 185694) | Salt pond soil microbial communities from South San Francisco under conditions of wetland restoration - Salt Pond MetaG R1_A_D1_MG... ... | reverse complement strand
ATGCACATTAATAACCCCACCTTTAAACTGTTAAAAAAGAATCTTCCCGGCCCTTTTACGTTTATTCTAAATGCCAATAGCAATGTTCCCAAATTTCATAAAACAAAAAAGAAAACCATAGGAATCCGAATACCGGACAATAATATACCTATTGAAATTGTAAACCTGCTGGGACATCCTATCATGACCACTTCATTACACCATGATGATGAAATACTGGAATATCTTACCGACCCTGAGCTTATTCATGATAAATATGAAAATTTAGTGGATTATGTTATTGACGGAGGATTTGGAAATAATGAAGCATCCACCATTATAGATTGTACCGACAAAGAACCTGAAATTATCCGGCAAGGTATTGGAGAGCTTATTTTATAAAAAAATACCCTTCAACTAAATAAACTTGTTCTTACTTTTTCCAAAAGGCAGGAGAAAACAAAATTAATACAGTAAACAATTCTAAACGCCCTATCAGCATTAAAAACGAAAGAAACCATTTACCAAAAACCGGGAAATGCGCATAATTTTCTACGGGCCCGACACCTCCAATTCCCGGGCCAATATTACCTATGGTGGCAGCAACGGCTCCTACTGATGTATCCAAATCGTATCCTAATGAAGAAATAACTATGGTTCCAATAATGGTAATCAGCATATAAATAACCACAAATGCCAGGATATTGGTAATAATTTGTTGAGGAACAGCTTTTTTGTTCATCCGCACAGGAATAACGGCATTGGGATGGATAATCCTTTTTAGTTCCTGATAACTATTTTTTAATAATAAAGTCACCCTCATAATTTTGATGCTACCACCGGTAGAACCTGCTGAACCTCCGAAAAACATCAACGAGAAAATCATAACGGTAATAAACGGCAACCAAAGTAAATAATCGGCGGTTGCATAACCTGTAGTGGTAATTATTGAAACTACCTGGAACAATGAATCTCTAAAAGATTGTTCCAAAGAAAATTCATGAAAGTACATTAATACACCAGCTATTAAGACAGTATATAATAATATAAATCCTACGTAATATCTAAACTCCTCATTTCTGAATACCTTACCTAATTTAAAATGCAGTGCATAATACGAAAGCGTAAAATTGGTCCCGGCCAGAAACATAAAAAAGATGATAACATAATGAATAAATGGCGACTGAAAATGTGCAATGCTCGCTTGCTTAGTTGAATATCCTCCGGTAGCCATTGTAGTAAATGAATGGTTGATAGCATCAAACCATGTCATTCCACCAATTTTTAAAAGAATAGTTTCGGCGAAAGTAAATCCGATATAAATGATCCAAAGCCGTTTAGCCGTTTCTTTAATGCGAGGATGTAATTTATCGGGTGTAGGCCCGGGAACTTCTGCAACGAATAACTGCATTCCTCCAATACCCAAAACAGGCAATATAGCCAAAGATAAAACAATAATCCCCATTCCCCCTAACCACTGCGTAAGGCTACGCCAGAAAAGCAATCCGTAAGGCATAGCTTCAATATCATTTAAAATGGATGCTCCGGTAGTTGTAAATCCTGAGATGGTTTCAAAAAAGGCATCGGTATAGGAGGGAATAGCTCCACTAATGACAAAAGGCAACGCTCCAAAAACAGAGAATACTATCCAAACCAGGCTTACAATAATATATCCATCGCGTTTACTTATTGATTTAGATGCTTTTTTGGTAGTAAAACGTATAAGTACTCCTAAAACAATACAAATTAAAGCGGTGATCCCTAAAGCAAACTGATCATACTGATTAAAATATAAACTTACAAAAAACGATAAAGTAATAAATACACCTTCAATGATAAGGAGTAAACCTAAAACCTGTATAATAATTTTTTTATTAATCATCTCAGTTAAAGAAGTTGTCCATCTTTTTTACAGCAGATGGTAAGGCAAAAACAACCACCCGATCATAGGCTTTAATATGGGTATCTCCTTTGGCAATAATCCCCTTATCTTTTCTTACAATTCCGCCAACAATGGCATCCTTAGGGAATTCAATATCGCGTAACCGCCCCCTTGTAATTCTTGAGTCAGGTTTTGCAACAAATTCAAGCACTTCGGCATCAGAACCGGTTAAACACTTCATGGATTCGACCTTAGAATTCATTGTAAATGTAAAGATCCGGCTTGCAGTAACCAGCTTTTTATTGATAATGGTATCAATTCCCATATTTTCAGCCAAATCGATGTAATCAATATTTTCTACCTCGGCAATGGTTTTTTTCACACCCATTCGTTTAGCCAGCATACACGAAAGAATATTTACTTCGGAGTTACCGGTTACAGCAATAAAAGTGTCCATATTGGGTAAACCTTCTTCAACCAAAAGATCTATATTTCTTCCATCCCCATTGATTACTAACACATTCGTGAGATCTTCAGCAAGTTTTGCGCTTTTCAATTTATCAATTTCAATTAGTTTAATATTAAAACGCCCCTCAAGCGATTTAGCCGTTCGCTTACCAATTCGGCTACCACCAAGAATCATCACATCTTTAATATCCAGTTTCTTTTTACCCGAATATTTTAATACATCGCGAATCCCTGATTTATTGGTCACTACATAAACCAGGTCATTCACCTGAAAATAATCATGCCCCCGCGGAATAATGGTTTCGCCATTACGGGTAATGGCAACTGCTCTAAATTCTATTTCTTTGTTTTCTTTTATAACATCAATTAATGTTCTGTCAATAACCGGAGCATTCTCCCCTAGTTTTAAAACATATAATGATAACTTACCTCCGGAAAAATCTACATATTCAGAAATTTCTGCCTGACCTAATAAATGGACTATTTCTCTGGAAGCTATCCGTTCGGGATAAATCAGGTAATCAATCCCCAGACTGATAAAATGTGAAATATTCTCAGGCTCAATGTATTCGTTATTATCTACCCGTGCAATGGTTCTTTTGGCTCCCAAATTTTTAGCAAAAATTGCTGCTGTTATATTTGTTTCTTCAGAATGTGCTACTGCAATAAATAAATCGGTTCTCTTAACTTTCGCTTCTTTTAATACTTCAAACGAGGTTGCTGAACCTGTAATGGTCAGTAAATCAAGTGAAGAATCAATACCCTTTAGGTTATCTGCCACAGGATCAATAACTGTTATGTCATGATTTTCAACACTTAACATTTTAGCCAAATGCGTACCAACCTCTCCTGCTCCAGCTATTATTATTTTCATAGCATATTAGAATTTTGTCGACAAATGTAAATAAAAAGGCAAAGTAACATAATCATTTTACAAAAAATAATGTACCTTATTTTTTTTGATGATTATTCAAACACAGACGATAATTTTTTAACATAAGCTCCCCGCTCGAATAAATCATAATAATTAATCCCTAACTCCTTGCTTTGATTCTTCCATTTCGCAATGGAATAGTAATTATTAGATGAATCAAAAATCAACATTTTAAAATTGATGTATTTAGTAAGGTCTTGAATATCAAGCCGAGGATTTTCTGATAAAATAACATAATCTACATCGAGCTTATTATTTGATGGATAACGAAATAAAGAATTGCTATTTACTTGTATAATCTTCTGATTTTTAAAGCTATAATAATGACAGGGATATTCTGATGATTTATGAATCGATGGTTTTTGTATTTGTTGATACTGCCAAAAAGGGATAATGTTATACTTAATAAAACTGCTGTCAATCGTTGCTTTAGTATTAACGAACAACTTATTTCTATTGTGCTCAACAAAATCGATAGCTGAAATTTTTGGTATATTATAAACAATAAAATAGGACTCTTTCGATTTTTTATATTTGGTTATTAGATTATAACAAGGAATTACAAGAAGTACAACCATCGTTAATTTTAAATATTGTAATCGTTTTGAAAGGATAAAAAATGAAAGTAAGAGAACAATGAAGATTAGCATCATTACTTCAAATAAATCTAACTGAATATTCTGAATTTTTGAAAAAGGGAGTTCGCTAATGGTTTTTACCGCGTAATTTAAACCAAAAGTAACATATTTAACTGCCGGTGCCATAAAGCCGATGATAAAATCAGAAAAAGAAAATAAAAAGAGGGTTACTGCTGCATAAATTAAAAATATGGCTATAGGGATGATAAAAATATTTGCCAGGATGAAATACACCGGAAACTGATGAAAATAAAACAAGGTTAAAGGAAATGTTCCAATCTGAGCTGCAACAGCCACAGAAATAAGTTGCCAGATTTTATCGCCCAACGTATATTTAACCTCTATTAACGAATAAATCTTTGGATAAAAGAAAATAATGCTAAAAACTGCCATATACGAAAGTTGAAAACCTATATCGGTAATGGAATATGGATTTGCCAGCAGCATAATAAAAGCCGAAAGAAAGATGGTATTATAAATATTCGTTTGACGGATAAATATTTTCCCTAAAGCTACGATGGAAAACATAATCGTAGCCCTTAAAACCGAGCTGGAAAGACCGGTTAAAACAGCATAAAAGAAAAGGGCAAAAATAATCAGCAGCGACTGAATTATTCGTCCATATTTATTTCGTTGCAAGAAAAATAATATACGTACTAAGATGATATAAATGATGCCTACATGCAATCCGGAAACAGCCAGAATATGCATGGCTCCACTTGACGAAAAATTCTCTCTTATATCAGGACTTAATTCTTCTTTGTAGCCCAACGTAAGGGCCGATAAAACCGCAAATTCGTCTCCGGTAATATTATTTCCTTTATAAATATTTAACAAGCTGCTTCGTATTTTATTTGAAAACTGATAAATCCAGGGTCCTTTGTCATGTTCTACCATTTTAAACTTTCCGGATTGGATATATGTTTGATAATGAATTTCGCGGTAAGCAAGATATTTACTGTAATTAAAGGTTGCGGGATTCCCACTATGTTTTACCGGATTGATATACGATTGTATGACTAACCTATCGCCAAAGGCAAGCTTTTGTACATTCGTATCTTTTTCAAAATAAGCCAGGATTTTTCCATTTTCCTGATTCCAACAACAGGAATCTTTTACATAATGAATCGTTAATATAGTTTGGTAACTATTGGTTTTCTCCGTAGGGTCTTCAATTATTGTAGCTATGTAATTTTTTTTATCAATATTAAAATCCGGTTTAGCGTTTTGTTTATTCTTTACCAGTTGCATTCCCAATAAAAAAATAAAAACAGTAACCAGCATTCCCCAGAATCTATTGACCCAAAAATGCTGTGCCTGCTTTGTAACTTGTAAAATAACAACAAGCATAAAGATAATCAGTCCTAAGATCCTGACAGGGAAGTTTGTCTGTGGAAAAACGATCTGAAAAACGATTCCGGCAATTAACGACAACGTAAATCGAAAAAAAGGTGTTTGATGTAAAAACCGTTCAAACATATTCCATTCATTTTTCTTTAATTAAAGTTAAGAAAACCAAGAATAAAGTGAAAATAAATATTGGAAATTTAAACAACGCTCTCCAATAATTTTTATTAAAACCTATAAGACAGTCCGATAGATATATTCATAAACCACCCGGGTTGATAGCCATGGTTAATACCACTGGGTGAATAATATTTAAAATTCCCGGTAATTAAATAGCTTACATAAGGAACTGCAGCTATTGAAACCCGTTTTATTTTATAATTAAGTCGTATTCCGGCGTCAATGGTTGTTACAAAACGCTGCTCTGAATAATATCCTGCTTTCACCAAATCATTATCACTAACAGTGTTTAATCTATTATCGGGTTCGTTATAACCTAAATTTATTCCAATATAATAATCGGCCTGACGAGGGATTAATCCCAGTATTATTTTAAAAATCAACTCATCAATGGAGTCGATTGTACCGCCCATATAAAACGTTTTATCAACTGAAGATCGATAAAGTAAATGAACAGGTATTTGATAAAACTTATTAGTTCCTTCCAAATCATTAATTAAAGAAATACCCGAACGAACCCCAAATCTTGTATGATAAATATAAGCCATTTGCAGGCTGTACTTGTTGCCAACCAGGTTTTCATATTGATGAGTATTTAACGAGGCAAATAAACCGAAATCGAAGCTAATTTCATGACTATAAAGCTTTTCTTTATTTGATTGGGCAATAACAGATAAAGAGAACAAAATCAACAGGATAGAAAGAAAATAAGATTTCATCAGGAAGCCTCTAATACATAAAATATCTATAAACCAAAATTATATCCTATATTCAATTCCAGTGTAGGAACAAAACCATCATTCCCCTTCGTATCGAAATAATAAACAAAACCTACATCGAACAGCAGGTTAATTTTACCAAAAGATCGTTGCAAACCCCAGGTGGGGCCAACAGCAAAATCATAATCGTTGGTACGAGTAAAATTGGAACTCAATGCTTTTCCCCGGGTAAGCATCCGTAAACCCCAGAAATTACCCGCATTGTATTGAATACTCTTGCCTTTATCAAGTCTTTTTTCGAGGTTATAATAGTTTCGATAATGGATATCTGCAAAGGGAGCAATTAAATATAACCACCCCGAAGCATAGGTTGTTAAGTTAGGATGTGAACCACCATATCCTACTCCTACATTCACAGCAAAAATTGATTGATTAAATAGCGGAATTTCGTATTCAATCCCGGGATTTATTGCATTTATCCTTAAGACTTTACCTGGATGAAAAGATTCTTGGGAAAAAGATTCGGTAATAATAATTAAAACGCCAATGAATATAAAAATCGCTCGCTTCTTCATGATTATTAAAGGTTAATAAATAATAAATGCCTAAAAATTGTACAATAACGGTTAAAAATTATCGTTTTTCAATAAAATTTAATCATTAAACTATTTTTTTGTTCCGCTTTCGAATGATAAACAATCCAATAAATGTTATTAACCCGTTAAGCATCAATAATTCAAATCCAAACTGATAGCCATTAAACCAGGCATGCGAATTAAAATCAATAACCATACAAACAACCGGGGATAAAACAGCCACTAAAGGAATAAATTTATCTTTTACAGCAAAACGGGTAAATAAACCAAAGCTGTATAAACCCAATAATGGACCGTAGGTATATCCTGCAACACTAAATACAGCACTAATTACACTTTCGTTATTTATAGCATTAAAAATAAGTATTACAATGACCAAAGCGGCAGACACACCCACGTGAACTTTTTTACGGATATTTTTTAATTTTTTTTCGGATACATTTTTAGGATTTAAAATATCTACGGTAAACGAAGTGGTTAATGCCGTTAGCGCTGAATCGGCGCTACTGTATGCTGCAGCGACCAGGCCAATAATAAAAAATACGGATACTACAGGATGCAGGTAGCCTTGAGTAGCAATAACAGGAAATAAATCATCCGTTTGTTCGGGAATACCAATCCCTGTTTTTTGAGCAAAAACAACCAGTAAAATACCCAGCGACATAAACAGCAAATTAACAGGAATAAGCGATACACTCAGCCAATAAACATTCTTCTTGGCCTCCTTAACATTCCTGCAACTCAGGTTTTTCTGCATCATATCCTGGTCTAATCCGGTCATAACCACCGCAATAAAAGCCCCGGAGAAAAACTGTTTGAAAAAATAGTATGGTCCTTTAAAATCATCGAAATAAAATATCCGGGAATGTTCACTATCAACAATCGTATTTATTACTCCTGAAAAATCAAGATTCAAGTGCTTACTGATAAGCACAATCGTAACACCTACGGCCGAAAGCATAAAAAGCGTTTGTAAGCTGTCGGTCCAGATAATGGTTTTTATACCTCCTTTAAAGGTATATAGCCAGATTAAAATAATCGTAATGATTACTGTTATTTCAAACGGAATATTTAATTGATTAAATACAGCGATTTGTAAAACGTTTGCTACCAGAAATAATCGGAATGAGGCTCCAATTACCCTTGATAACAGGAAGAAAGACGCGCCGGTTTTATAGGCAAAAAAACCAAATCGTTGCCCCAGATAAGTGTATATTGATGTTAAATTTAACCGGTAATATAAAGGGATTAAAATTTGGGCTATAACCGCATATCCTAACAGATACCCTAACACCAGCTGCATATATGAAAAATTACTATCAACCACCCAACCCGGGACAGAAATAAAGGTTACTCCCGAAAGCGAAGCACTAATCATTCCAAATGCAACAATATACCAGCGAGATTGTCTGTTTCCCAGAAAAAAAGCGGCATTATCTGCATTCCTGCTCGTAAAATAAGATATAATTAAAAGTATGGCAAAATAAGCTGCTATAATAAATATTACCAGGTATGGAGACATTTTTTTAAAATTAAATTTTAAGGTACAAGGATAATAAAAAGATTTATAACTTTAAAAATTGTTATTCGGTCAATTGGTATTAATTTTGACCCGTATAAAGATTAAACATTTTATTCCCATTTGGGTTTGTTGATACATGAGTATACAAAATTTTTCATCAAAATTATTAGAGAGTGCTGTGGATGAATTTGCCAAATTGCCCGGTATAGGACGAAAAACGGCTTTACGGTTAGTTTTATATCTTTTAAACCAGGAAAAAGAAGAGGTAAATCATTTTGGCGAGACCATCATTAAATTGCGAAACGAGATAAAACATTGTAAAAGTTGTAATACGATATCGGATACAGATGTTTGCTCGATTTGCAGCGATAAAAAAAGAGATCACAGCACCATTTGTGTCGTAGAAAATGCCCGGGATCTAATGGCCATCGAAAATACGCATCAGTATAAAGGAATTTACCATGTACTGGGAGGTATTATATCTCCTATGGACGGTATCGGGCCAAATGACCTAAACATTGAGTCACTGGCACAAAAAATTGAAGAAGGCACTGCCCATGAAATAATTTTAGCTCTAAGCACTACAATGGAAGGTGACACCACCAATTATTTTTTATATAAGAAATTTAAAAATTACCCGGTAAAGATAACCACTATTGCAAGAGGAGTATCCATTGGCGACGACCTCGAATATGCCGATGAAATAACATTGGGAAGATCGATTGTTAAACGAACATTATTTGAAACTTCTGTTTAAAAACAGATAATTTGAAAAATATTTATTATTTTCACAGAATAATGCATCGATATTAAATCATTAAACAATGAAGCGTTTCTTATCCATAATTTCTGTTTTTCTTTTATTAAACTCACTCTTATATGCACAAACACGCGATTTGGAATCATTAGTTAATCAAGGAAATGATTTGATTAAACTAAATAAATATAAATCGGCATTAGAAAAATTTGACGATGCATTAAATGGCCTTCCTACTTATGCTCCTGCATTAAACGGCAAAGCAAGCGTCTTAATCTTAATGGAAGAATATCGACAAGCAGAAAAAACAATAGATAAAGCCATGGAGTTTAATTCCGATTATGCTCCTTTTTATCTTACCCGCGGAAAAGCCTATTTTCACCGAGGAAAATATAAAGATGCATTAAAGGATTTTAACCGGGGTATTGACCTAATCCCCAATCAGAATGATGATGAGCTTAGAAGCGAATTTTATGTAAACAGAGGGGCTACTCATCAGAAACTCATGAATTTTGAACAAGCCCTTGAAGATTACTCTAAAACCATTCAGATCAATCCTAATAATCCGGACGTTTATTTATACAGAGGTTCGTTCTATTATCAAAATAATGATTATAACGAAGCGATTGATGATTTTACGAAAGTTATTGATTTGGATCCTCAGAATCCATTTGCTTTTTATAACCGGGGCATGATATATTTAAAATTACAAGAAGATGATAACGCCTGTAAGGATTTTCATAAAGCTTGTGAGTTAGGAAATACCAATGCCTGCAAAATGGTTGTCAGCCGATGTATTGACCTTTAAAGAGGTAAAAAACTTTCAATTTTTTAAATTCACAGCATACAGACATTTATCTGCAATACAGCTCCATGATTTATTCCCTTTGACATGCTTTTGGGTAATGTGGTAATGTACCGAAAAAAAGCCGACAGGTGCTGTCAGCTTTTATCTAAAATTTACAAACTTATGGATTAGTTTAATATTAGGGTGGAAATATCAAATATTATTTATTTTATGACAAACATCATTAATACATTTTTTATTGCTCCCAGCGTAGTATATAGAGTTATTTTAGTAAAATAAAAGTTAATGTTCTAAACTATTCTTATCAAAGTAAGAGTTTCATAATTGTAATAATTCTTTTAATAATTATAGTAAATAAGCTATTTATTATCCACTTTTTTGGCTTCTTGCCTGCTGGCAAGCAGGGACCCAAAAAAGTTACAAAAAAAGTCAAGACAAAACGATGGTTATTCGCCATTCTGGCTCATGAGGGCTTTGCCGTTCTCCGCTCTCTGCGATAAGTCAACTATTCCAGACAAAGTAAGTAAACTCCTTTGTCGGAATTCTATGACTCATCCCATTCACACAACGCATGGCCCGTCTCTTACGCTAAAGCTTCAGCGACAGCGTGCCGTTTTATTCGCTATCGCTCATGAAGATAGACGTTGTCGGGCCAACGCTCAACTCCAAAGAATTGGAAAGTTATTTAATAACAGGTGAAGTGGAAAAAGCGAAATGAGAGCGGAATTGTTGATAATCGCCAAGTGACCACAGTATTAAGAAAGAGAGACCTGATAAAAAGCATTCTTGAAATACAATGATTTAATAAAGAAACGGATAGATTATCAAAATTCCCCGCCTGCCGGACGGGCAGGGTTCATTTCGGTTGATTTTTTGTTTCTTTTTCATCAAGGAAAAAGAAAGTATAAATACTATGTATTAATGTTTCTATCAGTAAAACAAATTCAAAATAAATAATTATATAGAATAAAATTTATAATGAAATTATTTAATTATCCACCCGAAATATGAAGTGATCCAAACTTATTTCAGGGCAATTCAAAAACTATATTTGGCTGCTAGAATAACCCTGTGATTTATCGTTGGGCTATCGGATTCGGTTGGTTTATAATTTTCATCAAAATCAGTAGTATAAGCAGCACCGGTCATCATATGCTCAAGAATTAAAGTTACAGGACCCGATGAGTATTCCAGACGTGGAGAAATACGGAAAATGTAATCGATATCTTCTCCCCGCCCGTAATCCAATGAGAAATAATCATCTTTAGCTCCCATATTTGCAGAATAGCCTGCAAATAGTGCAGCATTAAGTTTATTGAAATTCGTAACCACTTCGCCCCAATATGAAAGGGTATTTAAATTGATATAACTATAATTATTATCCGGAGCAAAAACAGGATTTTCATCTGCTCCATAACCACCAATCATTACGTAATTCGTTAAATTTTGCCCGTAAACCCCTTGGAGTTTAATGGTAACCGGGTTGGTAATAACTTTGGCAAAAGCCTGTAGATTATAACTCCCAATAGTTTCCGAAGTTTTTACGCCCAGAGCCGTTTCAGTACGGGGGGTTAAAAACTTATACCCGGCAGTAAATCCGGTAAAGATAAAATTATTTTTATAGATCATCTGAAATTGCATATCAGGCAACCCTGAGTTTTGTTGAGCTCCGGAAGGTCCTGAACTAACAAAATCACCATGAAAAAGCAAGGCGCCCATAGCACTCAGGTGAGTACTCAGGTTGTAGGTATACCTCACTTGTGGAGCACGATTTAAGGGATTAAAAGGGGCCCCTGCACCAAAAGAGAACGTGCCGGGAAAACATCCGGTTACAAACATCGGGTGCCAAAACTGGCCGGTTAATAGTTCTGCATTTTGCCAGTTTAACTTAATAAAAGCATGACGTAAACGAAAATGCCGGGTATAATCCTGGGTTGTTCCTAAGAAATCGCCTTCTATGGCTCCAGTTGCTTTAGCACCAAAGGCTTCCAGCCCTGACAACGTTAAACGGGTTCTTGACTGAATAGCGAGCATCTGTGCCTGGAAATTTTCATTTAAATCATCGCCATTTGCATCTAAATCCTTCGGCAAGGGATAAAAATAAATCTGCCCATCTCTCGATGTTAAAGAATTATAGGTGTCAAAATACATTTCATTGGCTATATAACCATTAATATTAACTTTTAATTTTTGTTCAGATTCCTGTGCAACTATTATCACGGGTAATAAGTAACCTATTAATAAAATTAAGATCAATTGCTTCATAAACTAAAAATTTTGTGGATGGTAATAATTTATTCATCATCTCCCAGGACATTTTCAACCATGGCTGATTTTACTTTATTTTTTACATCCTGAATATTAATTGGTTTGGTAAGATAGTCAAAAGCACCACGATCCATGGCATTTTTTATACTCCACGAATCAGTTTTGGCCGAAATAATGATGACATGTAGTTTTTTTAATCGCTTATCTTGTTGAATTTTTTCTAAAACCTGAAATCCATCCAGTCCGGGCATCATAATATCAAGTAATAATACCTGATAATTATTCTCTTTTACTAATTTTAATCCTTTCCGGGGACTGTCTGCAATTTCGGTATGATATCCTTCGTCTTGCAAAATCGTTTGCAATAAAAGCAAATGTGTGGATTCATCGTCAATGATTAATATGTTGCCTTGATTTCCCATCCCCTGAACATTTAATTATTTCATCAATGATAATTATTTCGAATAATTATCAAAATATGATTTATTTATAATACAAATTTAACTAAAAACAACTTCAATTTTCCGGGTAAAAATACGTATTGTCTCCAAAAAAAAACAAAAAAATTCTGCAAAGGTTAAAAAAGCTCTAGTTATCCAGATATTTACGTAAAACATCAAACAAATCAGTCAGTAAAATTGGTTTGGAAAGGTAGTCATTACATCCCGATGCCAGGTACGTCTCCTTATCTTTGACCATAGCATGAGCTGTTTGCGCAATAATAGGAATATCTTTATTAAATTCCCGGATTTGCTTTGTTGCCTCTTCCCCGCTAATTCCGGGTAACTGGATATCCATTAAAATCAAATCAAAATCAGGGTTATTTTTCACCAAATCTATTGCTGTAGTACCATCTTTAGCAATTTTTATATCGGCTTTTGTTTCAGCAAGTGCTTCAACCAAATACTCTGTACTAAATAAATCGTCTTCGACGATTAACAATTTCTTTGAACTCCAGTCATAACTTAACTCACTCATAAAATCTTTTGGTTCAATTAAAGGTATAAAGTTAATAATTTAATTATTATTTTTTAAAGGGATCGTAAAATAAAACGAAGAGCCTTTTCCTAACGCAGAATCAACCCATATTTCACCTCCCAGTAAATTAGTCAAACGTTTGCAAATGGTTAATCCGAGACCTGTCCCCCCGTATTTTCGCGTATAGCTTTCCTCAACCTGACGAAAACGTTCAAATATTATTTCTTTTTTATCTTTTGAGATTCCTATTCCTGTGTCTTTAACAAAAAATAATAAATGGTTGTTTTGCTGTTTACATCCAAAGTTAATTTTCCCTTTGGAGGTAAATTTTATCGCATTATTTATCAGGTTACTTAAAATTTGTTGGATTCGTTGCTCATCCGAATCTATTTTCAGGTGACTTAGTGCGGGTTTTGTCAGCGTAAAATTAACCTCTCGCTTTTCACCCTTTAGCTGATTTGAAAAAGAATCAAAAAGCACATTGAGCATATTAATTACATCAAACGAATCATGAAGTATTTCTATCTGGTTGGCTTCAATTTTCGAGAAATCAATAATATCATCAATAATGGTAATAAGTTGCTTCCCGTTAATATTGATGATATCAATGAATCGATCCAGTTTTTCCCGGTCATCTTTTTTATCTTTTAACAGCTGTGCAAATCCTATAATGCTGTTCATCGGAGTCCGGATTTCATGACTCATATTAGCAAGGAAAGCTGTTTTTAGACGGTCTGCACTTTCTGCCTTATCCTTTGCTTCTTTCAATTCTATATTATTTTTCTCCAGATTCTGGTTTAACCAGTGTAGTTCTTCGTTGGTAGATTTTAGCTCCTCTTCGGCTGCCTGCAACTCTTCATTTTTTTGTTTTATTTTTAATTCATATTTTTTTTGTTTGGTGATATCTCTTACTATGCCAAGATTGCCTATCACTTCATTGTTTCTGTATAAAGGAGTAGCAGTAACCTGTATGGTCCGTTTTCTATTTTTAACCGTAGTAATCATCTGCTCATAGATTGATTTTTCTCCTTTTATTCTTTTTTGCGTTTCTTTTTTAATAAACTGTACCTGTCTTTCATCAATAAATTCGGCAAAGTTGTGTCCAATAAGTCCTAAATCACGAAAACCAAATATACTGGATGCTTTGGGGTTACAAAACAATATATTTTCCTCTAAATCAACAATGGCCATTCCCTCACCCATATTTTCTATCAGGTTCCGATATTTTTCTTCGCTTTCTTTTAACGCATTTTCTGATTGTATTTTCTCGATAATACGACTTAGATTCTGTGCAACATAAATAAGCACTTCTAAATCGTCCTCATTAAATTCATGTTCATTTTCATAATTTTGTATCGCAATTACTCCAAAAGCTTCTCCTTTAGCATCAATAAGCGGAGCACCAATCCACACTTTTGTTTCATGACCGTAATTTGTAGATAACCTATCTTTTTTATATTTTTTTACTTTTTCAGGATTGATTAAATGGGGTTCATTCTTTCGCCTGACAAAATCAGTAAAAGAATTTTTTAATTTGTGTTCTTTCTCTGGATCATCATAATTATCGTACTTATCAACATGATAGGGTATAGTATAAACATCTTTTGTTTTATTGTATAATGCAATATAAAAATTGCGTGTATCAATAATCTTAGAAATCTTTTCACGCGTTGAGTAAGCAAAGCTCCTGATATCAGTTTGCAAATTTGCATCCTGGTTTATCGAAAGCAAAATATCTTTTAATAAGGCATTTCTTTTCGATTCGGTAATATTTAATACGGTAAACGTAAATCCCCGGGATAAATCATCCGGATCAATCAGGGTAGACGTAAGAAGCACGTCAATAACTTCTCCGTTTTTACATTTAAACCGACTTTCCACAATACCGATTCCTTTGTTGTCAATATGTTGGTAAAGCTCTTTCCCTACATGTTCAAATTCTTTTCTGGAAGGATAAATTTTCAATACGCTTTTTCCTATTAATTCATTACGCTTATATCCTGTAATTTCGAAAAAACGGTCATTCAGCTCAATAAAAATTCTGTCTTTTACCACCCCTATACCAACAGGTGATGATTTAAAAATGCTTCGTAAAGATTGTTCCCTCTTCTTTAATTCATGCAAATATTTATTTGATTTTTCCTCTAATTCAATCTTGTGCAAAATAAACCCCAGCTCAAGGGTTAAATCTTTAAAATACTGCTGAAAATCTTTATCTCCAGTATATTTCTCATCAATATTAACATTAAAAAATCCATAAAATTTATGTTGATAAATAACGGGCATGGAATAAATTGATTTTTCTTTGTAACAACCGGCCAGTGGACAACTTTTACAATAATTTTCCGGACTATCAATAATTAGAATTTCGGTATTTTGATGATTCTTGTAACATTGAGAAGTTTCATCATTTCGCAATTTCATTTTAAAATCATCATAACATTTATCAAAGCCTTTATTTGCCCCTACCAAAAATTTCTCATTCTTATACAAATTAATCATGGCAGTTGAAAACCCCATATGATTAACAGCAATATTGCAAAATTGCTGAATCAATGTTTGCTTTGAAGGAACATCAACTCTGAGTTTATTTAATTCTTTAAATCCGTATAAGATCTTATTTAAATCTTTTAAGCGGTTTTCCTGCTGTTTTTTTACGGTAATATCACTAAAACTCCAAATGCTACCCACAATTTTGCTTTTTGAAATAATTGGTTTTGAATATCTTTCGAACACTCTTCCGTCTTTAAAGGATAAAATATCAAAATCAATTTTTGTGGTTTGTTTTAATGCATCGATTTTTTCTAAAAATTGCGCTGAATTAATCAACTGAGGCAGAATAATATCAAGAAGTTCTTTATAATGAGTTGCTGTTCTTTTTTGAGCAGGAATTCTCCACATTTCAAAAAATCTGGTGTTGACATAATCAATCCTGCCATCTTCTCCGGTGACCAATATCCCATCAGCGGTTGATTCAAGTACTGATCTAAAAAACAGTTGCTTTTTTTCTAATTCATCAGGCTGTTTTATAATTTCCAAGTTGCTTTTTTCAAGCTTTTCGTTATGGGTTGCTACTTCTTTCAGCAATGCTTTATACTCCTCATTCTGACTAAGGTATTCTTCATTTAGTGAATAATATTCATCGGAAATTTCTTTTTGTTTTAATTCACTTACTTTAATGTCAGTGATATCGGTAAGTATAGTTACAAAATACTCTTCCCCAGGGCTGTAAGCCAAGATTTTAAACCACTTTTTTAAGGCTTTTGAGTACTGAATAAAACTATTTTTTCTCTTTTTCTGTGAAATTTCACCATAAATTATGATCCAGTTAAATTCATCCTTTAAAATACCGGGTAATACCTCGGTTACCCTTTTATCTATAATTGCTGTTCGTCTAAGACCGGTTATTTTTTCGAAAGATTCATTTACATCTATAAAAATATAATCGACTGGTGAATTATTTTTAAGTACAATTTTATGTAATGCAAAACCCTGTTCGGAATAATCAAGAATTTCTCCAATTTGCTTTAAGTAACCAGGTTCCATTAAAAAGGTTTTAGTAAACAAAGCTAAATATAATTACACAAGATAGAAAATAAATTATCAATAGTAACAGGTTTTGTAAAGTAATCCGTACAACCTGCGCTGATATATTTCTCACGATCATGTATCATTGCATGAGCTGTTTGTGCAATTATTGGAATTTCTATATTAAACTTTCGAATCTCTCGGGTGGCCTCATCTCCATTTATCCCGGGAAGTTTGATATCCATTAAAACAACATCAAAAATATCGCTGTTTTTTAATATCCGAACAGCCACTTCTCCATTTAAAACCACTATCGTATTAGCACCTGTATCGGCTAATGCCTCAACCAGAAGATCTGCACTATAAGGGTCATCTTCAACGATAAGAACTGTTTTTTCTCTCCAGTCAGGTTTGCTGTTACTCTTCGTTTCCATTGAATTCATACTGTTTGTTTATTAGGTTCTGTTATTGTAACAGGTATTGTAAAACAAAAAATACTCCCCAGGTTTACTTCAGACTCGAACCATATTTCACCCCTTAAAAAATCCACCAATCCTTTAGCAATAGATAAACCTAACCCTGTACCCCCATACCTGCGTGATATAGATTCGTCTGATTGCCGGAAGTTTTGAAAAATGATGCCCGACTTTTCCTTTTCAATCCCTATACCCGTGTCTTGTACATAAAATTGCAGTTTGTCTTTGCCTGATCTTAAGCATCCCATTTCAACTACACCCTTGGGAGTAAACTTAAGGGCATTGCTAACCAAAACATTCAGTATTCCACTTAATTTTTCAAAATCGGATAAAAATGAAAAAGTTTTATTTAATTCGTTACGAATTATAAAATCAACATTATCTGTTTTTCCAATTAAGTATTGATTGTCATCATATACATGTTCAAATAGAGCGTTTATGTTAATCTCACGCTCATTATATTTTAGCTGTTCTGCTTCTATTTTCGATATTTCTAATAGATTATTTATCACCTGTAACAACTGAATACCGCTTTGATGAATTACCTCAATAAATTCACCTGCCTTATCAACTGGAGTATTCGCAGATTTAATCAATTGGGTAAAACCCAATATCCCGTTTAACGGAGTTCTAAGTTCATGTGATATCATGGCCAAAAAGGAGTCTTTCAAAAGGTCGGATTCGTTTGCTTTTTTATTAGCAATAAGCAATTGATTATTTTTTTCTTTCAATTGCTCATTCTGATTTTCTATTTTTTGGTAATAATCAGCTATCTCATGCCGAACCTGAGCATGCTCACGTCTTACTTGCAGGTTAAATAAAGTATAAGCAATATCTTCGGCCAGTGATTCCAGTAAATCTTGTTCTTTTACATAAAGTTTATAGTCCACAGGAGGAATAATACTCATCATTCCATAAAAATTCTGCTGAAACTTTATCGGTATTATCAGGCGCTCCTGGTTCTTAAAATAATCTTTAAAAAAACAATCAAAACAATTAATTTGAGGATGAAACAATTGCTTGCATTGCATTTGAACTATCTCGTTGAAACAATAAAAGCCATTGGGTTTTATGGCGGGCTCGTTTTGTTCTGATAAAAACACCTGCTCGATATGAGTTTTGGCATGATTTGCCAAGGCAATATAAACCAAATCATAGCCCACATCATCTTTCAAAATTTTGCAAGCCTGTTTCAAAAGCTTCTTTTCGTCATTTTCGCGTATCATCTGAGAATTGATTTGGCGAATAGCTGAAAAAACTTTGTTGATTTGGAAAACATCATATTTTAACTTCCTGTCAACAGAAAGAGATCCACTCATAGCAAAAATATCTGATTAATGTAAAGAAAGAAACTCCGGGAGGGACATTACCCCTTCCCGAAATTTCTGAAAGCTAACAACAATTAAAGGAAGTACTAAAATTTTTCATACTCGTCATCATTCACATAGGATTCAAGTTTAATATCTGCTCCTTTTGTCTTTTCCTTTTGTGCTTCCGGTTTCTTTTTAGCAATTTCTTTTACCGGAGCATGAGGTTGTTCAATCATATTATTTTGATTTTTTCTCTTTGTAGATTTCATCTCACGCTCATCAATTTTAAAGTAAGCGATAAGTTCTTTCAACTGTTCAGCCTGTCCTGATAACTCTTCAGAGCTGGTTGCCATTTCTTCAGAAGCAGCAGCATTTTGCTGAGTTACCTGGTTTAGCTGCTGAATAGCATTGTTCACCTGGTCGGCGCCCGAATTTTGCTCTAAGCTGGCAGCACTGATTTCCTGTACCAGTTTGGCCGTTTTTTCAATTTCGGGAACAATTTCGGCCAGTTGTTTTCCTGCTTTTTCAGAAATAGCCACACCTGATTTCGACAATTCATCAATTTCATCGGCAGCCACTTTACTTCTTTCGGCCAGTTTTCTCACTTCGGCTGCTACAACGGCAAATCCCTTACCATGCTCACCGGCACGTGCAGCCTCAACAGCAGCATTCAACGCCAGAATATTGGTCTGGAAAGCAATATCATTGATAATGGTAATTTTATCGGCAATTTCTTTCATCGATTTAACCGAGATTTCGGCCGATTCATTTCCTGCTCTTATTCCTTCGGCAGCACTTAACGCAATTTTTTCGGTTTGCTGGGCATTATCCGTATTTTGCTGAATATTGGAAACCATCTGTTCCATAGACGAAGAAACCTCTTCGGCCGATGAAGCCTGCTCGTTACTTCCTTGCGACATTTCCTGCGAGGTAGAACTCATCTGCTGGCTGGCTGTTGCAATATTATCAGATCCGGATAAAACACTACCAATCACATCACGTAGTTTTTCAGTCATTAACTGCATGGCGTTCGCCAGCCGTCCAATTTCATCTTTGCGTTCGGTAAGACTCCTTTCTACATTGATGGTAAGATCTCCTTCGGCAATGGTTTCGGCAATCTCAACCCCCCGGTTAATACCCGTGGTTACCATTCGTGTAATAAATATTCCAAGGAAAATGGCAATAATAACACCTATAACAATTCCGGCAACTACCATGGCATTACTTGCTTGTATGGTAGCATCACCTGACTCCACCTCTTCTTCACCAACTTCTACATTAATAGCCATCAACTCATCAAACAAAGCCATGGTTTCTTTCTGTGCATTTAATGAGGCTGTATTAAGGACCCTGCTCATTTCCTCAAACTGACCCTCTGCAGTCTGGGCTTCTTGTCTAATGGTCTCAAAATAACCAAAAACATTTTCTGCTGCAGGTATCATTACATTGGTATAATGATTTAAAGCAGCATTATTATTGCCCTGCCTGATGTATTGTTGAATTTGCCCTACGGCTGCATGAAAAGCATCATGGTCGGCTTTTAAGTCTCTTAACCCTGCATTTATTATTTCATTGTCGGTTTCAAAATCAGTCAGCCATTTGCCAAAATTACATTGCGTCGGGTCATCACCGCCATCAAATAGCTGTCCTTGTTGTATGGAATTAACTGCTTTTAGTTCCAGCGCATAATGGTCTTTCATAAACCTTTCAAGGTTACGTACTACGGCAATAGGATTCATTAAGTCAATCTCCAGAACATCGGCATGCTCAGCATCAACTTGCTGTGCATTAATATCCCGCCATTCTCCAAGCTTAGCCATCGTTTCATTGTAGATTCTTTCTTCTTCTTCGGTTTGATCCAGCGGAGCGAACAATTCATTATAATGGGTATATTCTTCGCGGGAATCTTGAATTTCTTTCATAATATTTTCTCTTTCGCTGCGGGTGAGTGTTAAATCCAGCAACCTGTAGTACCCTTCCTGTACCTTTTCAATGCTGTGTTCCATTTGTCCCAGATACTGAATACTAGGCATCCTTACATCCGTTACTTCGTGGAAAGAATTACCGACGTTTCTCAAACTCATAAGTCCGATAACGCCTATAATGACTGCAATTAATACCACCGTTAAAAAACCGGTAAGTATTTTTGTTCCTGTTTTTAAGTTTTTAAAATTCATAGCGATCAGTTTTTTATTAATTAATTATTTTACCGTTTCTTTTTGTTTTGATTTATTTTTTAATTCAAGTATCTCCTTCCCTGTAAAAAGTTTTTCCATATCAAGAATCATGATAAATTTATCATCGACATTGACCATTCCGGATATAAACTGCGATTTATATTTATCGCCGATGGAAGGAGGAGGTTGGATTTGTTTGTTTTCAATCTCCAGCACAGCCACAACCTGATCGACCAGTGCTCCAACATAAACCTTATTATTGTCGAACATCAGCTCTAAAACCACAATACAGGTTTTATCAGTATACACTGTTTCGGACATACCAAAACGCAAACGAGTATCAATAACAGGTAGTACCATGCCCCGTAAATTAATTACTCCTTTCATATAATCGGGCGCTTTGGGCACTTGGGTAATAGGGGCTAGTTCAAGGATATTCAACACTTTATTAACATGCAGGGCAAATTCTTCATCACCCAAATTAAATGTTAAATAAGAGTTAATCTCCGATAATTTCTCTTCTTTCATAACGGATTGTTTTTTAAATTTTGATGGTAAAAATGATTATCTATCTTATTTTTTAAGGCTTGTAAATTAAGCGGTTTGGTTAAAAAATCACTGGCCCCAAGTTCAAATGCCCTTTTGATGGTTTCGGAGTCATTATCAGCAGAAATAATAATTACCGGAATATCCTGATAATCATTGTTTGTTTTAATTTTTTTAAGAATGGTAAAACCATGTTCATGCGGAAAAAGTAAATCGAGTAATATAATATCAGGTTCATTTTCCTGGATTAACCGATAGGCTTTAAACAGATTTTTAGCTATTGAAACATTATACCCTTCAGCTGATAGAACCCCATTTACTAAACTAAGGTATGAAACAGAATCATCGACGATTAATATTTTTGGATTAGCCATTTTCCCGGTTCTTTAATTTCTATTCAAAAGTACGCTGGTTAATATCTGATTTTAACAGGGAAAATACGCGTTTTGTAATACAGGTGTTATTACCTGGTTATTGAAATCGTGTAATGAATAGTCATGAAGAATGCTAACAGGTTAAATTCACCTCCAAAAAAATAGTTAATCAACGATTTGTAAAAGAATAAGCAGGGTGGGTTGGGGTATAAATACCTGTTTGAGGGTTTATAAGTTAACATCACCTTTTCTTTTCCAAAGTTCGAAGCGTTGGAAAAGATTAGCCAAAAGGCTTTTTGAAATTGTTGGCCGCTTCGAGTGGGCTGGCAGGATTGTTCACTGCAAACTATAAAAACCATATTTTACGGCAAAAATAGCCAGGCATACCGAATTTTTGCAGGAGGTTTTACTTAACAAATTAGCCCGGTGCCCTTCGACGGTACGTTCGCTGATATTTAACTTTTTGCCTATTTCGGTATTAGATAAACCTTCACAAATCAAATTCAATACTTCTTCTTCGCGTTTCGTAAGTTCAACAGGTGTTTTTTGTGGAATAAAAGGCTTTTTCCGGGTTTGTGAATCCGTATTTAATCGTAAAGTAGCAATCAAACTTTTTTTACCCCGTATATTCAAAGTATTTCCCGTCATGGCTACTTCGATAATTTGCTGATCTCCCCGGATGGCTCTGAATTCAATCTCAATATCTTTATGGATACCTCTGAAACAGCGGCTAATTTTATCGATAACAAAATGGATGTCATCTTTGTAAATAATGTTCACCAGATTCATTCCCAATAGTTCCCTTTCAGAGTATGCAACAATTTCACAACACTTTTTATTCACATAAGAAATTTTTTCATCCTGATAAATAAAAACACCGGTATTTGAATTTTGCATTAACGTATGAAACTTTTCATCGGCAAGGTTTATAATTTTCTCCTGCTTTTCAAGTCTTATTTGTATCAAATTAAGGAGATCGTCTGAGTTAAAAGGTTTAACAAGGTAATCATCAGCACCCAGGTTCATGGCTGCCCTTATTTCATCTTTCGAGGCATCATTCATTAAAAATACAAAGGGAATGATGGCCGTTGAGTTGATTTGCTGCAAGGTATTAAATACTTCGTACCCGCTTAAACCAGATCCCTCTGAATCGCATAAAATAATATCAGGAGAAAATTCCAGTGCTTTTTGTATGCCGGACGAACCATTAGAAACACAGGCAACATTAAACCCTTTATTTTGAAGAAATTCACTGGTTTCATCTAATATATTTTTATTCTGCTCAATCAATAAAATACGTTTCATCTATGTCTTTCTGGTAATATTCTTAAACTTAAAAATAATAAAATTTATTTCTCTTCTTAAATAATAAAAGATGTATTTGCTAATCCTTATATCCGGGCAAAATAAAATAGAATTCCGACCCTTTATTCAGTTCAGATTTAACACCAATCTTTCCATTCAGTAATTCTACCAGGTTTTTTGAAATTGTTAAACCCAATCCGGTACCTCCGTATTTTCTGGTAGTACTGTCATCTGCTTGTCTAAAACGCTCAAAAATCATTTGCAATTTGTCTTTTGGTATTCCTATTCCTGTATCTTTTACATAAAACCGGATCTTATTATTTCTCACTCTTTTAAAACCGAAAATAACTTCTCCCTTTTCAGTAAATTTAAGGGCATTGGATAAAAAGTTGGTTACGATTTGCTTTACTCTTAGTTCATCGGTAAATAATTTATAATCCTCCGGAGGAACTTTTACAATCAATTGGACATTCAAGTTATCGGTTTTTATTTTTTCACCAAAAATTTCATACAGCTCATAAAACAATTGATTTAATGATACTTCTTCTTTGCTGATGTTTAGCTGCCCCGATTCAATCATGGCGATATCTATCACATCATTCACAATCTGCACCAAATTTTTCCCACTGGCTTGGATAATATTTACAAAATGTTTTCTGTTTTTATCTGACAAATTATCTTTATCTAACAAACTGGAAAAACCAAGGATACTATTCATCGGAGTTCTTATCTCGTGGCTCATATTAGCCAGGAATGCAGATTTTAGGCGATCACTTTCTTCGGCTTTTTCTTTGGCTGCAATAAGTTCCTGCTCAGCATTTTTTCTGTCCGAAATATCGTGGTAATTACCCATAATCCCTTTTATATCCTTATCATGCAATAGATTAACCGCAGTGATTTCAATCCATACATACTTTCCATCCTTGCGTTTATATCTAAACTCTGTTGTAGCGGTAGCATTTGGTTTTATAGCCAGCTCACCAATAATTTTTTTTACTCTGTTTAGATCTTCTGTATGAACAACATCGAGTGTATTTTTACCCACCAACTCTTCGGGCTTCCAACCAAATAAAGGTTCAATATTGGGACTTTTGTACTGATTAACTCCATTTTTGTCAATAATAACAATTACATCGCCAATATTGGATACCATTTTATTTTTGATGGCTTCGCTTTCCTTAAGTTCTTTTTCTGCCTTTTTACGTTCGGTAATGTCTATATCCAAACAAAACAACTCAGGTTCCTCTCCATGTCTTTGAACAACTGCATGGCTAGAAAAAACCGGTACCCGTGCTCCATCTTTGCGCATCAGGGATAACTCAGATGGTTGAACAGGCTTCATACTTTCGTGCATTTGGCGCATTTCCTCCCGAACATTCTCGTGCATTTCAGAAGGGATAATCAGATCGAGTAAATTACGCCCAAGGGCTTCTTCGGCAGTATATCCATAAAGGTTCTCTGATGCTTTATTCCAGTAGGTTGTTGTGCCATCGAACAGGTATCCCTGAACCGCTACCGTGGGAATATCCCTAAACAAATACCGGAAGCGTTCTTCACTTTCTCTGAGAGCCAACTCTACCTGCTTGCGATCGGTAATGTCCTGAATAGCCCCATGCATTCTGACGGGGTTTCCTTTTTTATCTAATTCAAGTTCTCCTGTACCATAAACCCAGCGTTCTGCCCCATCATTCATACGGATTATTTTGTATTCATGCTGGAAAGACTTTCTTTCTTTAACAACAGATTCATGGTAAGCAGCTACTTCTTCGCGGTAATCCGGATGAATAAAACCAATCCATCCCTCTATAGTATGAGGATAAGTTTCGTCTATTCCAAATATTTTATAAAATTCCGGCGAGCATACCCATGGGCTTTTCTCCAGCTTATTTAGATTTAACGTGGTTGAATAAGAACATATATGTGCCAAAGACTGTGAGTTTCTAAGCATCTCTTCACTTTTGCGCAAGACTTGCTCTGCTTGTTTACGTTCGGTAATGTCCTGAAAAGAACCATGTACTTTAATAATCTTGCCCTTCTCATTTTTCACTGCTCTTCCATTCGTTCGCACCCAAATCCGTTTTCCTTTAGAAGTGATAATCTCCATTTCTTCATCGAAAGGAATGCCTTTTTGGGCACAATCATTAAAAACCCGGGTAATCTTATCATGCCATTCGGGAACATAAAAGCTAATAGCTTCCTGCAAAGAGGGTGCATACCCGTGTGGCACCTCATGAATATCTGCCACAGCATCTGACCAGGTGGTGATATTATCCTTTAAATCAACACTCCAGCCTCCAAAACAGGCCGTTTCACCGGCAATCTGAAGGAGGGCATAATGCGAGTGTAGTTCTTCTTCCGCCTGTTTGCGTTCAGTGATATCCCGTGTATTAAACAAAAGTTGTTCAGGATTCCCTTTTTCATCCTTTAACAGGGTTCCAATGGTTTCAAACCATAGATAGGTACCATCGGCTCGTCTATTCCGGTATTCAACCTTTCTATCTTCGCCTGTTTTTAGAAAATGAGCGAATTCCTGGCCAACAAAAGCAGCATCATCGGGATGCACAAAGTCCATCACATTTTTGCCAATCAAAGATTCAATTTCATACCCCAGGATTTCGTGCGATTTACCGGCAAGCATAAAGTTACCCTCCAAATCGGTTAGTGCAATCAAATCGAAGTTACTGTTAAAAACCTTCTCCAAAAGATCGTTTTTTTCTTGTAAGGCCTTTTCAGCCTGTTTACGCTTGGTAATGTCCAACGCAGTAAATATAACGCCTTCAGAAAGGTGGTTTTGATCGATGGGGGTAGAAGCCAGCAAAACATGAATAATTGTTCCGTCTTTTTTCTGCCAAAGGGTTTCCACCTGCCCTGTTCCGCTTTTACGAATTTGCTCATACTTTTCTTTCCCGACAAATTCATATTCTGCCATGGAAGGATAGAGTATTTGGGCATTTTTTTCAATAAGTTCTTCTCTGCTATATCCTGTCATTTCGCAAACA
>Ga0209936_1000417_pt1 | contig 25811 bp, 24 predicted proteins | sample SalPonR1_A_D1_MG_FD_185694 | JGI IMG/M metagenome (GOLD analysis project Ga0209936, IMG submission 185694) | Salt pond soil microbial communities from South San Francisco under conditions of wetland restoration - Salt Pond MetaG R1_A_D1_MG... ... | reverse complement strand
GTCGAAGTATCTTTTGATATTGATGCAAACGGTATTATACACGTTACAGCAAAAGATAAAGCAACCAATAAAGAACAAAGTATACGTATTGAATCATCATCCGGTTTAACCGAAGAGGAAATTAAACGTATGCGCGATGAGGCTAAAGCTAACGAAGAAGCTGACAAGCAGATGCGTGAAAAAGTAGATAAATTAAATGCTGCCGACAGCTTGATTTTCTCTACTGAGAAACAATTAAAAGAATTTGGTGACAAATTATCAGCTGACAAAAAAGCAACTATCGAAAAAGCTTTAGAGGAATTAAAAGAAGTACATAAAAAAGAAGACTTAGAACAAATTGATGCTAAAACCGAAGCATTAAACAATGCATGGAAAGAAGCATCAGAAGAAATGTACAAAGCTACCCAGGAGCAACAACAAAATGCTCAGCAAGGACAACCGGGTGACGAGCAACAGCAAACTTCTTCTGACGATAAAAAGGATGATGGAGAAGTTACTGACGTAGATTTTGAAGAAGTAAAATAATATAACTTCAGGAAAATTGACGAAGAGAGCCCTGTTTCAGGGCTCTTTTTTTTATTATATTATCAGATAATAAAAATCATATATTCTTGTTACTTTTGTAAAAATAAAAAAACAAACCCTATGAATACAAAAAAAAATATTTTAACCTTACTCCTTTTATTCATCTTTGCAGGATTTAGCTTCGCGCAAAATAATTCACCCAATGATACAATTAATCAATACAATGAACGCGGACAAAAATCCGGATATTGGGAAAAATACTACGATAACGGAAACATTCAATACATCGGATACTTCAAAAATGGAACGCCTGTTGGGACATTAAAACGGTACGATGAAGAAGGAAGATTAAAAGCAACAATGTTTTTTGAAAAAAACACAAACAAAACGCTTATCCAGTTTTATTATCCGGATAATACCCTACAGGCAGAAGGGGTATATGTTGGACAACTAAAAGACAGTATTTGGAATTTTTATTCGGAAGCAGGCTTCTTAATTAACACTGTTCCCTATAAAATGGACAATAAACATGGTCTGGAGAAAAAATACTACGAAAACGGACAGTTATCAGAAGAAGCTCACTGGCGAAATGGCATTCAGGATGGAATGAGCATCAGATATTACGAAAATGGTGAAGTTATGATGCGCATAGCATATATGAATGGGCGGTTGGATGGTGAATATTCGGTATTTAATGAAGATGGAACAATTCTAATTACCGGCTCTTACGAGAATAACAAACGAGAAGGAAAATGGAAATACTATAATGAAGATGGTACACTAAAACATGAGCTAAACTACCTAAACGGCATAGCTGAAAACCAGGAAGAATTAGAACGATTGGAACAGGAACAACTGGAAAAGCTGGAAAAAAATAAAGGAAAAATTAAAGAACCCTCTATCGAAGATTTATTTAACCAAAGACCACCACGGTAATAAAAATTCAATGTGTTAAATGACAAAAAAAAGGGTACTACTTGGAATGAGTGGCGGCATTGACAGCTCATTAGCCGCCATACTACTAATCGAACAGGGGTATGATGTTGTTGGATTAACGATGAAAATGTGGGATAACATTGAAAAGGACCCACGCCATAAAAACGACGGCGCGCATGCTACGGATTCTGTTCACGAAGCTAAAGCAGTTGCTGAACAACTAAATATTGAGCATTACACCGAAAACATTGTCCATGAATTTAATCAAACGGTGGTATGCAACTTTATCGATGAATATCTTAATGGAAAAACACCCAATCCATGTGTTTTATGCAACACAAAAATAAAGTGGAATATATTACTCCGTAAAGCCAAAGAATTAAACTGCGAGTATATTGCCACAGGGCACTATGCTCAAATCATAAAATCATATTCAGGATATCAACTTAAACGTGCAAAAGATAAAAAGAAAGACCAAAGTTATTTTTTATGGGGTCTAACTCAGGATATATTAAAAAAAACGCTGTTGCCGTTAGGGCAGTTTACCAAAGATGAAATACGAAAAATGGCAGCAGAAAAAGGATTTGTCACACTTGCCGAAAAGAAAGAAAGTCAGGAAATCTGTTTTATTCCCGATAATGATTACCGGAAGTTCTTAAAAAACAATGCTCCTGAAACAGGAAAAACAGGGAACGGAAATTTTGTTTCAACCAGCGGGAAATACTTAGGCAAACACGAAGGATACCCCTTCTATACTATAGGACAGCGTAAAGGATTAAAAATAGCATTGGGAGAACCCATGTATGTTTTAAATATTAATGCAAAAAACAACGAAATTGTTTTGGGCAAAAGAAGTGATTTATACAAACATGAACTCAGGATTAGAAATTTTAATCTTTTTGAAGATATTCCTGAAAATTCTGAGCTGGAAGTAACTACCAAAGTCAGGTATAAAAGCGAAGGCATACAAAGTACCCTCAAAATTAAAGGATCTGAAATTTTAGTATCTTTCCAAAAAAAGGTATTTGCCATAACTCCCGGACAATCTGCCGTTTTTTATAAGAACGATATACTTTTAGGCGGCGGAATTATCGTTTAAATTTTTCTAAACATTTTTTTTTAAATTTGTAAAGAACAACAAATTTAATATGCAGAAATTTATCCTTTTTTTTCTATTTCTTTTTTGGTCATCCCATCTTTTTTCGCAGGTAGCTCCTGACCATTTCCGCATTTTCTTTACCGATAAAAATAACAGCGAGTACTCTATTGAATATCCGGAGGCCTTTTTATCCACCAAAGCTATTCTGCGTCGAAAAAAACAAGATATCCCTATCCGGGAAAATGACCTTCCGGTGAATAAAAACTATCTTGACAGCTTAAAAAAACTGGGAATCACCATTAAAAACAATTCCAAATGGTTAAATACAGCATTAGTTTATAGTACCGATAAACAACTTATGGATACTATATCCAATTTAGATTTTATAAAATCAAGTCATAAAACTGGGTATACCTTTCAACAAAAAAAAACAAAAAAACCGAAAATTCCTCCCAAAGAATATCAATTAAAAGACGACAGTATTTTTGATTACGGATATAGCACCAGGCAAATTTCAATGCTTAACGGACATATATTGCACCGTAACGGGAATATTGGGCAAGGCATGACCATTGCCATACTCGATGCCGGATTTTACAATGTAGATATTTTACCTGCTTTTGATAGTTTATGGAGCAACAATCAGATTCTGGGATATTACGATTTTGTGGATGGGGATAATGAAGTTTTTGATGCCTCGTCGCACGGAATGAAGGTTTTATCTATAATGGGAGCAAATTTGCCGGGCGAATTAATTGGTACAGCCCCAAAAGCCAACTACTGGCTTTTACGAACAGAACAAACCGCTTCGGAATATAGTATTGAAGAAGACCATTGGGTAGCAGCTGCTGAGTTTGCAGATAGCGTTGGTGCTGATATTATCAATACTTCATTAGGATATTGTGAATTTGATGATACGGCTTTAAACTATACCTACGAAGATATGGACGGAAATACTGCTTTTATCACCAAAGCAGCTGATATAGCTGCATCAAAAGGGATATTGGTGATTGCAAGTGCAGGTAATCAGGGAGATGACCCCTGGCAATATATCACTGCACCTGCAGATGGTGATAGCATATTAACGGTAGGTTCTGTTAATCAGTTTGCCGAGTATTCATACTTTAGCAGTATTGGCCCAACTTATGATGGTAGAATAAAACCTAATGTTGTAGCCATGGGATATCAAACAGCAATACAAGGCATCGATGGAGCCATAACCACCTCAAATGGAACCTCTTTCTCGGCTCCGCTAATCTCAGGACTGGCAGCCTGCTTATGGCAGCTTTACCCGGATTTAAACAATATGGAAATCCTTCAAAAAATTGAAGAAAGTGCCCATAAGTATTCATCCTATGACTATTATACCGGGTATGGGATACCTGATTTCGGGAAAGCCGCAAATCTTATACAAACCAACTTACATGAGGTTTCAGAAAACAATTTATTGAATATTTATCCCAACCCATTTTATGATAGCATAACTATCGAAACCAATATTGAAAAGAAAGTTCAAAAAGTGTATATTGAATTATTTAATATAACCGGCAAAAAGGTAACACAGGATTATATAAACAATCAACCTCAGGAAAAATATGTATTTACTCTTGATAACCTAAGCCGCTTACCGTCAGGAGTTTACTTTTTAAGGGTAACGATTGGAAGTTACAATCTAAGTAAACAGATTAGCAAACCTTAACCTATGACACTTAAAATCAGCTTACTTGAACTCAATCAATCCATCCAGGAAAAGATAAAAATTAATTTTCCCGAATCGATTTGGGTAGTAGCTGAGATAAGTGAATTAAAAATCAATCGCAACGGACATTGTTACCTGGAACTTATTGAGAAAGATGTTATAAGTGAAAATATAATTGCCAAAAGCAGGGCAACCATATGGGCTTTTACTTTTCGCATGTTAAAACCATATTTCGAAAGTGTTACGGGTCATGAACTAATTTCGGGATTAAAAATATTAGTACAAGTAACCGTTGAGTTTCATGAGTTATATGGCTTTAGCCTAAACATAACCGATATAGACCCGAATTATACCCTGGGCGATTTAGCCCAAAAAAAAGCCGAAACCCTAAAAAAGCTCGAAGAAGATGGGATTATCAATATGAATAGAGAGCTGAATTTCCCTATCGTACCCCAAAAAATTGCAGTAATCTCATCGGATACAGCAGCAGGGTATCAGGATTTTATGCACCAATTAATCAACAATAAATACGGATATACATATTATATAAAATTATTCCCCGCTATAATGCAGGGCTTAAAGGCAGAAGAATCAATTATTGATACCTTGGAAAGAATTTTTCATTACGACCATTTTTTTGATATTGTAGTTATAATCCGGGGAGGTGGTTCGCAAGCAGACTTAAATTGTTTTAACAATTACCATTTGGCATCCAATGTAGCCCAATTCCCAATCCCTGTTTTAACAGGAATTGGTCATGATAAGGATGAATCAATTGTAGACCTGGTAGCCTGCCAAAAACTTAAAACACCAACAGCTGTTGCAGAGTTTATCATCGAAAAAACGCTTGAGTTTGACCAGAACATTGATTTTTATAAGGAAAAAATCTATGATATTGCGATTGATTTTATCAATCATCAAAAAACAAAACTCATTCAATTGAGTTCGGTTTTTATTCCTTTAACAAAAAATGTTTTAGTTAAACAACAAAATAAACTCTCGCTTATTAAGGAAAAATATAAAAATTCAACTTTAAAGTTAATTGATAAAAACAAAAATGCACTGAACAGGAACATCCGTTCACTGCATTATTCCACAACAAAATCCTTACTTTCAGGCAAACAAAGCATAAAAAGCCTGGAACAATCTATTTCCGGCACCACAAAACAACTTATTAAAGAAAACTACACCAGATTAGAACATTATAAAAACAAAGCTGAATTGCTTGATCCCATTCACATTCTTAAAAGGGGATACTCTATTACTTACACCAGAGATTGTGAAGTAATTAAAAATATTCAGCAAATCAGCTCAAATGATGAGGTAATAACCAAACTTTTTGATGGAGAATTTCGTAGTACAGTTAATAAAAGAAATAAATAATATAACAAAATACATCCCGAAAGCCAGAAAGAATTTAATATTTAAACAATTATTATTATATTGGGTACCCAAATTTGGGGAAATAGATTATGCTTAAATTAAGAATACTAACACTCCTTTTCATTCTATTTAGTTTACCATCCTATCCACAGAACGCACGACAGGTAATTGACAGCCTATTAGACAAACTAGAAACTGCAGAAGAGAAGAATAAGATTGAGATTTTAAATAATATCTCAAGAAATTATTGGAATACTTCTTTAGACAGCAGCTTATTCTTTGCCAATGAAGCCTTGAGTTTAGCTCATATTTATATGGATAAAAAAGGAGTATCCGATGCATACAACAGAATTGGTAATGTATACTACTTTAAGCGAGAATATGATGTTGCTGAGGAATTCTATCAAAAATCAGTAAATGTAAAAAAAGAAATTAATGATTTGGAAGGACTGTCCGGGATATATAATAATATAGCCCTTTTATATCAGAATCAAAATGAATATGAACAGAGCCTTCAATATTTTTCCAAAGCACTTGAGGTTAGCAAACAAACAGGCGACAAGGCAGATATTGCTTTGTTTTTGAGCGCAATAGGCAACACCTACAGCAGATTAAATGATTATACAAAAACTATTCAATATCATTTACGATCATTAGAAATTGTAAAAACACAAGATGACGAACTTGCTGTTGCTCAAATATATAATGCTATAGGTAATGTTTATCAAAATATCTCCAGCTATGATTCAGCCCTCAAATATTTTTTAGATGCACTAAAAATTTACAAGAAATACAACCATCAGCGAGGTATTTCAATGTCTTATAATAATCTTGGAATAGTCTATCAAAATCTTGATGAAAATGAGAAAGCCTTAGATTACTATTTAAAATCATTAGAAATAGATGTAAATAATAATTTCTCCCCCGGTCAGGCTTCAGCTTATAACAATATAGGTACAGCCTATGATAAAAAAGGAGAAAAAAGAAAAGCACTTGAGTATTACCGAAGAGCCCTTGAAATTAATAAAGAATTAAATAACCAGGAAGGAATTGCCATTGCCTTAAATAATATTGGACTTATCCAAATCGACCTTGGTGATTATTCTAATGCACAAGATTACCTGAATCAGGCACTTGAAATTAATGAAGCAAGAAACAATACGGCAGATATTGCCAACAATTATAACAACCTGGCTAAATTATATATTGAAAAGAAAGCCTATGATATTGCAAAAGACTATTTAAAAAAATCGATTAAAATGGCAGGTAATGTTAATGCAAAAGAAGTATTAATTGAAGCCTATGAATTTTTGTATAATATCAGTACCGAACAAAACAATTATAAAAATGCGCTGGAATATTACAAATTATATTCCGATATGAATGATAGCATTTTTACCATTCAAAGCAGTAACCGTATTGCTGAATTAAAAATTAAACACGAAACAGAGAACCTTGAAATTGAAAATGAAGTACTGAAAAAAGATAATAAAATCCAATTGCTGGAATTAAACAGACAAAAAAATCAAAAGAAATATTTATTTGCTTTTACTATCCTAATTTTAAGTTTAGCCATTTTAAGTTTTAGTCGTTTCAGACTAAAGAAAAGAACCAGTAGTTTGTTAGAATCCAAAAATAATCAGTTAAAACAGGCAAATCAGAAATTACGTGAATCGGAAAGAAATCTTAAAGAACTTAATGCGACCAAAGATAAGTTTTTCTCTATCATTGCCCATGATCTTAAAAATCCTTTTCAATCTTTGTTGGGATTTTCCGATGCTTTATACACTAACTCAGATGAACTCTCAAAAGATGAAGTAAAAGAATACAGCAAATTAATCTATGAATCATCACAAAACCTGTTTAATTTATTAGGAAATTTACTTGAATGGTCAAAATCTCAATTAGGGTCTACAAAACTATCCACCGAGAATATAACACTTAACGAATCGTTAAAAGAAGTCTTAACGCTGCTTAACATATCAGCGCAGAAAAAACAAATCAAAATTGAAACCAATATCCCGGAAGATACATCTGTATATGCTGACAAGAATGTATTATCGACGATATTGCGGAATCTAATTAGTAATTCAATTAAATTTACAAAACAAAAGGGCAAAATTATCATTGACTCATCCATACAAAAAGATAAAATTACAATTACCGTGTCTGATAATGGACAAGGAATTAATGAAGAAGATTTAAAAAATCTATTCCGCATAGACTACAGTTTCTCAACAAAAGGAACAGATGATGAAACTGGAACCGGTTTAGGACTTATCTTGTGTAAGGAATTAATTAACCAAAGTGGAGGGGAAATATGGGTAAACAGCAACGTTGGAAAAGGAAGCGAATTTAAATTTACCCTTCCCATAGCAAAAGTATAAATATTACCCGTATACAAAATTATTTCAAATTATAAGTCATTTATTTAGTTATTTTTTTCTTTAGACTCAATAGATGTATATTTTACATGCAACAAAAAAAACCATTTATAATCCTACTCCTTTTTTTAGGTTTTTTTATATCAAACACCTATGGTAAAAATATTTCTCAAACGGATAGTTTATTAAAAGTACTGGATAAAACTCCGGAAAAAAGATCTATACCCATTTACAATCAATTATCAGCTTCATTTTTAAAAAAAGATAAAGAAAAAAGTCTAAACTATGGCGGGAAAGCGCTTGAATTGTCCGAAAAATATAACGATAATGAAAACCGTGCACATGCCCATTTAAATATTGCCAATGCTTATTTTGAAATGAGCAGGTATCAACCGGCTATAGAATATTACGAAAAAGCGCTTGAATACTTTTACGAACAAAACCTCCCTAATCTTAAGATCTTTATTTATAACCGGCTGGGACATGCTGAGAGAAATCTGGGCAACTACAATAATGCCTTATTCAATTACCAAAAACCATTAAATCTTTATTCAGTAAATAAAGACAATAAAATATCAGAAGCCTATAATAATATCGGCGTGGTTTATAAATTAATGGGTGAATATCAGGAAGCATTAACATATCATCAACAAGCATTAACTGAAGCAAATCTTATATTCGACCAATCAAATATTTCTAACACATTAAACTATATCGGGAGTTTATATTGGAATATTAGCCAATACGACAGTTCGTTACTCTTTTACCAGAAAGCACTTGATATCAAAAGAAAAATTAATGATAATGTGGGTCAGTCAACTATTTTAAATAATATCGGATTAATTTATAAAGATCAGGGTCATTTCAAGAAAGCCCTTGAATACCATGAAAAGGCACTAAATATTAATACCAGGGAAAACAACAAAAAAGAAATAGCTAAAACCTATAATTATATTGGGAATATTTACCTAAACATTAATAATATCGATGATGCTTTCAGGTTTTATAACCTTGCACTTAATTTAAGGGAGTCTGTAGAAGATCTGGAAGGGATTGCCCAATCGCAGAAGAATATTGCTTTAGTATATCGTTTAAATAACGATAATAAACAGGCGCTTGATTTTATGAAAAAAGCCCTGCTCAATTATCAGAAAGTTGGAAATAAAGTTCTTATAGCCAACTGTTTAAACCAAATAGGGAACATCTATCGTACGGGCAACATGCTCGATTTAGCTCTTGAGAATTATCTTAACGCCCTAAAATTAAGGCAACAGGTTGGTGCCCAAAATCAAATTGCATCATCTCTTAACAATATCGGCCTTATTTACAACGAAATAAATAATTACAGAAAAGCATTGGACTTTTTTACACAAAGTTTAGAAATTAAAAAAACGCTGGGCGACGATAAAGAAACCGCCCATGCTTATTATATTGTTGGTAACACTTATTTAAAACTAAAAGAAAATAACATAGCCCTGGAGAATTTTATCCAAACTCTTGAATTAAGCGAAAAAATCAATGATAAAATGGGGATTGCCAACTCTCTAAGAAGCTTAGGAAAAGTTTATCTTGAACTCAACGATTTTGAAAAATCTTTAATTTACTATAATGAAGCACTGAACATTAGTAAAGAAACCGGCAATATTAAAGGCATTAGTGAGATTTTAAATGATATTGGCAATTATTACCAAAGGATGAACAATTATACTAAAGCTGCCGATTTTTTTAAACAAACCATTGAAATATCAAGAAAAGCCGGGGACCAATATCTACAAGCTCTCAGCAGTCGTAAACTGGGAGAAATTTATATAAAATCAGGAAAAGAGCTGGAGGGATTTGAATTAATCAGAAAATCGTTAACCATTGGACAGTTTATCGACAATTTCGAATTAATAAAAAATGCCTATTATTCATTATACTATTATTATGATCTTCGTGGGGATAAAACAAGAGCACTGGATTATTATATCAATTACTCGGTGATTAAAGACTCTATTGTGGAAAAAAATAATGCCCGGGAAATCTCAGAAATACAAATGAGATATGAGCTGGAGAAAAACCAGACCGAATTATCCCGTATTGAAAAAGAAATTTCTGAACTTACGGCAGAAAAAAAAATTAGAGAGTTTGAACTAAGAAAACAAAAAAATGTACGTAACCTTTCTTTTCTTATTGCTCTGATAACCTTAATTTCGGGGATTATTATATTTTTCCAGTTTTTAATGAAAAGGAAAACAAATATCCTGCTTCAACAAAAAATAAAAGAAGTTGACGAATCAAACCAACGCTTAAAAGAATCGGAAGAAAGTCTAAAAATATTAAATGCTACCAAAGATAAGTTCTTTTCTATTATTGCACATGATATTCGAAATCCGTTTAATGCAGTATATGGACTAACACAACATTTAGCCAAAAATTTTGATACTCTAACCAAAGAAGAGTTAGAAAAGCCCATCGAACTCATCTACCAGTCGGCTGATGAGCTATTAGAGCTATTAGATAATCTGTTACACTGGTCGAGGACACAACGCGGAAAAATGGAATTTAGCCCCAGAAAAATAGATCTACATGAAATGGTGAATAAAAATATCAGCCTGCTAAAAATGAATGCCGATAAGAAAAATATTGAGGTAGTATCTGATATTAAACATGGAGCCACTGTATCAGCCGATTACGATATGTTAACAACGGTTTTTAGGAACCTTATCTCCAATGCTATTAAATTTTCTTATGAAAATAGTCGGATACATATAAAATCTGAAGAGACCGGAAATGAAATAACAATTTCTGTAATTGATAAAGGTGTGGGTATCAGTAAAGAAAATATCCAAAAACTTTTCAGGATAGATATTCATTATTCAACAACGGGAACCTCCGAAGAACAGGGCAGCGGACTGGGATTAATTTTGTGCCGAGAATTTGTTGAAAAACATGGAGGAAAAATCTGGGTCGAAAGCGAGGAAAATAAAGGAAGTACGTTTAAATTTACACTCCCGAAAGAACAATAAATTTTATTAAATATGGCCAAAAAAGAAATTTCGTATAACGAAGCAATCCATGAGATTGAAGATATACTATCAAAAATAGAAAGTGAAGAATTAGATGTTGATGATTTGTCGGCTAAAGTAAAACGAGTTTCCCTGCTGATAAAAAAATGCAAAAAGAAACTGACCGAAACGGAAGATCAGGTGCAAAAAATATTGGAGGATATTGAGTAAAATATTGCCTTTAATCTTTTTTATCCTTTCAAATATATTTAACGACATTTGACAAAAGCCTTTAGAATGAATATATTAAGCAATAAAACAACATTATGCGATATGCTATTGGCGACATTCACGGATGTATTAAAACCTTCGAAAAGCTTGTTAATACTATTGTTCAAAAGGATAAAAATCCTCAATTTTATTCAGTAGGTGATTTAATCGATCGTGGTCCGGATACTAAGTCCGTGTTAGATTTCTTAATGGACCTGAAAAAGAATTACCCGGTACAAATCGTTCGGGGAAACCATGAAGAGATGATGCTAAACGCCCTTTCTCTGGGTTCAGAAAACTGGTTTTTTAACGGTGCTGAAAATACTTTACGCAGCTTCCAAAGCAATGTAAATATTGATCAGAAGAAATTGCAAAAGATTATCCCACAGAAATATATTGACTTTGTCCATTCGCTTCCTTACTATATCGACGTTGAAGATTATTTAATTGTTCATGCTGGATTTAACTTTTCTGCCCCTAACCCGTTTGATGACACCGAAGCAATGTTATGGACCCGAATCGAGGAAAATGATTTACAATACACACAAGGCAAAAAAATTATTCACGGGCACACTCCTGTTCCTTTTCAACAAATCAAGATGAATATTCAAAATGCCAAAAACAACATTTACAATATCGATTCGGGATGCGTTTATATTAAGTTTAATGATTTAGGCACATTAACAGCACTTAATATGGATACTCTTGAACTTATTTACACAAAGAATGTTGATTTATAAAGGAAACAGACTAAAATTTCAGTATATTACTACAATTATTTTATTGCTATTTAAAAGGATATCAATACATTATGTATCAGAAATATGTTAACAGGGAAATAAGCTGGTTATCATTTAACGACAGAGTCTTACAGGAAGCGCAAGATAAGTCGGTACCCATATTACAACGAATCCGGTTTTTAGGAATTTTCTCTAATAATATGGATGAATTCTTTCGGGTACGGGTAGCTACTATAAAAAGAATAGCTGCCTACGCGGGTAAAGGTAAAATGTTAACCGGGAATAAAAGTGCCAGGGATGTTTTAAACGAAATACAAAAGATAACTCAGCAACAACAAAAAAAATTTGAAAAAATTTATCAGCAACTTATTTCCGAATTGGAGCAGCATAATGTATATGTGATCAATGAATCTCAACTTACAAAAGAACAAAGTAATTATGTGAACGGTTTCTACAACGAAAAAATACGCCCTGTTTTGGTTCCCATAATACTTCACGAAAACCAGCCTTTTCCCGAGTTAAAAGACAAACCCATCTATTTTGCCGTAAAATTAACAGATACAAAAAATCCTAACCGGTTTGATTATGCGCTTTTAGACTTATCAACCGATATTCTTCCGCGGTTTGTTATTCTACCATCATCCGGGAAAAAAAGGTATATCATTATTTTAGATGATATTATTCGCTATTGTATCAATGATGTTTTTTCTATTTTCGAATACGATAAAATTGAAGCATACAATATAAAGATTACCCGGGACGCAGAGCTGGATATTGACGATGACATTTCAAAAAGCTTTATGGAAAAAATCTCATTAAGTCTTGAAAAACGGAAGAAAGGAGAACCCGTTCGTTTCGTCTACGATGAAAGAATGCACCAGGACCTACTTCAATTTTTTATTCAAAAGATGAATCTGGATGATGATGATAACATTATCGCAGGAGGAAAATATCACAATTTTAAAGATTTTATAAACTTTCCAAAAATTGGACCTAAAAGACTTGAGAATAAAGAAATGCCTCCGGTTCCCCACCATTATCTTAAACATCATAAAAGTATTTTAAATGAGATAAAAAAACGCGATCATATTTTGCATTACCCCTATCAACCATTCAGCTATTTTATTGATATGTTAAGGGAAGCCGCTATTGATCCTAAGGTAATTTCAATACAAATAACTCTTTATCGTGCCGCCAGGAAATCAATGGTTATTAACTCATTAATGAATGCTGCACGAAATGGCAAAAAAGTAGTGGTAGTCATTGAACTGCAAGCCCGCTTCGACGAGGAAGCAAATATTCACTGGTCGAATAAACTGCAGGAATCAGGGATTAAAGTAATACACGGCGTTCCCGGTCTTAAAGTTCATAGTAAAGTTTGTCTCATTACCCGCAGAAACAATCAACAATTAGAGAATTTTGCTTATATCGGAACAGGAAATTTTCAGGAAATAACGGCCAAAAGATATTCTGATGAAGGATTTTTTACTTTTGACAAAAGAATAACCACTGAAGTAGTAAAAGTTTTTGAATTTTTTGACAAAAATTATAAACAACATATTTTCGAACACATTATTCTTTCTCCTTTCAGTACGCGTACAAATTTTATTGGATTAATCGAGAAAGAAATGGAAAATGCCCGGGTAGGCAAGAAGGCTTTTATGATTATAAAATTAAACAGCCTGGTTGATGAAGAGATGATTGATAAATTATACGAAGCCAGTCAAAATGGTGTAAAAATAAAACTTATCGTTCGTAGCGCCTGCTCGCTAAAAGCCGGAGTCAAAGGACTAAGCGAAAATATTAGCGTTATAAGTATTGTTGATCGTTTTCTTGAACACTCGCGTATTTTTTATTTTTACCATGGAGGAAAAGAGCTCATGTACATTTCTTCGGCCGACTGGATGGTTCGTAATCTGGATAACCGGATTGAATTAACCTGCCCGGTTTATGATGAAGAAATAAAAAAAGATTTAAAACAGCTATTAAAAATACAATTGAAAGACAATGTTAAAGCACGAATTGTTGACGAAAAACAGGTTAATCAATATGTACAAAATAAAAAGCCAAAAACAAGAGCCCAAATCGCTTATTACCAATATATCAAAAGAAGATACACACAAATTAAACAAAAAAATTAATGGTTGATATTAAAATGTTGGGAAATTAAGCCGGAAAAAAGTAAATTGTAATACTAATACTAAAAGTTATATACTATGGATCAACACGAAGATTTAAAATTCCTTTATTCTGGAACAGAAATAAATGCTGATGTACTAAAAAGAATGCTCGAAAAGAACGAAATTCCTGCATTAATAAGAAACGATATGAATTCTGGATTAGCAGCAGGTTTTGGCGGCTCATTAACAGGGTTTGCAGCAAAAGTATTTGTCGAGGAAAAAGATTTCGAAAAAGCTCAAAAAATTCTTAAAGAATTTATTCAATCGCAAGAAAAAGAATAACTAATTTCTAAATCAGCATATAATCTCTATTGCGTTGAGTAAAGACGGCGATTTTACGATAGCCCGTTGATTTTAATTTTTCAACAGCCTGAGAAAAATATTTACCCATATGATTTGCCCTGTGAGCATCCGAACCAAGGGTTACGGGAACATTATGGTTAAAACATATTTTAATAAACTCGTCCGAAGGATAAAACTCTTTGCAGGACCGATCTAAACCACTGGTATTTAACTCGAAAACACTATTGGACTGAGCAAATATTTCCGCTGTTTTTTCGTATAATGGTGTTAAGTTAAACGTTGGATAGTACCCAAATTTTTTGGGAATATCAATATGCCCTAAAATATCAAAAAGTTTAGATTTAGCACATTCCTGTAACAGCTGAAAATAATCTTTATAAAAACGGTCGATATCAAGGTTTTTATAGTCTGCTGGATTGGTATCAAAATTCCAGTCGCCAATATAATGAACAGAACCAATTACATAGTCTACAGGAAAAAATGCTATCGATTTTCTTATCGCCTTATCCTGTCCACGAAAATAATCGGCTTCAATACCAAATTTAATGGAGAAAGGGAGATTTTTTCGCTGCTTTAAATCCAGGATTATAGATTTCATTTTCTCAAAATGAGCTTTTCTGGTAGCCCATTCGGGAAATTTTAAACAAATATGATCAGAAAAACCTATCTCTTGTAAACCTGATTTTAAGGCATACTGTAAATATTCTTCATGAGTGCTTTTCCCGTCGGATAAAATAGTATGAATATGATAATCAACCATAATAGCTAGAATAAATTTAACAGTAAAATAAGGATTAAATAAGAAATAACCAATAATAAATAAACTAATTTTTAAGCCTATCGGGAACAAACTTCTTAAACACAGGGAAAATAGAATAGTATATAATTGCTACCAAAAAAGGCGATATGCCGAACCATATAATCATTGCTCCAAGGTTTGCTTTCCAAAATAATTGAGCAGCCAACCAAAAATCCTGCTGCAGTAACCCGCTTATAAAAGATAATGAAAAAACAAGCCCCTCGAATGGAAAAATAAAGGCACCCATTTTTAAGAATGGTATAAACAAGATTAATTGTAAAGGATAAACAAAATAATTAATGAGTTGAATAGCAGGCATGTTAATTCTAAATATTACAGCAACTAAAGCACACATAATTGTAGTAATGCCAAGGACAGGGATTATTCCAATGGTAATCCCCAAAGCAACAGATAAAGCCAACTTTTCCGGGCTTAACCCTTCTTTTAAAAAATTAACAAGTGGTTTTAATAGCTTATTATGAATATAAAGGATTATCTGATCTTTCATTTTAATAAATTATAGTTCACTAAGTACTATACTCTTTTCTTCGTTTCTCATTTGTTTCAAGTGTTTCCCGATTAAGTCTCCCGGATTCACTTTAACACTTCTTCCTGCCAAACCTTACTGTAAAAGCATGAGAGTCAATTTGTAATCTTTGATTTACCAAAAATAATTCAAAAAAATTTCCTTTTTTTAAATATCAAATAAATCTTATGATGTACATTTATAAACAATTGGCCGAATTAATTGTTTGCTTAACAATAATTTTCAAAATTAATGTACCAACTAAGAAAAAAGCAAAAAATACCCATTTCAATAGATAAAGCATGGACTTTTTTCTCTAATCCCGAAAATCTGGGACGGATAACGCCTGCTTCAATGAAATTTAAAATTCTTTCCAGGTCGGATGCCGGAGATATGTACCCGGGAATGATTATAACTTACCGTCTTACCCCTATGTTTAAAATACAAATAAAATGGACAACAGAGATTACACAGGTTAAAGAAAAAGTTTATTTCATTGATAATCAAATTAATGGTCCATACAAAATTTGGCATCATGAACACCGCTTTAAAGCTATAAGCAAGGGCGTAGAGATGGAAGATATTCTATATTATGATTTATCCTGGGGGATACTGGGAAAATTAGCATATCGTATTTATATCCGGCAAATAGTAGATGAGATATTTAATTTCAGATCACAAAAAATAAAAGAGCTTTTTGGTACTTTATAACTTCCCAAAAAGCTCTTGAAATTATCTATTTAAACAACAATATTTTACTGAAAATCTTTTAAATTTTCCATTAATTTTTTACGGGTAAAAAATATTCTGCTCTTTACCGTACCAATTTTTAAATCAAGCTTTTCAGCAATTTCTTTATACTTATAACCCGACAAAAACATATTAAAAGGTTCTTTAAATTCCTTGGGTAGACTTTCAATCTGTTTGGTTATTTCATACGTTGAAAATTCATTATCAGGTCTTGCCGGTGATTGCTCTTTCGTTAGATTTAAGAAATACAAATTTTTGGTGGTATCGTTATGTGTATTTTCTTTTTGTTGTTTTCGATAATTGTTGATAAAAGTATTTTTCATTATCGTAAAAGTCCACGCTTTTAAATTTGTATAACCTTCAAATTTATCTCTGTGCGAAAGAGCTTTTAAATAGGTTTCTTGTAATAGATCCTGAGCTTCTTCTCTGTTTGAAGTTAAACTCATAGCAAATCTTGAAAGTTTATTCTCTAAACTTATTAACTGATGATTAAATTCTAGTGCTGTCATAGTTGTACGTTTTTTATATTTTCTTAAACAAATATACAACAAAAAACAGCATACATCCAAATATTTAGATGCTTATAGATTCTAACCACCCCATGTTTCTAAATAAGATTTAGCGCCATAACCCCTATTATTTAAGACAAAAACATCCTTTTATATTATACATTCTAAATTACATTTTTTGCTATTTTTATGTTTAATGTTTTGTTTATATTGATTATCAATAATTAAACAAAAAAATCCTGCTTAAGCCTAAGCAGGATGCACTATTTAGAATTATTCTAAGAATTAAATCATACTTTTCAATGTCTCACTAAAATCATGTGGAGACGTAATCTTTATAACATTCGGTAAGGGTTGCCTAAGCATTTGATCGATTTGTTGTCCGGTAACTAATATTTTCTGCAAAGGAAATGCTTTCGATAAATTCTTTAAATATTTTACGGTTTCATCTCTGGTAAGTAATGAGGTGATGGTTGTAAAGAAATAGTCAGGATTCACCATTTTACTCGTTTCCAAAACATCATTAAACGGTACCGAGCTACCCAGGTAGTATACGATCTGTCCCGATTTACGAATCAGGTAATTATAAAATAATAGTCCTAATTCGTGATATTCGCCTTCCGGAAGAAACAAAATAAATTTTTTCGCTTTATGATTATCGGTTACCATTATATTATCAATGGCTACCATTAATTTTTGCCTGAATAAGTTAGAAACGAAATGTTCATGAGCAGGATTAATGGTTCCTGTTTGCCACAGAATACCAATCCTTTCAAAAAAAGGAAAAATCACTCTTATTACAGCATTTTCAAATCCTTCGTGCATAATATAGCGCGATAAAATACGATCAAACTTAACCTCATCCAAGTCGACCATCGCAATTACCAGCTGCTCAATATTTTGTGCAGCATCTCCTGAATCTGATGCCATATTTACAACCCTCTCGGATAACTCCTCATCCGAAAGCTTTGCAATTTCAGATATTCTAATACCCTGACGGTTTAAAATCGCTATATTAAGCAGCCGCTTTAAATCTTTATCGCAATAATACCTTATATTGGTTTCGGTTCTGGAAGGAACAATGAGATTATAACGTTTTTCCCAAATCCGAATGGTATGCGCTTTAATGCCCGATAAATTTTCTAATTCTTTAATTGAATAACTTGCCATAATATGATTGTTACTTAATGTATTCTGACCTTTAAAACAAGATTAGTTCTTAAAGGTTCAAAAAATCATTCTATTTTATAATTGTAGAAGAAAAAACTTAAAACTCCTGAACAAATAAAACAGCGTTTTGTTTATTATCCAAAACTTTTATTAAAAAATTCACCTATGGAATTTCTCGACATATACTTTCAAGCCCTTGCTATTATATTAATGGTAATGATTTTTGCATGGTTAATTAGTATAATGATTACCAATGCAAGCATTGTTGATAGTTTTTGGGGATTAGGATTTGTTGTTGTAAGCATCTTCTATTTTCTTCAAACAAATCAATCTTCTTTAGTAAACAAGATACTTTTAATGCTGGTTTTAATATGGGGTTTAAGATTATCAATTTATATTACCATACGTAACTGGGGCAAAGGTGAAGATTATAGATATCAGAATTTCAGACAAAAATATGGGCCCAAAAGATATTGGTGGGTGAGCTTTTTCCAGGTTTTTTTACTACAGGGCATCCTCCTCTGGCTGATATCAGCACCTTTACTGGCTGCATTTTTTGCAGGAGAAGAATCTTTTAATATTATTCATTATATTGGATTATTCTTCTGGCTGATTGGTTTCACCTTTGAGGCTGGCGGCGATTTACAACTATCGCTTTTCAAGTCTAAACCTGAGAATAAAGGCAAATTATTAACCAAAGGATTTTGGAAATATACAAGACACCCGAATTATTTTGGAGATGCCTCAGTTTGGTGGGCATATGGATTGTTCAGTATTGCCTCGGGATATTACATTCCGGTGCTGGGATCTGTATTGATGACCTTTTTAATTATTAAAATCTCAGGTGTTGCCATGCTCGAGGAATCATTAATCGAAAAAAAACCAAATTATAAAGATTACATTCAATCAACCAGTGGTTTTATTCCCTGGTTTAAGAATACAAGGAAATAATGGAAAAAATAAATATTTTCTGGTTCAGGCGCGATTTACGGTTAAATGATAACCACGGATTGTTTCATGCATTAAAAAAAGAAAATGTTTTACCGGTATTTATTTTTGATAAACAAATCCTGAAAAAGTTAGATAATAAAAATGATCTACGTATCAATTTTATCCATCAGAAATTAAAAATTTTAAAACAAAAGCTTGAAAAAAACAAAAGCACACTGCTTGTTTTATATGACAATCCACTGGATGCATTTAAAAAAATCAACCAGGAATACGAAATTCAATCCGTTTATTTTAATTGTGATTACGAGCCTTACGCGCTTGATCGTGACAGTAAAATAATAGATTATTTTTCCAATCAAAACATTTCGGTTTACTCCTATAAAGATCAGGTAATTTTTGATAAAGATGAAATTGTAAAAAATGATGGCAGTCCTTACACGGTATATACACCCTATGCAAATAAATGGAAAGAAAAATTTCATCAACAAAAAATAACAGGTTATCCTTCGGAAAACAACCTATCCAACCTTTATAAAACAGAATCGCTAAACATACCCCCGATTCAGGATATCGGTTTTAATCCGGTAGATTTTGATTTCCCTGAAAAGGATATTCAAAGCGAAATAATTAACAATTATGATAAAACCCGGGATATTCCATTTTTAGACGGGACATCAAAACTAAGCGTACATTTACGGTTTGGCACGATAAGCATTAGAAAATTAATCAGAACGGCAGCTGAACTCAACGAAACCTTTTTAAATGAACTTATTTGGCGTGAATTTTACATGATGATTCTGTGGCATTTTCAACAGGTTACCGAACAATCCTTTAAAAAATCATACGACAAAATTGAATGGTTAAACAACGAAAAAGAATTTGATGCCTGGTGTAAGGGTAAAACCGGATATCCAATAGTAGATGCCGGAATGCGTGAACTAAATCAGACAGGTTATATGCATAACCGACTCAGGATGATTACTGCCAGCTTTTTAACCAAACATTTACTTATTGACTGGCGTTGGGGAGAAGCCTACTTTGCACAAAAACTACTCGATTATGAGCTGGCATCAAACAATGGAGGTTGGCAATGGGCAGCAGGAACAGGATGCGATGCTGCACCTTATTTCAGAATCTTTAATCCGGAATTACAAACCCAAAAATTTGACCCGGAATTAAAATACATAAAAAAATGGATTCCTGAATTAGAATCCGATGATTATCCGGAGCCCATTGTTGATCATAAATTTGCAAGAGAACGTGCACTAAATACGTATAAGAAGGCATTAAACGAATAACTTATGAAACGAATAACGATACTTGGCGCAACCGGATTTATTGGGACCTCACTTACCCAATACCTCCTGGAGAAAAATTATGCAGTAACTGCTATTTCAAGGAATAAAAACAAAGCCCATCAATTACTCGATAAAAAGGTGAATATCTTTTCCTGGGATTATCAAGATGTATCAAAGCTGACCGGGATTTTTGAGCTGTCAGATGTCATTATCAATCTTGCAGGAGAAAATATTGCATCCAAATTATGGACCCAAAAGCAAAAACAAAAGATCTTCATCAGCCGGAAAAATGCAGGTCAAAAAATTACCGAAGCGATAGAAAATACAAAACAAAAACCCCAATTACTTATTCAGGGCTCTGCTATTGGTTACTATGGCTACGACACAAAAGAAAATTGCACCGAAAAATCACCTAAAGGTAAAGGATTTCTTGCCTATGTTAGTCATGAATGGGAAAAATCGACCGAAAAAGTTCAATCGTATGGTGTAAGAAGAGCAATTATAAGAACAGGAATGGTTTTAGGTGACACAGGGGGTGTTTTCCCAAAATTAACAAAACCCGTCAAATATTTTCTCGGTGCGAATTTAGGCAATGGGAAACAAGGATTTTCGTGGATTCATTTAACAGACGAAATACGAGCTATCGAATTTATCATCAAAAATCATCATTTATCAGGCATTTTTAATTTAACGGCTCCCAACCCGGTAAAATCAAAGATGTTTAATCACACGGTAGCCAAAGCTTTAAACCGACCTGTATGGTTAAAAATTCCTGCATTCATTTTAAAGTTATTCCCTGGAAATATGGGAAGAGAAGTCTTTCTTACCAACCAATGGGTCTATCCATCACGGCTGCATGAAAATGGTTTCAAATTTTCATATCCTTCCCTTTCAGAGGCTGTAAATCAACTGATTAAAAGTTAAGGGTCAACTGCAAATTTTCCGGTTGTTTATCATCCGGGAAGTTAGAAACGGTCAATCCTAACAATCGAATACTTTTTTCCAATTCAACCTGGTAAAAAATTTCTTTGGCCAACTGATGAAGCTTTTGAAAATTACTAATGGGATAAATAACGGTTTTACTTCGGGTTATTTGTTTAAAATCGGCATATTTTATTTTCAGGGTTAATGTTTTTCCAAATTTCCCGTGACGTTTAACTCTTTCAAACAATTCTTTTTCGATATGATAGAGATGAGTTATAATGTCAAAATCTGAATTCAGGTCTGTTTCAAAAGTACGTTCAGCACCAACCGATTTCCGGATGCGGTTCGGATTAACTTCTCTATTATCTATCGCCCGTGCAATATTATAGAAATGAAAACCGGCTTTCCCAAAATTATCGACCAGCCATTTTTCGGTTTTATTTTTTAAATCATTTCCTTTAAAAATGCCCAGTCGATGCATTTTCTCGGCCGTAACCTTTCCTACACCATGAATTTTTTCTACTGCCAATTCTTCAACAAATTTCTCTGCCTCATCGGGTTTTATGACAAATAATCCATCAGGTTTTTTGTAGTCGGAAGCTATTTTGGCTAAAAATTTATTAATAGAGACACCTGCTGAGGCCGTTAAGTTTGTTCTCTCATAGATACGTCTTTTTATCTCTTTTGCAATAAGCGTGGCCGAAGGAAGGTTCTTTTTATTGTGCGTAACATCCAAAAAGGCTTCATCAATAGATAAAGGCTCTACCAAATCGGTATACTCATAAAAAATTTCCATCATTTGCAGCGATGCCTCTTTATATTTTTTCCGGTTCGATTGGACAAAAATTAAATCAGGGCATTTTTGTTTTGCTTTTTTGGATGACATCGCCGAACGCACGCCATATTTTCTGGCTTCATAACTGGCAGCAGCAACTACTCCGCGTTCACTCGAGCCACCAACAGCAACAGGCTTACCTTTTAAGTCAGGGTTATCTCGCTGCTCTATCGATGCATAAAATGCATCCATATCAATATGGATAATTTTGCGTACCAACTAAAAATTTAAAATCTTTGCTTATGAAACAATTTACTAACTTTACCCTGCAAATAAATGCATTATTTTGATAAATTTTAAATCCCTAATCATTGAATCTTAAAATTATCCATACAAAGGATGGCTCCTCAACACTTTATTCTCCTGAATTTAATGAGCATTACCACTCTGTTTTCGGGGCTATAAATGAATCCAGGCATGTTTTTATCGATGCCGGATTCAACTTTTTGAATGTGAAAGCGATAAAAATTTTTGAAGTGGGTTTTGGTACCGGACTCAACGCTCTTCTGTCTTATTTACAAAGTATAGAAAAAGAGATAACCGTAGAATATTCTGCAATTGAGCTATATCCTGTAACAAAGGATGTAATTCAACAGCTGAATTACACCAAATTCCTGCCTGACGAAGCAAAAAAAATATTTTATCAACTACACGAAGTAAGCTGGAATAAAAAGATAAAAATTTCTAATCATTTTCATCTTACGAAAATTAAACATGATTTTAACGATTATCTATTTACAGAAAAATATAACCTGATTTTTTTCGATGCCTTTGCTCCGGAGAAACAACCTGCATTATGGAGTTCTCAAAATTTCATAAAAATGTACCAGGCAATGAATAACCATGGTGTATTGACAACCTACAGCAGTAAAGGGCTGGTTAAAAAGAACTTACGAAATGCAGGGTTTCAATTAGAAAGGTTAAAAGGACCCGAAGGGAAAAGACATATGCTAAGAGCTATTAAAGTATAAACTTTTTTAGAGGATAATGATTGATTTTAACTTTTTTTAAAACCTTCCTTTTGACTTTTCAAAATAATTTATTCACCTTTGCAGGATTAAAAAAGCATACATTAACTAAAAATTATAACTATGAAAATGAGAAACTTATTATTAATTTCAACGTTCGTTGCATTTGTTTTTTCCTCATGCTCGCAGGATGTGAACACCAATGTAAAATTAAAATCCGATTTAGACAGTGTTAGCTACTCATTGGGCATTGACATTGCAAAGAGCCTGGAACGCGGATATGTGGATGAATTGAACTACAATGCATTTATCAAAGGAATCGAAGATGTATTTAATGAAAAAGACCTTGATATTGCTGATGATCAGGCAAAACAGATTATTCAGAATCATTTTAAACAATTGAGAGACGCTAAAATTGCTGGAAATTTAGAAGAAGGACAAAAATTTCTGGAAGAAAACAAGAAGAAAGAAAATGTTAAAGTAACCGAAAGCGGACTTCAATATGAAATCATTAAAGAAGGTGAAGGAATATCACCAACTCCAACTGATACGGTAGTTGTTCATTACCGCGGTACACTTATTGATGGCACTGAATTTGACAGTTCCCACGATGGAGATCCGGCAACATTCCCTGTAAACCGAATTATTCCCGGATGGACTGAGGGACTTCAGTTAATGAAAGAAGGTGCAAATTATAAACTTTATATCCCTACAGAATTAGGTTATGGAGAAAGAGTACGCCCGGGTGGAGCCATAGAACCTAACATGGCACTTATTTTTGATGTTGAGCTGATTGAAGTAAAAAAAGGCCCTGAATCAACAGAAGAATAATATAACGAAGAAATTATTTATAATGCAAGCACGTGCAACAACGTGCTTGTTTTATTTAACATCAATAAACAGATGAAAACAGCAGAAATAATAACAGAAAAAGGGACCCTAAAAGCGAAATTTTTTGAAAAAGATGCACCGGGTACAGTCGAGAACTTTGTAAAATTATCCAACCAGGGTTATTATGATGGATTAACTTTTCATCGTGTAATTCCCAACTTTGTTATTCAGGGTGGTTGCCCCGACGGAACAGGATTGGGCGGCCCTGGATATACCATAAAATGTGAATTAGATGGGGAAAACCAGTACCACGACCGTGGTGTATTATCTATGGCCCATGCCGGAAGAGACACCGGAGGTTCTCAATTTTTTATTTGCCATAACAGGGAAAATACGCAACATCTCGACCGTCATCATACCGTTTTTGGAAAAATATACGAAGGGCTTGATATTATTGATGATATCCAACAAGGAGATAAAATTGAAAAAATAATTATTCACGAAGAATAACAGATAATAGTATGAGTTTTGAAATATCAGGAAAACTAATTGAAAAATTCGATACAGTAAAAGTTAGCGACCGCTTTAAAAAGCGCGAATTTGTAATCGAAAAAACAGAATCGAATGGTGGGATGGAGTTTACCGACCATATTAAATTCCAGCTCACCCAGGACCGATGCAATTTAATTGATGCAATGAATCTGAACGATGACATTAAAGTCCATTTTAACATCAGAGGGAACAAATGGGAAAAAGACGGCAAAGTAAGTTATTTTACCAATTTAGATGCCTGGCGAATTGAAAATGTTAATGCACAAAATCAGGGCAATATGCCTGATGATACCCCGCCTCCACCATCGTTGGAAGATATGCCGGATGCAAATGAACCGGATGATTTACCCTTTTAAAATGACTAAAATTTTTAATCCCTATAAATGCCTAAAAAAACAGATTTTAGGCATTTTTTGGTTTTAATCTGGCTTTACAGATATCGCTGGATTGAGAATCTTTTAACGAATAAAAGTAATCATCCTTTTGCTTGCCTGCCAATACCGAAAATTCATCATTTAACACTAATTCGGAAAGGAAATTGATCTCAAATTCAGCAATCGCCTCGCTATGGTTTGAAAACCACGAATCAAGTATCCAACGGACATAGGTTGCATTGTTTACATGGCGGTTTACATCTATATCGCTATAAAAAACGGTGCGTTGTTCTTTCTTCGTTAAGTCAATATCAACCTTAATTTTTTCGGGCTTTTGTTCAATTGCGGATTCTTTTAAAAAATTTTCATGTACAAAGTTAAAATCTTCAGGCTTACGGGGCCGTTTTTTATCTTTATCCACAATTAACCAGTAGCTGGTCACCTTACCTATGGTTATTCCCTTTTTATAAATCTGAAAATCACGAATAGCGAAAAACCGGTCAACGTCTTTGGGCCAGGTCTTAATTTCTATCTCATCGCGCCATTTCGGGTATTCATTCATTTGTACCAACACTCTTGATAATACCCAGTAGGCATTATTTTCTTCAAGAAACTCGTATCCAAAATCATTGGCTCGTGCATTTTCCCAGGCACACTCCTGCAAAAAATGGAATAGCGCAGGAAGTGTCAACTGCCCGTTTTGATCTGAATCGTATGATTTTATCCGGAATGTATATTTCCCAAAAGGATGTTTTAACATAATTCTATATTTTTTCACTTCTTGTTTCAATAAACAAAGAAAATAAAACTTTTTTAAA
>Ga0209936_1000411_pt1 | contig 26086 bp, 20 predicted proteins | sample SalPonR1_A_D1_MG_FD_185694 | JGI IMG/M metagenome (GOLD analysis project Ga0209936, IMG submission 185694) | Salt pond soil microbial communities from South San Francisco under conditions of wetland restoration - Salt Pond MetaG R1_A_D1_MG... ... | reverse complement strand
TTGATTTTAAGCTTAATTACTAGTATAATGTTATTTGTATTAAAGGATAATTAAGAAATATAGTTATGAAATACTCATAAATTATCATTTTTATATGTATTTAATTTTAAGTAGACCATTAGCTCAATCGGAAGAGCAACTGACTCTTAATCAGTAGGTTCGGGGTTCGAGTCCCCGATGGTCTACCATTTTATTTTGTTGATATAACAAGGATTATAGGGAAATCCCAGTGAATAATTCACCGGGATTTTTTTATTTTGTAGCCATTTTGTATCCATGATTCCCATTTTTATATTTTTCAAGCTTTTTTACAGCTTCTTTTTGCATTGAAGGAACCACATGTGAAAATATTTGGAATAAAAATGATAATTGCTTTTACCTAATACAGGTTTTTTATGTGAAATATTCAAATGGAAAGATGGAGAATAAGAAAACTTCAATAATATATATAATGTTTTAGCATTTATGAAGTAGTTGTCATATATTTCTGAGTTAGACTACACGCCTCTATAACATGTTCATCGTCACCTAAACATACTCATTAAAACCTTAAATGAATATATTTATGGTATAATGAATAGGTTTATGATATAATAAACATTGTCATAAACATATTAAATGAATATGTTTATAGAGGAGTGAATACATTTATGATGTCAATTAGAAATGAAAAACTGAAAACTGAAGAAATTCCTATGAATATAGTAAAATTAATTGGTAAAATAAATGAGTACAAAGGAAAGCAGAACCTATATTTAGATCAAGCACCGCAAGTATTAGAGAAGTTAAAAGAAGCCGCAATTGTTCAGAGTACTAAGTCTTCAAATAGTATTGAAGGAATTGTTATTACTGATAAACGTTTAAAGGAAATAATGCGAGATGATACTATGCCTGATGATCGTTCTGAAGGTGAAATTGCAGGATATAGAGATGTATTGAATAGTATTCATACTTCCTATGATGCCATTCCCATAAATCCCAATATAATTTTACAATTTCATAAAAATTTATATAAGTTTGTTTCGGCTGAGGGGGGAGAGTGGAAAAATCAAAATAATGTAATTGAAGAAGTATTACCTAATGGTGAAAAATATGTTAGATTTAAACCTTTGTCTGCTGCTGAGACTCCAAAAGCTATGGAAGAACTATGTGATTATTTAAATCGAGAGATGAAAGAAGAAACTATCGAACCGCTAATATTAATAGGAGCTTTTGTTTTGGACTTTTTGAGTATTCATCCCTTTAATGTTGGGAAAGGTAGAATGGCAAGATTATTAACTTTATTGTTATTATATAAATATGATTATAAGGTTGGAAGATATATAAGTTTAGAAAAAATAATTGAAGATAGCAAATCAAACTATTATGAGGCATTGAAGAAATCTTCAGTGGGTTGGCATGAGGGGAACCATAATCTTTTTATTTGGTTAGATTATTTTCTAGGTATTTTATTAGCAGCATATAAAGAATTTGAAGATAGAGTGAGATTAGTTAGGAACAAAAGAGGAAATAAAAGTTATAGGGTTGAACAATCTATAAAAAGAACATTAGGAACTTTTAAAAAGGAAGATATAAGGAATGCGTGTCCGGATGTTTCAGAATCAACAATTAATAGAGTTTTTAGAAAGTTAAAAGAAGAAGGAGTAATTGAATTATTAGGTAAAGGTCGAAATGCAAAGTGGAAAAGATTAGAATAATCTCGAGGCACGTCGTCTAACAAAATAAAATTGTATCTGAAGTTTGACAAAAAAATAATAGGTTGAATTATTATTTTTAGATTCACTATTTAAATTAGAGAGTTTTATTAATAATATAATGAGAAATTCAGATAAAATATGTTGAACGAAACCGAGGATTTGCTATGAAGTTTAAATACATCCTATTTCTAAATAAATTTACACAAAGATCTAAAATATTCGGGAATTTAAACAAGTTAATTATCATCCAACCTATAATTTATGATTGAGAACATAAAAATAGACATAATAATCCCCTGGTCTTAAATAATTTTTCAAAAAATATCAAGGAACAATTATATGGCTAACTCCCAAAAAGGTTAAATATATTTTTTATATAACCAAATAATACTAATACATTATCCTTTATGAATTACTTTAATCATCCTTAAATTAGTTCAACTAATTCCCTATAATCCATTATATGAAGGGCTTTATGTGATATAATATAATAGATATAATGTTTGTAAAAAATAGTCACCAACAATTAAGTTTATACGACTCATTTGATGATATGCCTAAATATCTCCAGGAATATCTGCGTAACTGATAAGCTCATACTTTTCAAGAAATTATTTTTCCAGCTTTTAATGAAGAACGTTTTTCTGTTTTATACAGTGATAAAGGATCCCGGCAAAATACTCCTGTTAATATAATTATTGGCAGCCTTATTATCAAATAGCTTTTTGAGCTCACTGATGAAAGTCTGGTTGTTAATATTTATCTAAATATGGAGTTCCAATATGCGTTAATGTTCACTAGTAAAAAAAGACTACCCATCTATAAATCTATAAAAATACATTTTATAATTTTAGAGAACGGGTTAAAAAGTAATATCAAGAAAATAATATAGACTTAATATAACAAGAAATTGAAATTTTAGCGAATATAATTGCAAATTATTTAGAAATCGAATGCAATAAAGCAGTTAGTACTGGTGATAAAGTTATTAAAACTGAAGAATTCCTTTTACTAAAAAGAATGCTCGGTGTGCAGACTTAAGATGATGATTTTGATAATATTGATCCGAAAGATGGCAAGGATTTAAAATCTGATGTTTTACAAAATCCCAGTGATTCTGATGCTACCTACCGGAAAAAATATGAAGCTAACATCGAATATACAGCCAATGTAGTTGAAGTTTTTGATGAAGACAATTTTGTAATAAAAAGTTATGATTTTAAACCTAATATATATTCTGATCAAGATTTTAGTGCTGATACTTTAGAAAAACTAAGTAATGATCATACATTAAACGTTAGTATTAATAACCCGTTAAAAATCTTTATGGATGGTGCTTATTATACATATGAACTTGCTAAAAAAGCTTTAAATTTAGGTATTCAGTTTATGCCGGGTGAATTAACGAGTAAAAAACCAGCTGTTGATAAAATGACTTATTATGAAAACGTTAATCTAGACTCTAACCTTGAAAATATCTTGAGCTGTACAAATGATATTAAACCTGAGTATTAAGAAAAGGATGAATATAACAAATCATTTTATGTTATATTTTCAAAAGGAGCCTGTAATAACTGTCAAAAGCAAAGTCAGTGTAGAATTAAACCTGAATTCGGAAAGTAGCCACAAAAAATAAATTTACACACTAATTTAAGCTAAAATAACGATATTTACATTTTCGATTTCTAAATTGAGCTATTAATTTGAATTCATACAAGATTTTATTTAAATAATGTATTTTTGGGGTATAGATATCCCTGGGGCCTTGTTTTGTGTTAAATAGGACTGACAAGTTAAAATTTTAAGCTATGTTCCGTAATAACACTGTCGGAAAGCAAACATATAAAGTCTATCTTTAATGCTTTCTACTATCTTTTTAAGATAATCCAATTTAGGAAGACGTATTGTATATCTGCAACTGCTCTTTTTGACTATGTTAGTCGGGATATTAATAAAGATTCTCCTTATTGTCCTGATACTTTTTTTAACCAAATTTGCAGGCAGCAGTGCCTGTTTAAACCAGTTGAAGTTATTGTATGCAATAGCCTTAATAATGATGTCTATATAATTTTTTTAAAACTTTTTCTGGCTGTTATGATCAACTGCAAAACCATTTTTAATCTCTTCTATCTTGTTTTCAATAATAGATCTTTGATTATAACGATGCCAGCACTCTTTTAGGGGAATATCTTCATTTAGATTGGTTACAATAGCCTGATAACTATAGATAGCACCCAAACCTTTTAAAAACATCTGATCTTTATTTTTTGGTTCGACTAATTTTTCATGATGGATAAAGATAAATCTTCTGTCATGTTCCCATTTGTCTAGAGGACATCTTTTTTCAGCTACATAGTAAAAACTACACACATACTACCAATTATCTTCAGAAAAGAAACCTTTATCAACTAAAAGGCCTTTAAGTATTGTGTTTTGAGGTAGATTGTCGATGGTCTCTTTGAAAAATTCAATAAACTGATCATTACTGTATTTATAATATAATACCTACTCTGATATCCAGAGAAAGACTAGACATTCCCCTACGGCTATCAAGAGGTATATAACTAACTTCAGCCAGGTACTACTTGCAACCAAAAACAATTTGTCGATTAAAGAAACAGCCCATATTGTTGGTATTTCAGAAAAACTAACAAAAGAATATGTTCAACTGTATCTTAAATATAATACTAAAGAAAACAAAGAACGAATAGCTGATATTGTAAAAATAGCCGAGAAAAAACTCCAGTCCAAACCGAGGCAAAAAAAGGAGGTGCAAAAAGGAGTAATAACCCCTTTGATAACTTAGATCAAAAGACATTAGAGACGCCATTATTGAGTTGTTAGAGACCGAATACAAGCTTGTAGGCAGCCATAAGATAATAGAACTTATCGCTAATGATATTGTGGATCTAGAGATCCAGTATCACCCCCGTAATAAAAAGACACAATTAGGATCTTTAAATTGGGTCAGTACATCTGATAAGAATAAAAAACCTAAACTCGGTCAAAAACGCAGTGAATACTAACAGGAAGTTATTGAACTTCCCTATATCACTGAAAAAGATATTGAGCTTAAACGTAAAGGTATCTCAAAAGTAGAGCACGATAGGATCCGTATAGAACGATTAACAAAAGCCGCTAAAGAGCAGGGAGCTATGCTGACAGTTTAAGAACTGGCAGCTATCATGAATCGCACTGCTGCAACAATTTCTAAACGCATCCAGGAATACCATAAAGGAAACGATGATGTCTTACCCTTAAAAGGATATGTCCTTGATATGGGTAGAGGAACTACTCATAAAAAAATCATTTTAGAATTATATGAACAAATAGTTGCTCCACCAGACATTGCAAAAAAGACAGATCACTCACTGCAAGCAGTTGATAGGTATATAAATGACTATGAACGAGTTAAATTCCTTGTTAGACGTGATATTGACAAGAAACAGATTAAACATATGACAGGTAGAGGAATTATTGTAATCAATCAGTATATCAAGATTATCAAGGAATATCATCCTGAAATATTTGAGGATGAAAACGGAAAATAATTTTCAATTGAAATTTTTTGAAGGGTTAACCCTTCAAAAAGATATAAACCTAAGAACTAAAGCTTATATGATAGGACAAATGTAAATATTTAATTTTGTTGAGATTTTAAAATACAATTTTATTTACTAATATAGATAGTTGTAGTTGTGGAGGATCTTCCAAGATTATATGTATATGATCTTTTTCTCCTTTAAACTCTTAAACTATACATTCGTTATCATTAAGTAATTTGGTGAATATCTTTTAAATTTCTTAAACATTACAGGCTTGATAGGCTCATATCTATATTTTGTAATTACCACTAAATTAAGATATTATATAATTATAATAACATGGAGGTGAAAACCAATGTAATTATAATTTGAATTTAAGCTCATATTCAATCTTGATCAATTAGAGATAATTAAGGAATTAAGTTGGCATATTAGCAAATTATATAATATAGTTAATGATAAAATTATAAATAATGAAAATGTAAAGCCTTTTTATATTCAATTAGAAAAACCATTTAAAGCAAATTGGAATCTTGACTATTTCTATAAAGCTAGTATAAAAATAGTTGATTTAGCAATCAAGAATTTAAGAATCTACTATCATCATTAGGGTTATAAAGAGTATTAATTAAAGAGGTAATCTTAAATCTTTTGTTAAAATACCAATGCAAAGATTGGTAGAACTGATTATATATAAAGCCAAACTAGAAAACCTCAAAGTTATTAAAATCAATTTGAGCATATACTGTTGGTTGTAGTTTAAGATTAAAAAAATAACTATGATAAATCTAGACGAATTAAAAGAGGCCTATTTAAAATTAATGAAGATATATTAATTAATTAAGACCAGAATGGAAGCTTTAATATTTTGCGTAAATACCTGAAAGATAAATGTAGTTTCAGAACTATTAAACAGGTAATAGATAATGGATTTATGGATACCCCCTTAAGATTTAAGATATTCTAGGTATTAGAAGGACACATAAATACCAAATATCTTATAAACCAACCTAGTAATATAGGTTTAATTTATATAAAGCAGTTAGAAACTCCATCTAAATTTGTAAAGATTATTTGAGGAACATCTTGGACAAATAAGATTCTTTTAGAGATATATATTGTCTCTTTTCCTTGGTAGATTTGTTCATAAATATTGAATAATCAAAAAGAAGGCAATTTCAAGTGTAATATAACTTAACAGAACTAAAAATAATTTAATGGAGGTATAATATGATTAACAATGAAGAAAAAGTTAATGAAGAGTTCAGGCGAGAACGTTGGGTTGTTTTATTTGGAGGTTTTTTGCTTTCATTAATGGGAGGTATGAGTTATGCCTGGGGCTCATTTGTGCTGCCCTTGGTTCAGAATTGGGGATGGACAACAGCACAAGCAAATATGCCTTTTACTGTAATGATCATAGTGTTTTCTATAGCAATGATCCCTGCAGGATGGTTACAGGATAAATTTGGTCCCCGTAAAGTTGCAGCAGTGGGAGCAGTATTGTTTTTAGTAGGTTACAGTCTGGCAGCACTTATGCTTTTTTACAGTAATCCTTTATGGCTCACTCTTACTTATGGTGGAGGTGTAGGAATTGCTTGTGGACTTACATATTCTACTATTGCTCCAACAGCACGTAAATGGTTTGCTGATCGCCCTGGATTTGCGGTTTCCATTGCGGTTATGGGTTTTGGACTTGCAGCTGTAGTTTTTGCTCCTCTTAAAAAAGGAATGATTAGATATTTAGGAGTAGATGGTACTCTTTTTGTTATTGGTATTTTTGTGGCGGTGGTTGCATTTATTGGAGCAAGATTGATCAAAAATCCTCCTCAGGAGTGGAGTCCACCTTCCCCTAGTAATTCTTATAATGAGAAGGAAGAAGAGACAAATGTTACACCACGTGAATTCATAAAAACTCCAAGGTTTTATATTCTTTGGTTAGCGCTTGCTTCAGTTATAGGAGGTGGTTTGACTGCCATTGGTCTTCTCACTGCATATGGAGAATTAGAACTTCAGTTGGCTCCTGCTTTTGCAGCTTTGGCTGTTTCTTTTTACTCTCTGGCAAATGGAGTAGGCCGGCCGGCTATGGGTTGGTTAGCTGATCGATGGGGGGCGATTAAAGTAATGATCGGTGTATATATCATACAAGCTACGGTTTTTATAATTTTCCCTTGGGCAGCTACAACACCCTTGCGATTATTTGTATGTTCCCTTCTGTTAGGACTTGGTTATGCTAGTACATTTGCTCTTTTTCCTGTTGTAGTTGCAGCAGTTTCGGGAACTAAACATCTAGGTATGAACTACGGGCTGGTTTTTAGTGCGTTTGGCTTGGGAGCAATAACTAGTCTTATAGGTTCATGGTTTTTGGATATTACTGGATCTTTTAATACAGCATTTCTTTTAGCAGGATTTGCCACAGTGTTTGGCCTTATCTTGTTAATTATACTTCACCAAAAATATTTTTAAACTGATTACTTTTTACTTTTTCAATTTGAAATATATTTTTTAATCATGTTATTTTTTTCATAGATTTGAACTGGATTTTAGTTAACCTAAAGGTGTGCAAATGAACCTGATATGATTTGAAATATCAGAATTGTTATCTAATTATTATGTGAAGATTTAATGTCCTATTTGAATTATTTAATAAAAAATCATTTAAACATGACTCCGTATCTATCAAATTATAAATAATCAAAATTCTAACAAACAAAAATTTAAGTAACAAAAAATTTAAATTAATTAACTGATATTTTTGGTATCAGAATTATCAAAAGGGCTATTATTTAAATCTAAAGGTATACTGTTTTCATAACAAGTATTAAATCCGGGTCAACATTCTTAAATATAGAAACATTTCCTTTTTTACTGATTTCAATAAAACTCAAGGCACCTTTTTTAAGTATCTGTTCTAAAGTTAGGCCGGAGGGACCATTGCTTATTACTATAACAATAATAACAGAATCAAGATTTCTGAATTATTCCGTACTATCAAAATTTATTTTACTCTATACAAGAGAATTGCATTATAAAAGAGAAATTCATTATTTTAATCCTTGGTTCATCTATATCAGGTATTTTGACCATATCAAGTCTTTTTTAAAGGAAGTTATTGATAATAGTTTACCTATAGTAATAAGACTGGTTAAAGCAATTAATATTTCATCAGATTGTTCTAATTTAAATTCAGATACAATCACACCTTATGGGTTAAAAAAGTATAATGTAAATTAGCTCAAACTACCTACATCATGATATATAATGATTGTTATTTCTATCTTTTTAATCGACTAGTATTACGGATTTAAATAAAAATTATGCAGGAGAATTGAAAATTATATATAATAAATATAATATAAGTTAATTCAAGTCTTAAAAAAAGTTCTTATTAATTTTTTACTTCAAAGGAGTAAAAAAATGAAAAATGTTAAAATAGGGAACTCCTCATTTATAAAAAATTTAAATCAATCTAGTATATTTAGACTTATTAATGATTATGGTCCAATTTCACGCAAAAAGCTGTCTGAAAAAACTGGCTATAGTGCTGGCACAATATCAAATCATGTAAAAATACTTATCAAAGAAGGTTTTGTAATAGAAAAGGAGAAAGGCATTTCTTCTGGTGGGAGACGACCTGTGTTTTTAACTATTAATCCTAATAAAGGTTATATATTTGGGGTTAATATTGAGGTAAAAAAAGTAAAAATTATTATGTTTAATTTAAAACTTAAAGTTGAAAAAAAACAAATGTTTACTCTTAATAGACAAAAGGGTCCTTATGAGGTTTTGAACGATATTATAGATTTTATCAAGAATATTATGGAGAAAAAGAATGTTAATAGCAAGGACATAATTGGTATAGGATTTGCTGTACCGGGCTTGGTTACTAAGAATAGAAGTGTATTAAAATTTGCGCCTAATCTTGCATGGAATGATGTAACTATAAGAAAGCATGTAAATAGCAAATTGAAGATTCCGATATTAGTTGAAAATGAAGCAAATGCCGCAGCATTAGGAGAGAAAGATTTTAACTATGATAATATGATTGATATGGTATATGTGTCTATTAATGAAGGTATTGGTTGTGGTTTGATTGTTAATGGTAAGTTGCATCGAGGTGAGTCAGGAAATGCAGGAGAATTTGGACATATTATTATTGATAGTGAGTCTGATAGAGTTTGTCACTGTGGAAATATAGGCTGTTGGGAGACGTTAGCATCTACAAATTATATATATGATATGTATCGTAAGACTACTAATGAGAATATTAATAACATTGAACTAATTCAAGATAAACTAATTGATGATAAAGATATATTAAATATTTTTTCAGATGTAGGAGAAAATATAGGTATAGGTTTGGCTAATATTATTAACAGCTTAAGCCCTAAATTGATGGTTATAGGGGGTAATATTCTCAAGATAAAAAAATATATTGATAGTTCAATCCAGAAGTCGGTTAGGGAGAAAACTTTAAGTCTCAATTACGATAAAGTAGAGATAAAATACAGCACATTAGGTGAGCTTGCAACAGTTTATGGGATTGCTAAAATAATATTTGATGAAAATATGTTGGTAAATCAATAATGAAATTTAATTTTGAAAAGGTATTCAGCGAATTATTATAGTGTTCTAAAATTATTAAAGAGGGAGGACTAAAAATGATTGAAGGAAGTGAAAGTGTTTCAAGAAAAAGAGTATTAAATTATGGGATGGTGGGTGGAGGAGCAGGATCTTTTATTGGTGAGGTTCATAGAAAGGCTGCTGCTTTTGACCAAAAAAATAAAATAGTTGCCGGTAGTTTTTCAAGAAGTTATAAAAACACAAAGAGTACTGGAAAAAATTTAGGAATAAAAGAAGATAGACTGTATAAAACATATGAAGAAATGGCCGAGTTAGAAGGACAAAGAAAAGATCAAATTGATTTTGTATCTATTGTAACACCTAACTTCTTGCACTATGATATAGCTAAAAAGTTTTTAGAAAATGGTATTAATGTTGTATGCGATAAACCACTAACCTTTACATATGAAGAAGCTCATGAGTTAGAAGAGTTAGCCAAGGATAATGAACTACTTTTTTGTGTAACTTATACTTATACTGGTTACCCAATGGTAAACCATGCTAAGGAGGTAGTGGAAAATGGAAAGATAGGTAACATAAGGGTGGTGATCGGTGAATATTCTCAAGATTGGTTGGCAACTCTAGAAGAAGAAAAAGGGAATAAACAGGCCTCCTGGAGAACCGATCCTGATAAAGCCGGCCGTGCTAACTGTGTTGGTGATATAGGAAGTCATTTAGAGAATATGGTTTCATTTATTACCGGGCTTAAGATTGATAAACTTTGTGCTAACCTTGATAAATTTGGTGAAGGTAGAGAGTTAGATGATAATGCTGAAATTTTAGTTAAATATAAAGGAGGGGCTACAGGGGTATATTGGTGCTCCCAGGTTGCTGTTGGTCATGATAATGATCTGAAAGTAAGAATATATGGAACAAAAGGTTCTATTCAGTGGGAACAAGAAAATCCAAATAAGTTAAAATTATCATATGTAGATAAACCTACTGAAATATTAACAAGAGGTAGAGATGAATTATATCCAAAAGCAATGCAACTATCAAGAATACCAGCTGGACATCCAGAGGGATATTTTGAAGCATTTGCAGCTATTTATGAAAAATTTTCAGAAGCAGTTTTAGATAAAAAAAGTGGCACTTCTTATAGTGATTTAACTATCGAGTTCCCTACAGCAAAAGATGGAGCACAGGGAGTTTACTTTATAAATAAAACTGTGGACAGTGCTGAAGCAGGTTCTAAGTGGATTGAATTTTAATTAATATAATATATTAGGAGGGATTAAGTATGGGAAGACCAGTTACAATTTTTACTGGACAATGGGCTGATATGGAGTTTGAAGAAGTTTGTAAGACAATGAGTGAAATGGGTTATGATGGACTTGAAATTGCTTGTTGGGGAGACCACATGGATGTTAAGAAAGCTGCTGAAGACTTAGAATATGTAGAGGGAAAAAAGAGGTTGTTAAAAAAATATGATTTAGGCTGTTATGCATTAGGCGCACATTTAGCTGGACAATGTGTAGGAGCACTTTATGATGAGAGATTAGATAATTTTGTACCGGAAAAAGTTAAAAATAAACCGGAAGCTATAAAAAAATGGGCAATACAAGAGATGAAATATACAGCTTTGGCAGCTAAAAATATGGGAGTAAAAGTTGTCACCGGTTTTACTGGTTCACCTATCTGGAAGTATTTTTATTCCTTTCCCCAGACTACAGAGAAAATGGTAGATGAAGCCTTTGAAAAAATAGTTGAACTATGGTCACCAATATTTGATGAATTTGACAAAAATGGTATTAAGTTTGCATTAGAAGTACATCCTACTGAGATAGCTTATGACTATTATACTACCAAAAAACTATTTGAAGCTTTTGATAATAGAAAGAGTCTAGGAATAAATTTTGACCCAAGCCATTTAATCTGGCAGGGAGTAACGCCACATATATTAATTAGAGAGTTTCCAGAAAGAATATACCATGTCCATATGAAAGATGCTGCCGTTACATTAGATGGCAAAGCGGGAATTTTGGGTTCCCATCTTAGTTTTGGAGATACAAGAAGAGGCTGGAACTTTAGGTCTTTAGGCCATGGTGATGTAAATTTCGAAGATATTATTCGGGAACTTAACAACATAGGTTATAAAGGACCGTTATCTGTAGAGTGGGAAGATTCAGGAATGGATAGGATATATGGTGCTAGAGAGGCATTAGATTTTGTTAGAAATATTGATTTTAAACCTAATGAAGCAGCTTTTGATGAATCTATGAAAAACTAGGTAATAGTATAATTTAATAATCCATGTAGAAAGTAGGTGAATACTGTGAGTGAGTTTTTAGTCAGAACAGAGAATATAGCAAAAGAGTTTTCAGGAGTTAGAGTATTAGATGATATTAATATTAAAATTAAAAAAGGTGAGATATTTGGAATAATAGGTGAAAATGGAGCCGGTAAATCTACCTTTATTAAAATTTTAAATGGTATATATAACCAAACTGAAGGTGAAGTATACTTTGAAGATGATAATGTTAAGATGAGTGTTCAAAAAGCTAAAAAAATGGGGATAAATACAATACCACAGGAGTTTAATCTTATAAATGATTTAAATGTATACGAGAATATATATTTAGGACAAGAGTATCAGAAAAACAGATTACTTCTTGATAAAAACAAAATGCGTAAAAAGACAGTAGAGTTTCTAAAAGAACTAAATACTGAAATAGATCCCAATGAAAAGATTAGTAATTTAAGTGTAGCTCAAAAACAGATGGTTGAAATAGCCAAGGCTGTTGCCTATAACTCAAAACTTTTAATTATGGATGAACCGACAACAGTATTAACACCTTTTGAAGTCAAAACTCTATTTGAACTTATGAAAAACTTAGTCAAAAAAGGAATTACAATAATATATATATCCCATAACTTAAAGGAAGTTAATGAAATCTGTGATAGAATTATGATATTAAGAGATGGAAAGTTTGTTTGTATTGAAAACGCTGCTGATATTAATGAAGAAGAGATGGCTAATAGAATGGTTGGAAGGGAGCTTAATCAGATGTTTCCTCCCAAAGTTCAGGAATCCAAAGAAAATATTTTGGAAGTTAATAATCTCAATGTCGAAGGCGTTTTAGATAATATATCTTTCAATCTAAAGAAAGGTGAAGTACTAGGTTTTTCAGGCCTTGTAGGAGCTGGCAGGACAGAGTTAGCAGAGACAATAATTGGCATTAGGGAGATGAGTAGTGGAGAGATTAAAGTTAATGGTGAAAAAAAATTAATAAATTCACCTACAAAAGCTGTCAAAAATAACATAGCATACTTACCTGAAGACAGACAGGGTGTTGGTATATTAACAAACTTTAATATCACAAGTAATATTACCTTGATTTCTTTAGAAAAATATACCAAGTTCTTGATTAATCATAAAAAAACAAAAGAACAATCTAGATATTATATAGATCAGTTTAATATTCAAACACCTTCTCTTGATACAGAACTACAATATTTAAGTGGTGGGAATCAACAGAAGGTATCTTTAGCCAAAAGTTTAGATACCGAACCCAAGATATTTATATTTGATGAACCAACAAGAGGTATTGATGTGAATGCAAAAATGGAAATATTTAATTTTATACATGAGTTGGTACAATCTGGAATATCTTGTATTTTCATCTCATCAGAGTTGGAAGAAATTATTGGAATGTGCAACAGAGTAGTAGTAATGAGATCAGGTAAAATTACTGGAATACTTGAAGGTGAACATATTAATGAGGAAGAAATCATGTACCATGCTACAGGAGTAAAGAGAGGTGTAATTTAACAGTGAATGATAAAATTAAAAGAAATAATAAAAGCATCATAAATATATTGAAAAACATTGACTTTGAAAAGTATGGTCCACTATTAGCATTGCTTATATTGTTTATCATTTCTTCTTTTGCGAGTCCATATTTTTTAAAGATGAGAAATTTAACAAATATTCTTAGGCAGGTTTCTTATACTGGTATTATTGCATTGGGAATGACCTTTGTTATAATATCCGCCGGAATTGATTTGTCAGTAGGTTCAATGACAGCTCTTGTAGGTGGAATAGTTGTTTTGACACTTAATTACTTTGGAGGAGGCTATTTTGCAATATTTATTGCAATAATTGTAGGAATGTTTTTTGGAATAATATTTGGTGCATTTAATGGTCTAATTATAACGAAATGGAATGTTGCCCCCTTCATTGTTACACTGGGTACTATGTCAATATTTCGTTCCCTTACACTTTATATTAGTGGAGCCAGTGAATTTAGATCAACAAGTAGTCTTTTTCCACAGTTAGGAATGGGATATATATTAGGACTGCCAATTCCAGTCTGGATATTACTTGGTCTAACTGTTTTATACAGTGTTATATTAAATCACACAAAATATGGTAGATATGTTTGTGCAGTCGGTTCTAACGAAAAAGTTGCTAAATATTCTGCAATCAAAGTTAAGATGATAAGATTTTTTACATATGTAATAGTTGGATTTAATGTTGCTATAACTTCGGTTCTATTATCATCGAGGTTGAATTCAATAAGTTCTTCAGGAGCTGGAACTGGTTATGAGTTAGATGCAATTGCAGCAGTAATTATCGGTGGAACTGCTATGTCGGGAGGAAGTGGATCAGTTGTTGGCACCCTAATTGGAGCTATAATTTTAGGTATTGTAAACAATATGTTAAATATGTTAGGAGTATCCCCTTACTTACAGGGTACTGTTAAAGGCCTGGTAATTATTGGAGCGGTGCTGATTCAACGGAAAAAAGATTAGAATTTAAATACTAAAACAAGGGGGGATGAAATTTAGAAGGTTTAGCTTTTTATAAAAAAAGGGAGGTTATATATTAAATGAAAAAATTAGCATTAACTTTAGTTTTAATTATGGTCTTTACTGTTGGTATTGCGTCTTTGTCTATGGCTGCTGATGAAATTAGAATTGGTGTAACAATACCGTCTGCTGATCATGGTTGGACAGGTGGTATAGTATATTGGGCTCAAGAAGCTATAGAAGATTGGGAAGCTAAAAATCCAAATCTAACATTTTTCTTAGAAACTGCTGATTCACCAGCAACTCAAGTAAGTGTAGTTGAAGATTTCATGGTAAAAGAGATTGATGCATTAGTTATATTAGCACATGATTCTGCTCCATTAACTCCTATAGTTAAACAAGCTGCAGAAGAAGGTATCTATATTGTATCTGTAGATAGAGGTTTAACTGAACCAGTATCTGATATCTATGTTGCTGGTGATAATCCGGGCTTAGGTAGAGTTAGTGCAGAGTGGATGGCTTCTGAATTAAACGGCAAGGGTGATATTGTAGTATTAGAAGGTATTCCTTGTGTAATTAATTCACAGAGAGTCGATGCTTTTAATAAAGTAATAAAACAGTATTCAGATATTAATATATTGGATTCACAACCAGCTAATTGGTCAACTCAAAGAGGTCTAGAAATTATGGAAAATTACCTACAAAAATACGAAAAAATTGATGCTGTATGGGCACAAGATGATGATGTACTTAAAGGTGTTTTACAAGCATATGAAGAGTCTGGAAGAGATGACATTAAATTCTTCTTGGGAGGAGCTGGATCTAAAGATATCATCAAGATGGTAATGGAAGGAGATCCATTAGTAAGAGCAGACGTAACATATCCACCTTCTATGATTGCAACTGGTATTAGTATGGGTGTGAAAGCAATGTTGGGTGAAAAACTTGATGGCTTTTATCAAAATAAGTTACCTTCTGAAATAATACTAAGAGCCGAATTAGTTACTGAAGAGAATGCAGAAGATTACTACTATCCTGAATCAGTTTTTTAATTTTATAAAATAAAAATAGGGCACTTATTTCAAAGTAAGTGCCCTTTCCACATCTTTATTATATACAATACAATTTAAAATATAAAATACAATGTATAAAACTTAAAAATATTGTTGGAAAGGAGAGTTTATAATGTCAGAAATGTTTCCAGAACTTCCTTATGTAAAATATGAAGGTAATGAAACAAAAAATTTGTTGTCTTTTAAGTACTATAATCCTGAAGAAAAGATTAACGGTCAGAGTATGGAAGAAATACTGAGGTTTTCTGTAGCTTATTGGCATAGTTTTTGTAATGAAGGCAGTGATCCTTTCGGTGCAGAAACGCTAATAAAACCTTGGGAGGGTATAAAAGATCCATTAAAATATGCTCAAAAAAGAGCTGAAGGTGCTTTCGAATTTATGGATAAATTAGGAGTTAATTATTTTTGCTTTCATGATAGAGATATAGCACCTGCTGGTAAGTCTCTTAAAGAATCAAACTATAATTTAGATACTATAAAAGATGTTGTAAAAAAATTAATGGAAAAAAAGAATATTAAATTATTATGGGGAACAGCAAAACTTTTTGAACATCCTAGATATGCCAATGGTGCTGCCACTTCTCCTGACTCTGAAGTGTTTGCCTATGCAGCTGCTCAGGTTAAAAAGGCTTTAGAAGTAACTAACTATCTTGGAGGAAAGAACTATGTTTTTTGGGGTGGGCGTGAAGGATATGAAACACTGTTAAATACCAATATGAGTTTAGAACAAGATAATATGGCTCGTTTTTTATCAATGGCAGTTGATCATGCTGAAAAGATTGGCTTTAATGGCCAGTTTTTAATTGAACCTAAACCTATGGAACCAACTAAACATCAATATGATTTTGATGTAGCTAATGTTTTAAGTTTCTTAAGAAAGTATGATTTAGATGATTATTTTAAAGTTAATATTGAAGCAAACCATGCAACATTGGCTGGGCATACTTTTCAACATGAATTAAGGCTTGCACGTGTTAATAATTCATTAGGTAGTATTGATATAAACCAAGGTGATCCACAACTGGGTTGGGATACAGATCAATTTCCTTCTAATATCTATATGACAACACTAGCAATGTATGAAATAATAAAAAATAACGGAATAAGTCCAGGAGGTCTAAATTTTGATGCTAAAGTAAGAAGACCTTCTATTGAACCTATTGATATTATGTATGGTCATATATTAGGCATGGATACTTATGCTAGAGGACTAAAAATAGCAAATGAATTAATAAAAGATAGAGCTTTAGAAAATTTTATTGAAAAACGGTATAAAAGCTATAATAAAGGATTAGGTCTGAGAATAAAAGATGGTAAAGAAGATTTTGCTTCTTTGGAAAAATATGTTTTAGATGAATATACTGAAGACAAAAGAAGTTCAGGCAGACAGGAAATGCTAGAGTTGATTTTAAACCAATATATATTTGAAACTAGATAATTAAAAAGGAAAGAAGGATTGTTATGTCTTATCTATTAGGTATTGATATCGGTACTAGCAATGTAAAAGTATTAATAATATCTTCTAATGGAAAGTTGGTTGCTACCGAGGAGAAATCTTATCCTCTCTATTCTCCAAATCAAGGTTGGTCTGAGCAAGATCCTCATGATTGGTGGAACTCTACAAAAGCTGCAATAAAAACTATTATATCAAAAAACAAAATAGATTCTTCCAATATTTTTAGTTTAAGTCTTTCTGGACAGATGCATAGTTTGGTATTGTTAAATAAAAAAAAAGAGGTAATACGGCGAGCGATTTTATGGAATGACACTAGGACTTCCCAACAGTGTAAAGATATTTTGCAAAGAGTAGGGGGATTAGAAGAACTTATAAAGTTAGTTTCTAATCCTGCTTTAGAAGGATTTACAGCCCCTAAAATATTATGGATTAGAGATAATGAACCGGAGAACTATAAAAAAATTAAACATATATTACTACCTAAAGATTACATAAGATATAAGTTAACTAACGAAATAAAAAGTGAAGTATCGGATAATGCTGGAACTCTTCTATTTGATGTAGAGAACAAAAAATGGTCAAAAGAAATGCTAAAGATTCTTAATATAGATAAAGAATTATTACCAGAAGTTATTAAATCTACTGAAGTTGCTGGTTATATTACAAAAAAAGCAGCAGTAGATACTGGTTTAAAAGTAGGGACTTCAGTAATTGCTGGTGGTGCTGATAATGCCTGTGGAGCTGTGGGAAGCGGTATAATTAAAAATGGAAGGGTAATGATTAGCATTGGAACTTCAGGGGTCGTTTTAGCTCAAAGTAATGAAGCAATTCCAGATTACAAAGGAAGAATACATCTTTTTAATCACGCGAATCCGGGTAAATATTATAATATGGGGGTAATGTTGTCTGCAGCAGGATCATTTAATTGGTTAATGAACAATATGTATGATAATAATTATGATATTCAAACATTAAATAAATTAGCAGCAGAATCTAAACCAGGCAGCGGTAAATTAATATTTTTACCATATTTAATTGGAGAACGTACGCCCCATGCTGATTCAAATGCTCGTGGAGTATTTTTTGGTATATCAAACAATCATAAGATTAATCATTTTGTGAGAGCTGTAATGGAAGGTGTAGTATTTGGCTTAAAAGATTCTCTAAATCTTATTAAAGAGAAGGGAGTAAATATAGATCAAATAAGAGTCATTGGAGGAGGAGCTAAAAGTAGATTATGGTGCCAAATTCTTGCAGATGTTATCAAAGAAAAAGTAGTACTGATTAATTTTGAAGAAGGCCCTGCCTTCGGAGCTGCGCTAATTGCAGGAGTGGGAGCAGGTATATTTTCAGATTTTGGACAAGCTGAAAAAAACTTTATAAGGATTAATGATAAAATCAGACCTAATACTAATAATTATAATGTTTATGATCATAATTATAGTATTTATACCGGGCTTTATAACAGCTTGAAAGAAGATTTTAAAGATAATATTTAATTAATGATCTTTTTGCGGATCATTTTTTAATGAATAAATGAGATAGAATTATTTCCATAAATAGTTGATATTTTACAATAATAATTTTCCAGTTGAAAACAACAGTTTGGGAAATTTTTAAAAGACTATAAATATATAGAAATTCTCATTGTAGCAATTGCTTATAATATCTTCAATTGTTATTATTACCTTCAAATATAGTAAAAATAGCATCAGAGATGTTATAAAGAAACTTTATTAATATATCAGTTTATATATTTTAAAAAGCCAAGCGTAAATATATGATGTTTCTTTCTTAATTAGATCATATATAAGAAATAGTTAGAATTATTAAAGATAGGCTTTACATTTATATTTTCAAGCTGTGTTATTACGGAATATAGCTCGAAAATATTTTTGTCAGTATTAGATAATACAAAAACAAGATTTTAGGGAGATCAATACCCTAAAAGGTTGTAATTTAAGTAAAGTTTTCTATGAGTTTAAATTAATAGTTCAAATTAAAAGTTATGTGTTGGGATCTCATTATTTTATCTAAATTTGGTGTTTGTATTTATTTGTTGCTGTTACTTTCCGAATTCAGGTAAAAAGTAGGGTGTTCATCTTATAAGCTATTATTAGATATGATAGGAATTTTTTAAAAGCATTATCAGAGAATTGATAAAAGAATGGTTGTTTAAAGTTATATACTAAATTGGTTGTATGACATTGTAAAAATCAGCAGGAATCCGGACTATTTTATTTGAAAATATTTAATTGTTGCTAATTGACTTACCACATATTTAATATAAATAGCTGTTCAATTATTTAGGTTTTAATAATATCTTAAATTTTCAAATATTATTGAAATGTTTAACATACAAAAATATATATTCATATTACTGTTATAAAAAGTGTATTTTATCTAATTAACAGGTCTAGTGCTCTTAGCATAAAGAAAAATCTTGTTAAATATATTGGCTAAATTAAATTTATATTCTATGTTTTTTTTATCAGTTAAAACAATCATAAAAATATTGATATCTTCAGTATAAGTTCAGACTTAAAGATTTGTCATATTTAATAATAGTTTTGCATATAGATGTCGTTACTTTTGCTATTTTTAAGGAGATTTTAGGATTATTAACAACAGCTAATATTTTTCGGGTTAATTAATCAAGGCTATTTATAAATCCTAGATTTTGATAAGGAAACCAATATTTTTGCTTTTAAAGTATGGGGTGTTTTATATTTTACTGAAAGCGAAATAATTTATTATAAAAAAATTTCTTTTAATTCATAATAACTTCATATTTGTCTGTTAAGGTATAAATAGAATAAAAAATAATCCGAGGAGCTGATAAAAAATGAAAAAAGTAACGACTTTAGTATTAGTATTTGCTGTATTGTTGGTGGGAGTGAGTTTCAGTGTATTTGCAATAGGAAATGTAGATGGTCAAAATAATGGAGATTGTGTTGTTAAAGAAAACTTATATTTAACTGAAGAACAAGAAGGAGATTTAATAGAGGCAAGAGAAGTTTTTGAAGAAAAAAGAGACTCTATTCAGGAAGAGATAAGAGACTTACATCGTTCAAGTGATGACAATCAGGCAGAGATCGATGAATTAAGAACTGAATTAGAAGAACTTAGAGAAGAATATATGAGTGATGTTGAGTCAATTTTAACAGATGAACAGTTTGCTCAATTAGATCAACAAACAAAAGTCAACATGTATCAAGGAAGTCAGGGACAGAAAGAACAGGCTGGAAATGTTCAAAATAAAGGTCAGGGCAATAGAAATACAGGCAACCAGGAAAGAGGCGCTAAGCAAAGAAGAAATAAATAATTGAGTAAATCAATTAAAGATATCAATTGATAAATTCAAGAATATGAAGCCCCTATTTCACTTTGTGAAGTAGGGCTTTACTTTTTTTACCTCATAAATAAAAAAGATAATAGGGCAATTTACAATAGCATGTCAATTAAATGAAAAACTTTTTGGAAAAAACTTAATCATAAATATTTTATTTGATCTAATAATTAAAAAAAACGCTTTTTACATTAAATGTTTTTACAAAAAATTGAAATAAACCCAAAACCACTATACATTTTTAGTCTTTGATGTTTTAAAGGATAATCTTTTAACAAGGACTTTTATTCTATAATTTCAAATTGATTTTTATGTTTTTAACAAGATGGTGATAAGATAAGAAATAATAAATATGTGAGAAAAAGACGTCTAAAATATTAGCTAATGTATAAGTTAATTAAAAAATTATTTTACAATATTTAATATTAAGATGAAACTGCTTTACATATAAATAATACTATGATATATTTATAAAAAAATAATAGGAAGAATTTATTTGAATTATATAGATAAAAAAAGTGGTCTTTGTTTTTAGAAAGGAAGAGATAGCCATGGGATATGAATTAAATTTAATGTACTTTATTTTAACATTACTTCCAATAATAGCAGTTTTAACATTAATCATGGTTTTGAAATGGAGTGGAGGTAAGTCAGGTGCTTTTAGTTGGTTTTTGGCGATCATAATCGGTTATTTTGTGTTTGGTGCTGATTTACAGTTAATTGCTGTTGCTTCTCTTAAGGGTTTATGGACTACGATATTTATCTTATATATCATATGGGGTGCGATGGCTTTATATAATATTGTGAATAAAATTGACGGTTTTACAGTAATTGCTCATACTTTTACAGGATTAACTGGTAATACAAAAGTACTTCAATTACTTGTAATAAGCTGGGGCTTTGTGGCACTATTGCAAGGAGTAGCAGGTTTTGGCACACCGGTAGCTGTGGCAGCTCCTCTTTTAGTTGGTTTGGGCTTTAATCCTATAATTGCGACTAGTTCTGCTCTTTTAGGCAGAGCCTGGGCAGTTACCTTCGGTTCTCTCGGATCATCTTATGGCGCTTTATTAAAGATGACTAACCTTGATCCGGGCGGATTATCTTTTTGGAGCAGTATATTTTTAACCATCGTTTGTATTGTAACGGGTTTAAGTATTTCATATCTGTATAACGGTAAAAAGGGATTAAAAAAAGGGGCACCTGCTTCACTTGCCATTGCAGGTGGTATGGGATGTACATTAATTATAGTAGCGAACCTTGTATTACCTTATATAGCTTCCTTGGTATCTGGTTTAGTAGGAATGATTATCGGCACATTGATTTTGCCAAGGACCGGTTGGTATAATAATCATTTAGCTAAAAGCAGAGAGAAAGTTCATAATATGAGTTTTTATACTGCATTCGCTCCTTATTTAATATTATTAATTTTAGCCTTTGGTATTTATTTGACTCCAATTAAATCCATTTTATCCGGTTTCAAAGTTGGTCTTCCATTTCCAAGAACTGAGACGACAATGGGTGTAGTTAATCAGGCTACTTCCTCTTATTCACCCATCTCTATTTTTACGACACCGGGCACAATGGTTTTTTTGTCTGTGTTGATATCACTAATTTATTTTAAATTAAAGGGTTTGTGGAAAAAAAACTATGGTATAGAGGTCTTTAATTCTTTGTTAAAACAGGCTATACCATCAACAGTGACAGTTATGACGATGAGTATGATGTCTGTAGTTATGATGGAAACTGGGATGACTGCTCTGTTAGCGAAGGGGACAGCGAATATTGCAAGTGGAGTATTCCCAATTGCTTCCCCTTTCATTGGTATCCTTGGTGCTTTTATGACAGGTAGCAATACTTCTTCAAACATTGTTTTTGCAGCTTTTCAAAGAGATGTAGCTATGTTTTTGGGTATTAATAGTTTGGTTATTTCTGCCTTACAGACAACTGGTGGTGCAATAGGCACTGCTATTTCACCGATGAGTGTTGCCCTGGGAACTGGAGTTACAAATATTGCTGGTAGAGAAGGAGAGATAATCAAAAGGATCATTATCTATGTAATAATCATGGGTCTTTCGGTTGGTATACCTGCTTATGTTTTGCTTTACTATTTTGGGGTTTAAAAAAGTACTATAAGGTTGCAGAAAAATACAACATTAAGGATGAAATATCATGAACAATAATTTTTTTAACATTATTGATATTATAAATAAGAAGGATAAAAAAAATGGGTTATTATGGTCGATAATTATCACATGGTTAAACTTTCCATTTTTATATTGGGGAGTTTCAACAGATAATCCTATTATAATTGGTTTGGGAATAATTATTGCAGCTGTAGGGATTGGATTTACCCTTTATTTTGGATAAAAAATTGATATAGGTTTTATTTAATTTTTAATATTTTTTGAAAGGAGGTAGATTAATCATTGATAAAATAGATAATAATATACTAAATGAATTGGAAGAGAATGGAAGGATAAGTTATGCAGAACTGGGTAGAAAGTTTAACTTAACAAGGGCAAGTATTAGAGAAAGAATAGTAAAACTAGAAAAAAAGGGTGTAATTGAAAAATATACAGTGGTGATTAACCCGGAAAAGGTTAATAAAGGGCTCTCTGCTTTTTTTGAAATAGATGTTGAACCTCATCATCTGGATAAAGTGGCAAGTAAACTTGCTGAAGAAGATAGGGTTTACAGCCTATATTTAATGACAGGTGTAAGCACATTACATATGCATTCGCTACTTAAAGATAACGATGAACTTGAAGAATTTATGATAAACAAGATCTATTCACAAAAAGGCATCACTAGAGTCAGGAGTAATATTATATTAAAAAGATATAAAAGCCGCGAAGGAGGCTTAAGGCTATAATAATATATACAGTTTTTTATATAAAGAATGTTTGTATAAGCCGATAGCTAAAATTTATTGATAAGTATCTTTAATATTATTTCAGATATTTAACTATTGTTTTAAAGCATGAAATGAAAACAACTAACTGGAGATGAAAAAATTGAAGCATAATTATTTAAGAAATCCTTATTCATCAAGACAGGTTACAAAATTTAGTAAAAAAGCTATGGTTGCAACATCCCAACCTCTTGCAGCACAAACAGGACTGGATATGATTAAAAAAGGCGGCAATGCTGTGGATGCTGCTATTGCAACTGCAGCATGCCTTACAGTTGTAGAGCCGACATCCAATGGTATCGGAGGCGATGCTTTTGCAATTGTTTGGTTTAATAATAAGATGCATGGATTAAATGCTAGTGGGTATTCACCTCAAAATATTTCTATTAAGAAGGTAAAAGATAGAGGGTATAAAAAAATGCCTAAAACCGGTTGGATTCCGGTGACTGTCCCCGGGGCTCCTTCTGCTTGGGCGGCACTATCAGAGAAATTCGGGAATTTAAGTTTTGAAGAGGTATTAGAACCTGCTATTAATTATGCAAAAGAAGGTTATCCTGTTTCACCTACTTTAAGTAAATACTGGAAAAGGGCATTTAACAAGTATAATTTTATATTAAAGGGGGAGGAATTCGAACCTTGGTTTGATACCTTTACTATAAAAGGTAAGCCTCCTGAAAGTGGTCAGGTATGGAGTTCTAAAGACCATGCAGAGTCTTTAAAATCCATAGCTAAGACCAATAGTAAATCTTTTTATAAGGGTGAAATAGCTGAAAGGATAATAAATTTTTCAAACGAGTACGGTGGATTTTTTGTAAAAGATGATTTGATGTCATATTCACCACAGTGGGTTAATCCTGTTAGTGTTAAATATAGGGATTATGATGTCTGGGAATTACCCCCGAATGGACAGGGATTGGTTGCTTTATTGGCTTTGAATATAATGAACGGTTATCGATTAAATTTCAAAGAATCAGTTGATACTTACCATAAACAAATAGAGGCCTTAAAATTAGCATTTGCAGATGGAAAAAAATACATAACCGAGCCAAAAAAGATACAATTTAAAATTGCAGAAATGCTTGCGAAGTCCTATGCGGAGCAAAGACGTAGTCTAATTACTGATCAAGCCCTAGAGCCAACACCGGGTTCTTTTAAGGACAGCGGAACCGTATATCTTTCTACAGCTGATCAAGAGGGGAATATGGTTTCTTATATACAGAGTAATTATATGGGCTTTGGTTCTGGTTTAGTTGTTCCAAATACGGGTATTACCTTACAGAATAGGGGAAATAGTTTTTCATTAGATCAAGATAATCATAATAGATTAGAACCTAAAAAGAGACCTTATCATACTATAATACCAGGATTTTTGACTAAAGATAAAAATGCTGTAGGGCCCTTTGGTGTGATGGGTGGATACATGCAGCCCCAGGGCCATCTCCAGGTTATTATGAACTTAATAGACTTTAATCTTAATCCCCAGGCAGCTCTTGATGCTCCCCGGTGGATGTGGTTAGAAGGCAAAAAACTGATAGTAGAACATGATTTTCCCAAACATATAATTAATTCTCTTATCAGAAAAGGACATAATATAAAGATAGCTGTTGATTCAGGCAAATTCGGCAGGGGGCAGATTATATATAGAGATAATGTAAATGGCACATATGCAGGTGGGACAGAAAAAAGAACTGATGGACATATTGCACTCTGGTAAAAATTTATACGTATATAATAAGATTAATTAAAGACAATAAATATTTCTTACTCTAGAATAAAAGACAAAAAATTTATGATGTAATTACAATAAATTTAAAGATATATTAACGCGAAATCTAGTCTTTCTATGTTCTTAAATAAAAAGGAGATTTATAATATATCTTTAATTATATATGTAGGTATATTAATTAAAATTTGTGGGAAATGAAGAGTATTGGACATAATATCTTTGTGAGTAATTTTCATAAAAAAATTCAATCTATTAATTAAATTATACCGATAATAATTTAAGGAGGGGTATTATGGAAAAGCTTCTAGTGGCAGTTGATGGTTCTAAAAGTTCAATGAAAGCAGCTGAAAAGGCAGCAGAACTTAATAAGTCATTAAAATATGAAGTTACTATTATTACTGTTATGGAAACCAGGGACATTGAAATAAAAAATATTGATACTTACACACCTAATACAACTACTGAAGAGCTAAGAAATTTAAATAAGGAGCATTTAGCGGAAAGAGGAGAAGAAATTTTAGAAAAAGCAGCTGATTTTTTTAAGTCTGACAAAGTTAAAAAGGTTGTAAAATTTGGGAATCCAGCTTATATTATATGTGATTATGCTGAAGAAAAGTCAATTGATATAATTATTCTAGCTGATAAAGGTATCGGAGGGGTCAAAAGATTTTTCCTCGGAAGTATTAGTGATAAGGTAATGAGACACTCTAAGAGCTCAGTTTTGATTGTTAGGTAATTTTTGTTTTTAAATAAATTATATCGAGAAATGCTTTAAATAAGTATTTGGATATGGTTTTATAATTATGGAATACTGACATAAATTAAAATCAAGATATGGACTTCACCTTTTTATAGATTATCTACTTTGGTTTTAAAAATAAGATGGGGTTCATATCTAATTTATTTATTCTTTTTAAATAAATTAGATAATAATCGGTTATTATAAGTTGTAAGAGC
>Ga0209936_1000410_pt1 | contig 26118 bp, 17 predicted proteins | sample SalPonR1_A_D1_MG_FD_185694 | JGI IMG/M metagenome (GOLD analysis project Ga0209936, IMG submission 185694) | Salt pond soil microbial communities from South San Francisco under conditions of wetland restoration - Salt Pond MetaG R1_A_D1_MG... ... | reverse complement strand
CGATTTCTCTTTTATCGGGATGCGTTTCCGGTCCGGAAATCCTGGATTTCTCTTGCGTGTCGAAAGGAGGGAATCAGCACCTGCGGTCCGACGTTTGCCTGCCGCCGATGTGCGCGCCCCGCCAGTATCGGGCGGCTGGGCGGCACCAATGAAAATGAAAAACGGATCCAGGATTTCGACGCCGCCCACAGTGATTGCACTGTTGTCGGTAATCGTTGAATTGGCGATGAGGAAATCGGCCTGATCGCCGGCAACCCCGAAGATCCCGCCGCCCTCTTCGGCCTGGTTGCCGGAAATGGTTGAATTGACGACCAGCAGTGACGACGCCGTGGATTCCGTTTGCGGCTGAAACACAGAGGTTGCCAGCATTCCACCGCCCCGGAACTGTGCCGTATTGCCCGACAACGTTGAAGCAAACACATCGACGAATCCGGAATAGACACCTGCGCCACTGGCAGCTTCGTTATTCGAAACAACGCAGTTTGTTGCGACGAAAGCCGGCGAGTAGACTCCGCCGCCGCCCGACTCCGGTTGCGCCGCTATGTTGCCCGAAATATTCGAATTGTCGCATGTGACTGGACCATTCCGATTGAAGATGCCGGCACCGAAGGCGTCCGCAAACACCTGGTTATTCAGAATCGAGCTGAACACCAGCTCGACACCTTCCGCCGCCCAGATAGCGCCGCCGTCGGCCGCGGCACCGGATGTCCGGCTGTTGCGCACGATGACGTCGTTCAGACGCACCAGGAATTCGGAGCAGATCGAACCCCCGTCTCCTGTGCTCGTCGAGCAATCCGGCTGTCCGAGATCGTTGACAACGATAGTGCCCGGCTGCGTTGTGGCTCCGCCTTCTATGACCAGGTGGACGAGATCCAGCGTCGGAAATGATTCGCCCAAATCGATCACCGCCAGAATCCGCGAGTTTCCGCTGCCACTGAGCGTCACCGGCGCACCTGCCCGGCCCACAATTTCCAGCGAATCCGAAATCTCGATCTGACCCTGGCTAATCACGATCGAATCGATCTGATTGGCGAATTCGATTCGGTCGAGCCCTGGCGTCTGGTTGGCCTGACCGACCGCATCACGCAGCGCAGTTTCGGTCGCCTCCTGCACGACAAATGTAGCTGCGTGCAAGGACGGGGCAAACAAGAATGAGCACACGAGCATCAAACCCACGAACACACGCGGCATCAGGCCCGAGACGGGACTGGATTGCTTGCTCACCGCAGACATGCCGGCAGCCCCCTGGCGGACTTCACCTGAGCTGCTTTCCATATCACAGGACTGGAAACCGGCCCGTCTACGATCCCGAAACGACATCAGGAACGGCGTCGGGACGCGACCTCCCTTGACTCTTATAGATGCAACGCTCATTTTCGGCTTCCTGGGTCCGTGGCTCGTTCTTCCACTTGCTCGCTCTATGTATTTACGCATTGCAAACGAGAAAAGTGACGTATTGGCGATTCTTTTCTATTTCCTCCCTTTTTCGATCCGCCCCCAAAAAGTCATTGTCGATTCAAACCAGTCGGAACCAAAAAGAAACTTCCTGCCTCGTGCCCGGCCTCTCGAATCGGCTTGAGCTCGGGTCGCTGTTCGACCCCGGCGAGCGATGCCAATTGTTCGGTGCGCTGGACGACGCTATCGAACAGATCCCGCGCGCGCATCAAACTGTCGCTCGACTGCAGGACCTCTATCAAGGCACGAGCGAAAATCGAATGCTGACCCTCGGTACCGTCGAGTACCGGCCGTAGCCCCCCCGATGACAGAACGAAACGCGCCTTGCGCGAAAGACCAAGCTCGACCAGGCGTTCCGAAATCGGCCTGTTGCCGCCGAGCATGATCGTCGACGGATCCGTGGACATTGCGCCGCCGAAGCACGAATCGGCAATCACCAGCACGCTACGGGCATCGAAGATCGCCAGATAGTCGTTGATCGCCGAGTTCGATACCCAATAAGTGGTGCGATCGAGTTCGGCATTGACCGGCAGCCAGTAACCGCGCATCAATTGGCCGGATTCGGGCCTCAACAACTGGCCATGGCCGGCAAAATAGAGCAGTACGTTGTCCTCGGGGCCTACGCGGTCACGCAGGTCATTGATGGCGCTCAGGATTTCGGCGCCCGAGGCATCCAGCAAAAGGGTCGTATCGAAACCGTAGTGGGTGGATAACAAATCGGCGATCTCACGCGCGTCCTCGCGCGGCGATTGCAGCGAGTCCCAGAAGACGTAGGACTCCAGTCCGATAACCAGCGCGTGATAATCGCCGAAACGCTCACGGTTCACGTTAGCGGCGGCGATACGTTCGCTTTGGCTGATCGAATTCGCCTCTTCGATTTCGGGTAGCTGCTGACCGCGCAAACGGATGAGTCGGCCTTCGGTCTCTGCGGCCTGCTGTTCAGTTTGGGCGAGCATGCGCTCCAGCGTGGCGATGGTCTCGGCGCTTGTCTGGCCAGCGTCGTCACGCTGTTCCAAATCACTGCGAAGTCGTTCCACCTGGCCGGCCAGCGCGCTCTTTTCTTGCTGCAAACGTTCCAGCTCACCTTCGAGTTCGGCCCGAAGCACTTCGAGCTTCTGATTCGCCGCCGAGGCAAAAATGATTTCATCATCGCCGAGACCGGCCGCTTGCCGGTACCACTTCAGCGATTGAATCATGTCTTGCTCGACCCCCTGGCCCATTTCATAGAGGTAGCCCAGCGCCATTTGTGCTTTACCAAGCCCTTGCTCCGCGGCGCGCTTGTACCAGGCGAACGCCTGCTCGTAATCAGCCGGACGTCCCATGCCTTTTTCGTATATTTCACCGACATAGTATTGCGCTTGCGGATCCCCTTCTTCCGCCCGCTGCCGCCAGACGGCCAGCGCCGAACGCCAATCCGCACGATCGTAGGCCGTATATTCGCCGCCTCGCAGCTGGCAATCACCGGCCGTCATCCGGGCTGGGCGACGGGGTGACATGTAAACGGCCCTACCCATCCGCCGAACCTCGCCGGGGAGAAGACAATCGACAATATACAAATCACTCACTTCCCGAAACCCCTCCATTTCCGGGCTGGCGCGATCGAGCTGACGCACCTCCTGAGCAGAGCATGCGGTCAGGGACAACGCCGCCAACAGGGCCAGACCACGCCGTCTATATGAGAGATCCATCACACTTTTAAAACCATGCTAAGGATGAAATCGCACTATAGCCGGTAAAAGTCTGAAATACAAATAGTTGCTTGCCGGTTCGGAGGACGAGCACCTTCGGGGGCAAGCACGAAGCGTTCACTGCGGAAATCTGCAAAATTGCGCCGTTTCGGGGGTGCCCGCTCGGGCATGAAGCCGCCGGACTTTCCTGGACACCTGGCTACGAATGCGAACGATGATACTTACGGAGAGTGTGTTTGCCCTGTTCTGCCGGCGTCGCGTAACGTCCGACAGCGCCGCTGTCTCGTGCTGTCAAGAACTATCCTGAGGCGAGGTCTTTTACAATTTCCAATCGCGACGCTGGAACAAAACCCCGCATGCCGACGGTAATCCTGCTGATCATCGCCTTTGCGATACTGGTGCAATTCCTGTGGACGATGAGCAAATGCCTGAACGTGATGGGGCCGTCTGACCGGGCGATATCGCCCGCAAGCGTGTGGTGGAATCTGGTGCCGGTCTTCAATATTGTCTGGCTGTTCGTTACGGCAATCAGATTCGCAGAATCCGTCGATCGCGTAGTTGATGCCAGAGGGCTTAGCATCGACGAGATGCCGCGGGCCTGGGGCATCGCATCGGCCAGCCTGTTTGCGGCGCTCATGCTGACTGCCGCGTTTCCCGTCGCCGCGATGATTTTTTTCGGGTTGTGGGTTTTTGCATTGGCGATGTACTGGAAGTGCGTGACCAAACTGCTTATCGCGCTACTCTCGACTCGACCGCCGGCGGGGCAATAACGAGCAGGATGCCCAATGCGCCTGGGCTCGCGTCGGAGTGCGCGAGTTTTCCCTCGGCAGCGGCACCAGATTGGTGAACGGTCGGCGCGGCAACCCGTCAGAAATTAGCCATACTTACCGATCGCATATCCAGGTCGACCCGGCCGGGAACACGTCCACCCCGATCACGTCACCCTTTACAGCACCGCACTCGAGCCCCGGAACGTGCGTCCCGGTCGTCGAATGCCGTCGCCTGAAACCGAAACCGCGCCGAGCCCCGATACAAGGCCGGCGGCGCAACACTTGACGAGAATCGCTACGTCCCGCGGTGTTCATCCGGTCGATTGTTCTCAAAACTCGATGGCCGACTGCCAGCATCCTCGATCAAACATTGAATCGGAAATGCATCACATCGCCTTCCTTGACGATGTATTCCTTGCCTTCCAGTCGCAGCTTGCCGGCGGCCTTGGCGCCGGTCTCTCCATTACAGGCGATGTAATCGTCAAAGGCCGTGACTTCGGCGCGGATGAAGCCTTTCTGAAAATCGGTGTGGATGCGGCCGGCGGCCTGCGGGGCAGTGGCGCCGCGGTGGACGGTCCAGGCGCGCACTTCCTTCGGTCCTGCGGTGAAGAAGGTCAGCAGATCCAGAAGTTCGTAGCCGGCGCGGATCAGGCGGTTGAGGCCGGGTTCGGTCTCGCCCAGGTCGGCCAGGAATTCGGCCTGCTCTTCCGGATCGAGCTGGGCCAGCTCGGCCTCCATGGCCGCCGAGACGACGACCACGACCGCCTCGGAACCGGCTGCGTATTCCTGCACTTTCCGCACCAGCGGATTATCCGCATTCGAAGTGTCATCCACGTTGGCCACGTAAAGCACCGGTTTGGCCGTGATGAAGTGCCATTCGCGCAGCGCCCGACGCTCCTCTTCCGACAGCTCCATCGAGCGCACCGGACTGCCCTCGCCCAGGTGCGCGACGACGCGCTCCAGCAGCGCGGCCAGGGCCCGGGCTTCCTTGTCGCCGGACTTGGTCTGCTTGGCCGCTCGCGCCAGCGCCTTTTCGGCCGATTCAAGGTCGGCCAGGGTCAGTTCGGTATCGATGGTCTCGATGTCGGCGATCGGATCGACCCGCCCGGCGACATGGGTGACGTCGTCGTCTTCGAAGCAGCGCACGATGTGAGCGATGGCGTCGGTTTCGCGTACGTGGGCCAGGAACTTGTTGCCCAGCCCTTCCCCCCTGGACGCGCCGGCAACCAGCCCGGCGATGTCGACGAACTGCATGGTCGTCGGGATCAGCTTCTGCGGCTTGACGATGGCGGCCAGCTGGTCGAGACGGGGATCGGGCACCGGCACCATGCCGACGTTGGGCTCGATGGTGCAGAACGGGTAGTTCTCGGCCGCGATTTCGCCGCTGGTCAGACAGTTGAATAGCGTCGACTTGCCGACGTTGGGCAGCCCGACGATGCCGCACTTGAATCCCATGGTATTTATTGCTCCGATTCGGGGGGCGTGTCGCGCGCTTCGGGCGCGGTGTGCAGGGCCGTCATGGCCCGGTTGTCGTGACCGGTGAGAATCTGCGGCAGCACGGCGGCGGCGCGATCGATGGCCTCGACAATGGCCTTCTCTTCGTCCGGCCGGGCGCGGCCCAGCACCCAGGGCAAGACCTGCTCGGCCTGGCCGGGATGGCCGATGCCGATGCGCAGACGGCGGAATTCCGGGGAGCCGAGATGACTGAAGATGCTTCGCAGCCCGTTGTGCCCGCCGTGGCCGCCGCCTTTTTTCAGGCGCACGGTCCCGGGTGGCAGGTCCAGGTCATCGTAGGCAACCAGCACGCGCTCGATCGGCACCTTGTAGAAATCCACAGCCGCACGCAGCGACTGACCGGACTCGTTCATGAAGGTATCGGGCGCGAGTACGACCACGTCGACGCCGGCGATTCTCGCCTTCGCGGCACGGCCCTTGAGCTTGCGGTCGTCCTTCAGCCCGAGCTCGTGGCGACGATTCAACTCGTCCACAAACCAGAACCCGGCGTTGTGCCGGGTTCTTTCGTACTTGGGGCCCGGATTGCCGAGCCCGGCAATCAGCCAGGGGCTCATGACGGGCGTTACTCGTCCTTGTCGACCTTCTTGTCGGGCGCATTTTCCTTGCTGCCCGAGGTCTCGCCGGACGTACCGCCTTCGCCCTCGCCTTCGCCTTCGCCTTCGCCTTCTTCGCCTTCCTCGCCTTCGCCTTCCTCGAGATCTGCTTCCTCGCCAACTTCCGGCTCCTGGCCTTCGGCGAGCGCGGCGTCGGCTTCGGCGGCAAGCTCGCCCGAACCCTGACCTTCGCGGATGAAGATGGCGTTGACCAGTGCGGTGTCGTAATCTTCACCGTACTCGAGGGCCGGAATCTTGACGCCTTCAGGCAGCGTGAGCTCGCTCAGCATGACGCGCTCGCCCGGCTCCAGGTTGGTCAAATCGACCTCCAGGTACTCGGGCAGGTCCTTCGGCAGCGCCGCGATTTCGATTTCGGTCACCAGGTAGGAAATGACCACCCCGCCCTTCTTGCCGGCCGGGCTGATTTCCTCGTTGATGAAGTGCAGCGGGACCTCGATGCGCAGTTCGTGATCGGCGCTGATCCGCTGGAAGTCGACGTGCATGATGGTCGGCTTGAACGGGTGACGCTGCAGGTCGCGCAGGACGACCTTCTGTTTGCGTCCGTCGGCGACCTTGAGTTCCAGGATCGAGGCGTGGAACGACTCCTGGTCAGCGGCGTGCAGGATGAAATCGTGTTCCAGGGTCAGGGACACCGGATCAAGCGATTCGCCGTAAACAACTGCCGGCACTTTCTTCTGGCGGCGCAGGCGGCGGCTCGCACCTTTCCCCACGTCTTCGCGCAGTTCGGCCGGCACTTCGTAAGTCTTTCTGCTCATGTTGAAGTTTCCGTATGCAGATTCAAAAAAATCCGGCGGTCCGCGACCAGACCCCGGGGTAGCCGGTCATTATAAGACGAAAATGCCCGCACGGGGCGGGCATTTTCGGTGCCGCCGGTAAGCGGCATGGTTTGTAGCTGCCGCGTTACGGCGTAGTGAACGTGGTGACCTGCACGGCGCTGCCCGCGGCATCGCTCTCGCCGATATTCAGCGGCAGGTATTCGTTGACCAGCCAGAAGAACAGCTGGTTGGTGTAGAACGGGCTGAAAACCACGCCGCTGCGGCCGCCGGGGATGATTTCATCCACCGTCGGCTGGTCGGGCGTCATGTGGGCCACGACACGACGCGCCGGGCCGGACCCGAACATGAACCCGTTGACCGAATCGGACCGCGCGCTGTGGCTTGAAGCGTCGACCGCCTCGAAACCGCCCGAGCGCGGCACGCCCGGAAGTTCGGGGCTGAGATCGTTGAGGCCGAATCCGCGCGGAACGTTGAACGGTTTCTGGCCCAGCGGATGATCGAACACGATGCGGTGCAGTCGGCCCCAGCGGTAGTCCTGCTGGTCGGTGGAATTGCCGAACGCCGGTGCGAACTCGTCGCTGGCCAGCAGGTCCAGCGCGCCCTTCAGGCTGGCCAGCAGGATCGTATCGCGCGCGGAGGCCGCATCGGGTGCGCCGTCGACGTTGAAGAACGGCAGACCGGAAGCGCCGAAGCCCTGGTTCTGTTCGAAGTTCTCCAGCAGGTTCAGCAGCGCGCTGACCGACGCCCGACTGCCAGGCAGATTATTGCCCAGCTGGACTGCATTGAGAATGCCGTCGATGGTATTGCCGATGGCCTGGCCACGGAACGTCGAGTAGATCGTCGCCGCGACGCTGTTGGCGATCTCGGCGTCACTCGGTTCGGGCAACGCCAGACGGTTGTCGCCCGGGTCGAAGCCTTCCTGAATGCCGGTGGGGCTGGAGAAATCCCAGTCGGCCAGGCGGCCCATGGCTTCCTGGACGCCCGGATCGGCGGCGAACTGCGCCAGTCCCGGCCAGGCCCCGTCTGCCGTGGCGTTTTCGAACGCTTCGAGCAGGAACGGCATCATCAGTTCGGCGTCCAGCAACTGGTTGTTGGACTGGAGAATCTTGATGTCGTTCGGGGTGATCGGCGCCTCGCGCGCAATCAGGTCCTGAATCTCTCTATCGATGCGGCCCATGCGCAACGACGCGTAGCCCGGCGCCAGGTAGTAGATGCCGTTGCCGCCGGGACGCAGCTGGTTCAGCGCGTTGTTGTCCAGCGTCACGCCGACCGGGTCGTTGTTGGCGTTGGCGATATAGCCGGAGGCCGGGTTGACGATCTGCGGCATTTCCGACAGCGGCAGCGCCTGATACGGCAGGCCGCGGGTCACCTCGGGCTCGCCGTCGAGCAACAGCCATTCGTGGTTCTGCGCGCCGGTGCCGTTGCGGATCAGGAACGGCGGTACGCCGTCGACCGTGTTGTTCTGCAGGTCGGCCCGAAGCGGTACGGTGCCCGTGGAGAAATAGGCGATGTTGCCGTCGACGTCGGCGTAGCCGAAGTTCTGGCCGCCGATCGTGAAGTTGGACAGTCCGGCCTTGAACTCTTCGAGATTCTTGGCCCGCGCCCAGGCGCGGAAGGTCGACAGTTCGAAGGTCGGGCCCCAGCCGGTGTACTGCACCGAAATCCCGGTGCCGTCGCCGTTGTTCTGCACGATCGGGCCGTTGTTGCGGCGCGGCACGAGGAACGTGATGCCGCCGGCGTCATAGCCGACGTCGGCGCGCGCGATATTGTCCGGCTCGCCGTCACCGATGGCATTGACGAAGTAGGACTGGAACACCAGCTTGAGGCGCTCGGGGTTGCCGTTGAAAACGGTGTGCGTCGGCAAGCCGAAGTTGTTGACCTGGAACTGTTCCTGGAAATAGTCGGTCACGTCGGTGGGATTCACGGTGGATCCCCAGCAGATGCGCATGTTGCAGCCCTGGATCACCAGCGGTGCACCGGCAAACGCGACGCCGCTGACCGCCACACCCTCGGAGCGGATCACCAGGTTTTCCTTGGTGAACGTCGACGGCATGTCCAGGCCCAGGTGCGGGTCGTTGGCCAGAATCGGGTAGCCGCTTTCGGTGTGCTCTCCGGAGATGATGAACCAGTTGCTGCCGGCCTTGCCGAAGTCGCCGGTGATCGATTCGCCGATGACCGGGATGGCGCGCAGCGCCGCGACATGCTGGCGCAGGCTTTCGACAACGGATGCATCGAGATCCGGGCCGTTATAAGACGTCGTGCCGCCAACCGGCTTGCCGCCGTCGGACTGGGTCGACTGGGTGGATTGTGCCGCGGGCACCTCGATGACGCCGATATCGCCGAAGAAGGTCGGGATGGAGACGCGCTCGTCGGCCGGCTCCACCCGGTTGACGTCTTCGAAAAACAGCGCGGTGCCGTCGAAGCCGACCACATCGCCGGTACCCTGGTAGGTCAGCAGGTCGATCGTGTTGTCGACGTCGCTTGAATCGAACGACAGCTGGAATGCCAGCAGCTTGCCGATGGCCAGCGAATCGACCGGGGTCCAGGGTTCGGCCGAAGTAAGCTCCAGCGGACCGTATTCAGGCGGCAGCGTGTTGTTGCGCAGCCAGGTGTTGACGCCGTCCGCGTAGGCCTTGACCCAGCCCTTTTCTTCCGCAGACAGACCGGCATAGGTGGCGAATGCGGCGCGCCTCAGACCAAGGGTCCGGAGCTGGATATCGCTGCCGATGGCGCCGCTGCCAAGCAGCTCGCCAAGCGTGCCCGATGCGACGCGGCGCAGGAAATCCATCTGGAAGAAGCGATCCTGCGCGTGCAGGTAACCCTGGACGAACGTCACATCGGCTTCGGTCTCACCGGCGATCGTCGGGACGCCATCGGCACCGATGTAGACGGTCACGTCTTCACCCAGGCCGGGCACGTTGACGGTTTGTGCCGATGCCGAAAATGAGGTGGCCATCGAAACGGATACAACAAAAGCCGCGAACAGCCGGCCTGAAACGGACAGAACAGGTTTCATTTTTCTACCCCATCTTGTTTATGGAAAATCCAGGGTTTTTGTTACCCTCTGCCAGCATTATTGCACAGCCGCGCGGCAATCTACAGGGGCTGCCTGCGCTCGTTTGCGAGAACCGGTCACAGCCGCGTGCGAACTTCCATGAGCTCGGGAAAGAAGCGCAGTGAAAGCGCCTTTTCGAGAAACCCCACCCCGCTTGACCCACCGGTACCAGTCTTGTGGCCGATGATGCGCTCGACCGATTTGAGGTGACGATAGCGCCATAGCTGGAACGACTCCTCGACATCGACCAGTCGCTCGCACAGCGCGTACTCGGTCCACCAGCGGCCGGTATCGCGATAGATTTCGACCAGCACGTCGACCAGGTCCGACGAGAATTCATGCGGCTCGGCGAAATCGCGCTCGATGCATTCAGCCGGCACCGCCAGGCCTCTCCGGGCCAGGTAGCGCAGGAACTCGTCGTAGACCGAAGGCGCCTCGAGCACCTGCTCGAGTTCGGCCATGGCCCTGGGCTGATGGGCGAACACGCGGGTCAGATCGCGATTCTTGTTCCCGAGCAGGAACTCGACGCAGCGGTACTGGAAAGACTGGAATCCCGATGCCGACCCGAGCACGTCGCGAAACTGCATGTATTCACTGGGCGTGAGCGTCTCCAGCACCGCCCACTGGTCGAACAGCTGCTGCTGCACCATTTTCACCCGGGCCAGGATCTTCAGGGACGGCGCTGCCTCGTCCGAGGCCAGGTGCGCAATGGCCGCCTTGAGTTCGTGGATGATCAGCTTGAACCACAACTCGGCGGTCTGGTGCTGGATGATGAACAGCATCTCGTCGTGGTGCGGCGGGTCGCTCAGCGGAAATTGGGCGTCCAGCACGCGATCCAGACCCAGGTAGCCCTGGTAGTCGAGCCGGTCGCCGAGATCAGTTTCGATCCCTTTTTCCAGGTCGCGTCGATTGGGGTGATCTGCCATTGCTGATGCCTGTAAATTCTGAATTACGGGGAGTTTAACCCGCCTTGTTCGCCACCCTTGCGTAGCGCGGGGACTGACAAGTCGGGGCGATCAAGCGGCCTTGTTCGCGCATCGGTCGCACGCGGTTATAATGCGACGCTGGCTGCGTTCGATCACACTGCCTGGACTCGGGGTTCCGGCAAGGTCGAACGGAGAACCAGCTGGAAGAAACAAGCGAAATAAAAAATCAAACCCTTCAATCCTGAGGTTTCTCATGGCGGCAACCATTGCCTCGTTCAAAGTCGACTTCTTCCAGTTCCTCGATCAAGAGGGACGGCTGGTCGACGGCGTTCAGATTCCCGCGCTGGCGCGCGACACGAAACAACTCGAAAAGCTGTACCGGCTGATGACGCTGACCCGGGTGTTCGACAAGAAGGCCGTGGCGCTGCAGCGCACCGGCAAGCTCGGCACCTACGCGTCTTGCCTGGGGCACGAAGCGGCCCACGTCGCGATCGGCTCGGCGATGCGCGATGAAGACTGTTTTGCGCCGATGTACCGTGAGTACGCGGCGCAGTTCTGCCGCGGCGTGAAGATGTCGGACGTGCTGATGTACTGGGGCGGCGACGAGCGCGGCAATGATTTCTCGGGGCCCAAGCACGACTTTCCCTGGTGTGTACCCATTGCCACCCAATGCCTGCACGCCGCCGGCGCGGCGCTTGCCTACAAGCTTCACGGCCAGCCGCGCGTGGCGGTCAGCGTGGTCGGCGACGGCGGCTCGTCCAAGGGTGACTTTCTCGAAGCCATCAATGCCGCCAGCGCCTGGAAACTGCCGCTGGTACTGGTCATCGTCAATAATCAGTGGGCCATTTCGGTACCGCGGGCCAAGCAGAACACCGCCCGCACGCTCGCGCAGAAGGGTATCGCCGGCGGGCTGCCGTCGATACAGGTCGACGGCAACGACCTCATCGCGTCGAGGTGGGCCATGGACAAGGCGATTGCAGCCGCTCGCGAAGGGCGCGGTGCATCGGTGATCGAAATGCTCACCTACCGCCTGTCGGACCACACAACCGCCGACGATGCGCGCCGCTACCGCGAGCAGAACGAAGTCGATACGGCATGGAAGAAGGAGCCGCTGCTGCGCCTGCGCAATTACCTCACCGACGAGGGCCATTGGGATCAGGTCAAGGAAGAGGAACTGCTTTCCGAATGCGCCGACCGCGTCAAAGCCGCGGTCGAGGAATACCAGGACCGGATCGACAACGATCCGCAACCGATCGATTCGATGTTCAATTTCATGTTCAAGGATCTGCCGCACCACCTCGAAGAGCAGCGCGAAATCGCGCGTCGCTTCCCGGCCAAGGGAGGAAGCCACTGATGGCCGAGATCACGCTTGTTGAAGCCGTCACGCTTGCGCTGGCGCACGAGATGAACGTAGACCCGACCGTCGTCGTGTTCGGCGAGGATGTGGGCGTCAACGGCGGGGTATTCCGTGCCACCGCCGGTCTGCAGCAGAAATTCGGCGACGACCGCGTGCTGGACACGCCGTTGGCCGAGGTGATGATCGCCGGCATGTGTGTCGGCATGGCCTCGCAGGGGATGAAACCGGTGGCCGAAGCCCAGTTCGAGGGCTTCATGTACCCGATGGTCGATCACATCGTCAACCATGCCGCGCGCCTGCGGCACCGCACGCGTGGCCGGATGAACTGCCCGGTCGTGTTCCGCGCCCCATGGGGCGGCGGCATTCATGCCCCTGAACATCATTCCGACAGCAATGAGGCGACCTGGGCTCATTTCCCCGGCGTGCGCACCGTGATCCCGTCGTCGCCGTCGCGCGCCTACGGGCTTTTGCTGGCAGCCATACGCGACCCCGATCCGGTGGTGTTCCTGGAACCCAAGCGCATCTACCGCTGGCAGCGCGAAGAAGTGGAAGACAACGGCGAGGAGCTGCCGCTGGACGTCTGCTTCGTGCTCAGAGACGGCACCGACGTGACGCTGGTGACCTGGGGCGCGATGGTCAAGGAGACCATGGAAGCGGCGCTGGAGCTGGAAAAGAACGGCGTCAGTGCCGAGGTGATCGACGTCGCCACCGTCGCGCCCATCGACATGGAGACGATTATCGAATCGGTCGAGAAGACCGGCCGCTGCGTGATCGTGCATGAAGCGCCCAGGCACTGCGGCGTCGGCGGCGAGATTGCCGCCAGCCTGGCCGAGAAAGCCATATGGCACCTGAAGGCACCGATCAAGCGCGTGACCGGCTACGACACCGTCATGCCGCTTTATCGCAGTGAAATGAATTACATGCCGAGCACGGAACGCATCGTGCACGCGGCCTCAGAAACGCTGGAGTTCGAATGAAGACGTTCAATCTGCCCGATCTGGGTGAAGGTCTGCCCGATGCCGAAATCGTCGAGTGGCTGGTCGCCGAGGGCGACACGGTCAAGGTCGATGACCCGATTGTGTCGATGGAAACGGCCAAGGCCGTCGTCGAGGTGCCCTCGCCATACGCCGGCAAGGTTGCGAAGTTTCACGGCCAGGCCGGGGACGTGATCAAGACCGGCGCCCCGCTGATCGATTTCGATACCGGTGAAGGCGCCGGCGACGCGCAAGCTGCCGACACGGACAAGGACGAGGCCGAGGCCGAGCCGGAATCGTCCGAAGGGAAACTGGAACCGCAAGCCGTCGAACCGGCTGATGACGACGCCGGTCAGACCGGCGAAGAACGCGCCGACACCGGCACCGTGGTCGGCAACGTGACCACCTCCGATGAGGTCGTCAAGCAGACGCATTCCAGCGTCGGTGGCGTCAAGGTCACCCCGGCGGTGCGCGCGCTGGCGCGCAAGCTCAAGGTCGATCTTGGCTCCGTCGAGGCCACCGGTCCGGAGGGCGTCGTGACCTCTTCGGACGTGCGCAAGGCGGCCGAGCAGGGCCCGACCCGCAAACCGGCGCCCGAGAAGTCGGAATCCAGTCCCGCCGAACGCGAGCAGCCGAAGCGCGAAGAAACCCGTACTGCGAGCAAGCACGCCGCGTCCGGCAGCAAGGCCGAGGTACCGACCGGCGAATGGGAACCCATTCGCGGAACGCGCCGGACGATGGCGCGCGCGATGAGCGAATCGCACGCCCGCGTCGTGGCCACCACCATCATGGACGACGCCGACATCCACGCCTGGCAACACGGCGAGGACATCACCGTGCGCCTGTTGCGCTCGCTGTGGGCCGGCGCCCAGTCCGAGCCGGGTCTGAACGCCTGGTACGACGATGAACAGAACATGCGCATGATCCACAAGGGCATGCACGTGGGCATGGCCGTGGATACCGCCGACGGCCTGTTTGTCGCGCGCCTGAAGGACGTGCATTCATCCGACCGCCAGCAGATGCGCGAAGAGATCAACCGGCTGCGCGACAACACCAAGAACCGCTCGATTCCTCCGGAGGATCTCAAGGACTACACGATCATGCTGTCCAACTTCGGGGTATTCGCGGGTCGCTACGCCACGCCCATCGTCAATCCGCCGTGCGTGGCCATCGTCGCCGCCGGCGTGTTGCGGCATGAAGTGGTGCCGGTACTGGGCGGCATGGAAGCGCACCGCACGCTGCCGCTGTCGCTGACCTTCGACCATCGTGTCTGCACCGGGGGCGAGGCGGCGCGGTTTCTGAAGGCCATGATCGAAGACCTGCGAAAATCACAGTGAAGCGGCACGAGCAGGCGCCTGGCGGCGTCCGGCGGTGCTCGGAATCCTCATGCACCAATCAGTGCACTGCGGTTCCTGCGCGCCGGCGGCCACCGCCAGGCGCCTGCTCGCTTTGCTTCACTGCGATTTTCCCTGATTCATGATTTAAAGTGATTTCAACGATCTCCAGACGCAGCAATTTTGTAAAGCATCCCCGGTAATTTCGGGTAAAAGGACGTAAGGGACTCAGCATGCGTATCAGTATTTTCGGAACGGGCTACGTGGGGCTGGTCACCGGGGCCTGCCTGGCGGAGGTCGGGAACCACGTCATCTGCATGGATATCGACCAGACCAAGGTCGATGCGCTCAACCGCGGCGAGATTCCGATCTTCGAACCCGGCCTGGAAGGGCTGGTGCAGCGCAATCACGCCGCGGGGCGGCTGCAGTTTTCGACCGATGCGGTCGAAACGACGCACCACGGCGAAATTCTGTTCATCGCGGTCGGTACACCTTCGGACGAGGACGGCTCTGCCGATCTCCGCGCCGTACTTTCGGTGGCGCGCACCCTCGGTCGGGAACTCGCCGAGTCCCAGCTGGTGGTTACCAAATCGACCGTGCCGGTGGGCACGGCGGCCAAGGTACGCTCGGCGCTGAGCGAATCCACAACCGGCAAGTTCACGCCCCGGGTGGCATCGAACCCGGAATTCCTCAAGGAAGGCGCGGCGGTCAAGGATTTCATGACGCCTGACCGAATCATCATCGGCGTTGACGACGAGAAATCCGAGTCGCAACTGCGGCATCTTTACGCGCCGTTCAACCGGAACCGTGAAAAGATCTTTTCCATGGACATCGCCTCGGCCGAGCTGACCAAGTACGCCGCCAATGCGATGCTGGCAACCAAGATTTCGTTCATGAACGAACTGGCCAACATCGCCGAGCGCGTCGGCGCCGACATCGAGCGGGTGCGCATCGGCATCGGCTCCGATCCGCGCATCGGCTACCACTTCATCTATCCGGGCGTCGGCTACGGTGGCTCGTGCTTTCCCAAGGACGTGCGTGCGCTGGCCCGCACTTCGGTCGCTCACGGCCATCAGCCGCGCATCCTGGAGGCCGTGGAGACGGTCAACCAGAAGCAGAAGCAACGCCTGTTCGAGAAGATCAACCTGCATTTCGGGCACGAGTTGGCCGGACGCACGCTGGCGCTGTGGGGCCTGGCGTTCAAACCCGAAACCGACGACATGCGCGAAGCCCCGGCACGAGTGCTGATGGAGGCGCTATGGCAAGCCGGTGCAAAAGTCCAGGCATTCGATCCCAAGGCCATGCCGGAGACCCGCCGAATCTATGGTGAACGCGACGACCTGGCCCTGGTCGACGACCCTTACCACGCCCTCGAAGGTGCCGATGCACTGGTCGTGATCACGGAATGGAAGGCGTTCTGGAGCCCCGATTTCGATCGCATCAAGACGCTGCTCTCCGAGCCGGTGATTTTCGACGGTCGGAATATCTACGATCCCCGCGATCTTTCCGAATTGGGTTTCAAGCATGAAGGCATCGGCAGGCGCACAAGCGCCCCTGCCACACCCAACCAGCGCGGGAGGGCCTCGGCGGCCACCTGAGCCGCTGGCCGGTTCGCGGCCTCACCCGAATCGCCCGCCCGAGCCCGAGGTGCGTGCTTGCTTGCACCTCGAACAGGCGTCGAACATGGCGCGCATCGCGCCGGGTTTTCGTATAAATTGAATAGACCGTGATCGTGCCCCGGAATCCCCGGGTAAACGTTTTCAAACTTCGCTCAAGACACTACGCCGGGACAACCCTATGAAATACTGGATATCTAGCCTGATCTTCGCGCTGGCCGCAGTTGCCATGACCACCGACTGCATCGCCCAGGCGGGCACCACTGTGAAAGTCCGGGAAAGCTCGGGCCGCAGCATGGCCGACGCCCAGGCCGACCACTACAACGGGCCCAAGGCGCGCATTGCCGTGGCCCGGTTCGAAAACAAGACCGCCGACTCGGCCGGCTACGGCGGCTGGTACAACCCGTCGATCGGCGACGGCATGGCCGACATGCTGACCACCGCCCTGGTCAACTCCGGGCGCTACATCGTGCTCGAGCGCGACAGCCTCGATACCGTGCTCGGCGAACAGGACCTGGGCGCCAGCGGCCGGATCCGCGAAGACACTGCGGCGGCCATCGGAGAAATCGAAGGCGCGGAATTGCTTGTAGTTGCCGCCGTGACCGAATTCGACGGCAATACAGGCGGCCGGTCGGGCAGCATCGGCGGCAGCAAGATCGGCCGCGTATTCGGCGCGATTTCCGGCGGCTCGCGCAGCGCCCACATGGCCATCGACCTGCGCGTCGTAGACGCACGGACCAGCCGGATCCTGGCCGCGACCAGCGTCGAAGGCGAGGCCAAGGACTTCAACATCGGCGGCGCGCTGGCCGGCTACACAGGATCGGTCGGTCTTGGCGGCTCGCTGTCTTCATGGGAAAACACGCCGCGCGAGAAAGCGCTGCGCCAGGTCATCGGCGCGGCTGTCGATTACGTCATCTCGGTCACTCCGCCCGCCATGCTGCGCTATGACGGCTCCGGTGCCCCGGTCGCCAACACCGCCTCGGGCAACGGCGGCTCGGCCGCTTCCGGCGGCGGTGAGCGGGTCGTGATCACCGCCAATTCCGCCACCGCGCATCAGGGCCCGAATACCGAAAGCGCCGCGGCCTTCACGCTGAGCGCCGGCAAGATCGTCGAGGCCGTGGTCCGCGCCGGCGACTGGGTGCAGGTGCGAGACGACCAGGGCCGGACAGGCTGGGTTTCGGCCGACGCCACGCTCAAGGTGGAATGAGGTTCCGACACCACGGAAGATGAACTGAGAACTCGGGAGGGAGTCCTGTGATGAAGAAATTCATTCAACTGTTTTTTGCCTTGCTTGCGACGCTGATGCTGGTCGGCTGTCCGGCCGGCACCGGTACCACGACCAACGTGCGCGAAAGCTCGGGCAGGAGCATGGCCGACGCCCAGGCCGAGAACTACAACGGCCCCAAGGCGCGCATCGCCGTGGCCCGGTTCGAAAACAAGACCGCCGACGCGGCCGGCTACGCAGGCTGGTACAGCCCGTCGATCGGCGACGGCATGGCCGACATGCTGACCACCGCGCTGGTCAATTCGGGACGCTACATCGTGCTCGAACGCCAGGCGCTGGATGACGTGCTCGGCGAACAGGATCTCGGCGCCAGCGGCCGGGTGCGAGAGGAAACCGCGGCGGCCATCGGCGAAATCGAGGGCGCGGAATTGCTGGTCGTAGCGGCGGTGACCGAGTTCGACGGCAATTCCGGCGGCACTTCGGGCCGCATCGGTGGCGGGAACCTCGGCCGCGTGGTCGGCGCAATTGCCGGCGGGTCCCGCAGCGCCCACATGGCCATCGACTTGCGCGTCGTCGATGCACGGACCAGCCGGATCCTGGCCGCGACCAGCGTCGAGGGCGAGGCCAAGGACTTCGACATCGGCGGTGCGCTGTCGGGCTACACCGGCTCGGTCGGTCTGGGCGGCTCGCTGTCATCGTGGGAAAACACGCCGCGCGAGAAAGCGCTGCGCCAGGTCATCGGTGCGGCCGTCGACTACGTGATCTCGGTGACGCCTTCAGAAATGATGCGCTACGACGCGATGGGCAACACGGTTTCCGGCGGCGGCAGCGGCGGCGCGGCGAACGAGCAGGTGGTGATTACCGCCAGCTCGCTGAACGTTCGCCAGGGCCCGAGCACGGAAAATTCAGTGGTTTATTCCTTGAATTCCGGCGCGATCGTCGACGTGATCGCGCGCGCCGGCGAGTGGCTGAACATACGCGACGACCAGGGCCGGGAAGGCTGGATCGCCGCGCAGTACGCGCTGGAAGTGCAGTAAGCAGAAACCTTTGTAGGGAGCGATCAAGGCCCGGCCATTCGCCGGGCCTTTTTAATTATCGCGAAGACGCAACGGCGCGAAGAAATTCAGGCGTGAGCAACCGGGAAACCAGTTCACTCTTCGGCAAGCGAAACGGTCCCGGATGCGCGCTGCGCGCTTATCCAGGCTACAAAATCCGAATACGCCTTGCCGGTCCATGAAGGAAGCGTCGCGAGCGTGCGGCTGACAGTGGGCGCCGGAGCGCCGGAGCCGCAATGTACATTCAAGTACATGAGGATTCCGAGCACCGCCGCACGCCCCCGGATCGGGGTCCGGGGCAGGCTCACGGCGCGCGCGCAGTAGCTTTCGGGCGCTTCCTAGTCGAAACGCAGATGCCGGACCGAATGCCCCTTGTCCCGAATCTCGCGCAGAGAGTCGATGCCGATATCGATCTGCTTGTCGACAAACTGGCCGGTAATCACTCGATCGCTGGCGTCGGTCTTGACGCCTTCGGGCACCATAGGCTGGTCCGACACGAGCAGCAGCGCCCCGGTCGGAATGCGATTGGCGAAGCCGGTGATGAAGATCGTTGCGGTTTCCATATCGATGCCCATGCAGCGAGTACGGCGAAGATACTTCTTGAAGCTCCTGTCGTGCTCCCAGACCCGGCGGTTGGTGGTGTAGACCGTACCGGTCCAGTAATCCATCTCGTAATCGCGCGCCGTCGACGACACCGCGCGCTGCAGCGTGAAAGCCGGAAGCGACGGAATCTCGGGTGGGAAATAGTCGTTCGACGTGCCCTCGCCTCGGATCGCGGCAATCGGCAGGATCAGATCACCGAGCTTGTTTTTCTTCTTCAGCCCACCGCACTTGCCGAGGAACAGGCAGGCACGCGGCGAGACGGCGCTGAGCAGATCCATGATGGTCGCAGCATTGGCACTGCCCATGCCGAAATTGATCATGGTGATGTCCTCGGCCGTGGCGTTGCGCATGGCCTTGTCGCGGCCTTGAACTTTTACCCCCATCCGGTCGGCGAACTTTTCGACGTAGTTGTCGAAATTGGTCAGCAGGATGTGCTTGCCGAAATCCTCGATGGCCGTGCCGGTGTAGCGCGGCAGCCAGTTTTCGACGATATGGGCTTTCGATTCCATTTATACCTTCCCTTTTTCCGTCACGATGTGGTTTCATTGCTGCCGGCAAGCGCGCGCTCCAGATCGCCCAGCCACGGCTCGAAATTCCGCCACTGCTCCATTCCGGTGCGATAGATGGGTTTTCGCACCTGCTCCGAGCTGGCCGTGCGCACCGATCGTCGGGTCCGATGAAACTCGACGCATGCCGGCTCGAAATCGAGCCCGAGGAAGTCCAGCATGCGCCGCACCTGGGGTTCGAGCGCGTCGACCACGTCCTCGTAATCCACCTGCAGGATCGAGTCCGGGTAAAGACTTTTCCAGTGCGCCATCAGATCGGCGTAGCCGGCGTAGTAACGGCCGATATCGTCCAGGCTGTAAGTGAATTCCTGGCCTTCGGCGAACAACTGCTTGTAGCCGGAAAAACAGCACGACATCGGCGCGCGCCGCGCGTCTATGATGCGCGCGTTGGGCATGATCGACAGGATCAGGCCGATATGCCGGAAATTGTTCGGCATCTTGTCGGTAAAGTACGGGGCGTCCTGGCGGTGGATGCGCGTCTCGTCGATGTATTGCCGGCCCATTTCGGCGAATTTTTCCGGCGCCAGGTCCGCCAGCACGCCCGGGTAGCGCGGTTCCTGCCCGCGCTCGAGCCGGCCGTTGAGCCGATGCGCCATGGCGAGGATATTCGGCAGCTCCAGGGTACCGTCGATCTGGCTGTGCGACGCCAGGATCTGCTCGACCAGGGTCGAGCCCGCTCGCGGCAGGCCGACGATGAAGATGGGATCGGGGCTCTCGATGCCTCGTCCCGAAAATTCCCGGACGCGGTCGCGCGTAAAGAATGCCTTCTGCCGGTCGAAATCGTCCTGCATGCGGTCGGCGCTGTATCGGAGTTCGTCCTTTTTCAATCGATTGCCGCGGGCATAGAATTCGAATGCGCGCTCGAATTGCTCGCGGTCCTCGAAGGCTTTGCCCAGCGCAAAGCACAAATGGTATTCGTCGACTCGGCCGAGGCCGGGCGCATCCACCTGCGCTTCCATCCGCGCCAGCTCATCGTCGCTGAAAGCGAAGGTCTTCATGTTGGCCAGCGACCACCACGCGTCACCCAGCGAGGGTCGCGACCGGTAGGCGGTACGGTAGGCGTGCACGGCATCGTCGTGCCGCCCGACGGTCTTGAGCGCATGACCCCTGAGCATCTGCACGTTGGCCGGGTTGTCGATACCCTCGACCAGCCGGTCCAGAACCCGCAGCGCCTCATCGTACTTGCCCATCGCCGAGCACTGGTTGGCGTAGGCGAGCTCCGCGGCCGGATTACCCGGCATGCGCTCGCGCAGCTTGCGTGCCTCGGCGAATGCGCGCTCGAACTTCTGGCGCTGATGCAGAACCTTGACGTAGTCCATACGCGCCAGATCGAAATCCGGTTCCATCTCCAGCGCGCTTTCGAGCAGGAACTCAGCGTCGTCGTGAATGTTCAGCCGGCTGCCGATCTGGGCCAGCAGCCGCATCGCTTCTAGATGATGCGGAGTCTGCTGCAGAAAGTGCCGGCAGATTTTCTCGGCCTTGTACAGTTTTCCCTCGTGCATCATGGATGTGACCGCCACCAGCTCCGGCGGGAGACCGCTCAAGCGCTTGAAATTGGCCTCGGCCAGCTTCGCGCGCTCGGGCGATCCGGCCTTGCCGTGCGCCTCGGCCAGGAAGCGCCAGCTCGCGACCAGGCCGGGATTCAGTTCCACGGCGTGTTCATAGGCGTCGATCGCGGCATCTAAGCGTCCAAGATCGCGGTGATTGTGTCCGATCTCCTGCCATGCCCGCGCATAGTCGGGCGCCTCGACGCGCAGTCGCTCGAGTGTCTTCAACGCATCGTCGAAACGCCGCTGCACGCGATAACAGACCGCCAGCAGGTACAGCAATTTCGGGTTTCGAGGATCGTCGCTGTCGGCACGCTCCAACAGCGCCGTAGCCTGCGGCACCTGCTTTTGTTTCAGCAGTTGCTCCGCCTTCGCGACAGGATCGGGGATGTCCGTTTTGCTGTCTTGCGTATGTTGTTGATTTGACATGGTTGAAGTTTACCGTGAGTTTCCAGCGGCATTGGCGCCGGTTGCGGTTTCCCGCCATGACCGGCCGACCCTAACCCAAATAAAAAACGGCAGCCCCCGGGGAGCTGCCGTCGAATATCGGGCAACGGACGGCGCCACGCGCCGTCCGTCTTGCTTCGAGACCTCAGTAAGGCAGGAAGCGGTACGACACCCGGATACCGGCCGTCAACGGACGGTTGGTAGTGACCCGCAAGATATCGTCCTGGTTGTTCTTGAACAACTCGGCCCGCTTGTCGGTCAGGTTCTCGACGAAGCCTTCGACCGACCAGCTATCCTTGGTGATGCCGATTCGCGCGTTGAGAATGCCGTAGCCCGCCTGGCGGCGGCGTTCCTCGGCGACCAGCGAGCTGAACGAGTTGCCGACGAAAGTACCGGAAAGCTGTGCGTAGCCGGTATCGGCCCAGTCGACATTCAGCGGCTTTTCGTAGCGACCGCGCAGATGGCCCTGGATCTCCGGCACCAGCGGCAGCTGGCTGCCCACCGGCGCAAGCTCGATCACCTGGGCGTCGACCGAGGTCAGCTCCGTGTCGTTGTACGAGATTGCACCCGACAGCGTGAAGTTCTGCGTGGCGCGCCATGTGAAGTCGGCCTCGACACCGAAGATTTCGGAATCGGCCGAGTTCTCGATGAACGTCAGGATCGAGACGTTCTCCGGGTCGAAGCGCGAGACCTGCATATCGGTCCACTCGACAAAATAGGCGCTACCGTTGATCCGCAGCGAATTGCCGAAGAACAGCGTCTTCCAGCCCAGTTCCCAGTTGACCACGTCGTCTGTCTCGTAGGTGGCGCTGACGGTCGGGAATTCCGGATTGGCCGACGGAATGCCGCCACCGCGGTTCCAGCCCGGCGGACGGAAGCCTTCCGAACGCGTCGCGTAGATCATCACCTGGCTGTTGGGCGTATATGAAACGTTGAACCGGGTGATTACATCTTCCTCGGAAATCGGGTCCGGACGATGGCCGCCGTCGACGTCGTAGTCGCGACCGCGGTCGGTGTTGACCGAACCCTGGAAAATACCGTCGGCAAAGTTCGACGAGCCCTTGAAATCAGCTTCGATTTCATAGACCCGCGCACCGATCGAGGCACGCAATACGTCTGGGATGATGTAGTAGCCCAATTCACCGAACGCGGCAGTCGTCTCTTCGCTGCGGAAAATGTCGTTGAAGAAGGCGACCCCGGGCGGACGCGTTTCAGGGTTCACCTGGAAGGCATCCGAAATGGGGGCATTCGGCGCGAAGCCGATATCTGCCGTGGCGTTATAGAAGAAGTCGTCCTGCGTCTCGAGCTCGTAGTTGTCGTAGAACACGCCGCCGACAAAGCGCCAGCGGTTCTCGGCCGGCGTCGAGAGACGGAACTCGTGCGTGTTGCGCGTGTGGTCCTGCTTGATCTTCACGCCCTTGGTCGGGTCCAGACACTGCCGATTCTCGGTGATGACGCTCGGATCGATATCGTAGTTGACGATATAGGCCGGGTTGTCGTAGGTGCAGGTGTAGTAGGCGATGAACGCACCGGCATTGTTGTAACCGGTGTAGTCGACCGACTGCTCGACCTCACGATAGAGATAGGCGCCGGTATAGACCAGATCCAGCATGCCGGCACGGCCTTCGACGGTCCACGAGGTCTGATTGAACTTGTCGTCCAGTTCGTCGGGGAAGAAGCGCGAAACCTTCAGGTCGCCGATTTCCGGATCGTAATCGAACACGCCGTCGGCACCCAGTTCCTGGTAGGTGTTCTGGACGAGAACATTCCAGTCGCTGTTGAACTCGTGATACACACCTGCGCGCACGCCCTTGTAGAAGCTGTCGTTGAAATTGTCTTCGACCAGCTCGTTGTTGTCGGTCGACTCGTAACTCGCGTCCGGACCGAGATCGATGGCCGAATTCGGGTTGATCGCCGGATCCGTCGTGAAGGTACCGCGCACGTTGTCGATGTAGCCGCCGTAGTTGACGTTGTAGAACGTCAGACGCGCCGCGGTCTTGTCGCCGATCGGGATGTTGAGGAAACCCTCGCCCGAGCTGTTCATTTCGCCGTCCTTGGTAAACGACGCCTCGGCACTGAAGCCGGCATTGAATTCGAAGAGCTGCGGCTTGTTGGTAATGTAACGGATGGTGCCGGCCTGCGAGCTGGCGCCGAACAGCGTGCCCTGCGGGCCGGGCAGCACCTCGATGCGGCGCAGATCGGTGGCGTAGACGTCAAGGTTGCGTCCCGGCGCGGTCACCGGCTGCTCGTCGAGATACAGCGCCACGTTCGGCTGGGTGCCCTGGGCGCCGGAGAGCAGCACCGTGATCGGCTGCACGGCCATGCCGCGAATGAAGATAGTCTGCTGGCCCGGGCCGCGGCTAGCCGCGTTCAGACCGGGAACACTGTTGCGAAGATCATCGAAGTTGCCGATGTTCTGCTGGTTCAGCTCTTCGGCACCAACCGCCTGGACCGTGACTGGCGCCGCCTGCAAATCGACCTCTTCGGTCTTCGTCGCGGTAACAACAATCCTCTCGATTTCCCGGGAACCTTCTTCCTGGTTGGTCTGGTCTTCCTGCGCCTGCAACGTGGTTGCAGTTGCTGCCAAACTCCAGAATATGGCCTGAGATAGCCTGTTTTTTCTCATCATGTCTTCGCTTCCACCTCTTCGTTAGAAAATGAATCGGAAAACAAAGCAGGAAAGGCGGCTCGAAAACCGCAGCTTTCGAACCTGTCCGGAGCACCGATGATGAGACGCGCAAATGACCAGCCAACCTGTCCGACGATCGAATCGGCAAGAAGAGGCTCAGCAAGAAATCTGTCGCTCCACCGCGATGAAGAGATCACGCACCTGTACGGCCTTGAAAAAGGAACCGCACGAATGCAAAACGAGAAACAATCACCATCGAAGCGAACCAACCGAACGATGATGATATTAACGCCGGTCGACACTTGACCGGATTCGGTTTATCTCCACGACGAGAACCTGAAATCAAGCAGAGCGCGATATCATTCTTGTTAAAGCTCTACAGGTCCTTCGAACGTGACGATTCCCGCTCACCACGATTTTTTTTCATCAATGACTGCAAATCAGTCGCAGCCGGGTTCCGGAATATATCCAGCCCTTTGCTTTGAACTTGAGTTTCTATGTTAACACAAATTGAATAATCGGCCGGTTCACGTGTTCATCTCCCCGTACACCAAGGCTCATAATCGCTTAACTGAATCGACTGCGGTTGACACTCCATGAACAGATCATTCGCAACAGCCACGGCGCCGGCCAGCGTTGGCAACGCGGCAGTCGGCTTCGACCTGCTGGGACATGCCTTGACGTCACCGGCGGATCGCGTCACCGCTTCGCGTATTTCTTCCGCGACCGGCGTTCGCATCGCGTCGATTACCGGCAGCCGCCACCCATTACCCCTGGACGCCGAGTCGAACACCGCATCACGCGCGGTGATGGCAATGCTCGAGACGCACGGCATCGATACCGGCATCGAACTGGCAATCCAGAAAGGCATACCGCTCGCATCCGGGCTGGGCGGCTCTGCAGCATCGGCGGTCGCGGCCGTGGTAGCCGCCTCGGCGCTGCTGGACCTCGATCTCACACCGGAGCAACTCTACCCGTTCGCACTCGCCGGTGAAGCCGTCGCAAGCGGCGCCGCGCACGGGGATAACGTGGGCTGTCAGCTCCTCGGCGGGCTGGTACTGGCCACCGCCGATCGGCTGGTCGCGATTCCCGTCCCCGAGGGCCTGACGGCGGTGGCGGTACATCCCGACTACCGGGTCAACACGCGCGATGCCCGCCAATGCCTGGCCGAGCCGTTCGACCTGGCGACGGTCGTCGCACAATCGTCCAACCTGGCTCTGACGCTGACAGGCTGCCACCAATCCAGCCTCGAGCTCATTCGCTCCGGCCTCGCCGACGTGATGGTCGAGCCGCGCCGTGCGACACTGATTCCCGGATTTGCCGAAGTCAAGCGCGCCGCTCTGGAACACGGCGCGCTGGGTGCTTCCATCTCGGGCGCCGGACCAACGGTGTTCGGCTGGTTTGTCGGCGAGTCCGATGCCAAGTCCGCCGGACGCGCAATGGTGCAGGCCTTCGCCGACGCCGGCCTGAGCGCGGAGGCCTTTGTCTCTCCGGTCGCAGCGGCAGGCGCCCGAATCGTGGACAATGGCTAGGGGCTGAGGGACCACTGGAATGAAATTCATCAGTACACGCAGCTCGGCACTGGAAGCTACCGTTGCCGAAGCACTGGAAGCCGGGCTGGCCCCCGACGGCGGATTGTATGTGCCCACCGCCCTGCCCCGCTTCGACGCTGGCGCCCTGCGTGCCGACATCAGTCTGCCTGAATGCGCGACCCGGGTTTTGGCGCCCTTCTTCGACGCTTCGGCGCTGGCCGAACGGCTGGATGCAATCTGCCGCGACGCCCTGAACCTGCCGTTGCCGATCGAACCCCTGACGACGAACGAGCAGGACGCACCGGCCTGGATGATGGAGCTGTTCCACGGCCCGACCGCGGCATTCAAGGATTTCGCCGCCCGATTCCTGGCACGCAGCCTGGCCGCGCTTCGCCTGGAGTCGTCGCCCCCGCGCACCGTGCTGGTCGCCACCT
>Ga0209936_1000405_pt1 | contig 26367 bp, 21 predicted proteins | sample SalPonR1_A_D1_MG_FD_185694 | JGI IMG/M metagenome (GOLD analysis project Ga0209936, IMG submission 185694) | Salt pond soil microbial communities from South San Francisco under conditions of wetland restoration - Salt Pond MetaG R1_A_D1_MG... ... | reverse complement strand
CTCAAGACCGAACTCGAAACCGCCGGCTGCTCCATCCCTTTCCCACAGCGCGACGTGCACCTGCACGAGGCCGGGAAATCCAGCGAGGCCGCATAATCGAAATTCGCGGTTTCGGGTTTCGGGTTTCGGGTTTCCGGGTTCAGGTTTCCGGTGAACCCGAAACCGGAAACCGGCCTTCGCCGCGCCCGCCAGAAACATCGACGCAGAAAATCGGTCCAGGGCGTAGCGAGCGGACCGCTGGCGGTGGCCGCCGGAGCGCAGAATCCGCAGTGCACATGCAAGTGCATGAGGAATTCGAGCACCGCCGGACGCCGCCAGTGGTTCGCCAGTAGCCCTGCAGCGATTTTCTAGGGTCCCCAGAGCATCCGGTCCAAAGCCCTTGCCGGCGCATGCTTCTCTAGATCGATGACGCCTTCGACGAATTCGACACCCTCGGCCTCGAGCCTTTCGCGCTGTGCGCGGTGCTTCGCGCCGCCCGACTTGAAGCTGATCTGACCCTGCGCGTTCACCACTCGATGCCACGGCAGCTTCATTTTTTTCGGCGCAAGTCCCAGCGCACGCCCCACCAGTCTCGCGCGGCCGGGAAGGCCGGCCAGCCGGGCAACCTCGCCGTAATTCAGCACGCAGCCGGTCGGAATGCCGGCCACGACATCCCAGATACGACGATAGCGGTCGTCGTGGTCGCTACTGTTCGGATTCGGCGTCGTCTTGGTCACGAACTGGCTCGGGGTGCGGTTGCCGTGCAGCCGCAATCTTAAGCGTTCTCGAAAGGATACCATTGAGCATGTTCAGTTCGTCGTCGTCCAGCCGGGCGCGCTGGTAGACCCGGCGAATCCGCCGGTGCAGCGTCTCGGTCTGACCCGACGTCGAAAAGCCTATGGCCTGCATGGTCCGCTCCATGCGTTCGAAGAACACCTCCATCCGGTCGGCAGTCGCCAGAACCCGGCCCTCCCCCTCGGCGATCGCCGGATCGTCCCGACCGGCAAGATGCAGTTCGTAGCAAATCACCTGCACCGCCTGGGCCAGGTTCAGCGACATATAGCGATCGCTGGTCGGCACGGTCACCAGCGCGTGACAGCGATCCAGTGCATCGTTGTCCAGACCGCTCTTCTCACAACCGAAAACCACGGCGACCGGCCCGCGCTCGGCCACCGCGCGCGCAGCGGCTTCGCGCGGCGCCAGCATCTCCTGGGCGATGCTGCGTCGGCGCGCGCTGGTGCCCATCACAAGTGTGCAGCCTTCCAGTGCGGCGGCAAGCGTCGGTTGAATGCGCGCGGTGTCGAGCAGGTCGTCGGCGCTCGAGGCGAGCGCGGTAGCCTGGGAATGCGGGAATCGCTGCGGGTTCACCAGATGCAGTTCGTCCAGGCCCATCACCTTCATTGCCCGCGCAGCGGCGCCGATATTGCCCGGGTGCGAGGTGTGGTCCAGAACGATCCGGATATTGTCGAGGGTATTCATGTTCGGGATTATAGTGTTACCTGTAACTGGCCGCTGCCCGGGCCTGCAAGGCGCCTGAATCGTCGCTATCTGATACCATTCTCGCCTGTAATTCCAGGATCATTTCAGCTTTGAGCCACCCATTCCTCAATACCGCCATCGAAGCCGCGCACAAGGGCGGCGACCTGATCATGAAGTATCGCGACAGGGTCGAATCGATCCCGGTCGAGCGCAAGGCGAGGGGCGACTACGTCAGCGAAATCGACAAGGCCTGTGAGGAAGTCATCCGGACCGAGCTTGCCCGACGCTATCCCGACCACGAGATCCTGGGCGAGGAACATGGCAAGAGCGGCGACAGCGACAACGTCTGGCTGATCGACCCGATCGATGGCACCAGCAATTACCTGCGCGGAATTCCGCACTACGCGATCTCGATCGCGCTTTCGGTCAAGGGCCGGATCGAGCACGGCGTAGTCTACGACCCGGCGCGCGACGAGTTGTTCGCGGCCAGCCGCGGCCAGGGCGCGACGCTGAACAACCGCCGCGTGCGGGTCTCGGGTCGCGCCACACTTTCCACGGCAGTGCTGGCTGCTGCATTCCCGTTTCGAAACCGTCGACTGACCCCGGCCTACATGGGAATGTTCAACACGCTTTTCGAACAGTGCGAGGATGTCCGGCGTGCCGGTTCGGCATCGCTTGACCTTGCCTATGTTGCCTGCGGGCGTCTCGACGGTTACTGGGAACTCGCGCTCAAGCCCTGGGATACGGCCGCAGGCGCCCTGCTGGTCCAGGAAGCCGGCGGTGTGGTCATGGACATCGCGGGCGGCGACAATTGGCTGAAATCCGGCCATATCATTGCGGCGCCGTTCAAGCTGGTCACACCGATGCGCAAGGCCATCGAACCGCACCTGACCGAATCGCTCAGGGCCAGGACCGCCAACTGAATCTTCGGAAGGCCGGCGACGCTGTTTTACGAATTGACTGTCGTCCGCGCTCGACTCCGCTTGCCAGACCGGTCGATCCGAAGATTGTGAACGAGAAAAAAATCGGGTATTTTCAAACTGGCAGCCAGAAGCACAGGCTTGACTCGTGCAAAAGGGGCAGTTGGCGTGAAAATTCCGGGATCTCCGCAGACCAGAATCGTGCTCATCTACCTGGTGGTGGGCGTTTTATGGATCTATTTTTCCGATCGCCTGATCGCGCTGAGCCTGTCCAGCCCCGACGCCATTACCAGGGCTCAGAGCATGAAAGGGTGGCTATTCATCCTGATCACTTCGGTAATGCTGTATCTGCTCGTGCAGGAACACTTTCGCGCGATGAAGAAAAAGCATCGCGAACTCACTGAAAGCTACGACCAGACGATCCGCGGCTGGATCGAGGTCATGGACCTTCGACATCACGAGACCCGCAACCACACCGAGCGCGTGAGCCGGATGACCGTGGCCTTCGCCAGCCTCGCCGGGGTGGAATCGGAGCAGCTGGCGACCATTGCGCGCGGGGCAACCCTGCACGATATCGGCAAGATCGGCATTCCAGATTCGATCCTGATCAAGCCCGGAAAGCTCGATGCCGATGAATGGGAACTGATGAGGACGCATCCGGATATCGGGCGAAAACTGCTGGAAAAGATTTCATTCCTGCGCCCGTGCATAGACATCCCGTGGTGCCATCACGAGAAATGGGACGGCAGCGGTTATCCGAGGGGCCTGAGCGGCAAAAACATCCCGTTGGCGGCGCGGCTGTTCGCGATCGTCGATGTCTGGGATGCGCTGACCCACAAACGCGTCTACAAGGATGCCTGGCCGGAGCGGGACGTCCTGGATCACATTCGTCAACAGGCGGGACGACATTTCGATCCCAGCCTCGTGGAGACGTTCATAGCCAACTACGACGAAATAAAGCGGGAAGCCGGGGTCGAGACCGACCTCGCTCGTTCGCCGAGGCTCCGCACCGCATCAGGCCATGCGGCCACCGGATGACGCGCTTCGAAAAGATGAGCGGTATGTCTTTCAGAAGCCGTACCTGAGGCCCGCGTAGACATTGGAGTTGGTTTCGAACTGGCCGAAGAACGTTTGGCGGGATTGCCCCTCGAACAGGTTGAAACCGGCCGACAGCGCCCAGGCGTCGGTGGCCTTCCATTCCCACAAACCCCGTATGTAGGCGTCCTCGTCCGAGGGCGAAGCGAACGTGAACAGCGACCAGGTGACATTCTGCGAATGGGTCAGCAGCGTCGCACGCAGCGTGAACAGGTGTCGGTTCTCGTCCGGGCCCGGAAAACCCGCCGGCTGGTTCGCCTGAAGCGCTTCGTAGTCAAGCGTTCGCTCCAGGTAGTACTGGCCGCCGAGGGTGAAGTTGGAGACAAGCTCCTGCTCATAGCCGAGCAGAAACCTGAATTGGCTGTTGGGCAGGAATGGATCGGTGCCTGAAAGGTCGTCGCGCGATCGGTACCACGAGGTTTCGGCCGAAAGAATCCCTGTATGCAATGGTCCGCGAACACTTCCGCCCCAGGCCGCGAGGCGCGGAAACAGGGGACGGCCGGACGCCGGATCGAAACCCTGCGGGCTCTTCCAGTAGCCGCGGTAGCCGTAGCCGGCCAGTTCCCAGCCACCCAGGACGCGATGCAGCCGGAGGGCCCATTCGTCGTCGCCGAACCAGTCGCTGGGTCGCACCGGCTCGAAGACAACGTCATTCCCGGCGACGCGCCCGACCCTGGGATCGAAAAACGAAAGCCTGCGATTATCGATGAAACGGTCTGGATCGAACTTCGGCGTGTAAACCACGTCGATATTGAACAATTCCCCGAACCAGGCGACGCGCACCGCGTCCGAAGGCGCCTTCAGGTATTCCACGTCGCGACCGGTAAAGAATGAATTCCAGTCCTTGGGGAACAGGTCGTTGAGAAACAGCAAGTCGCCCACGCCCCAGGTCAGCACCTGGCGCCCGATGCGCAGATCCAGCGATTCGCCCACCGGCGAGCCGATGTAGACCTCGCGAAGATCCAGCCACCCGCGCCCCTGCTCCGGCTGCAGCTTGTGGCTGTCGGCAACGTGGTCGTAGACCAGGTCGGCCGTTATCCGTAACACTGCCTCGCCCGCGTACTGGTCGCGCGACAGCTGAAGCCGTGTCTCGCCCAGCGAGGTCGCGCGCTGGTTCGGATCATCGCGCAAGCGAACGCCGGCACGCATGTCCCAGAAACCCGTGATGCTGTCTACAAACGACGGCGTCGAAGTGCCCTTTTCATCCTGCCCAGGCGCCTGTTCATCCGGGGTTTCCGCGCCGAGCCCCGGCGGAAGCGCGGGTTCGTCCTGCTGCCCGTCGGCATCTCCACCCAGGCCTGGCGGTAGTGCCGGTCCGGCCGAAGAATCACCGTCTTTTTCCTCGTCATCCTCAGACGGCTTCTCGCCCAGGCCTTCCGGCAACATCGGCGTCTCACGCTTCGGTTGCTCCGCTTCGGACGCCTGCTGTTCCTGAAAACCCGGAAAGGCGTGAACCACGAAGGGCACGAAGAGCACGAAGAGAAAAACCAAAGAAAGAACACCCGATTCAAAACGCCGACCCTGGTGATTGTTCATTCCGATTTTTCGCGAGTGCACTTGTCTTTCCTTCGTGTTCTTCGTGCCCTTCGTGGTTCAAGCTGTTTGATTTGCGTCACCGCAGGTATTCACGCGGCGCGCGGCGCAGGTAGCGCTCGGTGAATATGTCCTCGGGCAAGCCGATGTCGTATTCGACCGAAACGTATTCCATGACGGTATTCGAACCGGACTCCAGCGACGACATCCTGGAGCGCGTCACCGTCGGATATCCTTCGATAGTCTCGACCTCGAGCGCTTCGGCCTGGCGGTACTTCTCGCCGTCTTTCTTGAAGAAATCGATCCGCACCGGGATGAAGCTCTGCTTGTGGATATAGCTTTCATACCAGGCGAATTCCACGTTGTCGGGATTCTTCGGTGTGGACTTGACCACGTAATACACGTCGGTGGTTTCGGTGAGTTCGTGCTCGTCCAGATCGATGTTCCGACCCGAGACGTCCTCGTAGAAGAAATCCGAACCGACGAAGCTGTTGCGCTTGTCGGTCGCCGAAATACGGCGCACAAGATCGAGCGACGGCAGATACAGCCATCGGTCGTCGTCCGACTCAAGGTGTTTCCAGACCATGAACACGGTCCGGTTCAGGTCGGCCGGACGACGGAAATAGACGTAGTATTTCTGCTCACTCCAGTACGCCCGTTCTTCCAGCGAATCCGTGTCGGCCTGGTCGCGGCGAAGTATGATCATGCGCCTGTCGCGCGCCCGGCCCTGGCTGTCGGTGATGGTCATCTGGACTTCGGCCCGGCCGTCCTTGCCCTGGTAATAGGCAACAAGGTTGGCGTGGTGAACGATCTCTTCGACGCTCGGTGTCTGTGCCCGTGTTGCGGTAACCAACGTGAACAGCATCAGCGTACTCGCCAGAATAATCGGGATTCTCATGTCTCAGCCCTCCTTGGCACTTCGACGAAAAAGGAATTTGTTGAGGTAGCTCATCGACGCCGGCAGCAGTATCAGCGTGATCACGCCGGCAGCGAAGATGATCGCGGCGATGAAGATGCCCACCGTCTGATAAGGCACAAGCGGTGCGGCGAGCAAGGGCAGGAAGCCGGCGCCCAGGATGATGACGTTGCGGCTGATTGCGCGACCCGGCTCGCCGAACATCTTTCTTGCCGTCTCGTCCCAGTCGCCGATTTCGTCGAAGAACTGTCGCGACCGGGCCAGGAAATGGATCGCGAAATCGACTGCCAGACCCAGGCTCAGCGCGCTGAGCACCGCCACCGGCATGTCGTAGTCCTTGCCCACCAGTCCGATCACGCCGTAGATCAGGCCCACGGTCAGCGTCAGCGGAATCATCGATAGCAGACCCCACAGGAAAGAACGAAACAGCATCACCATCATGGCAAGCACGATGACGAAACTGCCCATGAAGGCGTACAGCATGCCGGTCACCATCTTTTCCTGCCAGACGACATTGATATAGGTGAGGCCGAACCAGTTCTTTTCCAATTCAACCGGCGGCGGGTTGTCGGCAATGAATCCGTCCACGTGCGCAAGCACGGCTTCCATGTCCGTGTTGTCGCCGCTGTTGAGCTGTAGCCAGAGGTTGGCCGACCGGTAATCCGGGGTGACGAAGTGCCAGAGGTCCTGCGGCCTGTGACTGCCCTGGAAGGTGAAAATGGTCTGGGCCACGGTATCGGCGCGATCGGGAATCCGGAATTCGTCTTCGCCGCCCCCCAGCAATTCTCGATGGACCACCTTGATGATGTCGGCCAGCGAGTTGACCTTGCCGACGCGGGGGTCGTCTTTCAAGTCAAGCTGAAGCGCATCCATCCACTCGAGAACTTCGGGTTGCTTGAACGTCTCGCCCGCCGCGCGACGCTCATCCACCGTCAACCAGACATCGTCCCAGGCAAACGGGTCGTCGGATTCGGACTGACGTTCTTCGATACCTGAAAGCATGGCTTCGAAAAATTCATCGACCGACTCCGCTTCCACGGAGCGCGCAAGCCCCGCGGCATCTTCGAAGGCTGCGGACGCCGAGCCGTCGATGGATTCGGCCTCCGAGGCCAGTGTCCCGGCGAGCTCTTCGCGCAGTTCAGGCAAAGGCTGGGCCGTCACGTCGCTGAACTCCAGGTACGCCATATAGGTGCCGGCAAGATGATCGTTCATCACCCGGTCGGCGACACGGATCGGGTGATCAGGCTCGAACCACTTGATCGGGTTGTCGTTGATCCGGATCATGCTGATGCCCCAGGCCGCCGTGCCGATCAGGGCCAAGGCGATCAGCAGCACGGCGCCGCGGCGCTTGACCGCGAACCGGCCGGTGACCTGCAGCAACCTTCCCAGGAGAGTCGATGACCCCGGATCCTCGCCCTCGGCATGGCCGAACTTCTCGAGCCTGCGCTCGGGGATGAACATGAAGTAGGCCGGAATGAACACGATGCTCCAGAACCAGGCGAGCATCACCCCGATTGCAACGAACACGCCGAACACCTGGACCGGCGGGATGGGCGTAAGCGCCAGCGAAGCGAACCCGGCGGTCGTGGTCAGCGACGTGAACAGCATCGGCCGAAACAGCTGGCGCATCACGGCCATGATGGTCTTCTTCCGGTCGCGATGCTTCTGGTAACTGTCGAACGCCTCGGAAAGTATGTGCACCGAATCGAGCACGGCGATCGGCATGATGAAGATCGGGATCATCGAGCTCATGATGTGAATGGTGTTGCCCGAGATCACCAGCAGGGCCATGGTTGAAAGCGACGTGACCAGCGCGACGATCATCGGCGAAATGACCAGTATCAGATTCCGGAAAAACAGCCACATCAGAATGAAGATCACCAGCATCGCCAGCGGCGCCGAGATCGCCATCTGGTAGAACATCTCGACGCCGAATGTGTCTTCGGCGACCGGCAGTCCGGTGACGTGAACCCGATCGCCGGCCGGCCAGTCGGCGGTGAACTCGAGAATCGATTGGCGAACATTCCACGAAATGGCCTTGTGCGTGATCGGCAGATAGATCGCCAGCGCCCGGCCGTCGCTGCCCACCATGGTCCCGTCGAGCATCGGAATGCGCTTGGCGCGCTCGAAGATCCGGCGCGCCTCTTCATCGGTTTCGGGCGGCTGCGGCATCAGCCATGAGAATTCGACCTGGCCGACGCCGGCCTGCTGGATATCGTCGACGTTGGACGGTGCGATCACATCCACCCCGACCACTTCCCTGCGCTGGTCGGGGTTGCGCGGGTCGGGAAATTCAAGTTCTCGAGCGAACTCGGTCAAATCAAAGACGCGCGCAAGCGTGTCGGGGTTGAAGACACCGTTCGGGTCGGTTTCGTTGACGATCCCGACGACGATCATGTCGTACAGATCGTAGCGTTCTTTTGCGTGATCGTGAAACACGCGCACCGGCTCGTCTTCGGCCAGCATGTTCTCCGGATCGGTATCGACCGCGACCGAGTGCAACGGCGCGAACGTTGCGGGCCAGATGCTCGGCAGGACCGACAGTGCCAGAAGCACGACCAGGCTGGTCGCCATGACCACGCTGACCGCAGTCGGACGACGTGTTGCCAGGCCGGTCATCCTGTCCGAGAAGGATTCCAGAGTTTTTCGATTTTCCATTGCCATTAACCGTCTGAATGCCTGTGCCGTCGAAAGGCGCAACTGAATATTTATCTTGACAATATATTAGCGCTTCCTTATATTAAAAGCAAGTCCACCGACTCAGATTCTGCAAGGAAAGAGATCATCATGAATATAGACAGACTGGTGTTCGCAATCGCAGGTTTGTTCATACTGGCCAGCCTCGCCTTGTCCCAGCTCCATAGTGTTTACTGGCTCTGGTTCACCGCCTTCGTCGGCGCCAACATGCTCCAGGCCGCATTTACGGGATTCTGCCCGCTGGCGAAGATCCTGTCGGCACTGGGCAAACGGCCCGGGACGGCATTCGAATGAGTATCCGCAAGACAATCGCGCGAACCACCCTGCTCGCAGCGGCACTGGCATTCCCGCCGGCCGCGTTCAGCGACGCCGATGCCCCTGAGTGGGTCAGCGAAGCCCGCCAGAAAAGCGCTCAGCTGGGTGCCCGACTCGTCGAGGCCTTGCAACAGGCGCTGGCGTCCCGCGGTCCGACTGGCGGGGTCGAGGTCTGCAGCGTCCGGGCGCCGGAAATCGCGGCGCGATTATCGGACGACAAATTCGACGTTGGACGAACCGCATTGCGCCTTCGCAATCCGGACAATGCGCCGGACGAATGGGAACGGTCGGTCCTGCAGCGATTCGAAAAAGCCATGAACCGTGGCGCCGATCCTGCGGACCTCGACGAATGGCACATCACAAGGACCGACGACGGACGAGTGGGCCGCTACATGAAGGCAATCCCGACCGGTCCGCAGTGCGTGATCTGCCACGGCGAAAACGTCGCACCAGCCCTGAACGAAACGATCCAGCGCCTTTATCCCGACGACAAGGCCACCGGTTTCGCGCCGGGCGACCTGCGCGGCGCTTTCACGGTGACCGTGGATCTGTCTGCCAGCGACTGAGTCGCCGGTTGGACGCTTTCACTCAGGATCGAGACATCCGTCGGCAAAGCGGTAGCAACGGTCGTAACGGGGAAGAACCAGCCGGTCGTGCGACAGCACGATTGCGCTGCGCCCGTAAAGCAGCGACGCCAGCCGGGTCGAAATCAGGGTCGCCGTTTCGGCATCCACACCGGCCATCGGCTCATCGAGTATCAAAATCCGAAAATCGGCCACCAGCAGCCGCGCCAGGGCGAGCCGGCGCCCCTCCCCGCCCGAGACGCCGCGACCGTGCTCACCGATCCAGCTTTCCAGCCCGTTCGGCAACGCCTCGACGAATGCCGATAGTCCGACGACGTCCAATATCCGCAACAATTCTTCGTCGGTTGCCGAGAACGCGCCAAGCCTGAGATTTGCCGCCAGCGTATCGTTGAACAGCATGGGGTTTTGCGAAAGATACCCGACCTGCCCGCGCAGATAGGCCTCGTTCAGCCGCTGCAGATCGATGCCGCCCAGCGAAATCATGCCATTGTCGGGGGTTAGGATGCCGGCCAGCAGTTTTCCCAGCGTCGTCTTTCCCGAACCGCTGGCGCCCTGGACAAGCACATGTTCGCCCTGCGCGATATCGAGTGCCACATTTTCGATCACCCGATCGACGGCGCCCGGATAGCGAAACGCCAGATCACGCACGGCCAGCCCGAAATCCGGCACCGATCGGACCGTACCAGTTGAAATCTTGCCCTCGCCGCCCAGCGCGTCAATTCGGCCGGCCGCCTGGCGGCAGGTCTCGAAGAAGCTCCAGCTGGCCGCCAGCGGCACCCACGCATCGACCAGCGCCAGGCTGGCCAATGCAAGCCCGGCGGCGACCGGCGCGGCCAGTAGTCCGTCGGCGTAAAGCTTGATCCCGACCAGCAGCACCAGCCAGAAACCCAGATAACCGGCCAGCGCAATGCCGGCCTGCATGAATGCCTCGATCCGCCGCTGCGCAAGCTGCGCCCGGATCTGATCGTCGACACGGTGGATAACATCTCGCGCGCGCCGGCCTGCCTGATCCACACTGAGCAGTTCGGCCAGACCCCGCAGCCACTCGGCCGTCGCCGAACGCATGACCGGCGTTGCCTGCGCCAGCGATCTTCCCGGGCCGCGCGCCATGCGCGTTCCAGCGAGCAATACAAGCGTTCCGCCCCCAGCGAGACTTGCCGCATAGCCAATCCCCGCCGACGGTGAAAGCGCCATCAACACGATGACCGCCAGCAACGTCGCGCCGAAGGCCGCGACGCTGGGCAACACCAGCCGTGGAAACAGGTGATCGAGCACGTCGACGTCGCGCGTGAGACGCGTCAGCGTGTCGCCGCGCCCCAAAGACTCCAGTCTTTCGATCGGCATCGTGAGCAGACGGGAAAAAGACCGGACCCGGATTTCGGTCAGTTGCCGGAAGGTCGCTTCGTGGCCGAGCAGGCGCTCCAGGTAGCGGGTGACCGTACGGCCGACCGCAGCGGCCCGGATGATTGCACCGGGTGCGAAGATATCCAGAACGGCCAGCATGCCGATGCCGGCCAGCGCACTGGCCGTGATCAACCAGCCGGAAACAGCCAGCAGCACTACCCCCAGCAAGACGGCCGCCAGCGCCATCGAGGCCGATATCAGCATCCAGCGTGCGGTCGCGCCGCCGGGCCTGAGCAGCCGGATCAACGCAGCCATCGCAATCGCCCCTGCTCGATGCCGAGGATTCGATCGGCCCAGGCCATCGTGGCAGCACGATGCGCCGCGCAGATGACCGTTGCGCTGCGTTCGGCCAGAAGATTCTCGAGCGCCTGCAGCACCAGGGCTTCGGATTCATCGTCCAGGTTGGCCGTGGGCTCGTCCAGCAGCACCAGCGGCCGGGGACGAATCATCGCCCGCGCAAGCGCAACCCGCTGCGCCTGGCCGCCGGAGAGCCCGTAACCGTTCTCGCCCACCGGTGAATCCAGGCCTTTCGGCAGACGTCCGGCGAATTCGAAGACTCCGGCCTGATGAGCGATGCGCTCGATCTGCCGGCGCGACGCCGAATCCCATCCCAGCGCGATATTCTCGGCAATCGTGCCGGCAAACAGGACGGGCCGCTGGCCCAGCCAGCCGACATGAGCGCGCAATGCGGCATCGGCGAAGCGGGCGAGCGGCTCACCGTCGAGTAATACCTCACCGGAAGAAGGCTCGGCAAAACCCGCAAACAGTGAAATCAGACTGCTCTTTCCGCTGCCGCTGGGGCCGACAAGCACGATCTTGAGACCGGCCTCGATCTCGAGCTCCAGGTCGTTCAGCAGAACCTCTCGTTCAGGGTGCGCAAAGCTCACGCCGCGCAACTCGACCTTGCACTGGCGCGGCGCTTCGGGGGCAAATTCCTCTTCGGCGCGCGGGCGGGCGGGCGGCAGCGCCAGCAGTTCGCGAATCTCCCCGGCCGCAGCGCTGGCGTCGGCCCGGTCGTGCCAACCCTGCGACAGCGCCCGCAGCGGCTGGAAGAATTCCGGCGCCAGCAGCAGCAGAAAAAGGCCGCTTTGGAGTGTCAGTTCGGGCGCAGGGCCGAACGTCAGATAGCCCAGCAAACCGAGACCGATGTAGATGGCGAGGCTTGCGATGGCCACCGCGGAGAAGAATTCCAGCACGGCCGAGGACAGGAATGCCAGGCGCAGAACGCGCATGGTTTCCCGACGGAGCGCGTGCGTGCGCTGGACGACCTGGTTCCGCGCCCCGTCTTCGGCACGAAACAGGCGAATTGTCGCCGCGCCCTGCACCTGGTCCAGAAACCAGCCACCCAGCCGGGCCAGGCTACGGAACTGCTCCCGCGCGAGCTTCTCGGCGCCGATCCCGATGAGGATCATGAACAGCGGGATCAGGGGCGCGGTGAGCAGCAACAGCAACCCGGCCAGCCAGTCAGTGGCGAACGCAAAAACAAGAATTGCCAGCGGCACGATGGTCGCGGCGATTCTTTGTGGAAAAAATCTGCCGTAGAAAGCGTCGAAGGCCTCGACCTGCTCGTCGAAGGCAGCAATCAACTCACCACCCGGCGGTAAAACTGCGGGACCGGCCCTCTGGAAGCATTCGAGGAGCCGCATCCGAGTCTCGCGCCGGACATACGCCGAAGCTCGGCCGGCCAGCAGCTGGCGAATACCGCCGGACAGCGCGCGCAACACCAGCACGAGCAATAAAAACCACATCAGCGGCATTAGCGCTGGCAGCGGCTGTTGCTCGATGAACACCCCGGCAGCCACTGCCGCGACCAGCCAGGCCTGGGCGATGACGATCCCGGCGTCGACCGTCGAAAGCACGGTCATGCCCGGAACCAGCCAGCGCGGCGCCTGCCGATTGAGCCAGGCGTCGTTCTTCGCTTTCAGATTACGCTCAATGGTAGCCGCTGCCCGGTTTGACCTTGCCGCGGAATACCCAGTAGTTGAAGGCGGTGTAGGCCAGGATGATCGGAATCAGGAACAGCACACCGATCAACAGGAAAAGCTGGCTTCCGGGCGCGGATGCCGCATCCCAGAACGTGTAATCCGGCGGCACCGCGTACGGCCACATCGAAATGAGAATGCCGATATAGAAAAACGCGAACAACAGCATCGATCCGACGAACGGAATGACCTCATGCCGACGGCGGATATTCCGCCACACCCACAAGCTCACCACCGCGGTCAGCAGCGGGAACAGCCACAGCCATTCCACATTGTTCATCCAGCGATCGTAGACGAACGGCTTGGTCAGCGGCGTCCAGAGACTCACGATGATGAAGAAACCGAAAACGCCCAGCAGCAGGCGCTCGCTCATCCTTAAGGCCCAATCCCGCGTCTTTCCTTCGGTCTTGAGTACTGTCCAGGTCGCGCCCAGCAGCGCATAACCCGTCACCACGCCCACACCCGTCATCACGGTGAATGGCGTCAGCCAGTCGAAGGCGCCGCCGACGTACTTCATGTCCACGACGTCGAAGCCCTGGATATAGGCACCGATGACCGCGCCCTGGGCAAAAGCGGCAACGGTCGAGCCGATGTTGAAAGACTTGTCCCACCAGTGCTTCGACTTTTCGGACTTGAAGCGGAACTCGAACGCGATGCCACGGAAGATCAGGCCGGCCAGCAGCAGGAACACGCCGATATAGAGCGCCGGCAGGAATACCGAGTAGATCAGCGGAAACGCGGCCAGCAGACCGGCGCCGCCCAGAATCAACCAGGTTTCGTTGCCGTCCCACACCGGCGCGACCGAATTCATCATCAGGTCGCGCGATTCGTCGTCCGGGGCGAAAGGAAACAGGATTCCGACGCCCAGATCGAAGCCGTCCATCAGGACATACATGAACACTGCAACGCCGATGATGACGACCCATATCATTGTCAGATCGATACTTTCCATCGCTCAGCTCCTTGCCGTCTGCGTTTCGCCGTCGAAGCCCGTATTGAGCGCCGAGAACGGTCTCTTGGGCCGCGCCGAATCCGAATCGCCGGATTCCTCGATGGACTCCGGTCCTTGCACCAGCACTCGCCGCAGATAATAGACGCCGGCGCCGAAAACCACGGTGTAGACCGCGATATAGCCGATCAGCGTCGCGAGCGCCATCCAGCCCGAAAGCGACGGCGTCAGCGAGTCGGAGACCCGCATCATGCCGTAGACCATCCAGGGCTGGCGGCCGATTTCCGTCACGAACCAGCCGGCGATCACCGCGATGAAGGGCAGCGGATAAGACACTGACAATATGGTGAGCAACCGCCTGGATTCGAATAATCTGCCGCGCAGCATCTGCACCAGCGCCGCCCAGGACAGAATGATGAACACCAGCCCAATCGCGACCATGATCCTGAAACTCCAGAAAACGATCGCCACCGGCGGCCGGTCTTCGGCGGGCACCGACTTCAGCCCCTGGACCTCGCCGTCGAGGCTGTGGGTCAGAATCAGGCTCCCGAGATATGGAATCGCGATTTCGAAGTGGTTCTTTTCGGCGGAGGAATCCGGAAGTCCGAACAGGACCAGCGGCGCGCCCTGCTTGGTCTCCCAGTGCCCTTCCATGGCCGCGACCTTGATCGGCTGGTGTTCCAGCGTGTTCAAGCCGTGCATGTCGCCGATCACCAGCTGCAGCGGCGTGGCGACGGCAAGCATCACCACCGTCATCTTCAGCGCCATGCGGCTTGATCTCGGATTGCGGTCCCGGACCAGATACCATGAACTGACCGCTGCGACCACGAATCCACCGGTGATGAACGACGCCAGAGCCATGTGAGCGAAGCGGTACGGCAAGGAAGGATTGAAGATGGCCTGCAGCCAGGAAGTGACCTGGAAATGGCCGTCGACCAGCTCGACGCCGGCCGGTGTATGAAACCAGCTGTTGGCCGACAGGATCCAGAACGACGATATGAAAGTGCCCAGCGCAACCATGCATGCGGCCAGCAGGTGCAGCCCGCGCGGAACCCTGTCGCGTCCGAACAGCAACACGCCGAGGAATGTCGCTTCCAGAAAGAATGCAGTCACGACTTCGTAGCTCAGCACCGGCCCCATGAAATTCGACGCGGCGTACGAAAAATTCGACCAGTTGGTCCCGAACTGGAACGCCATGACGATGCCGGAGACCACGCCAAGCCCGAAGACCACTGCGAAAATCTTGATCCAGAACTGGCTGAGCTTTTCCCGCACCGGATCCGGGCGCCGGTAATTCATCGCTTCCAGCACGGCGATATATGCCGCGAGACCAATGGTGAATACCGGGAAGATCGCATGAAACGAGACGACGAAAGCAAACTGGATTCGAGACAGTAAAAGCGGATCGAGTTCCATGTTTCGAGCTCCACTGAAGTCGGTCGAGAATATTACTGCATTCTAATGTCTGTGTCGCTCACAGGGCCTTGATGTTGGTCAATGGAATCGACGAGACATCTGGAGCCAGGGCAGGTTTGACCGGACAAGGTCGGCCGGAAACCGCTGGCGCAGCGCAATTCGTTCGTGTCGCCAGTATACTTCAGTCGCCATTGGCGGCGTCTTCGGCGATCCGCGACTGCCCCACCCCGCCGGCCCGGCATCAGTCTGCGCCAAATCCGCTAAAATACGCGGCTGAGTCTCGCTGTCCGCATGCACGACTTTTATCCCCGCCGGTTCTCGGGGGCCGGTTACATGAGTTTTCACAATTCGTGCCGCAAGAAGCACGAAGCCTGGAGGATTGAATGAATCTTTTTGAAACCATCCACACGACCGAGCACGAACAGGTCGTTTTCTGCCACAACAAGGATGCCGGTCTCAAGGGCATCATCGCCATTCACAACACCACCCTGGGTCCTGCCCTGGGCGGCCTGCGCATGTGGCCTTACGCGACCGAGCAGGAAGCGCTGGACGATGTATTGCGCCTTTCGCGCGGCATGACCTACAAGGCGGCCGTGGCCGGCTTGAACCTCGGCGGCGGCAAGTCGGTGCTGATCGGCGACCCGCGCACCGACAAGTCCGAGGCGCTGTTTCGGTCCTTCGGCCGATTCATCGATTCGCTCAACGGCCGCTACATCACGGCCGAGGACGTCGGTATCGACGTCAACGACATGGAATACGTCTTCCAGGAAACCGACAACTGCGTCGGCGTGCATCAGGTGCACGGCGGTTCCGGCGACCCTTCGCCGTTCACCGCATTCGGCACGCTCCAGGGCATCCGCGCCAGCCTTCAGCACAAGTTCGGCAACGAGGAAGTCGGCGACTACAGCTACGCCGTCCAGGGCGTGGGTCACGTCGGCTTCGAGCTGGTCAAGCTGCTGCGCAACGAAGGCGCCAAGGTCTTCGTGACCGACATCAACGAAGAAGCCGTTAATCAGTGTGTCGAACTGGGCTGCGAAGCCGTCGGTCTCGACGATATCTACGAAGTCGACGCCGACGTGTTCTGTCCCACCGCGCTGGGCGCGGTCGTCAACGAACAGACCATTCCAAGGTTCAAGTTCAAGATCGTCTGCGGGGCTGCCAACAACCAGCTGGCGACCAATGAATCCGGAGACGAGCTCGAAGCGCGCGGCATCATCTACGCCCCCGATTACGCGGTCAACGCCGGTGGCCTGATGAACGTGTCCATCGAGTTCGAAGGCTACAACCGCGAACGCGCCAAGCGCATGATGCGTACCATCTACTACAACGTTTCGAAGATCTTCCAGATCGCCGAGCGCGACAACATCCCGAGCTGGAAGGCCGCCGACCGCATGGCCGAAGAGCGCGTGACCACCATCGGCAAACTCAAGCTGCCGTTCATGGGCCGCGCCCACCGCTTCCCGGGCCGCGAACGCGGCAATCATTGATGTCGCGTAGCATCATCGAGTAGCGGCAAAAGGCATCGAACCACGAAGGGCACGAAGAACACGAAGGTAAAAACCCAGGCAAGATTGAACCCTGGGAATACAAGATCCCGAGAACGTCGGATCGAGGACAGAAAAGGCCTAAGGTATGGTTTTTTCTTCATGTATGTTTTTTCTTCGTGCTCTTCGTGTACTTCGTGGTTAGTGCTTTTCCCGCTTTAATCCAAATGCTGCTGACAGGCCAACGATCGTGAAACTATCTGAAGACATCGAACTGCTGCGCGAATCCGTCCGGCGCTTCGCCGAGGAATCGATCGCACCGCGCGCCGCGGCGATCGACGAGACCAACGAATTTCCGCAGGAACTGTGGACCGCGCTCGGCGAGATGGGACTGCTGGGCATTTCCATTCCCGAGTCGCTGGGTGGTTCGGACATGGGTTACCTGGCCCACCTGGTGGCCATGGAGGAAATCTCCCGAGCCTCGGCGTCGGTGGGTCTTTCCTACGGCGCTCACTCGAACCTGTGCCTGGACAACCTCTATCGCAACGGCAATGACCAGCAGCGCGAAAGATTCGTGCCGAAACTGGTTTCGGGCGAGTTCAAGGGCGCGCTGGCGATGTCCGAACCGGGCGCGGGTTCCGACGTGGTTGGCTCCATGGCCTGCCGGGCCGAAAGACAAGGCGACGTCTGGGTGGCCAACGGCTCGAAGATGTGGATCACCAACGGCCCGGAATGCGATGTGGCGGTGGTCTACATGCGCACCGCCGGCAAGGACGCCGGCTCGAAGTGCATGACGGCCTTCATCGTCGAAGACGGCATGACCGGCTTTTCCAAGGCACAGAAACTCGACAAGCTGGGCATGCGCGGCTCGAATACCTGCGAGCTGGTGTTCGACAACTGCGAAATTCCCGAAGCCAACGTGCTGGGGGAGGTCCACCACGGCGTGAAGATCCTGATGTCGGGCCTGAATTCCGAACGCCTGGTGCTTTCCGGCGGGCCGATCGGCATCATGCAGGCGTGTCTCGACCAGGTGCTGCCGTACGTTCGCGAACGCAAGCAGTTCGACCGGCGGCTGGGCGATTTCGGCCTGATGCAGGCCAAGATCGGCGACATGTACGCGGCGTTGCAATCGTCGCGCGGATTCGCCTACCAGACCGCAGCGACCTTTGACGCCGGCGAGAAATCACGCATCGATGCCGCGGCCTGTCTGCTGCATTCGTCCACCAGCGCGGTCAGCGTGGCGCTGGAGGCCATCCAGGCATTGGGCGGCAACGGTTACATCAACGAATACCCCACCGGCCGGCTGCTTCGCGACGCCAAGCTCTACGACATCGGCGCCGGCACCAACGAGATCCGGCGCATGCTGATCGGGCGCGAGCTTGTGCACGAGCGCGGCTGAAGGCAGCATCTGTCGGATCGATTGATCCGGAAGAGGCCCTACCATGAAACCTCTGCCCTTCGGCAGCACGCTTGGCCGCTGCATCGCCGCGGCGGCCGTCATGGCGCTCGGCGGCTGCGCGAGCCACGTCACGCATGACGCGCCGGCAATGTGGTATGCGGAGGGCCCGTCTGGCAATCAGCTTTGGCTGATCGCCAGCATCGACGATCTGCCACCGCAGTTTCGACCTTCGCGCCTCAACCCCCGTTCGATCGAACGCAGCTTCGACGATGTACCGCAGTCCATGCAGCAACGGGCTTCGCGCCTGACATCGAAGCCGCCTTCGTTGACCTGGTTCGAGCATGATATCCGGCATGCCTTTGTTCGATCCGAGGCCGTCATGACAGTACCGCCGGTGGAAATCAAGATCGGCGATCTGGCCGACCTGGCCGCTGAAACGGATAGCGCGGGGACCTGTTTCGGGATAGAGGCGCATCTTGATGCCGAAGAATTGGCGCAATATTCCTCGATCTTCGATGATCTGAAACGGCCGTACGCTCTGCCTCCCGAATCCCTGGCCTCGGCGCTGTTCGTCGTGGCGATGTCGAGCGTGGCTCGGTCGCGCTGGGACACCGATGTCGGGGTGGACGACTGGTACGTGGCGCAGACCCGAAAGGAAGGGAAATCGATCATCTGGCTTGAAGACATCCGCGACCGGCGCGATGCGATACGTGCCGCCCTGGATGGTCAGGAATGCCGGGAACAGGCCGCCGCCCTGAAAGCGATGCTCGCTGCAAGCAAAGCCGGGAGCGCCGGCGCCGGAAAGCCCTATCAAGCGTCTGCAGAACAATGGCGCCGTGGGCGGATACACGAATACCAGGTCGAGTTGAAGGGCCAGCTGGCCAGGTCCGAGTTACTGTTCGACGCCGTAGTTGCCCGCCGAAACGCGTTCTGGGTGCCCAGAATCATCGAACAGCTGAAATCCGGACAGCCGACACTGGTCGTCGTCGACATCGCGCATCTGGCGGGACCTGGAAATCTACCGCAACTTCTTGAAAGAAATAACTTTTCTGTCCGGCGCGTTCAGTAACACACATTTCCGGCAAGCGCTCGCCAAAACCGTTAAGCTTTGGAGCCCGAAACGTCCGGAGCGCGCTGCGCCATGACAGTTGAAATTGCCGTGGTATTCGTCATCATCGGTTGCGCGTTGTACCTGTTCGCGACCGAGAAGCTCCCTGTGGACGTGACCGCGCTGGCGATCCTCGTCACGGTGATGGCCATTCCGATCCTGTTCCACTCCGAGTGGCTGCTCGAACGGGGGGTCGATCTCAAGTCGGCGTTCCCGAACGTGTCGGAAAGCCTGTCCGGCCTTTCAAGCACCGCAACCGTCACTGTGCTGTGCATGTTCATCCTGTCCGGTGGCATTCAGCGATCCGGCCTCATCCACATGCTGGGCAAACGGCTATTCCCGCTGGTGGGCAACTCCGAGGTGCGACAGATCATCGTCATCGGGATCATGGTCGGGCTGGTGTCGGGTTTCATCAACAACACCGCCGCGGTCGCGATCTCGATTCCACTGGTGCTCGACATGGCCAGGCGCAGCAAGCTGCGGGCCTCCCGGGTCCTGATGCCGGTGAGTTTTTTCGGCATGCTGGGCGGCACGCTGACGCTGATCGGCACATCCACCAACATTCTCGCCTCGGCCATTCTGGCAGAGGATCCGCGGGTCGGCCGCGAACTTGACATGTTCGAATTCGCACACCTTGGCCTGATCGTGCTCGGCGTCGGCGTGCTGTATTTTCTTACCCTGGGCCGATGGCTGCTTCCCTCCAGCGATGCGCGTCCTTTGCAGCAGGAAGAAGAAGAATCCTTCGTCATCGAACTGAGCGTACCCCCCGCCAGCCCGTTGATCGGCAAGACCTTGCAGGACGCGAAATTCGAAGCCCACGCCGGCGCCGAGATCATGAAGCTGACGCGCGGCGAGCAGACCTGGATCAAGCGTGCCCGCACCACGCCGATCGAGTCCGGCGACATCGTCATGTCCAGCGCCACCGTCCGCCAGATCATGGACCTGATCAAGGAGGATCACGTCGATGTCCTGTCCGATTTCGGCGACACGCGCAAGGCCCGCAGCGACGGTCAGCTGGTACCTATATTGTTGCGCAATCGCGGCCTGTTCAACGGCAGGACCGCACGCGCGGTCGATTTCTGGAAGCGTTACCAGGCGAGGCTGATCGGGCTGGACACCAAGAGCGTCCGTTCGCGGCGCCTGGGCCAGGAAAAACTGCACGTCGGCGAGATCGTTCTGCTCGAGATTTCAAAGACCGCGCTCGCGCGGCTGCACCGCAACACCGACATCGTTGTACTCGATGAATACAAGGACGATTTCGATACCCGACGCATGCTGGTGGCCGGCAGCATCGTGGCTGCGGTCGTCGGCCTCGCGGCGCTGACGCCGATGCCGATCGTGCTCACGGCCATCGCCGGCGTTATCGCAATGTTCGCCACCGGCTGCATCGGCAAGACCGACATGTATGAAGATGTCTCGTGGGACGTGATATTCCTGCTGGCCGGCATCATCCCGCTAGGCATAGCCATGACCAAGTCCGGTGCGGCCGCATGGCTCAGTTCGCTGCTGGCCGTCTACGCGGTCGAATGGGAGCCGGTCTATATCGTGATGGCGCTGTACGCCGCCACTGCCCTGCTCACCAGCATCCTGAGCAACAATGCATCGGTGGTCATCCTGGTGCCGGTCGCGATTTCACTGGCACAGATGCTGGAGCTGAATCCGATTGCGCTGACGATCGCGGTGATGTTTGCCGCCTCCAACAGTTTCCTGACGCCGGTCGGTTATCAGACCAACACCATGATCTTCGGTACCGGTGTGCTGAAATTCTCCGACTTTCCACGCGTCGGTGCGCCGCTTAACCTGATTCTGATGGTGGTGACCAGCTTCGCCGTGGTCCACTTCTGGCCGGTCAACGCATGATTTAACCCGAATCTGCACGACAGAGCCACTCACCCGGCCAGCGTCCCGGCAAGCGTTCGCCTGGCGGTTCGACGCTGAGCGAAAATGGCACCGATATCCCCGGCCGAATATTTCGGCATGTTTTTGCACTGCGCCGGGACATTCGGCCAGAGTTGGCGGAACCTGCGATAATATGCTGTTTTCCACCACGGATTCACGACCATGACCGACTCGATCGTCATTACCGCCGCGCGCCGCACCGCCATCGGTGCCTTCCAGGGACAGTTCTCGCCCGTTTCATCCCCGGAACTGGGTGCTGCGGCCATTCGCGCGGCGGTCGGCGACTCGGGCCTGGACGGCAACGACGTCTCCGAGGTCCTGATGGGCTGTGTGCTTCCAGCCGGCACCGGCCAGGCGCCCGCGCGCCAGGCCTCGATCGGCGCGGACCTGCCGCTTTCGGTCGGAGCCACGACACTCAACAAGGTCTGCGGCTCGGGCATGAAGGCCGTGATGCTCGGGCACGACGCGATTCGCGCGGGCTCTGCCGATATTGTCGTGGCCGGCGGCATGGAATCCATGACCAACGCCCCCTACCTGGTCAAGCGCGGCCTGCGAATGGGCCACGATCAGTTGATCGACCACATGTTCTTCGATGGGCTGCAAAATCCCTACGACGGCCAGATGATGGGTGGCTTCGGCGAGAAGTGCGCGGCCAAGTACAGCTTTTCGCGCGAGCAGCAGGATGATTTCTCGCGCGCCTCGGTCGAGCGCGCCAACCGGGCGATCGAAGAGGGCCTGTTCTCCAGTGAAATCGTGCCGGTGACGGTCAAGTCGCGCAAGGGCGACGTGGAGATCGCGACCGACGAGGAGCCCGGCCGGATCAACGTCGACAAGATCCCGAATCTGCGCCCGGCCTTCGCAAAGGACGGCACGATCACCGCTGCGAGTTCTTCGAAGATCTCGGACGGCGCCGCCGCCCTGGTACTGATGAGCGCCGACAACGCCTCACAGCGGGGCATTCAGCCACTCGCCCGAATCATCGCCCATGCGACTCATTCTCAGGAGCCGGAGTGGTTCACCACGGCGCCGGTGGGCGCGATGAAAAAGGCCCTGGATCGCGCCGGCTGGAGTGCCGCCGAGGTCGACCTGTTCGAAATCAACGAGGCGTTCGCCACCGTCACGATGGCCGCCATGCACGAGCACGGCCTGCCGCACGACAAGGTCAACATCCACGGCGGTGCCTGCGCCCTGGGCCATCCGATCGGCTGCAGCGGCGCGCGCATACTGGTCACGCTGATCCATGCATTGAAATCCACCGGCGGCAAGCGCGGCATCGCCTCACTATGCATCGGCGGGGGCGAGGCCACAGCGGTCGCCATTGAACTCGAGTAGTCCTTCAACCGAATAGCTGCCGATTGAGCGACGCCTGGAAACGCCGATTCATCCGGACACGCGGCCACGCGCCATGGGAGATCGATGATCGACAAATGGGATCCGAAACACAATCTTTCGCGACCGCTGGGGCCGTTCAAGCGAATGCAGCCCACGGTGTTTTTCGGTTCAGCGGCGCTGGTCGTCGCGTTCTGCATCTTCGGGGGCGGCTTCACGGCGACTGCGGCAAACACCTTCGAGTCCATCCAGGGCTGGATCGTAACTACCCTGGGCTGGTACTACATGTTGATCACGTCGGCCCTGGTGCTGTTCGCGCTCGCTGTGGTGATCAGCCCGGCCGGCAAGCTCAAACTCGGCAAATCCGACGACGAGCCTGAATTCGGGAGGCCGAGCTGGTTCGCAATGCTGTTCGCCGCCGGCATGGGCACCGGGCTGGTGTTCTGGGGCGTGGCCGAGCCGCTGAACCACTACATGGAGCCGCACTACGCCGAGCCCGAAACCGCGGCGGCCATGCAGGACGCGATCCGCTATTCGTTCTTCCACTGGGGCCTTCACCCCTGGGCCATTTACCTGGTGCTGGCGCTGTCCATCGCCTATTTCCATTTCCGTATCGGCCTGCCGCTGGCGCCGCGCTCGGTGCTGTGGCCGCTGATCGGCGAACGCATCTACGGCATGCCGGGCCACCTGACCGATATCCTGTGTACGGTGGGGACGCTGCTGGGGGTGGCCACTTCGCTGGGGCTGGGTGCCATGCAGATCAATGCCGGCCTCTCGATGTCGCTGGGCATCGAAACCTCGACCCTTGTCCAGGTGCTGATCATCGCCTCGATCACCGCAGTTGCCACCATCTCGGTCGTCTCGGGCATCCAGCGCGGCATCAGGCGGCTTTCGGCGCTCAATATCGGGCTGGCCTTCGTGCTGCTGCTGTTCGTGTTCCTGGTCGGCCCCACCGCCTATATTCTCGAAACGCTCATCGGCGGGCTGGGCATCTACCTGCAGACATTGATCGAGACCAGCCTGGAAACCGATTTCGCGACCACATCGGACTGGCAGTCGCGCTGGACGCTGTTCTACTGGGGCTGGTGGATATCGTGGTCGCCGTTCGTCGGCATCTTCGTCGCCAGGATCTCGAAGGGACGAACCGTTCGCGAACTGATCACCGCCGGCCTGCTGGTGCCGTCGCTGGTGACGTTCTTCTGGATGTCGACCTTCGGCGGCACGGCCCTGCACCTGGAACGCTTCACCGATATCAATATTGCCCAGCAGGCGGTCGACGACGTGGCCGTGTCGTTGCACCTGCTGCTGAGCCAAATGCCGCTGGGCGCCGTCACCACGGTATTCGCCACGCTGGTGATCATCATCTTCTTCATCACCTCGTCTGATTCAGGCTCGCTGGTCGACGACATGGTGACCTCCGGCGGTCATCCCCACCCGCCGGTCTCGCAACGCGTGTTCTGGGCGGTATCCGAGGGCGCAGTGGCCTCGACGCTGTTGATCGTCGGCGGCCTGGCGGCCATCCAGCAGGCGGCCATCACCATGGCGCTTCCGATGACGCTGCTGCTGGCTGCGGCCTGCTACGGGATGGTGCGGGCATTCTCGGTCGACGTCGAAAAACGCGGCTCGCCGTCCCGGGACCGCATCGAAGGCGATATCGGCAGCGACTGATGCGCCCGCGGTTTGGGGTCCGCCGGAGAAAATCAGCGCGAGTCCGCTCTCCTGCAGTCGTGACGCTTTCGGGCTAAAGTGCAGCGGAACGTCCGAAAGCGCCCATGATTCGCCCGGCGCGCCGGACGCTGCGACACATTCGTTGCCGTGACCAAGGAGGATTCGCCGTGCCCAACCATTACATGTCACGCCTGTTCGGACGTTCACCGGTCAAGCCGATCCAGCAGCATTTCGAGCAAGCGTCCGCATGCGCCATGGAGCTCGTCCCATTCTTCCGGGCAGTCATCGCCGGGGATTGGGCGACAGCAACCGAGGCGCGCGAACGCATTACAGGGTTCGAAGACGCCGCCGACGATCTGAAGCAGGAATTCCGTCTCAACCTGCCCAAGAGCATGTTCATGCCGGTCAGCCGTGCCGACCTGCTCGACCTGATCTCCAACCAGGACCGCATCGCCAACAAGGCCAAGGACATTTCGGGCCTGGTGATCGGCCGCAAGATGCAGCCGCCGGCATCGCTCGCCGATGAATACCTGGAGTTCCTGCGCTGCAGTCTCAGGGCCGTTGCCCAGGCGCAGCAATCGGTCGCCGAGCTGGATGAACTGTTCGAGACCGGCTTTCGCGGCCGCGAGGTGGAACTGATGATGGGTATGACCGAGGAACTCGGCCGCATCGAAAGCGAGGCCGACCGCAAGCAGATCGCGCTCAGGGCCGAGTTGTTCCGGATCGAAAAGGATCTGCCGCCGGTGGATGTGATGTTTCTGTACAAGATTCTGGACTGGACCGGCGATCTCGGCGATCTCGCGCAAGGGGTCGGCGGGCGCTTGCACCTGCTGATCTCGAACTGAAACAGACGGGCAGATGGAATTCGCAGTCCTATTCATCCTGCTCGCGGCTCTGTTCGGGCTGTTCATGGCCTGGGGGATCGGCGCCAACGACGTGGCCAACGCCATGGCGCCGGCGGTCGGATCCAGATCGATCACGATCCGGCAGGCGGTGATCATCGCCGCCATTTTCGAATTCGCCGGCGCAGTGCTGGCCGGTGGCGGAGTCACCTCGACCATCCGCAAGGGCATCGTCGATGCCAGCCTGTTCGCCGCCACGCCGGATCTGCTGGTATTCGGCATGCTGGCGTCGCTGCTGGCCGCCGGCACCTGGCTGCTGATTGCCTCGAAATACGGCTGGCCGGTTTCCACAACCCATTCGATCGTCGGCGCCGTGACCGGCTTCGCGGTCGCCGCGCTGGGAATGAACGCCGTGCAATGGCCCCAGCTGGGCAAGATCGTGATGAGCTGGTTCATCAGCCCGGTTCTGGCCGGTGTGATCGGACTGCTGCTGTTCATCAGCGTACAGCGCCTGATTCTCGAGCGGGACAATCCACTGGCCGCAGCCCGGCGATATGCGCCGTTCTACATTTTTCTGTCGGGCTTTTTCATCTCCCTGGTCACCCTGCTCAAGGGGATCAAGCACATCGGCGTCGATCTGAGCGCCATCCAGAGCGGCACCCTGTCCGTATTGATCGGCGGAACCATGGCACTGGCCGGCCACATGTACATCAACCGGATTCGCGGTGACAGGACCAGCGAGCGCGACTTCCAGTACGCCAGCGTCGAAAAGGTGTTCGCAGTGTTGATGGTGGTCACCGCCTGCGCCATGGCATTCGCTCACGGCTCGAATGACGTGGCCAATGCGGTCGGCCCGCTGGCTGCCGTGGTCAGCATTTCGACAAGCGGCGCAGTCGGCCAGGAAGCCCTGGTACCGGTATGGATCCTGGTGCTGGGCGGCGTGGGCATCGTGATTGGACTGGCGACCTACGGCCACAAGGTGATCCACACCGTCGGCAGCAAGATCACGCATCTCACGCCCAGCCGGGGCTTCTGCGCCGGCATCGCCGCGGCGGCAACCATCGTGATGGCGTCGGGCACTGGTCTGCCGATTTCCACTACCCACACGCTGGTGGGCGCGGTGCTCGGCGTGGGCCTGGTGCGCGGCATGACGGCCATCAACCTGCGCGTCGTCGGCACCATTTTCGTTTCCTGGTTCGTGACCGTGCCGGCCGGCGCGCTGCTGTCGATCGTCTTTTTCTTTATTCTGCGCGCGGTGCTGGGCTAGGAAAAGTTCGAAACCGAGTTGATGACCTCCGGATCAGGAGCGTCACCAGGCCGAGATTCGAGTTATCCGTGGTGCGGTTTTCAGGGAGGGGGGGGCACTCCA
>Ga0209936_1000402_pt1 | contig 26521 bp, 20 predicted proteins | sample SalPonR1_A_D1_MG_FD_185694 | JGI IMG/M metagenome (GOLD analysis project Ga0209936, IMG submission 185694) | Salt pond soil microbial communities from South San Francisco under conditions of wetland restoration - Salt Pond MetaG R1_A_D1_MG... ... | reverse complement strand
AAACCGAATCAGCTTACCTTGTTCCTAAAGGGTACTTACAATTTGAAAATGGATTTATGCATGAAACCGTAAACGACCGTATCACCAATATTTCCTATTCATCAATGCTTTTAAGGTATGGATTATTCAATCATTTTGAATTGCGCCTGGGTACCGATTATAATCAAGTTAAATTTTCTGTTTCTGATGATTCAAAAGGTTTTTCCCCTTTATCTGTCGGAGGTAAATTACATGTTACCGAAGAAAAAGACTGGATGCCTCAAATTGCTTTTATTGGCCAGATTGATATTGCAAGTACCGGAGCTGTTGACTTCCGTCAGAAATATCATAGTACAAAGATGTTGTTAACTTTTGGTCACAGTTTGCAAAATAACCTGTCGATAGGTTATAGTATTGCTGTGGAATTCCCTGAAAATGTTAACTATACCATCGGAACCTATACTTTTGTTGCAGGTTATTCAATAAGTGATGAAATTGGAACTTTTATTGAAGTATATGGTGATTTTTCAAAATATATGAATGCTCAAAACAAATTTAACGGAGGAGTAACCTATCTTATCCATCCAAAGCTACAACTTGATTTTGCAGGAGGGTTTGGATTATCGCAATATGCTCCAAATAACTATTTTTCATTTGGACTGATCTATTTATTTAAACCCGTTTAATTTTATACTTTTAGTTAATTTTTAAAATAATTATCTTTATTTATTATCATGAAGAATTTTGTTTCATATACTTCTGCTGTATTTTTATTTTTTGTGGCTTTATTAATTGTTGGATGTACCGATGAGGATAATTTTAAAACAGATGTAGCTACTTTTGGAAATCTTGAATTAGTAGAATCATCCTACTGGAACGGTTCTGATTTTTCCGGTAGTTTTAGCAGTGGGAATAAGATCTTTCATAATCAATATTATCCCGATTGGAATACCTGGAGTGGTTTTGCCTATTCTAAAATGATTAATTATGAGTTTTTTAATGAAGAGAGTGTCTATGCCGTTTATCATGAAAATACAAATAATAATGAAAATTTTTATGCCGTAGCACATCAGTTAGGACAAATCACCATTACTTTTAAGGACAGTATACATAGAGAACAACTCAGATCTGTAAAGCTGGCCAATACAACATATACTGCTTTAGGCATTCTATATGGATATGATTATGCTAAAAAGTTTGGGGGTAAAGATGGCAGCGATCCGGATTGGTTTAAAGTAACGATTAAAGGGATTGGAATGGATGAACAAATTACGGGAACCGTTGACTTTTTTCTTGCTGATTACCGTTTTGCAGATAATAAGGATGATTATATTGTGAATAAATGGGAATATGTTGATTTAACACCTTTAGGAATCGTTAAAAGACTTGAGTTTGAAATGTTCTCCTCTGATGCAGGAACTCCTTTATATTTTTGTTTGGATAACTTAAAAGGTCGTATCCTTTTTGATGAATAATTTATTTTAAATATTGATGAAGGAGTTTCATTAGTTCGTTTGTTTTGATAGGTTTTGCTAGATAATCATTACACCCGGATTTCAAAATCAATTCTTTATCTTCTGGCATAGCAAAAGCTGTTTGTGCAATAATTGGAATATCCGGATTAAAGGTTCTGATTATTTTTGTAGCTTCAATACCATCTAAAACAGGCATTTTAATATCTAAAAGAATTAAATCAATAGCTTTTCTTTTTTTACATATTTCAATAGTTTCTTTCCCATCAGTTGTATGTAGTATATTTAATCCTTTATTTTTGAGCAGCATTTCCAGGTATTTATAATTGCTGATCTCATCTTCAACAATTAATATTGTTTTCCCCTCCCAATGATATTGTTGATTTTGTATGATCTCTTTTGTTTTTTTCTCTACAGGCTGATTATTAATATCTAAAGGCAAGGTAAAGTAAAATGTAGAGCCTTTGTTAACCTCCGAATTTAATCGGATATTTCCTCCAAGTTTTTTTACAATATTTTTTGTGATGGTTAATCCTAACCCTGTTCCCCGATAAATTTTTGATTTGCTGGATTCTAATTTATTAAAACGCTCAAAAATTTGATTTTGTTTATCTTGGGGTATTCCAATTCCTGTATCGGTAACATAAAATTTTACCAGTTTTTCCTCCTTTAATATTTCATATCCGAATCTGACAAAACCTTGATCAGTATATTTAAAAGCATTATCCAATAAGTTGGTCATAATTTGTTTTAGCCTGAAAAGATCGGTACTTAATATAAAGTTATTTTTATAATGGGTTTTATCCCATTTAATTTCTAAATGATCTTTATTTATTTTTCTCCTGAATTCACTATATGTAATATCCAGCTCCTTCATTAACTTATTAACATTCATGTCTTTTTTAACGACTGAAAACTCACTAGCCTCTATTTTTGCCAGATCGATAATATCATCAATTAAATAGAGCAGCGTATTGCAATTATTATTAATGTGTTTAACAAGTTCTTCACGGTCATCAGAACTTGTATCCGTATCGACTAATAAATCCGAAAAACCAACAATAGCATTCATGGGTGTTCGTATTTCGTGAGACATGTTGGCTAAGAATGCAGATTTTAAACGGTCTGACTCTTCTGCCTTTTCTTTGGCTTCTTTTAGTTCAATTTCTGATTTATGTCTTTCGGTAATATCGCGGCAAATACCTACTATTCCAAGGGTATTTCCGTCATCATCAACAAAGGGTATTTTTACAGTATCTAATAGCAAAAGTTCACCCTTTGCATTTTTTTCCCATGATTCTATTCTTACAGGTTCATTGGACTCAATAATCTTTTGATCGGTAGAATAAAAGAAACCAGCCTGATGTTCTGAAAAGATTTCAAAATCTTGTTTCCCTATGATTTCATCTTTCGTTTTATTATTGAACTTGCAAAAAGCATCATTACAACCAATATAAATATTTTTTTTATTCTTATAAAAAATTAAGTCAGGGATTGAATTTATCATTGAATTCATCAATGATTTTTCATGAATAAGTTGAAGCTCTGCTTTTTTTCGTTCACTTAATTCTTTTTGTAATTCATTGGTTTTAAGGGCAACCTGTTTTTTGAGAGATGCTGACCAGATAAGGATAACTCCCAGTATTATCAAAAATGGTATAAGAATCCAGATTATCGTTTTTAATACCTCTGATTTTAAATTTTTTTCATCAAACGCACTAAACCATTTTTCATAAATCCGGTCAAATTCGCCGGTAGCTTTTACAATCTTTAATCCTTCGTTTATTTGTTGTAATAATTGCGGATTATCTTTTTTTATTGCAAAGCACAATTCCTGGGGGTGTACAGAAGAACCTACAAATTTTAGATTTTTTAAATTGTATTCGTTAATGGCAAATTGCCCCTGCACTTTATTAATTAATGCACAATCATATTCCCCGGCTGATAAGAGCCTTAATGCCGTTTGATAATTCCTTACGGGAATAATTAATGAGGTAATATTATTTGAAATGAGGTAGTCGTGCATGATATCACCCTTTACAACAATCACCTTCTTATTCTTAATGTTATCAAATGAAATTATTTCACTCTCATTACGAACAAAAACGGCATGTGTAATATAAATATAGGGGGTAGAGAAATTTACATTGTGCTCTCTTTCTTCTGAATAAGACATGGCCACTAAACCATCAATCTTACCGGCTTCTAATTCAGCCCTCACTTGATTCCAGGGGGCCAGTTCAATTTTAACATGAAACCCCATGGTTTTACCAATTGACTTTAGCAGGTCTACACTAAAGCCAATAGGTACATTATTATCATCAAGGAGTTGATAGGGAGGATAATCATAATTTCCTTTAAAGAAAATTGTATCTGCTTGAGTAAATTCAGCGGATAAAATATCACATAAAAAAGAAAAGATTAAAATTAAAAATATCGTTATCTTTTTTGTCATAAGAAGCTGATATGACTTATTATAAAAATTAAATTATTATACGTAAATATTCATATAAGGTTTTTTTAAGCAGGGTTGCTTTATAAATTATGAATTAAACATGGGGAAATATCTTAGATAAGTATATTTTTGTATTCATATTTAATCCCAGTTATCTCAGACCATGAAAAAATGCCTTACTCTTTTTATATTTTTTATATTCATTTCCTGTCAGTCAGGACAAAAGAAAAATAATTTTGAAGAACAAAAAGTTCATTCTGCAGATATAAAATATGCACAAGGATTTTCTATAGAATACTACGACCATTATAAATTACTTACGATTTATAATCCGTGGCAGGGAGCAAAAGAAATTAAATATCAATATGCAATTATTACAGATAAGAAAAATGCTGGTCTGGTCCCTGCCCGGTTTAAAAAAATCGTTGCTCCATTGAAGAAAATTATTTGTTTGTCTACTTCCCATATTGCTTTTCTGGATGTTTTGAATGAAGCTGAATCGATTGTGGGAGTTTCGGGAACAAATTTTGTTAATAATCAGGTACTTCAGGAAAAAATATCAAGGGATGAAATTGCAGATGTAGGGTATGAAAATCATTTAAATTATGAACTTATAGCCGGCATAAATCCTGAAATTGTAATTACCTACGGAATTGGAAGCGAAGTATCAGGTTATAATCAAAAGCTGAATGATCTAGGTGTTGAAACCATGATTATTCCTGAATATTTGGAAACGCATCCACTGGGTAAATTAGAATGGATAAAATTTATCGCTGCTTTATATGATAAAGAAGATGAAGCAGAAACCTATTTTCAACTGGTTGAAAATGAATACAATCACTTAGTAGAACTTGTTTCGACAACTAAAAAAAAACCAAAAGTTTTATTTGGATTACCATGGAAAGATACCTGGTATGTGCCCGGGGGCAATTCTTTTCTTGCTAAAATGGTTGATGACGCTGGAGGTGATTATATATGGAGTGAAAATAACTCGCGTGAAAGTATTCCCCTCGATATTGAAAATGTATTTGTTAAGGCTAATCATGCTGAGGTATGGCTAAACACCGGAACCATAAAGCATAAACAAGAAGTATTGAAAGTGGATGATCGCTTTAAAGATTTTAATCCTTTTAAAAACAGCCGGATTTATAATAATAATCAACAGGAAAATAGGTGGGGCGGTAATGATTATTGGGAAAAGGGAACCGTAGAACCGCACATCATCTTGAAAGATTTAATTAAAATTTTTCATCCTGAGCTACTCCCAAATCATTCGCTGGTTTATTATCGATCTATTGACTAACAAAGTTGGAAATTCAATAAATTTACATTTCTTTTGATTTTCAAATTTAATCATCAGGAAAGATTGGATTATACAAGCCGAAATATCATTTTGTGGATTATTTTAAGCTTATTGCTTGTTCTATTGTTTATTGCCGATATATTTACCGGTTCGGTAAATATACCTGTTGATGAAGTATGGCGAATTATTACCGGTCAATCAACTGACCATCCGGAATATTTAACCATCATCTACCGGTTTCGTTTGCCAAAAGCTTTAACAGCCGTGTTTGCCGGATTTGCATTGTCAGTCAGCGGACTACAGATGCAAACCGTTTTTAAAAATCCTCTGGCCGGTCCTTATGTATTAGGAATAAGCGCTGGCGCTAGTTTAGGGGTGGCTGTCGTAATCATGGGAATTTCATCTTTTGCTTTGGTTAGCCAGTTAGGTGTTATTGGAAACTGGATTATCGTTATTGCCGCATGGATTGGATCCGGATTAATTCTTTTTCTGATTTTAATGGTTTCGGTAAGGGTAAAGGATATTATGACTATTCTGATTTTGGGAATAATGTTTGGTAGTGCAACAACAGCTATAGTCAATATTTTGCAATATTTTAGCAACGAATCGATGCTTAAAGCTTTTGTGGTATGGACCATGGGTAGTTTGGGAGGCGTATCTATTTCGCAGCTTAAAGTTTTAATTCCGGGAATATTCCTGGGTTTAGTCATCTCATTTCTATCAGTAAAAATATTAAATGCTATGCTTGTGGGGGAGAATTACGCCAAAAGTATGGGTTTAAATGTGGGGTTATCCCGGTTTTTAATATTTTTCAGTACCAGTTTACTGGCTGGCAGTATAACTGCTTTTTGTGGACCCATAGGATTTATTGGTATAGCTGTTCCGCATATTGCACGGATGATTTTCAAAACCGCAAATCATCAGATATTGCTCCCGGGGACGTTAATCTTAGGGGGAATAATTTTGCTTTTTAGTGATATTATTTCTCAAATCCCGGGTAAAGAAAATACGGTTCCCATTAATTCAATTACGGCACTGGTTGGTATTCCTATCGTAATATGGATAATTATTCGTAATAAAAAATTATCAAATTTAGGGTAATTTATGGTCAAAGATGATAGCATATTAACATTACATCAGGTAGCCATCGGTTATTCAAAAACCAAAAAAGGAAATCACATCCTTTTTGATAATATCAATCTTTCAGGCCGTAAAGGTGAACTCATTGCCCTGATAGGTAAAAATGGAATTGGTAAAAGTACTTTACTTAGAAATATTGCCGGCTTACAAAATGTTTTGGAGGGAGAAGTTCTGTTCCTGGATAAAAAAATACAATCTTTTAAAAGAAATGAGTTTGCCCGACTGGTAAGTTTTGTGTCCACTGAAATTGTAAATGTAAGTAACTTAAAAGTTTTTGATTTGGTTTCCTTGGGGCGGTTCCCGCATACCAGCTGGTTTGGAAAATTAAAAGAAAAAGATATTCGGCAATCGCTAAATGCTTTGGAAATGGTAGGGATGAAGTCATTTATTCATAAAAATGTAAATGAGATAAGCGATGGTGAACGCCAACGGGTAATGATTGCCCGTACCCTTGCACAGGATACCAAAATCATTGTTTTAGACGAGCCTACTGCTTTTCTTGATTTGCCCAATAAATATGAAATTGTGCACCTGCTTAATCATTTATCAAAAAGTGAGAATAAAACCATCCTTTTTTCTACCCATGATTTAAATATTGCCATACAGGAGGCTGATAAAATTTGGCTGATGTTGGATGATGAGATCATTCAAGGTGCTCCCGAGGATCTGATTTTAAGCGAGACCCTGAATAGGATTTTTAAAGCATCAAACCTGAGTTTTGATAAGCTAAAAGGTGATTTCAGAATCAAACGAAAGCATTCCAAAAAAATTGGACTTATTGGAGACGGTTTGCCTTATAACTGGACACGGAAAGCCCTGGAAAGATTGAATTATGCTGTTGATAAAGGAAATACTGCCATTGACTATATAGTAGTTAAGCCGGTGAAAAATGAACTGAACTGGAATTTTAAAAGTGAAAATGGTACATTTGTTTTTAAATCCATTGATGAATTATCATTATATTTAAAAACACAAACTAAATAACGTTCGCTATGCAAGGATTAAAAAAAATTACATCGTACATTCTCATTACTTTTATTTTGTTAATAACGGTAATATCCATTTTAGGCATTTGGGAAGTCATTTCGCTCGAAGATGTTATGCGTAAAATATTTACTTCGCTGTTTGTTATCTTTGTGGCTTCGGTTATTGTACTTTTTATATTTTCGGTGTTGATAAAAGATTCGGATAAAAACTAAAAAAGGCCCCTTTGAAGGGCCTTTGTAGCTTTAGTTTTCTTTTTTTAACTCCATTTCGATGATTTTTCGAACCGATTCGTGTCCAATTCTTTTGGCTATAATTTTTTTGTCTTCATCCAGAAGGTATATTGTTGGAGTACTGTAAATATTGTAAAAAAACCTGAAATTAGAGGTGTTATTGGGATCCCACACATTAATCCAGTTCAATTGATTGTTATTAATATATTCAAGCCAATCGTCTTTATCTCTTTGGGTATAAACAGCAAATACTTCGAGATCGCTACGGTCAAAATCCGCATAAATTTCTTTGATTTTAGGAGTTACTTTCTTACAATGCCCGCAATCGGGCTCAAAAAAATATAGGATAGTGAATTTTGCATCTATATCAAGTAACGAAGCATATTCACCGGTGCTGGTTTCCATTTTTAAATCCTGTGCTTTATTTCCTATCAGGTTAAAACGTAATTTAGCTACCTGCTCCTTAATTCGTTGGAGCGTGTTTTCATCAACCCAGTCCACTTTATCCGTTAAATAATAGTTTTCGGCAACATGTACAAAAACTTTATCCATTCCCATGATATTACTTCGCTGGAATGTGTTGATAAAATATCGCATAAGGTATTGAAACATTTCGTCATTTCCTTCGGCTTGTGCTGCAACAATATCAATATAGTGATTGATAGTATCCGGATCCTGGATTAAAATTTTGGTAAAATAAGTGTTAACCTTATTATGGAAAACCGGAGTGTATAAAAATCGTTCATCCTTAAAATCAATATAATCAAAATAGTGTTGGCGGTTATAATTGTATGAATGAAACCAACGAACCGAATCGGGGTTATTTATTCCTTCCGGTATTTCAATCTCAGGAATTTCGGGATTTTTTACCACATGAATAATCACCGAAAACATACTCCCTTCATAGGTCTGAGCAAATTCATTAATCTTATCTTTAACCGTACGGCTCATTTGTTCTAATTCCTTACGGATTAACCGGGCCGAATCAGATGAACGATCTAACTCCTTTAGTTTAGCCTGAAGCTCCGATGATTTTTTGTTATTACTCATCATCAACTCCTGGTATTCTTTGAAAGCCTGATTTTCTTTTGAGCCAGTAAACTTCATGTTTTTAACCAAATCATCGGATGTGGTTTCAATGGCAAATTGTTGGTCGTCGCCAATAAGTAAATCGAAATAATTTTTGGAGGGCAATACGACAATATAAACGCCTTGAGGAAGCAACGTGTCGGCCTTAAACTCTCCCTTCCCTTTATTATCTAATCGGACAGTATCTTTTACATACGTTTTATCTCCATAATAATATCCAAGGTAAATTTCCGCATCGGCTAAGTCGTTTATGGTAACTTCAATTTCGTAACCCTGGGCAAATAATTGGGTAGCATTACTGATGAGAAAAAGCGAAAGAAAAATTTTAAAAAAAGTTTTCATAGATCGATTATATTTTAATGTTTTTTTAACGCACAAATTTTTAATTCAACAAAGGTATTAATTTTTGAACATTAAGATTATTATTAACTTTTTTTAACAGCAATTGCTCCCTTTTGTTTAATAGATTGTCACTAAATGTTTGTGTCATTAATTGAGTAATTAGTGTTACAAATTCATCAGGCGTTTCAGCTGAATAAACTAAACTTTCTAAATGGGTATTATTAATCATGGTATGATTCGTAAGACAAAAACGACCGCCAAATAAGGCGTTAATTAATTTTAATTTAATCCCGGTATTTTGAAAAGTAATTAATAAATGAATATGTGCATCACAGATTAGCTCCTTCATCTTTTCTTCGGATGGATTTATAATTAGTTGGGCATTTTTATGTTTTTTTACTTTATTAATAAGCCTTTGAGATGGGTTTTTACCCGCAAATATAAATGAATAATTAACTTTTGGGCAAATGTTTTTTAAAATATATCCTGCGGCAGTAATGTTTTCGTTTACCGATAAATTGCCATGAAATAAAATGAAGTTCCCTTTTCCCCGTTTGGTGATAACCTGTTCGTTGGAATGAAAAGCAGGTAGGTAGATGGTATTTGGGTTTATGGATTGAAAATACAGGTAATCCGATGGAGAAATGGTGGCTATAAAAATGTTTTTAACAACCTGCTTTTTTTCATAGTATTTTAGTTTTATTGATTCCACATAATAATAAATCCAACGGAGAAAACTAGTTTCTTTTTTTGCTAAGGCACGATAATATTTGTGTTCAATATTATGTGTTCGTAAGATTACTTTACGCTTATTTTTTAAAAGTTTTGACAGATAAAAACTTGAATGAATACCTTCGAGTAATACCGGATGAGTATCTTTTAAAAGATTATTTAATAAAGCGCGGGACGTTCTTGATTTTACTATGAATGGCTTAAATGAAAAAAAATCTATCAGGGATTTATTTCTGGGATAATAGTAAACTTTCTTGCAAAATTTGAGCAATTCATCACTTCGCTTACGCTCATATTCAAAGCAGTGCAAGATAATTTCCACATCGTTTTTCCACAGTGATTTTATTTTATAGAAAACATCAATAATTCCGCCATAATCAGGGGGATAGGGTATAGCAAAAGATACTATATGGATTTTAGTAGAATTCATTCTTTATTTAAAACTTCAAAGTAATTAAAATATTCTGAAGTACAAGCATCAAATTTGACTCTTTTACGTCATTTAACTGAATATAATTTTGAACGGAACTAAAATTTATTATAAAATTACTAATCAAGCGTCAGAGGTTATGATGATTTTAAAATTTTCCTGCCTTCATATTCCGAGATTTTTTTAATGAAGGTTTGTGGCCTGAACTTTTTCAGGCCACTTTTGTTTAATAACTATTAAATAATATTTAACATAAAATTAACATTATTTTTATTTAGATTGTTTCTAAATAATAAAAAAATAATTATATTTGCATCGAAAAACAAATGATTTTCTTAATTAAAAAAATGGAGGTTTACCATGAAAACTAAATATTTCAAAATGACAAAAAAAATTACTTTAATTCTTTTATTAGCTGGAATTGCGAATGTATCTAATGCAACTGATTTAAATAATCAGAATCAGAACAACATTTGTTTAGAATGTTTTGAAGTAGAACAGGAAACAGAATTGAGAGAGGAGTCTTCACAACTGGAAGACTGGATGACAAATGATGAATTTTGGAAGGTAGGAAATTCAACAAATGATCTTACCAGGGAAATTGAAGCAAATCCCAATGATGAATATCCAGCAATTGAAAACTGGATGATTGACCATAATTTTTGGATTTCTGAGGAAAGGAAAAACAATAATGATATTATTGAACCATGGATGATAGATCCAAATTTTTGGCAAATTTAATTTGGCCGTGTTAGTTTAGTTAATTTAGAAAAGCGTCTTGTTTTAAGGCGCTTTTCTTTTTTTCAGGTTTCTTTTAATTTGCTAAATGATTATTTTGGAATTATCTTTGTCCGCCGAAATTTATTGGTTATTTAGTTATTTTTTGTTTAAAGATTATGGATATCGAAAAAACACTCAAAGATAAGGTTATTGCTGCGGTTCAAAAGATATACGGACAGGTGCCCGAAGAAAAAGCGATTCAGATACAGCGTACACGAAAAGATTTTGATGGAGATTTTACGTTGGTAGTATTTCCTCTTTTACGAATTTCTAAAAAACCCCCCGAACAAACAGCCAGTGAAATTGGCGAATACCTTAAATCGAAGGTTGATGAGATACATGATTACAATGTGATTAAAGGGTTTCTGAATTTATCGTTTCAAGATGATTTCTGGCTTTCGTTTTTAAATACTACAATTACCGAAAAAGATTTTGGCAAAAGAAAAAATGCGAATCCACAAAAAATTCTGATTGAATATTCTTCACCTAATACAAATAAACCACTACATCTGGGACACATTAGAAATAATTTATTAGGTTACTCGGTGGCTAAAATTTTGGAAACACAGGGGCATGAGGTGGTAAAAGTAAATCTGGTAAACGATCGTGGTATTCATATCTGTAAATCGATGCTTGCGTGGCAAAAATGGGGTAATAAAATTGATCCCGAAAAAGCAGGTCAAAAGGGCGATCATTTGGTAGGTAATTTTTATGTAAAATTTGATCAGGAATATAAAAAAGAAGTTCGTTCACTTGTTGAGGAAGGAATGAGCGAAGAGGAAGCAAAGAAAAAAGCACCATTGATCCAGGAAGCTCAGGAAATGCTTCGTAAATGGGAAGCTCGTGACCCTGAAGTTATTTCATTGTGGAAAGAAATGAATCGCTGGGTTTTGGATGGGTTTGATATTACCTATCAAAATCTTGGCGTTGATTTTGATAAAGTATACTTTGAATCGGATACCTATAAATTGGGAAAAGAGTTGGTTTTGACAGGATTGAAGAAAGGTGTTTTTTTTAAAAATGACGATGGATCGGTATGGGCTGATTTATCCGACGAGGGGTTAGACGAAAAATTATTACTCCGTTCAGATGGGACATCGGTTTATATGACTCAGGATTTAGGAACGGCACATCAGCGTTATACTGATTTTAATGCTGATGACCTGATTTATGTTGTAGGCAACGAACAAAACTATCATTTTAAGGTTTTGCAGCTATTATTAAGTAAGCTTGGCTTTTCCTGGGCAGAGCATATTCATCACCTTTCATATGGAATGGTAGAATTACCCGAAGGGAAAATGAAATCACGCGAAGGAACGGTTGTTGATGCTGATGACCTGATGGAGGAGATGATACAGACAGCTGAAGATATGTCGAATGAGCTGGGGAAACTAGATGGTTTTGGTGAGCAGGAAAAGAATAAAATTATTCAGACCATTGGATTAGGTGCGTTGAAATATTTTATTCTTAAAGTTGACCCTAAAAAAAGCATGACCTTTAATCCAAAGGAGTCTATTGATTTTAATGGAAATACAGGGCCTTTTATTCAATATAGCTATACACGAATTCAGTCATTAATTAAAAAAGCAAAAGATAAGAAAATTACTATTCCTGACGAGATCAGTAGAAAGCCGGAGATTTCATCCAAAGAATCAGAACTTATAAAGTTAATTCATCAGTATCCTGAAATTTTAACCGAAGCAGCAGAGAATTACAGTCCTGCAGTTATTGCAAATTATATTTACGATTTGGCGAAGGAGTATAATCAGTTTTATCACGATCATCCTATTCTTAGTGAAGAAAAAGCAGCTATTTCACAATTCAGATTATTGTTGTCAAAACAGGTAGGCGTAATTATAAATTCCGGGATGAAATTATTAGGGATTGATGTTCCGGAAAGAATGTAGTTTATTATAAAATTTTAGGCTTAAAATTATACTTTTGCAAAAGGAAAAAAATAAATATTATGTTTGAAAATTTATCGGACAGGCTCGAGAAGTCATTTAAAATATTAAAAGGACAGGGACGGATTTCGGAAATTAATGTAGCCGAAACGCTTAAAGATGTTCGCAGGGCATTATTGGATGCAGACGTGAACTATAAGATAGCCAAGAATTTTACCGATACGGTAAAAAAGAAAGCATTAGGTGAGGATGTAATAAATGCTGTAAAACCCGGCCAGATGATGGTGAAGATTGTGCACGATGAGCTGGCTGAGCTTATGGGTGGACAGGCCATCGACATAAATCTTAAGGGTAACCCTACCGTGATATTGATTGCGGGTTTACAGGGTTCGGGTAAAACAACCTTTTCGGGCAAATTATCCAATTATTTAAAATCTAAAAAACAGAAATCACCATTGTTGGTTGCCTGCGATGTTTATCGTCCTGCAGCCATTGATCAGTTAAAGGTATTAGGCGAACAAATTAGTGTTCCGGTTTATACCGAAGATGATAATAAAGATCCGGTAAAGATTGCTAAAAATGCCATTAAAAAGGCCAAAAAAGATGGAAATAATTTGGTAATTATTGATACCGCTGGTCGTTTGGCTATTGATGAACAGATGATGAATGAAATTGCGGCTATAAAAAAAGCCATTGATCCGCACGAAACATTATTTGTGGTAGATGCCATGACCGGTCAGGATGCAGTGAATACAGCCAAAGAATTTAATGAACGGTTAAATTATGAAGGTGTGGTTCTTACCAAACTGGATGGTGATACCCGAGGTGGTGCGGCTTTATCTATCCGCTCAGTGGTAAATAAACCGATTAAATTTATTGGTTCGGGTGAAAAACTGGATGCTATCGATGTATTTCACCCCGAACGAATGGCTGACCGTATTCTGGGAATGGGTGATATTGTTTCACTGGTTGAAAAAGCGCAGGAACAATACGATCAGGATGAAGCACGGAAACTGAGTAAAAAGATTGCCAAGAATCAGTTCGATTTTAATGATTTCCTTTCCCAGATAGGGCAGATAAAGAAAATGGGTAACATAAAGGATTTGGCTGCGATGATTCCCGGAATGGGTAAAATGCTTAAAAAAATTGATGTCGATGATGATGCTTTCAAAGGAATTGAAGCAATTATTCAATCCATGACTCCCGAAGAAAGAGAAAATCCTAAGCTTATTAATGGAAGCCGAAGAAAAAGAATTGCTATGGGAAGCGGAAATGATATTCAGGAAGTAAACCGATTAATCAAACAGTTCAGCGAAACCAAAAAGATGATGAAAATGATGAAAAACGGAAAAGGAATGGCTGGATTAATGAACAAAATACCCGGAATGTAGTATTATTTAAAGATATAATTATATTAAAAAATATAATATCATGGAACGAATTGATGGTAAGAAGATATCTTCTCAGATAAAAGAAGAAATTGCTCAGGAAGTTGAACAAATAAAAGAAGATGGAGGTAAAATACCCCATTTAGCAGCAATTATTGTTGGACATGATGGTGCCAGCGAAACCTATGTTGGGCATAAAGAAAAAGCTTGCCAGCAGGTTGGTTTTAATTCTACCGTGGTCCGATTTGAGGATGATATTGCCGAAGATACTTTGTTACGAAAAGTAGACGAATTAAATAATAATACAGATATTGACGGTATTATTGTTCAATTGCCTTTACCGGAGCATATTGCTGAACAAAGAGTTATCGAAGCTATTGAGCCCAGAAAAGATGTAGATGGATTTCATCCGATAAACATTGGTAGAATGGTTATTGGATTACCATCGTATGTTTCTGCTACTCCTGCAGGGATTGTTGAACTCATTAAACGGTACAATATCGAAACCTCAGGAAAAGATGTGGTTGTGATTGGACGAAGTAATATTGTAGGAAAACCTATCAGCATTTTATTAAGTCAAAAGTCTGATACCGGAAATGCAACGGTAACACTAACACACAGTCGTACAAAAAATTTGAAAGAAGTAGTTTCCAAAGCTGATATTGTAATCGTTGCTTTAGGACAGGCTGAATTTTTAACCGCCGATATGGTAAAAGATGGTGCTGTGGTTATTGATGTGGGTATTACCCGGGTGAAATCCGACAAAACAAAATCAGGATGGAAATTGTTGGGAGATGTAAAATTTGACGAAGTATCTAAGAAAGCTTCCTATATTACTCCCGTACCGGGTGGAGTAGGACCCATGACGATTGTTTCTCTGTTGCTGAATACTTTAAAATCTGCAAAAGGAGAAATTTATTCAAGAATATAGAAAATATACATTATTTTTATCATGAAAAGGGTCTGCTGAAGGCCCTTTTTTTATTTTGTAATTATTTCGTCGTACTTAAAAGGCTTACCTGTTATATAAGGATAATCATCAGGTATAATCCACAACTGGTAAACCTTAATGTAATAGTAAAAGGAATTGCGTTATAAGACCAGATATTTTTAAAGTAAGTCAGCATGTTTAGATTCTTATCAGGGTATTTTGTAGTTAAAAGTGGTTGGGGTTTAAAAATTTTGATGCTGTCATATAAAAAAAAATGGCTGCCTCAGTTAGACAGCCATTTAAATTAGATTTTGAAAAATTACATTCTTAATTTTTTAAAATTTTCTTTCATTCTATCAATATCAGCCTGCCAGTCTTCTATTTCCTGTTCATGCTCTATTTCTTCATCCAGAATAGTAATGGCCATCTGATACGTTGAATGGTCTTTACCATAAGTGAAGTCAGCAATTTCTTTGTATCGTTTTATGGCACATCTTTCACCATCCAGATTTTGTTCTAATATTTTTTCTACATATGGATCTTCAGGAGCTAAGTACTTACATCTGCTATGCTCCATCCAATCAGTAGGACTTAGCAGAGGTGTACCTCCTAATTGATCAATTCTGTCGGCTACCATTACGGCATGATTTAGCTCCTGATCTGCATGTACTTGTAGTTCTTGTTCAATATCAGTACGCATTGGCCCTTCAATTACCCGGCTGCCAATCCAGTATTGATAATAGGCTAGCCATTCCTCAGCTAATGCTTCATTTAACATTTTTATTAGTTTCTTTACATCTAGATCTAAAATTTCTACACCATGTTTTCCCATAATATTATTTTTTTAATTTAAAGTTTGTTTAATTATTTTATGCGTAAATCATGAATTAATCAAATTTACAATTTTTACATGGACATCACAATTTTTGTACGATAAATTTTAGAATGATATTATTACTAAGGCTTTAACTCTTTTTTATCTCTTTCCTGATGATTAGGAAGAAAAGAAGAATGACGTATCAATTTCTAAAATTAACTTTTGTTATTAGATTTAACTACCGGGTTTTTTATAAAAATAATAACTATCTTGTGAATAAATAAACGATGATTTTTAATAACTTTTATAGGTATAAGTAGTCTGTTTTTTTATTTTCAAGTAACTTCAACAAAAAATTATTTGTATTTATGATTTATCCGAAATATAAAATCATTGGGGTATTTGGTTTAATGATAGCTATTGTTTTTGGATGTAAAAGAAAAGACGAAGTTATTCTAAATCAGGCTGCCTGGTCATCGAAAGAGCCAACAGCTATACCCATAGCGCACAGAAAAAATCAAAAAGGGTCAGGGAACCTGATATTTAATCCATCTTTTGAAACAGGAAAAATTTATTATGAAAAAAGTAATATTAAATCATTTGATGTTACCGGATGGAAAAAGACAGGCGAAAATGTTCAATGGGTTGATATTGAGACAAAAAAATTTAATCAGGATGAAGTTTTTGAGGGAACCCGTGCTATAAAAATTTTCAGAACACAAACCGATGAAACCGAAGAATTAGGCGTTGGAATTTTAAGTGATTATATTAAAGTAATACCGGGGAATTACTCCCTGAGTATGTACTTAAAGCTCGAAAATATTTGTCCGAATCGGGCCCGCTTAGGTACTAAATTACATGATGCTGTTAACATTCGATTACAGTTTTTTGATAAAAATAAAATTGAAATACCCGGGAATGAATATGATCCGTATCGACATACTAATATCGATAATGGTTTTAAATCCATAAATCTGACAAATTACTGGAATATTAACCAGTTTGGCTGGGGGAAAATTAACGGGCAATCAGCTAAATTCCCTTTTGTCGATGGAGACATTCCTGATGAAGCAAGATACGTGAAAATTTTTATTGGTCTTAAAGGTACGGGCACTATGTGGATTGACAATGTAAATTTTGAGTATACCAAAAAAAACTTTACCTTTCTTGAACGATTGAAACCTTATTTTGATTCTTCTTTTACTACACATGATCTTCTTATTCCACAACCAAAGCATGTTAAAAAATTAGAACCTGTACCTTTTTATGCAAAAGGTGCTTATCCTGTAATACTTATTCCTGAAGACCCTCATCCTAAAACTTTAAGAGCAGCACAAAAAATAAAAAGTACTTTCGACGATATTTTTACCCGTTCATTGAAGGATTATTCCTCTGAGGATGTTAGCATAATAAAAAACATTAATCGAAAGGATATGGATAGTAAGCAGTTTATTGTTTCTTTAGGTGAAACTAATCTTTATCACGCTTATAAGAAATCGTTATCCGATTCTTTAATCCATAAAAAAGAACAGGGTTATTTGATTACACAGTTAAAAGAAGCACCAACGATTGTGTTTCTTTATGGCTTCGATAATGATGGTAATTACAATGCAGCACAAACCTTTAATCAATTAATCAAGAGGAAAGATTTTAGATATCATAGTGCAGAAATTATTGATTATCCTGATTTTACCCAACGAGGTTTCTTACTGCATGATTATAATGGTACAATTGAACAAATGATAAAGAATCTGCAGTTTTTTGCGGATCATAAATTGAATCATGTTTATTTTGAGATTTATGAAAACATGACGAGATATTACCCATTTGAAAAGGTTGTCCCCGATTTTTTTGTAGGACAGACCAGTGTAATGGTTGATTTATTAAAATTTAGCGATAGCGATAATTTTGATGCCGATTATAAATTGAACCATGAGCTTTCTCTACAGAAAACCACTTTTATTGCCCATAAAATTGCTACATTAACCGATCCATCGCTGAAAAATATTTTAATAAAAGGAGATTATTTGCAGCCTTATAATTCGTCAAACCCTGAGTGGATAAAATTTATTACAAAAGAAAATATTTCCTTAAGCCTTCAGGACTATCATAGTGATTTATTGAATACGTTGGATAAAAGATTAAAAGCGGATCTTGAATTTTTATCACCCTGGAGCCGGTTAGACTATATTAATTTAGGAATGGGACAGGCCGAATTCTATTATCGTGATTTAATGAAAAATATTTCAGAAAACATCCCGATTTATTGGACCGGTGGAAGCTATTGTTCTCCTTCGATTGATTATGCCGAGTGGTTTAGAATGAGTAAATTGATCAAAACCAATCCTGTGCTTTTTGATAATAGTTTGAATTACAACTTATTAAGATACAATACTCGGGAAGCTAAGTCCTATTATAGCGGGAAGTTAAGAGTGCTTTCTATATTTGAACCCCTGAAAGCAGATTATCCAGAAAACTTTCATCTCATGAATAACAGCGGGAAAGTTGTTTTAAATATTGACTCATTAACTAAAATAAATGCCTTAAAAACGATAACTGCCGCCGATTATTACTGGAATACCGATAGTTATAATGCCGATAAAACGATTTGGAAGACATTGGTTAAATTTTACGGTACAGAAAATGCCCAAAATTTAATTTACTTCAATGATGCATATTTTGGTCTTTTAGAATTGTGCCAAAAGATAAAGAATAACGGAGTACATAATAAAAATTTTCGATTTGCAGCTAAGTTCCTCGAAGACCTAAATTATTATAACGATCTATTGGAAAAAGACCTGGCTGATGAAAAACTTTTACATGAACTCATTCAGTTAAAAAAGGAGTTAGTCAATGAATATGAAACGATTTTATCATTGCAAAATTATTAACCAAAAAGTAAGATAGATTCATTTTTTTCCATACAAAAATTAGTAATTTTGCAGCCATAATTTTTAGGAGTTTATGAAGGAAGATTTTGAAGATTTTTTTAGTGATGATTATAACGAGTTAGTGAATCGTTATGAAGATATGATTAAAAATAAACATCAATATTTTTTTGATGTGTATGAGTTTGAAAATATTATTGATTTTTACATAGAGACCAATAAAGCCAATAATGCATTAAATGTTGTGAAATTTGCCAGTAAACAACATCCAGGATCTTTAGCCATTCAATTAAAAAAAGCACAGGTTTTTATTGACAAAGGATTCGCAGCCCAGGCATTACGAATTATTCAGGAAATTGAAAATATTGAATCAACCAATCCGGAGATATTCCTTCTTAAAGGAACAGCATGTAATATTCTGGAACAATATAATGATGCCGAAGAAGCATTTGATATTGCAGTTGAATATGCATTCGAAGAAGATAAAGTAGATACCCTGAATACTATTGCACAGGAATTTGAACAAATAGGTAAATATAAAATAGCATTAAAATATTTACATGAGGCTTTTAAACTGGAACCCACAAATATCATGTTTTTATATGACATTGCTTACTGTTACGAGAAGGCAGGGGAGATAAAACAAAGCTTGACGTTTTATCAGAAATACCTTGATAAAGAACCTTTTTCGGAGAATGCATGGTATAATTTGGGGATTTTATATTCGAAAGTCGATAACTACAAAAAAGCGATTGATGCTTTTGAATATGCCATTGCCATTAATTCGGACTTTTCACTGGCATACTATAGCCTTGCAAATGCTTATTCTGCAGACGAACAACATTATAAAGCGATACTAAATTATAAGGAGTTTATTGATATTGATTCCGACAGCCCTGAGATTTTTACCTATATTGGGAATTGTTACGAGAATTTGGATCAGGAGGATTTGGCTCTAAAGTATTACGACAAAGCACTGAGTATTGATAAGAAATTTTCTGATGCCATTTCCGGAAAAGCCAGTATAATGTTTCAATTACAAAAGTACGATATATCCCTTGAGTTAATAAAAAAAGCATTGACCATAGATAATGATAATCCCGATTTCCATTATCTATTAGGGAATATTCTTACCGAAATGAATAAAAAGAATCTGGCTTTAAAAGCATATCAGAAAGCATATGCTATAGACTCTTCTGAACCCGATTTCATTATTGCACTCAGCGATGCTTATATTTTTTATAAAAATTATGAAAAGGCTATTGCTATTTTAAGTCAAGGGATTAATGATAACAAGAAAAATTCAATTCTATATTTCAGATTGGCAGGAAGTTATTTCTTAGCAAGAAAAAATAATATGGGAGTACAATATTTTGAAAAAGGATTAAAGTTAAATCCGATATTTTACTTTGAGATTTTTGTTGTTTATCCCGAAGCTATAGAAAATAAGTCTGTCAACAACTTGTTGAATAAATATGTTCTAACGAGAAAAAACAGTTAGAATAATACGAAATAGTTAAAATCATGCAAAACGAAATCGAAATTTATTTTAAAAATTAGTTTTCGTTTTTTTTAATCTCATTTTTACCCTTATGCCTATAAAAATTATGCGTCATATTTTATTTTTTCTTAAAGGTTTTGCCATGGGAGCAGCCAATGTAATTCCTGGAGTTTCCGGTGGAACGATAGCCCTAATTACCGGAGTTTTTGAACGGATAATTGATGGCATTAAATCTTTTAACGGAAAAGCATTACGGTTGTTATTGAAAGGAAAAATTAAAGAATTTGTCCGTTATACCGATTTATATTTTTTACTTTCGGTATTCGTGGGGATGATTGTAAGTGTAGTTACTTTGGCTAAACTTTTGGCTTTTTTGTTTGCTAATTACCCAATTTATATTTGGGCTTTCTTTTTTGGTCTAATCCTTGCTTCTGTCTATTATGTTGGTAAAACCATCAATCGATGGAATATGAGTGTCGTTGTTACATTTATTTTGGGGACTGCTGTTGCATTCTCAGTAACATTTTTAACTCCGGCTACGCAAAACGACTCATTTTTTTATCTGGTTATTTGCGGAGTAGTTGCTATTTGCAGTATGATTTTACCCGGATTATCCGGATCGTTTATTTTGATTTTAATGGGAAATTACGAACTGGTAATGATTACGGCAGTAAATGAGATGGATCTGAATATACTTTTTCCGGTTATATTAGGCGCTGTGTTTGGATTGGTAGCTTTTTCACATATCTTATCATGGATTTATAAGAAATTTAAAAATCAAACCATAGCCGTTTTAACAGGCTTTATACTGGGTTCACTGAGTATATTATGGCCCTGGAAAAATGAAATTTACAGGATTAATCAAGCCGGTGATTTTATCTTGAAAAACGGAGAAAAAATTATTCAAAGATATGTTCCATATATACCAGAATCACTTAATGCAGAAGTTATTTCAGCTGTTGGTTTCATGATTATCGGGATAGTGTCTATTACATTAATAGAGAAATTTGCACAAGTAAAAAAATAATACCATGAAAATTTTCGGACTAATTGGTAGAAAACTTGCTCACTCATTTTCTCCACAATATTTCCGGCAAAAATTTAGCAATGAAAAAATAAATGATGCACAATACCGATTATATCCATTAGAGAATATTCATGAATTTCATTTACTGATAAAAAATAATCCGGATATTGCCGGATTAAATGTAACCATTCCTTATAAAACAGATATTATTCCATTATTGGATGGTCTTTCTAAGGCAGCAAAAGAAATTGGTGCCGTAAATACCATAAAAATCGAATTTTCAGGTACTGATTTACAATTAATTGGTTATAATACCGATTATTTGGGATTTACAAAATCGATTGAACCGCATTTAAAATCATATCATACTAAAGCATTGATTTTAGGTACAGGCGGGAGTTCAAAAGCTGTAAAATTTGGTCTCAAACAATTAAATATTGATTTTATGGAGGTCTCGAGAAATCCTCAAAATCAAAATCAAATGAATTATTCAGCGCTTTCCAAAGAGGTATTGAATAAATATAAACTTATAATTAATACAACTCCTTTGGGGATGTTTCCTGAAGTTAACAAGAAACCGGATATTGATTATTCATTTTTAACCCGTCAACATCTATTATACGATTTAATTTATAATCCCTACAAAACAATGTTTCTTAAAGAAGGGGAAAAAAATGGATGTCAAATTAAGAACGGTTTGGAAATGTTGCAAATTCAAGCCGAATATTCATGGAAAATCTGGAATGATAATTTTTGATACTTTTTTTCTACTGAACCAAAAAATTGCTATGTAACACATTTTTATATGACATTATTCATGTGATTTTTAAGGGTAAAAAGACAATTTTGTGTAACTTTAGATGCAAAAAATTAATAACGTAAAATGTTGATATACAATGAATTTATTGGAAAAAATTAAAGAAAGTGCAAAAAAGCACAATAAGCGTATTGTTCTTCCCGAATCATTGGAAGAAAGAACGTTGAAAGCAGCAGATATTATTCTTGAAGAAAAAATTGCCCAGGTAATTCTTACCGGAAACCCGGAGCAAATAAAAGCCGAAGCAGAAAAGCTTCAACTGAACAATCTTGATAAAGCAACTATTATTGACCCCAAGAACCATGAAAAGAAGGAGCAATATATTGATTTATTGGTTGAGTTACGAAAGAAAAAAGGGTTAACACGCGAAGAAGCCGCTAAGCTTGTTGAAGATCCTTTATATTTGGCCACATTAATGATTAAAAACGGCGATGCCGACGGAGAAGTTGCCGGAGCAGAGAATGCTACAGGAGATGTATTACGCCCCGCATTTCAAATTGTTAAAACAAAACCGGGTATTAGTGTAGTTTCAGGGGCTTTCTTAATGATTTTAAAAGATAAAGAATTTGGAGAAAACGGATTGCTTGTTTTTGCTGATTGCGCTGTACATCCAAATCCTACCGATAAAGAACTGGCAGAAATTGCCGTAGCAACAGGAGAAACAACAAGAGCTATTGCCGGTTTCGAACCTCGAATTGCCATGTTAAGTTTTTCAACCAAAGGTAGTGCAAAACACGAAATGGTTGATAAAGTGGTTAATGCAACAAAAATAGCAAAGGAAATGGATCCATCCCTGAAAATTGATGGCGAATTACAAGCAGATGCTGCTATCATCGAGGCTATAGGTAAGAAGAAAGCTCCTGAAAGTGAAATTGCAGGAAAAGCAAACGTATTGGTATTTCCAACACTCGAAACCGGAAATATTACCTATAAACTGGTACAACGTTTAGCTCATGCCGAAGCCGTTGGACCCGTATTACAAGGAATGGCTGCACCTATCAATGATTTATCCAGAGGATGTTCAGTAAGTGATATTGTTAATTTAGTTGCTATTACAGCAAATCAGGCTGCAGGAAATTAATTTTTGTATCAAAATATAAAACGCAATTAAAAAATGAAAATATTAGTTTTAAACTGTGGAAGTTCATCCATAAAGTATCAATTGTTAAAAATGACCAATAACGAAAGCGGAGATTTATTGGCTAAAGGAATCGTAGAACGAATTGGTATCGAAAATGGTGAGCTGAAACATAAAACCCATGATGACAAAAAGTTAAATATGACGGCCGATATTCCTGATCATACCAGAGGGATTGATATTATTTTAGAGGCGTTGCTGTCATTGGAACATGGTGTTATTAAGTCTGTTGATGAAATTAAAGCGGTAGGACACAGAGTAGCACACGGGGGTCAATATTTTAGCGAAAGTGCCTTAGTGACCGAAGAAGTAAAAGAAAGAATTGAAGAGTGTATTGAACTGGCACCGTTACATAATCCTGCAAATTTAAAAGGGATTTTGGCTATGGAGAAATTGTTGCCTGAAGTACCTCAGGTAGTTGTTTTCGATACCTCATTCCACCAAACTATGGAACCTAAAGCTTTTCTTTATGGATTGCCCTATAAATACTATGAGAAATATAAAGTGAGAAGATATGGTTTTCACGGAACAAGCCATAAATATGTTGCTAAAAAAGCATGTAAACTGTTAGGCTGGGACTGGTATGATAAAAAAGTTATTTCTTGTCATTTAGGTAATGGAGCTTCAGTTGCAGCCATTAAAAATGGAAATTCTGTCGATACATCTATGGGATTTACTCCTGTAGAAGGATTAATGATGGGGACACGTGCAGGAAACCTTGACTTAGGTGCATTATTATTTATTGCCGAGAAAGAAGATCTTTCTATCCAGGATACCAATGATATGATTAATAAAAGAAGCGGTTTGTTAGGAGTTTCAGGAATTTCATCTGATATGCGCGATATTGAACGTGCCGCTGCAGATGGAAATGAACGTGCTCAAATGGCTTTTGATATGTTTGTTTATCGTGTAATCAAATATATTGGTTCTTATGCTGCTGCTATGGGTGGTGTAGATTTAATATTGTTTACCGGCGGAATAGGAGAGAACGGGGGCGAAATACGGAAAAAGGTTTGTGAAAATTTAGATTTCTTGGGTGTTGATTTTGACATAGAAAAGAATAAAGGAAAACGAGGTGTTGATTTAGAATTAACGAAACCCGATTCAAAAACAAAAGTAGTAATGGTTACTACAAACGAAGAGTTAGTTATTGCACAAGATACCCGAAAAATTGTTAGTAGCTATATTAGTTAATTTATATAACTACCATTTTTTAATAATTTAATTATTTCTATATTTTTGTACAACATTTAAATACTTGTAATTGATAAACTAAAAATATGGCCTTAAAATCGTTAAATGATATTATAGACCTGGCAAAAGGAAAAGAAACACGACGACTTGTAGTTGCTGCTGCTGACGATAAACCTGTTTTAGAAGCAGTGAAAAATGCTTACAGAGAAAAAATTATTATCCCTGTATTAGTAGGCAATAAGACAAAAATAGAGCAGATTGCAAAAGAAATTGATTTTGATCTTTCTCCGATAGATATTTATGAAGAAGATAATCGTGCGAAGGCCTCAGTAAAAGCAGTATCGCTTATTCGTGAAGGGAAAGCTGAAATTCTAATGAAAGGATTGGTTAGTACAGCACCACTCTTAAAAGCGGTTTTAAATAAAGAAAATGGTTTAAGAAAAGGATCTACATTAAGTCATTTTGCATTAATAGAATCTCCGTATTACCATAAGTTAATTGGAGTTACTGATGCCGCTATGAATATTGCCCCTGAGCTTAAAGAAAAAGTAAATATAATAAATAATTCGGTTGAAGTATTCCATCATCTGGGAAACAACAATCCTAAAGTAGCTATTATTGGCCCTTTGGAAGTTGTAAATCCAAAAATAGAATCAACTACACATGCTGCTATGTTAACCCTAATGAATAAACGCGGACAAATTAAGGGATGTACAATTGATGGCCCTTTTGCTATTGACAATGCCGTATCGAAAGAAGCTGCCAAACATAAAGGTATCGATAGTGAAGTGGCAGGAGATGCCGATATATTATTAGCCCCTGAACTAAATAGCGGAAATATTCTTTATAAAACATTAGTGTTTATGGGAGGTAGTACTTCTGCTGCTATAATTATGGGAGCTAAAGTACCCATTGTTTTAACTTCACGTGCCGATACAGATAAAAGTAAAATGATGTCTATTGCACTTGCTGCAGCTATGTAAAATTTTAACCTTTAATAAATAAATTAAATTATGGAAGATCACAGAATATTAGCGATAAACCCCGGGTCAACATCAACAAAGATTGCTGTTTTTCAGGGGGCAAAATCAATATTTTTAAAAAACATCAAACATTCAGCAGAAGAGTTAGCCCCCTTTGATACTATTGTAGATCAGTTTCATTTTAGAAAGGATATTATTTTAAAAGAACTTGAATCGGCAGATATTAGAATTGATTTAATTACGGCCATCGTAGGACGTGGAGGTTTGGTTAATCCAATTGAGTCGGGAGTTTACGAGGTTAATGATAAAATGATTAATGACCTGCATGAAAGCAAACTGGGTGAACATGCCAGTAATTTAGGCGGTTTAATTGCACACGACATTGCCAATGAGTTAAAGAGTGCCCGTGCATTCATTGCAGATCCTGTAGTTGTCGACGAAATGGAAGATGTAGCCCGATATACCGGACATCCTAAATTTGTCAGACATTCCATTTTTCATGCATTAAATCAAAAAGCAACAGCCCGGAAATATGCCAAATCCGTTGATAAACCTTATGATGAATTAAATCTGATTATTGCTCATTTGGGAGGAGGTATTTCTGTAGGTGCCCATAAAAAAGGCCGGGTAATTGATGTAAATAATGCACTTGACGGAGATGGCCCTTTTTCACCCGAACGAACAGGAACACTTCCTTGCGGACAGGTTGCCAAATTATGTTTTAGCGGTGAATACACCCACGAGCAGGTGAAAAAGATGATTAAAGGAGAAGGCGGACTGGTTGCTTACCTTGAAACAAACGACGCTTACGAAGTAGAAATGAGGGTAAAAGATGGCGACCAAAAAGCAAAAGAAGTACATGATGCATTAGCTTATCAGCTGGGTAAAGAAATTGGTTCATTAAGTACTGTTTTAAAAGGAGAAGTTGATGCCATTATACTTACCGGCGGAATGGCCCATGATAAAATGTTGGTAGATTACATTAAAGAAATGG
>Ga0209936_1000399_pt1 | contig 26722 bp, 25 predicted proteins | sample SalPonR1_A_D1_MG_FD_185694 | JGI IMG/M metagenome (GOLD analysis project Ga0209936, IMG submission 185694) | Salt pond soil microbial communities from South San Francisco under conditions of wetland restoration - Salt Pond MetaG R1_A_D1_MG... ... | reverse complement strand
GAACAGACCAAGATGTTTGAAAATTACCCGATATACACTCTTGAAAACGACTGTCAGGACTGCTGCAGATGTGTCAGGCGCTGTCCAGTCAAGGCTATTACAGTCGAAAATGGGAGTGCCAGGATCATACCCGGGCTCTGCATAGCATGCGGGATATGTGTAGAAGTGTGTCCTGCAGGTGTAAAAACTATCCGAGATGATTCTGCTCCGGTAAAGGATTATCTCAAAATACCTCACAGGCCCGCTTATGCTTCCCTCGCCCCCTCATGGGTGAATGAATTCCCCGGGATAAGCGAATCTTCGATGGTTGAAGCCCTGTCAGAACTTGGCTTCATGGGAGCAAGCGAGGCAGCCCTGGGTGCAGAACAGGTTGGAGCTGCCAATGCAGAAATGCTCAGAAATTCAAAAACCGGCCTTATGATCTCCACTAACTGCCCAAGTGTAGTTGACTATATCGAGAACTATCATCACGAACTCGTTGAATGCCTGACTCCTTTTCAGTCTCCCCTTCTCGCTCACTGCAGACTTTTAAAAAAACACCTGGGGCAAAAAGCCAGGGTTATCCACTTCGGACCCTGCATATCGGCAAAACTGGAAGCTGACAGGTATCCAGACCTTCTTCATGCAGCTCTTACCTTCAAGGATCTGAAAAAATGGTTCCATGAAAAAGGGATATGGCCCGAAAATAGCGGGACGAGCGAAAAGTTTTCATTTTTACCTCAAAGATCGACCAATGGAGCTCTGTATGCAATGGAGGGAGGTATGTCCAGAATGATCAAAAACTGGGGGAGATTCAAGAATGTGAACTTCGTCAGTATTTCCGGGATCTATCGCATCAGGGAAGCGCTGGAAACGATGAGACCTGAAATGATCTCTGGACCAGTATTCCTTGAATGCCATGCCTGCCCTGGAGGATGTATCAATGGCCCATGTTCTGACCATTCCACGCCAACCATCTCAAGGATAACTAGTCTGAGAGAAAGAACCAGTGATCCAATTCTCACAAAAGGCCCTTCTCCTGATATCCATATTGAGGAAACATACAGGGCAAAAGGAACCTTGAAGGAAAATTGCAATGAAACTGAGATCATAGAAGCTCTGAGAAAACTGGGAAAGAGTTCCCCTGAAGATGAACTCAACTGCGGGGGATGCGGCTATGATACCTGCAGGGACTTTGCGAAGGCCATGATCTCAGGAATGGCAGAACCTACCATGTGCGTATCATGGATGCGTGAGAAGGCCCGGAAAAAATCAAATGCTCTTATGAGATCTATGCCTTCCGGAGTAGTTATCATAGATAGAGAAATGAAAATAATCGAGTGTAACCGAAGGTTTGCAGAACTTTTTGGGGAAAATATTCTCCAGATCTACGAGGCACAACCAGGCCTTAAAGGAGCGGATCTTTCAAGAATAATAAGCTTTTCTCATCTTTTCAAGTCCGTCATTGAATCCGACAGGGATTTCCGCCTGGACCATTTTAAATACGGAGAAAGACTCTTTGAAATAGTCATTTTCTCTATTGATCCACATGAAACAGTGGGAGGAGTTATTCTTGATGTTACAAAACGTGAAATGCGAAGAGACGAGATAGCCCATCAGGCCAACGAGGTCATAAACAAGAACCTGACAACAGTTCAGGAAATAGCATGCATGCTCGGTGAACATATGGCTGATACTGAGATATTACTCAGGTCAATAGCCGAGGGTTATGGGGGAGAAGAGAAAAAAACCACCATTGAAAAGGGTCCCGGAGAATGAAGCAAGGCTCCCTTTACCTGGAGGTTGACTTCGCGCAGGAAATGAAAAATGGAGAAAATATATGCGGGGATACTTTTTTCTCCAGGAAGCTCCATGATCCGGAAAGGACTATTTCAGTACTTTCAGATGGATTGGGAAGCGGCGTAAAAGCCAGCATACTTTCCTCAATGACCGCAACCATGGCCCTTAAGTTTATGGCGAGTGATGAGGATATCTTACACTCTGCTGAAATAATGATGGATGCACTTCCGATATGCAGGACAAGAAAAATAAGTTATTCCACTTTCACGATCGTTGACAGCATGCTCAATGGCATTACCAGGATAATAGAAATGGATAATCCTCCTTTCATTCTCGTAAGGAACGGTGATCTCTTTTCAGTACCATCCCGCAGCATGGCATCAGAAAAATGGAAGGATCGTTATATTGCTGTAAGTCAGTTTACACCTCTACCCGGTGACAGGATAATAATTTTCTCGGACGGCATTACACAATCGGGAATGGGACAGGCCAATACCCCTCTGGGCTGGCGGAGAGAGGGGTGTCAGGATCATATTCTGAAAACTATCTCAAGAAACAGAAATATCTCCGCCCGGCAGCTTACAAGATCAATAGTCAACGAAGCCATGAAAAAAGACAAGACTTCATCGGCAGGAGATGACATAACCTGTGCTGCATTCTATTTTCGCAAACCTCGCCGGATGGCTATCTTCACAGGCCCCCCTTTTAAAAAGGATGATGACAGGGATTACGCCAGACATCTTGATGAGTACGAAGGTTCAAAAGTCATCTGTGGAGGGACTACTACACAGATAATATCAAGGGAACTTGGAAAAGTAATTAAAACAGACCTCTCCAGAAGAGAGCCCGGGCTTCCTCCACGTTCATATATGGAAGGTGTTGACCTGGTAACCGAGGGAATAATTACGCTCACAAAAGTGCTTAAAATACTTGAACAGGGCGGTAATCCCCCTAACAAGGGAACTGCCTCGAGACTGGTCAACATGTTTATGGAAAACGATATTATAAATTTCTACGTGGGGAATAAACTGAACGAGGCCCATCAGGATCCGACTCTACCTGTAGATATTGGTATAAGGAGAAACATAGTCAAAAATATATCGAGATTACTTGAAGAAAAATACCTGAAAGAAGTCTTCATCAATTATTTTTAGTTTCTAAGTCTTCCTCTGTGAAACTGGATATATCTGCCAATTAAAATCATTAGTATCAGAAACCCCTCCTTCAAGAACCCTCGATCGCATCTGGCAATAAACGGTTTGAACCTGATTTGCCCAATGGACAATTCAGGAAATACTCTATTCTTTCTCAAAACTGCCTTTACCCTGAACAGCGGAAACAGTATCATCAGGTTCGGGGTATTTAAGAACAGGGGGAACATGATGATAAATATTACAGATGTTAAAAAGGCACGGGAAAGGATCTGTGAAATGATCCACAGGACCAGTCATGTCAGCTCAAGGACACTGAGCAACAGCTGCGGATCAGAAATCTTCCTTAAACCTGAAAATCTGCAGAAGACAGGAGCTTTCAAGATCAGGGGAGCTCTGAATGCGGTTATGAACCTGGAACGTTCTACAGCTCTAAAAGGGATCATAACTGCATCAAGCGGCAATCACGGCCAGGCAGTTGCCATGGCAGGTTCAATGTCCGGTTATCCTGCAATAGTAGTGATGCCGGAAGATGCATCCTCCGCCAAGGTACAGGCGATAAGGGGATATGGTGCAGAAGTGATATTTCAGGGGACAACCTCAAGGGAACGCATAGAAAAAGCGGAGGAGCTATGCAGCCAGAAAGGCCTTACATTCATTCATCCCTTTAACGATCCTCTTGTAATGGCAGGACAGGGGACAATTGGTCTTGAGATCCTGGAGGACATGCCCGACGTCCAGCAGGTTCTGGTCCCCATTGGCGGAGGCGGGCTCATTTCCGGTATATCAACGGCTATAAAGGAGATCCGGCCTGACGTAAAGGTCTTCGGGGTCGAACCAGAGCAGAGCAACAGTATGTATATGTCGATCCAGCAGGGGAAACGCACAGAACGCAAAGGTATAGTCTCTGTAGCTGACGGCCTTAGAACAAGCATTCCTGGCACTCTTACATTCCCGATTGTACAGAAATATGTCGATGATATACTGCTTGTCTCGGAAAAAGATATCATAAGGGCAATGCTCCTTGTCCTTGAAAGATGCAAAGTTCTTTCAGAACCATCAGGCGCCGTTACTGTAGCAGCAATGATCTCGGGTAAACTGCCTGAAAAAGGGAGAAAAACGGTCGCAGTGATAAGCGGGGGCAATATTGCACTCCCCAACCTTGCAGAAATGATATCAAACACAGATAAAATACAACTTTAAACCTGATTCTGATAAAATGATCGGGTTATTCTGACTGCTGATGGAGGGATTTCAGTTTGGATATTCTTGTACTTGTAGCTTTCCTTATACTTGGGATAATAATCGGCCGTTCCGGGATGCTTCCTGAAATAGTGGCAAATTCAATGGACTGGGTCCTTATGCTCGTTATATACACTCTTCTTCTTTTTATAGGATTAGAGGTAGGGACATTCAGGGAAGTCCTTCAGAACCTGGGATCAATCGGCCTGAAATCGCTGGCCCTTTCGATAGGAAGCATAGCAGGCAGCGGCCTTTTCTGCATGCTCGTAATGAAACGGGGATGAAGCTATGTATCTGATGCCAATAATAATTCTGGGGACAGGTATCATAGCTGGTTTTTCCGGGATCATCCCAGCGGAAATACTGAACTCCACTGACAATGTCATCAAGGGCATGGTAATGCTGATCTGCTTCGTTATCGGTCTGGATATGGGCAGAGACAAGGCTCTATGGAACAATATAAGGGCAATGGGTAAAAAAGCTTTCGCTATCCCCGTAGCTGCAAGTATAGGCGCTATAATCGGAGGGATCGCTGCCGGTAAACTCGCAGGAATACCTCTTTCAATTGCCACGGCTTCTGCTGTGGGCGGCGGTTACTACAGTCTAACGACAATTCTTGTAAAGGATCTCGCAGGACCCGAAGCAGCGACAATCGCTTTCATATCAAATATGATCAGGGAACTGACTGTAATGACAGCCATGCCCTTGATGGTAAAATTTTTCGGTAGATATGGGGCCGTAGGAGTTGCAGGAGCTACAGCAATGGATACTTCACTTCCCTTTATCGTAAAAAGTGCGGGTAAGGAAATGGCTATAGCAGCCTTTGTGTCAGGGGTTCTTCTTACAGTCGCAATGCCTGTTATGGTACCTCTCTGCTACAGGATCTTCTGATCGTCAAAATATTCCTGGTTATCGATTATTTCCAGGTATTTACGCTCTCTTGAAAATGCACAGAATGAAAAAAGGATCAGCGATGCCATTACTGCGAGCATAGCTATTACAACGACTGGAAGAACACCTGCCATAAGACTGAGGGTAGATGAAGGAATATCTCCATTCTCTATTCCTGTCATGACGCTAAAAGGGTTGACGAACATGGGGACCTCGATCAAAAGCCAGCTCACCAGTGCAATATATATAACTGACAGCCCAGGCCCTAATATCTTCCAGAAAAAAAGGAGTTTCTTCCTGCTTTTCAGAAATTCGGTTTCACTGGTCAGAAGTTTCATCTTAAAACCCCCATTCAAAAGTCCACAAACTGAAATCTTTACCGGAAGACCGGACTTGAATTTAAATATTTTTAAAAAATACCCGTATAATAAAGAATATCATTTAATCGATCGGAGTGAAACTGGAATTGGAGATAATACAGACAGGCGGACCAGTAATGTGGATGATCGGGTTACTATCTGTTATTGCAGTAACTATTTTTATTGAAAGAATTATTTTTTTCACACGATCATCGGCTAATCCTGAAAATCTCGAACTTAATCTCTGCTCAGCAATTTTTGAGGATGATCCCAAAAGAGCCACTGAACTGGTAAATGAATCTGACAGTTCCATACACAGACTTTTTCGTGCAGGGATATCGCACTGGATGATAGATCATGAAGCTATGAAAATGCTTCTCGAGCAGGAAGTACGAAGGGAAATATTCCGTTGGGAAAAGGGATTGAACATTCTGGCGACTATAACCAGGGTCGCCCCCCTATTGGGCCTCCTTGGAACTGTTATCGGGATGGTAGAAATATTCCAGAATCTTGCCGGCTCGGCGTCTGCTCCTATGGTGGCTCTTGCTGGAGGGATCTGGAAAGCGCTTTTTACAACGGTTGCCGGGCTTTCTGTAGCTGTCCCTGTTATTCTGGGACATACATTTCTAAGTTCAAGAGTTGACGATCAGGAGGAGACACTTAACCGGGGAGCTGATTTTCTACTCCGGGAACATATGCTTCGTTCAAGCAGTTTTTCCGGAGAAATTCCGACGTATGGAGAAACTGAAAAATAATGAAAAGAATGAAAAGAAGGAACCTCCCCGAAATAGAGCTGACACCTCTCATAGATGTTCTATTCATTCTGATAATTTTCTTCGTTTTGACAACATCATTTATCAGAAATCAGGTTAATGTTGATCTGCCGGGAGGGACAGGATCCCCTGTTAAAGGAAAACCTGCGGTTATAGCTGTAACAGAAGAAGGCAGATATATGATAAAAGGAATGAACAGCAGTGAACAGCAGGTCCTCGATTTCGCGGATAAAGCCATACAAGAGGAAAAAGATGTCATTATTATGGGTGACAGAAACAGCGATTACGGCATGATAGCTTCACTCCTCGAGCTTCTGAGGTCAGAAGGGATCACCTCTGTTGGGCTCGCATTGAAGGGGGAAACCTCACATTGAGGAGGATCAGTATTGCCCTCTTTTTAAGCATCTTTCTCCATATTATATTTTTTCTACTGCTCAACCTGACTGAACCACCCACTTTACATCAGGTTGAGGGACAGGATATTACAAAGGTATCCCTGGTATCTATGCCAGATTTAAAACAGGCTGATCCGGAATTGCCCGTTCAGAAAACTGGAGAAAAAGCACCCCCTGAAAAAGCCTCTGAAACGGAAAAACCTCTGCCTGATAAAGATAATGAAAAAACCCTGGAAAAACCTGTGGTCCAGACTCAGCCAAAAGAACAAAATCCAGAAAAAAAACAGGAAAAAACTGAGGATAAAATATCAGAAACTGAAAAAATGCCTGAACCTGCAATTGGAAACACTGAAACCACGATAGATAACGTCGAAAAAGAAAAAGACAGCGGTGAAAATATTGCTGAAAATTCACCAGTAAATGCTGATAAAGATGAAGCATCCTCCGAAAAGAAAGACCAACAAGAAACTGCGGAAGCACATGAAACATCTGTTAGTAAAACTACAGACACAAACAGGATCAAACCCGATCCCGGGAAAATTGCAGGGAATAGATCAGAAGATCAGGCTGTGATCGATACAGCATCAAATAAAAAGACCATCCATCGCATAACGGCGGGGGATGTTATAAAAAGGGTCAAACCCATCTATCCAAGGGCTTCAAGACTCAGGCGCGAAGAAGGAACAGTATCACTTATTGCAAACGTTTCCGGGGGGAAAGTCATATCTTTGAAAATCGAAAGTTCAAGCGGGCATAAAAGACTTGATGCTTCTGCTGTAGATGCTGTCCGCAAATGGGAATTCAGTTTCAGGGATGAAAAAACCATAAGAATTCCTGTTATTTTCAGGATCGATGGATAAACATCTCTTTCAATTGGTCAGTCATTGAAAGAACCGTGGTATGGCTGGACAGAATTTCATCTTCAACCGAAACTTCCCAGAGAAAACTTCCATCTTTTTCAGTAACTATAACTGTTGCCCTTGCCGACGGATCATCAGAACAGACTTTGAAACCCTGCCGGGCAAGTCCTTTTGCAGTCCAGTAAACTACCCTCCCAGTACCTTTCAGGGCAATTTTGATATTGTTTCGAGTGTAAACCGGATACTGACCTGAGACTGGATCAAAGGTTAACTTTTCCGAGGAAAATGCCCTTTCTATTGCACCGCTGAGAACAAGATCTTCAGGAGAACCCTCGATGATCCCCCCTTCTGGTTCAAAAAGCCATATTCTGTCCGCATATTGCAAAGCAAGTGAAATATCATGAATTGCCATAAGGATCCCCTTTGTCCCAGAGGAAGCGAGATCCCTGAGTATGTTTATTATTTCGATCTTTCTCAGAAGATCAAGGAACGCTGTGGGCTCGTCAAGCAGGATAATATCCGTTTCCTGGGCAATAGCCCTCGCTATCATTACCTTCTGTTTTTCTCCATCGCTTAGATGAGTGAAAAGCCTTCCTGAGAGAGGATCAGCCCCCACGATATTTAGGGCATTATCAACCTTATACTGATCTGCAGGTGTTAGGATACCTTTCCAGTCTGTGTGAGGGAACCTGCCGAGGGCAACGATGTCCCTGACAGAAAAACCTTCGGCTTCCGCTTTCTCTGTCAGGACAAGACCGATTTTTTTTGCTATTGAAGTCTGGCTGTGAGAAATAATTTCCGAACCATCAAGTAAGACTTTGCCTGAAAGAGGCTTCTGAACTCCTGCAAGAGTCCTCAGCAGAGTAGATTTTCCTGCTCCGTTCTGACCTGCAAGACATATTAACTCTCCAGTTTTGACCTGCAATCTCAACCCCGAAGCTACTCTACTTATTTTTTTCCTGTTCCGGTAACCAATATCCAGATCTCTTGTTTCAAGAAGAACTTTCATAGCGGATGATCTATCTTCCAACATGCTGATACCTCATAATGACCCAGATAACTATGGGAGCACCGATCAGAGAAGTGACTGAATTAAGGGGCAGTACCATGTCACTTCCGGGGAGATTGCTCGCAATGTCCGCTGCAAGGGCAATTATTCCACCCGTAAGAATACATCCGGGTATAAGGATCCTGTGATCACCCGATCTCAGGATGTTCCGGGCCAGGTGGGGAACTGCGATCCCTATAAAGGCAACGGGGCCGCAAAAAGCGGTTACAGTTCCGGCAAGAACAGCTGCAACAGATATCAGGAACATACGTACTTTTAAAACACTTACCCCCATGCTCGATGCATAAGTTTCACCAAGAACAAGTGCATTAAGCTGTTTGCATAGAGGCAATGCAAGAAAAAGACACAAAAGAATGACCGGGAACATTACGCCAAGATCTTTTGCGGATACAACGGCAAAACTACCAAAACTCCAGGCAATAAATGACTGGACCCTTTCTGCAAAACTGAAATGGATCAATACACTTACTACAGCACTGACGGCATAACCGAACATTATCCCCATGATGAGGATAACCGTATTGCTTGATATTCGACGTGCTGCAAGAAGAACTATCCCGAGGACAAGAGCTGAACCAATGCTGGCCGCAGCCACAAGCCCTATCTCTGCAAATATTCCTCCTCCCGAAAAAAGTGAACCTCCAATGCCTGTACCAGCAGCAAGTATAACAAGAGCCACTCCAAGGCTGGCACCTGAATTAATGCCCAGCACGAATGGACCCGCCAGAGGGTTTCTGAACAGTGTCTGCATCAGAAGACCGCTAACTGCAAGCGAAGCACCTGCGAGAGAAGCAGTAAAGGCTCTCGGCAGCCTCAATGCAAGTATTATGCTGCCCCAGGATGCCTTTGATGCTGAACCTCCTGTAAGGACAGCTATAATATCCTTTAATGGTATCTGGACAGAACCATGGGTGAGATCAAAAAGAAATACTATAAGAAATGCGGTAAAAAGAGGCGCAAAGATCAATAAATATTTTTTAAACTGAAACGACTCCCTTCCTTGTCGCAATGATACAGGGAATATGAATGCAGAAAGTATATTTTGTTTTTTTACTTCCAGTCCAGTTTCCTATAATACATCAAACTGTGACCCGGAAGGATCGATGGATGAAAAATGGAAACAAGATCTGCCAGGACAAGATCAGCCCTCAGGACTCCTGACTGATGGTAATCATTTCCACCATGATCATTGCACCTCGCAGTGTTATTGTAGACTGAACCTTTTTTGAAAGGTTTGAACCATGCATATCGTTCATCCTCGCCTATAGCGTCATCAAGATATTCCCACGATCCGGTGTTGACCCATACATTAGAATCGACGGATCTCTCACAAACCGCCTCGAGGTCCAGAGCAAGGCTACCCTCGCCCTGAGTTGAGCTCCAGGGATAGGAAGCGCCAGCGTCCCTGAATAGATGTGCAACCCAGTTGTCTCCTGCCGGCACATACCAGGTGCCGTTTAAAGCCGCATTTGCCATTACCTCTGGCTTATGATCAATTGAACTGACCTTTTTTGCAAGAGCTTCATAGTTTCTGGAGATCTCGCTGAAGATTTGGGCTGCCTTTTCTTCCTGGCCGAAAAAGAGAGAAAGATACTTTATCCATTCGGATCTCCCAAGGGGGGTATCCTCAAGGTGCTCACTCATAAAGATCACAGGGACACCCAGTTTTTCAAGCCTTTTAAGATTGTCCCTTTCTGTGGGACTGAAGGCATATGCAAAAATTGCATCAGGATCCAGTTCAAGAACCTTCTCAAGATCAAGGTTCATTCCCTCACCTGTTTCCGGGAGAGCTTTTTCGAACTCATCTGGAGAATAGACATACTTCTTTCCTCCCTGGCCTACAAGTGTCTCTGAAAGCTCAAGCTCCCTGAGAAAAGCTATGTTTACTGTTGTCGTTGATACACAGGTCCTTAAAGGGACTTCTATAACCGTCGCTCCATCAGTCCGGGAGGGCATGCCCGCCCCTCTCGGCACGAGCAGATATTCAACGGGACTATTCGCTCCAGGATATGGATCCTGCAGTCTAACAATGGTAAGATCACCGCTTTTCTCCACGGTGAACCCCCTTGCGTGATCAATATTCAGATTTAGCCGGCCCTCAAGAGCAAGGGCCGGCTTCTCCGGGGAGAGAAACAGGCTTATAAGAATTAATATAGCCTGAACTATGAGACTTATTCGATGTTTCTTCAATGAAGACATCTCCTGAAATAATATTAAAGATCAAACTCCCATGTGAGATAGTACCTTGCTTCCGGACCGTAATACCTCGTGGTAGTACCCCATGAAGAATAGTCCTGGAGGTAATATTCTTTGTCAAATATGTTGTATCCCTCGAACCTGAAGGTACCCGCTTCAGTAGCGTAGGTTAATATAGCATCTACCGTCGTGACATCTCCCTGTGAGAGTTGACCTATCCCTGCTCTTTCATCTTCTCTGTTGCCAAGGTAACTTACGGAAAGCTCTCCATAAAATGGACCCTTTTCATAACTGAAAGCAGCATCAAGGTCCCACTCAGGCGTTCCAGCCTTTGTCCACTGACTGGAACCATCGTCCCGCTGCTCTGCTTCCATCCATGTGGCTCCAATTGTTATACCCCAGTTATCGGAAAGGTCCCAGCTTCGAATGGATTCCACGCCCCATGAACGGAATTCCGAAATATTTTCGTATTGTGAATAGTCCGGCAAAATCGCTATCTTATTATCCATCTCAATAGAAAAGATTCCCATATTCCATGTACCATTAGAACATTTTTTCTTAAATCCTGATTCAAAACTCCAACCATCTTCTGGTTTCAGAGCAGAATTAGCTTTTGTTGCTGGATATCCAAAATACGAAAGCTCGTAGAGGCTTGGCATAGCAAAAAATCTACCTGCCGACAGGTACCAAAGCGTCCCTTTAGCTGTCTGGTAACTGAAAGATAACTTCGGGATAAGTTCATCATAGTCCTGTGCTTGATCCTGATGCCAGTTTTCATATCTGAGACCGAGATCCATCACAACATCTCGCAGAGGAAGGGATACCTCAAGAAAGGGCGCATAATTTTCCCTGCTTTTGTCATAGTTAATAAGATATGCAGGAAGACGGTATTCCATATCTTCTTCTCTATAAGCCATTCCCAAGGACATTATGGCATCCTTTAGAAATACCTTCCTGGAATATTCCGCACCCCAGGCTTTGTCCTTTACAGATGTCCAGTTTCCATATTGGAATACATCCTTATCCTGGCGATCAGAATAGAGGAGGAACCTCTGCGAATCTTCTTGATATACCAGTGAATACCTGGCAAAATCATTATTCTGCTTTTCAAGATCAGTTCCATAGGTCCACTTAGAGGTATATTCACCCCAGGAAGCGGAAAAAGAAAAAGGGCCAGAGGAGAGATCTATTCCGCCTGAATCATTTTCATAATCTTCATTATTGTTCATAATCTCTCCTGTGTAATCACTGTAATAGTAGAGGAGAGGAGACTCCCCCTCTTCCTGATGAGTGAACCAGGCACTCACATTCACCTTTTTGCCGGGCATAGATGCCCTGAAAGAACCCTCTTTTCTGTCATATGTTCCTCCGGTGACAGAAATTTTATATTCTTCACTTTGAGGTTTTCTCGTAATTATATTTATAACCCCTGCTGCAGCCATGGAACCATAAACTGCAGATCCCGCTCCTTTGACTATCTCGATCCTTTCAATATCCATAAGCGGAAGGGAACGAAGATCTACTGATGCCGCTCCAGCCACATGGCTGGTCTTGTAATAAGGTACACCATCGATAAGAAAAAGAAGCTCGGTAGTGAGTCCCCGGATCTCAATAAATTCTCCCTGGGTATTACCACTCCTGCTTCTGGTGGATACTCCCGGCACCCTGGACAATATTTTACTAAGAGTCGAGGCCCCGCTCTTTTCAATATCCTTCCGGGTCACCACATATGCAGGAGCTGGAAGTTCATCGAGGTTTGTATAAAGCCTCGAACCAGTCACAACTTCCGGTGATACATTGACTAAGTCTTCTGCAAAAGATGGTAACGCGTAACCTGAAATAAAAGCTGCGGCCATAATGACAAAAATACAAAAAGAACTCCACTTTCTCATAAACTCAACACTTCCTCCTCAAAAATATTTCTCCTGGAGGGCAAAAGAGCAGGCCATGAAGGCCTGCTCTGGATAACAAAAAAAGCACTTTCCAGCCCTCGTGAAAAGTATCGTTTCTATAGCAACAGACAAGTATCCGGACTTGGGATCATTCTCAGCGCTCGCCTTCCCGGGATCTTCCCAGTGGCTTATTGAACGCTTCGTTACCCTTACCGTAGCGGGGCTGTGCCGGATTTTCACCGGCTTCCTTTAACCTGCTGCCGTTTAGATATTTAATTGTCACATTCGATCTGAATGCTTCACAAGTTTACAATAAAGGCGGGGCAAGTCAACCCCGCCTTAAATTCATTATCAATTTTCGGTGACGCTTATCTCATCAAACCGGGCAGTTCCGTTGTTCCATTTTCTCAATCCGGCGGATCCTTCAGTGAAAGTATCATCTGCGAAATTGAAAACCTCCACACCGTCCACCTTTATAACATGATGGTCTCCTGTGACACTTATGCTTATATCGTGATCAGTTCCATTGACCTGAAAATCATCTCCCATGATCTCTCTCATATCTACCCTCTGAATGGGCGACGATTCACTACCGCCATTTACTTCTCTCACCACAAAATCATCTCCCAGACCGGGATCGAACTGAAAGACATAGCCAGAGATATCCTCCTGACCATCTGAACGATAATATACACCGTAACCGTTGCTGGGTTCATTATTGGTTGCAGTCATCTCTATGGTATAGTCCTTCCAGGCGGGATCCCCGAAACCGTACCTTTCAGCGGAACCCGTCTCAGGAGTTGTCAGAGCACCGTTCTCGATATCCCAGGGGTCACCCCATCCAGTTAGTTTAGTGAAATAATCCATGTCAGAAGGATCATCAAAGGTCCATAAAATATCAGGGCCATCCTCGGAAGCAGGACTATAACCGCTGGTAAGAAGCATATAGACAGAACCCATATTCCTGTAGGGAACCATTTCCTCTCCGCTCTTCTGAAGAAGCCCGGAACCCTCTCCCAGGCGGGCAAGTTTTTTGTTCCTTCCAGGATCACCATCCTGCAGATCCGCTTTAATGTAAAGATCGGAATTGAAATTTTCCAGATCATAGCAGACGTTGCCTGGCTTACAGAGTTTCCTGTCCAGGTAAGGCCTTATCTCTGATCTGTCAGAAGGCCAGGTATTCCTGTCAGCAAAGGCCATGAGAGAAGCCTTTTTTATTGTTTTCATATCATTAATTATCCTGGAAGCATCTGCGATATCAGGTGCCGACCCGGCTGAAAGGAGAAATGCCCCCGCAAGTATTCCTACGATTATTATGGTTATCAGTATCTCGACAAGTGTGAAACCAGATCTTCTGGAAAAATGGGCCTTCATTCTTCTGCCGCCTTTCGATATTAAAATCCTGTTTCAAATTAACTATATAAAGATTATAACCGGAATTTTAAAAGGTTTATCATCCGTCAGGATGAAAACCAACAGGACTTTTATATCATTTTAAATGGGGCTACTGGACCATATTCACAACTTTGTCGCTTTATCTTCATAAACTGCGAGTGGGAGAATATACGAGAGCCCGGGTCAGAATGACCCGGGCTCTTAAGGGGGTTAAAGCTTATTTCAGGGGAGGTTTTCCCCACGTATAGTATCCTATCGTTTCAACATAAATGCCTCGGTAAATTTATCTAAAAGAAACTATGTAGTTTTACTTACAAAAAAGGGACCCCGACCCGCTGCAAAGGTGGGATCCCATCTATAGGAGGTGCAGGCATGCCGCTGCATGACATACTGCCGGTAACTCAGATATTTTTTTCTCTCTCAAGTGCTTGTAAAGTATCGATACGGCCTATCTCAAGATGATCGGTAAGATTCTTCATTGTTTCATGTAAATCCTTTGCCCGTATGGAATGGACTATTTTCATATGGGCATCAAGCATTTCTTCCTTATCAGTGCCGCTCATTCTCAACATTATTCCGAGACGGAGGAACTCTTCCCTTATAGTCCTGTAAAATCTGGTCAATCTTCCATTTTCCAGAACAGAGACGATAAGACCATGAAAATCCTGGTCAGAACTCATATATTCAAAATGATCGTCCCATACACTTCTGAGCCTTACGACCAGCTCTTCAAGCCGAAAAGAAATATCCCAGGTAATATCCTTATGAAATACGGCCTCTATGGCCTCCTGTTCCAAAAGTCTTCGAATGGCAAATATCTCGTTAACATCACTTTCCGTAACATCTTTTACTACAAGATTTTTACGGGAATTAACGATGAGCCAACCCTGACATTCAAGCCTCTGAACAGCACTTCTTACAGTGGTTCTGCTGGTCTCGAACATTTCAGCCAAAGCCCTCTCCTGGAGAATCTGTCCAGGTCGAAAGTCAAGTGTGTGGATCTTTTCCTTTATCTTGTCGTAAACACTGTCTGCAAGGCAATATTCTCCCATGACTTCTCTTTCTGGCATACCCAAAAGCGCTTGGTATACCAACTCTATTTTGGAATGCCAAGAATAGTATCAAGGGAACTTTTGTCTGTCAAGACAAAAGGGAAGTTTTTTAATAGAAAAAAATTGAAAAGCTATGCATAAAGCAGAGAAGCCCGGACCAGCTGGTCCGGGCTTCTCTGCTTTGTCTATAACTACTACTGATTTTTCGAGCTTTCATTCTTATTCTTACTGATATCATCGAGCTTCTGATCAAAATGCCATTCGGATATTTTATTGCGTATATCCATCATTTTTCCGTTAAGATCCCTCAGAAGTTCTATATCAGGATCATCCTCCAGCATTTCTCTTCTCATTTCAAGACTGGCCTTATGCATGCTCGGAAGGTCATCTTTTCATATTCTCATTTATAATTCTGACACCTGAACTTAAACCAAGCCTGTCAGCTCCGGCATCTATCATTGCAAGCGCCTGTTCAAGAGTTTTTATACCTCCGGCAGCTTTCACCCTTGCTCTGCTGCCAACAGTTCTTTTCATCAGCCTTACATCTTCGACTGCAGCTCCGCCGCCACCAAAACCAGTTGAGGTTTTAACAAAATGCGCACCAGCTCGTACTGCAAGTTCACACGCTTTTTCTTTTTCAATATCTGTAAGCAGACAACATTCAATGATCACCTTGACTATGGCTGTTGGACCAGCAGCCTGTACTACCGCTCGGATGTCATCCTCAACCAGGCCATGGCGGCCATCCTTGAGAGCACCTACATTTATTACCATATCTATCTCATCAGCTCCCCTCTTTACGGCCTCTCGCGTCTCAAAGGCTTTTACAAGGGTCTGGGATGCACCAAGGGGAAAACCTGCCACTACACAGGTCTTAACTCCAGAATCAATGAGTTCACCCTTAACTAATTCCGTATAACATGAATTGACACAAACGGCGGCGAATCTGTATTTCAACGCCTCCTGGCAAAGCTGGATCATCATTGATTCAGTAGCTTCCGGTTTTAGCAGTGTATGATCAATATAACCGTTAATATTCAATAGAATTACCTCCTTACTGATACCTTTCTTCCAAATCTTTTGTGACTATTCCCTTGAGTAGTGACGGTTCCGGTACTTTACTGTCATTAATTGAAAAAGCGTCAAGTATCAGAATTTCAGCCTCTTTGAAGGTCTTTTCATCACGGGCATGGACAGTAGCAAGGGGAGAACCTGCACTTACACTTTCACCTGTCTTCTTTTCAAGGACAATCCCAACTGTCAGGTCCACAGAACTATTCTTGTTCTCCCTGCCGGCACCGAGGACAAGAGCGGCTTTACCCACCTGGTCCGCTTTTATTGATGATACATAACCTTCATCTGAAGAAATAACCTTACCGGAAAAGGATGGCTTTGGAAAAAGTCCATGATCTTCAACTGGAGAAGGATCTCCGCCCTGAGCGATAATAAACTCCCTGAATTTGTCCAGGGCTCTTCCAGAAGAAATGGCTTCCCTGAGAAGGGATCCTGCCTCATCAATATCATGCGCCTTCCCTCCCATTAAGAGCATTCTCGCCCCCAGGGCTAAACATAATTGTGTCAGGTCATCCGGCCCCTTTCCCCTGAGGGTCATAAGCGCTTCTTTAACTTCGAGAATATTTCCTACTGCATAACCAAGGGGCTGATCCATATTTGTCACAACAGCGACTGTTTCCTTACCCACTGCTGAACCAATATCAACCATTTCTCTGGCAAGAGCAAAAGAACTTTCTGTTTCCTTCATAAAAGCGCCGCTACCCGTCTTGACATCAAGAACTATGGCGTCAGCACCTCCAGCGATCTTTTTACTCATTATGCTGCTCGCGATCAGGGAAATATTATCCACCGTCGCAGTAACATCTCTCAGGGAATAGAGTTTTTTATCAGCCGGGGCAAGATCGGAGGTCTGTCCTCCTATTGCAATGCCGTGATCCCTGACATTTGCAAGAAAATGCTCCATTGACATTTCCACAGAGAAACCGGGAAAGGACTCAAGCTTGTCTATGGTCCCTCCAGTGTGTCCAAGACCGCGGCCCGACATTTTGGCTACCGGCACGCCGACAGATGCTACAAGAGGAGCCAGAACAAGAGTCGTCTTGTCGCCTACTCCGCCAGTGCTGTGTTTATCCAGCTTGATCCCTTCGATACTGGAAAGATCGAGAACTTTACCGCTTTTGACCATTGACCTGGTCAATTCGGCTGTTTCCTTCTTTGTCATACCTTTAAAATAGATCGCCATCATAAGTGCAGAAACCTGGTAGTCAGGGATATCTCCTCTTGTGTAGCCCTGGACGAAAAAGTCTATCTCCTGGCCCGTAAGCTCATACCCTTCACGCTTTTTCAGAATGATATCGTACATTCTCATTATCTTCCCCCCGGCTTTTGTTCTGAATAATACCTCCAGACCAGAGACGTTCCTGATCAAAGATCTTCGACACAGAAATAATATCATTTGTAGAAGATAGTATTCGTTCTTTACAAGTAACAATAACAAAAATGCCTGGATCACCAAAATGATGTCCCGGCATAAATGATCTATACTGAAATTCGACACAGATCAGCTACCGAGAAAATTTGTTTTTATGTGGGATAAAACCGGGCATGTTTTTATTTGACCACCAGAAGTATCGCCACTTTATCCCAATATAAATATATGCTTTTCTTGGATAAATGTATAAATTCAAGTAAACTCCTCTGTAGAAACATAAAGAAAATTACTGAACCCGGGAGAAAACAATGAAAATCTTAGTTACGGGCGGCGCCGGTTTTATAGGAAGTAATCTTGTTAAACATCTTCTTTTAAGGAAAGAATCTTTTGTAATAAACCTTGATAAACTTACCTATGCCGGTAATTTGGAATCCCTTTCCGGCATCATGGCAAATGAAAGGCACGTCTTTATCAGGGGTGATATAGGGGACAGGAAACTGGTTTCAGGAATTCTTGAAAAATTTTCTCCGCAGGTCGTGATCAATCTTGCTGCTGAAACACATGTTGACCGTTCCATCGATAACCCGTCACAATTCATTTACACAAATGTAAACGGAACCCTGGATCTTCTTGAAGCCACTCTATCTTACTGGAATTCGATCTCCGTAAGAGATAGAGGTAAGTTCAGATTTATTCATGTTTCAACAGATGAAGTCTACGGATCACTCGGAGACGAAGGATACTTTTTTGAAAATACTCCTTACGCTCCAAATTCACCTTATTCTGCCTCGAAAGCTTCTTCTGACCACCTGGTGAGAGCATATCACAAGACCTATGGCCTTCCAGCAATAATAACGAATTCACCCAATAACTACGGCCCTTTTCAATTCCCGGAAAAGCTGATCCCTCTAATTATAACTAAAGCTTTACGGTCAGAAGAACTACCCGTTTACGGGGATGGAAGCAATGTAAGAGATTGGCTTTTCGTTGAAGATCACTGTCGGGCACTTATACTGGCTATGATGAAGGCAACACCTGGTGAAAACTACAACACAGGGTGCAACTGTGAAAGATCGACTTTACAGGTAGTTGAATGTATATGCAACATCATGGATAAACTTATTCCCAGACTCGATCATAAAAGCTACACGGAAATGATAAGTTTTGTCCCGGATAGACCCGGACACGACATGAGATATGCCATAAACTCTGAAAAATTTCGAAAAAAAACCGGATGGGAACCTGCGGAAACTTTCCAGTCAGGCCTTGAAAAAACAGTGAAATGGTATCTTGAGAACCAGTCATGGGTAAATAGCGTAACCAGCTCGAAATACTGTATGGAAAGGCTTGGACTTGACAAGCAGAAAAGTTCTCTCATTGAGGAAGACTCATGATAAACAGTGGAATGATCCCGGCTCAACACAGGTAAACATGAAAGACTCCTGGAAACATCCAGCTTCATTCAGGTAATACAGAAACTTCCTTTTTAACATATCAAAACAGTAACTTAACCTCTTTAACAAGTCCGAAAGTAATATTTCCATCTACCATGAGGACCGCGGTAAAAGGATCTGGAAAAAATCATTTTCCCATACCTGAACATATTTTCCCTGCTTGAGGAACTGACTGAAAACCTTAAGATGCGCGGCTGGACCTCTACCTGACAAGTGTATCTGCGGCCAGTTTTCATTAACCGGAGGATACTTGGCCCTAATGACAGGAGGAAGGTCAGGCCTTTCCATAACTGCCTTTTTGAGTTTATTTATAAGCTGTTCAGGAGTATACATCTCCGGCCAGGAGTGATAAACATAAGGTCTCGTGTCTGTAAGGTAATAGAACAGGGGAATGTAATTATAGGCAAGAAGGTAATCCCCAGGCATTACATATTTAGAAAGTTCATTCAGAGCTTCTGTCATTACCCTTGATCTTTCACGAGTGGTAAAAACGTACCGCATTTTGGGATGGTCAACATTGTAACGAAGCATATATCTCTGGTCTGAATCCTTGTAACTGAATCGATAGCAGAGGATGAGAAAAAAAAGAACCAGGGATGCACAGATAATTTTTCGGACCAGCTTCAGACCCTCTTCACTGAAAAAACATATTCCTTTCTTTTCCTCTTTTACGATTTTGCCACTATTTGGAAATTGGCTGATATACAGTCCTTTGAGTTGAAAAAGTCCATGCAGGGTCAATGGAATAGCTAACCAGAGATCATACCGTGCCGCACTTAACCCCGTGTTAGACCCTGCCATTCCAAAGATCATTACCATTAGCGCCACAAGACTTGCAAAACGGATATCTCTTCCAGAAGATGTAAAACCTGCGAGCTGCAACAGTAATACAGATCCAATAAGGGCAAAAAGATAGTAGTGATAGGTCGCTGTCTGCCCGACAAAACCGGTTCCTGTAAGGAAAACCAGAACAAGCGCAAGGGAAATGATACCAGCACGTATGAACCGGCTATGAAAAATATCGTTTATTTTTGCCAGGACAGCAAGGATAACAAGGCTTTTGAGAAATGCAGCAAAGGTTTTATCGATATCCAGAAAAACTTTCTTTATAAGACCCATTCCAGAGTGATGTGAGGATGAATCACCCATAAAACTCCAAAGTCTCTCAAAGGTTTGAAAGTATTGATCGGAGATACCCGTCATTGAAAAAATAACAAAAGGGATCATCAAAGCAAATAAAAAACCTGCAGAAAAGGCGAGAACACCCTTGAGATTTTCTTTCCATGTCGAATCGTTTAAGTAGAACCCTGCAAAAAGTACAGGTATTAATGAGATAGAAACCAGGTTAGGCAAACGGAAGAAAAAACTTGATCCAAAGATAACCCCGGCAACCAGGTAGTAAACTGGTTTGTTTGTGGAGTAAGCCTTGAAAAGAACTCCAGAACCCAATACAAAGACAAGGGCTGTAAGATTATTATAATTAATATATCTCATCATATTGGGTACCATGATCGTAAACAACAATCCCAGTAAAAGTGTGGTTTCGGGAATATATTTACGTAAAGCCCTGTAGGTACTGAAAGCAATTACAATATAAAGAAAGGCTGATCCGAGGTAGGCTCCCATCAGTCCGAGAGGTGCACTCAGCCTGCTCCATAATCCTGTAATAATGAATGAAAACAGATAGCTGAGCTGGATATTCTGCAATTCTACAAAAACCTGCTGCCCGCCGGTGAGCAGATATCCCGTATCGGTCAGGTCAAGCCCCTGCCATATGAAGAGAAAAGGCCATATCATTATCAGGAACTTCAGAAAAAGGTTGAACTTGCTGTAATCCGGTTCGGGATGCAGGGTTTTCATAAATACCTCCTATAAATGAAAAACGAAAATACCGACTATTATTATAAATATACCCTTCCACTGAACTGAAGATAGCTTTTCTCCAAGGAAAAACCTGCTTAGAAGGGCTATGAATATATAACCTGAAGATTGCAGTACAGGTCCTGCCTTGAGAGGTATGCCCCTGTAGGCAAACGCAGTAAGAAGTGTTACACAAAACAGAATGAAATAGGCTGAAAGAACCCCTGGATTCAGATATCTTCCAGAAGGCTTGGGATATGTCCTGACCGCGCTTTTTTTCAATATGATCTGGGCAAGTGATGAAATAAAGACTCCTGAAATAAATAACGCATAATATTTATTCACTGGAGTTCACCATAATTGCTCCCGAGACAATGAGAAATGCCCCTGTAATATTTGCCCAGCTTACAGATTCTTTAAAAACAAAGATAGAAAAAACGAAAACCCATACAAATACAAGTGATTTCCAGCAATAGGCCCTGGTAAGCGGAAAAACTGCAAGGACCTTCTGCCAGAAAAAAGCATAACAGGCCATAAAGAAAAGCGAAAAAAGATAATATCGAAGAAAAGCAGTGGAACCAAAAGCAAAATTGGAAGCATATTTCATGCTCAAGACAGCCAGTGAGAAAATAAAAAAAGTAAGCTGTAATGTCAAATGATGGGAAAGGCTTCTGCTTCTCATTCTTCTATTTGCCTCTTTTCCCGCCATTGGGATCTTCACGTGAAGGTATAGAGACATGATCCTTAAATATTTCCTGTTCCTCCTGCCATTTATCAAGATTTAGAGTAGAGTCAATGACATAACGGGGCCTGGCCTCCACTGCCGTAAGGATCCTGTATAGATACTCTCCGATCACACCAAGGGAAAGAAGAATAAGACCGCCCAGAATAAGTATGGTGACTTCCAGAGAAGTCCACCCCTGTACCACATTGCCAAAAAATACCTTTCTCCCGGCAAGGACAAGACCGAAAATGATCCCGACAAATGCAGTAAGGATACCGAGTTTGGACATTAATCGAAGTATCAGGGAGGAATGATTGAAAACCAGGTTAGAGAATAATGTCAGCCTTCGAAAAAAAGAATATCCGCTTTGACCGCTGTGACGGGGGTGGTGTTCAAGCGGAACGTTTACAATGTTATTCGTAACAGACCATATAAGAGATCCCACCAGGGGAAAAGATGTACGAACCTTCAATATCTCCAAAACGATCTCTTTTTTGATTGCTCTGAATGAAGATGTCAGTTTCAGCTTTGAAGGTTTTGTCAGAATGGCCGTATCGAACAGTTCCTTGATATGGCTTGTGAGATTTCGGAATAACCCCTGTTCTTTTCTTTTAAAGACAGCTATAACAGCATCAGACTCAGGATATTCAAGAAGAAGCGGTATATCTTCCGGATCATGCTGCAGGTCATCATCCATGGTTATGACAGTATCTCCGGATACAAGTGAAAAACCACAAAAAGTTGCCTGATGCTGACCGACATTTTTACGAAGTCTAATACCTTTGACCTCAGGTTTAACATCTGCCAGTCTTCTGATCACCCTCCATGTATTTTCTTCGGAAGAACAGTCATCCACAAAAAGGATCTCATAGGTTAAGCCCAGCTTACTCTCCATTACCCGAGATATCTTCTCTACCAGAATTTCAAGGGATCTTGTGCTGTTAAAAACTGGTATCACTATTGAAACTTCAGGGGCAGATCCTTCATTATTCATAGTTTTATCCCTCGATCACAAAACACCATATTCACCATATCCGGGCTTTAACCCAAGTTTTTCCCGCAGGCTCGAAGGTTTCATTATATCTCTTTCATTGGCTCGGGCTATAACATTTATCCTCTGGAGGAGATCAATATTCCTTGCGAGTTTTGTCCTTCCAGAATCAAACCAGTAATTATCCTCCAGACCGACCCTGACCCCTCCTCCTATGGAGATAGCAACAGAATTCATAACTATCTGCTGATCTCCTATTCCGCCAAGTGACCAATAACTCTCTTGAGGCAGATCCCTGATAAGAAGACCTGCATGAAGAAGGTCAGCCTGGGCACAGGCAACATTGCCAAGGATAAGGTTAAAATAAAAGGGTGGAGAAAGTAGTTCCTTCTTAATGAGATATTTTGAATAATTGATCATTCCTGCATCAAAGGCTTCCAGCTCAGGTTTGATCTTTCTCTCTTTCATGCGTGACGCCAGGCCCATTATAACTTCCGGTGAATTCACACTGGCCTGCCTGTTGAAATTGAGGGAACTCAGAGTAAGACTTCCCATATCTGGTTTAAGGGCTCCTTCAAGATCAAGTACGGCTGATCTTTTTTTCAGATCATGAAAGATCCTGCCACTCAGTGAAACACATACTATCAGATCTGGAGCAAACTTCCTTATACTGCCTATCATTTCGGCATATATCTCGGGAAGCCACGTGGGTGTTCCATCCTCCGGATCACGGGCATGAAGATGAACCATAGTTATACCCAGCTCAACTGCTTCATGAACATCTTCCACGATCTCAGCCACTGAAATGGGTACATGGTCTGTCATTTCCTTTGTAGGGATCATTCCTGTGGGCGTAAAATTCACTATCAGGTCCGTCATATTCCCGCACTCCCTTAAAAAATATTATAGGGTCAGAATCTGATCCCCTCTTCAGGATGACTTCCTTTTTTCTCGGCTGGACTTCCAAAGTACCTCCCGAAGGGCTCTGTGTCCTTCAGAATAAGGCTGCCGGCTCCAATGAGGTTTTCCCTTGATATTTTCAATCCGTTAGTAATGTTACTTCCAAGTCCAATGAAGGACATGTCCTCAAGAATACATCCTCCGCCAATATTACATCCCGGAGAAATGTAGCAATGGTCACCCACTGTAACATCATGACCCAGGTATACATTGGGCCGGATGATGTTGTTGTTTCCCAATCCTGCATCTGCGCCTATATAGGCCCCACTGTATATGATGTTATTCTCCCCCAACTCCAGGTCATCAAAAAAGGTGACATTTCCCGCAATGCAGTTGGGAAGAAAATAGCCCTTCTCTTTAGCCTTGAGAAACATTCTCTCCCTGTCCCTCATATTTTTGTAACCTATAAGGACAAGCATGGAAAACTCTTCCGGCGGATAGAGGACATCAACCTCATGAAATGGGACAAGAGGTTTGCCCAGAAACATGTGTTCAGAAATAAATCCTTCATCAGCGGTGTATGAAATTATTTTGAAAAGATCGTACTTCTCGATCATTTTTGTTACATAACGGGCCAATACCCCTGTTCCGTAAAGAACAATATCTCTTCCAGCCTGTTCCACGCAAATCCCTCCAGAGACATCACCATAGTAAACCCGAAAATCAGGTGAAGGAAAGCATATTCTTTCTTGTGCCATCAACACCGCAACAGAAAAGAAGATCAATGATGCTGACATTGTGGAAAAAGGGATATCCGTGAAGCTGTTCATATTCTGGATAACCCTTATAAGACATCCATTTGACGGAGATCCCATTTTTCTCAAATGAGGCAACGTCAAGATAATTCCTCGCAGCAGGTCCGGAAACATACTCATCTGCTCCGGCTTTTAAACAAATATCAAGGATCCGGTCGCTTTTTAACCCTTCCGGATAATAGTTTGTGGACCACTGGATATCAGTCTGGATACCAAGTAAACCGCAGATACCTTTCAGAAAAATATAGTTTATTCTGCTGAGATAGTTTTCCCTTGAAGCTCTTTCATACATTTCTTTTATTCTGGCTTGCAGTTCAGAAAAAAATGCAGCTTCCTTATAGTTCTGTTTGAGGATCTTCCAGTGTTTTTCTGCCCATCCGTCAGATACGATCTCCGTATCCACTATCTTCTGATGAAAAGACATATTCCTTACCGGTATGGTCAGCCACTTTAATCCATCTTTCGTAACAATGCGGTTGCGATTGCGCCAGTCCCTTTTAGTGTACTGGACATCATCGAAAATAACATATTCATCTACCATGCTGATCATATCAAAATTGCCCTTCCAGGGAATATAATTCGACTGGAGGATGGCTACAGACTTTCTGGTCATTCATTTTCCCCCAAAAGATATTGCAGAAAACACTTGCCTGATACGTCCGAGGCATTCATCAATATCAAGACCGCTGTAAAGGGGCATTCGAAGAAGGCAGCGGGATACATTGTCTGTATTTGGAAGATCGACCCCGGATCCAGAAATACTTCTGCCCATTTCGGAGGAATGGAGGGGAACATAGTGAAAATGGGCCATAACGCCCTTTTCTGCCAGTGCGTGCCTTATCTTCTCCCGTATTTCCAGAGATGGGAAAAGAAGGGGATAACAATGACCGTTATGTTTAGAGTATTCTGGAATATGAGGCCTTTTCAGTAAACCCTCTTCTTCATACCGGGCAAAAGCTTCATGATAACGATGCCAGATATTCCTTCTCTCTTCGGTAACTTTCCTGACAGACTCCAGCTGAGCAGAAAGAAAGGCAGCACTTATCTCTGACATGGAAAAGGAAGAGCCGGAATCCTTCCATGAATAGGAATCCGTCTCCCCTCTCAGGAATTGTCTGCGGTTGGTGCCATGATCAAAAATTATTTCAGCCCCCGGGATCAGTTCTTCTTCATTTATGAGCAGAGCACCCCCCTGACCGGAATGAATATTCTTGGTTTCATGGAAACTTAAAGCTCCCATTTTCCCCAGCGTCCCAAGGTGGGAAGAATAATGATAAGCATCGATAGCCTGAGCCGCATCTTCCAGGACAACCAGATCATATTTATCTGCAAGGTCGAGAATTGACTCCATGTCACATGCGACCCCGGCGTAGTGGACGGGCATTAAGGCCCTGGTTTTTTTAGAGATGGCCTTTTCTATGAGGTCATGGTCCAGATTGAAAGTATCCTGCCGAATGTCCACAAACACAGGAACAGCACCTGCCCTTAGTATTGAATTGGCAGTTGAAGGATAGGTAAAAGAAGGAAGTATCACCTCATCCCCTGGTTGCAGACCGGCGGTGATACACATCAGCTCCAGGGCTGCAGTACCGGAAGATGTCAGGAATACTCTTTTCGCTCCTGTCAGCTCCATAAGAAACTCTTCTGACTGTTTTGAAAAACCACCATTGCCCGCAAAGATCCCGTTGTTGAATAAACGGCTTATATAGTTCTGCTCATTTCCTGATATATAGGGCCTGGTAAAAGGTATTGTCTGCATTTTTCGCACCTTTCCGGCTGATCCAGAAATAGATCCTCGAAAAAAACCAGATCATAGCTCTAATTTACCTGAGCAATACATTAACACTTATAAGGATGTCTGGACAGACGCAAAAATCTTTGAAGATATTAAAAAAGAGCGGGAATCATCCCGCTCTTTTAAGTTAACTGAAATCGATCTGTATTACTTTTTCAACAGCATAAAGAGAGGCAGAAGTAAAAGAGCTGCTGCAGGAACAAAAGCTGCAGTCGAACAGCCGCCTCCGCCAGAATCAGTTGAGGAAGAATCTTCTTCCGAAGCAGCAACAAGCTTGATGGGATCTGCAATATGCTGGTCCAGGACTCCGTCGTATATTACGATAAACTTTCTATCCAGCGCTGTTGCCGAATCAACAGTTCCGGCTTCTCCTCCGTTCACAAGGAGCAGGGATAGACTGAAAATGATATTATCAACATCATTCCCTTCTCTCTCGAAATAAATGTCAACTGCATCCGAAAATTCCGGATCATCAAGTTGGATCTCGAAAGATTCGCCTGTATCCCACTCCTTGGTAAAGGATAAATATTTCCGTACTAAGGCTTCTATTTCATCATCCGTGAGATTTTCTCCCAGTTCTGCATCAATGGCCTGCATGAGTTCCGGATCGTACTGCTCTATATTCTCACCAGGAATTCCAATTCTCAAGCCTAATGGGACTGCCCATTTAACTCGGTCATCCG
>Ga0209936_1000397_pt1 | contig 26890 bp, 29 predicted proteins | sample SalPonR1_A_D1_MG_FD_185694 | JGI IMG/M metagenome (GOLD analysis project Ga0209936, IMG submission 185694) | Salt pond soil microbial communities from South San Francisco under conditions of wetland restoration - Salt Pond MetaG R1_A_D1_MG... ... | reverse complement strand
TAAACTTATTTTGAAGAGAAAAGACCATTTTTCATCGAAGGACGTAATATTACAAATTTCCAGTTTTCTGAAGGAGGAAACTCATTTGCACTCGATAATCTTTTTTATTCCAGAAGAATTGGGCGGGGGCCACAATATTATCCTGATGTGGATAGTGACAACAACGAATATGCAGATGTGCCTGAAAATACAAAAATACTGGGGGCATTAAAAGTTACCGGAAAAACTAAAGACGGACTTTCGATAGGAATAATTGAAAGTGTTACAGCAGAAGAAAATGCCGAAGTTTCGCGACAAGGAGTAAAGTCAACAGAAACAGTGGAGCCATTAACCAACTATTTTATTGGCCGTATTCAAAAAGATTTTAACGATAATAATTCAATAGTTGGAGGTATGTTTACATCCACCAATCGCTTTATTGATAACAAAGATGAACATCTGAATTATTTAAACTCAGAGGCATATACAGGAGGTATTGATTATACCCAATACTGGAAAGACAAAACCTATTATCTGAAACTAAAATATGCAATGAGCCATATCAAAGGCGATTCTACGGCCATGATATACCAGCAGGAATCTTCGCGTCGTTATTTTCAACGCCCCGATAATGACTATAATACTTTCGATTCTTCATTAACATCATTAACAGGCCATGCCGGAACAGTTCAGTTTGGAAAACAAGGGAGCAAATGGCAATGGTTATTTTGGACAACATGGCGGTCGCCAAAATTTGAGACCAATGATGTTGGCTTCTTGCACCACTCTGATGCTATTTTTCAGGTGTTTTGGGCAGGATATCGTTTTACTGAGCCCTTTAGTATTTTCAGGGTTATGAATATTGGCCTGAATCAATGGTCTGGCTGGGATTTTGGAGCAAACAGCAATTTTTATGGAGGAAATATTAATATGTTTATGCAGTTTACCAATCATTGGTCACTGGGTGGTGGAACAAGCTCCGAAGGAGAAAGCCTTCAGAATGATATGCTAAGAGGTGGACCGTCCATTAAAACACCCGGAAACTTTAGTTATTGGGTTAATATGGGTACTGACGGGAGAAAAAAAATTCAGCTGCATATTAATGCAAGCAACAATTTTGGATTCGAGAATTCAAGACAACATCAAAATTATGGTGCAGACATAATCTATAGGCCTCTTGATGCATTGCGCATTTCATTTATGCCAGATTTCTCTGTTTCAGAAATAGAATTACAATATATTAATACCGAAGAATATAATAATGAAAGCAGATATATATTCACTAAACTAAATCAGATTACCACTGATTTTACCTTACGAATTGATTACAGTATCACTCCCGATTTAACCATTCAGTATTACGGTTCTCCTTTTATTAGCGCTGTAGATTATTCAGAACCCAAATATATTACCGATCCTAAAGCTGATCGTTTCAGTGATCGATATAGCACGGATGTCAGCTTTTCGACCGAAGATTATGAAAATGATTATGATTTTAATTTTAGGCAATTCAGATCGAATCTGGTAATCAGATGGGAGTATAAACCAGGATCTTTGCTATACCTTGTTTGGACACAGAATAAAACAGGATCAACTTCTGTTGGACACTTTTCATTTATCGACGATTTTGATGGCCTGTTCAACATTCATCCCCAAAATGTTTTCTTAATTAAATTATCGTATCGGTTTGGAGTATAAACTCTATAATTAATAATGAACTTTATGAAAAAACATCTGTTCTTAAATAGAACGATGTTTTTTATTTTAGCTTGATTGTATATATATTATTCAATACCTTTATCAATCAATAAAAAAATATACTTTATGAAAAAAATAATATTATCAATCTTTACCCTTATTTTTACACTAATGATGGGGAATGCACAAGATTTACAGACCGATGTCTTTACAACCGATAAAGCCGAATTAAAAATCCAGTTTGTTCAGCATGGTTCTATCTTCTTTGAATATAACGGGAACGTGATTCATGTTGATCCGGTGTCCAGGATGGGCGATTATGAAAGTTATCCTAAAGCAGATTTAATACTAATAACCCACCATCATGGTGACCATCTGGATCAGAATGCGATTGAACTGCTGAAAAAAGAGAATACAAAAATTGTACTTACCCAGAAAAGCAAAGAGATGAGCGAGTATCTTACCGATGTTATTGTAATGAAAAATGGGGATGTTTTAAATATTAATGAGCTGGAAATTTCCGCTGTCCCTGCATATAATATAAAACATAAACGTGAAAACGGAGATCCATACCATATTAAGGGAGAAGGAAACGGGTATGTTATCCGGTTTGACAATAAGAAAGTATATGTAGCCGGCGATACAGAAAATATCCCGGAGATGAAAACACTGGAGAATATTGATGTTGCATTTTTACCCATGAATCTTCCTTATACCATGACCCCCGAAATGGTAGCCGATGCTGCCAGAATGTTTAATCCCAAAATTCTTTATCCCTACCATTATGGAGATACCGACATATCAAAACTGGTTGAATTGTTGAAAGATGAAGACGTCGAGGTGAGAGTTAAAAAAATGTAAGATTTTGTTTTTCCCAATGAATATTTGATTACAACTTTTTTGTTATTAAAATTTAAAATTCTTGGAATTGTACTTCGTATAAATGTGGCCATCGTTTGCCGGTAATAAAGATGCGATCCTTTTTTTTATCGTATGCGATTCCATTGAGTACATTATCTCGTTCGTTCCTGTATCCGTCAGGAATGACTTTACGACAATCGATTTTTTTTACTACTTTTCCGGTTTGGGGGTCGAAAGCAATCATTTCTTCTGTTAGAAATATATTGGCATATACTAAACCATCAATATATTCAAGTTCATTCAGGTTTCGAACAGGACCTTCATGGTCGTATACTTCAATTCTGCCAATTTCGGAAAAATATTCAGGCTCCAGGAAATAAATGGTTTGTGACCCGTCGCTCATAATAAGTTTTTTGCCATCAGTAGTTATGCCCCATCCCTGGGTTGGATATTGAAGGGTATTGATTAACGTAAAACTTTCTTTATCATACACAAATCCGGTTTGCGAGGTCCAGGTTAGCTGGATGATTTTATCACCAAAAGCAGTTATCCCTTCGCCGAAATATTTGGCAGGCAGACTTAAACTTTGTATTAATTCCCCTGTTTCGAGTACCACTTTTCGTAGTGATGATTCACCCTTTTGTCCGGTTCCTTCATATATAATCCCACTATCATAAAAAAGTCCCTGCGTGTAGGCTTTGGTGTCGTGTGGGTAAGTATTTACAATTCGGCATTCGTATAAATCGGGCTTGATATCTGATTTAAATCGCAGCTTAAGACTATAGGTGTCAATTTTTTTGCCACCGGTATAAGCAGATATATGAAGCGTATTGTTACCTGTTTTCAGGTTTTGGGTTTTCCATGAATAATTTAAATTTTCAGTAAATAAAGTGGCTTGTGTGTTTTCTGTTTGGATGATCATTGAATCAATGCTTTGTTCGATATCTTTTAAAGCGATATCAACCTTTACCATCTCTCCCAGAGTAAATAATTCGCCAGCTCTGGGCGATTTTACTTCAATTACAGATACCCTCTTGGTAACCTCACCGGGTTTAATTTCCTTTTTTTCTTGTTGTTTGTCGCTTTTACAAGCATTAGTAACCAGAAAAAAGATTGTTATTATGCTGTATATTAGTATTCTTTTCATCTTTAGGAAAGGTTATGAATTATATAGGTAATTATCTTGCCAGTGTACGTTTTAATTTTTGCCAAAAGGAACGTTTGGATACAGGGATTTTCTCCATCTGTTTACTGATATCATCTTCAAACAATTCAGGATTTAGCATTTGCCAGATGGCACTCCATCCGGGGAAACCGCCAATGTTTCTGTCATCAATATAAATATCGGCATTAATTTTCCGGCTCATAGAGTCGTCAAATATTTCTTCGGGATAATTTTTATTAACGGCATAAAATTCGATGCCGTTTTTTTTGCAAAACTCAACCGCTTCATCGAGTTCTTTTCCTGCTCTGAATGTCCACAGAATCAGAAAAACGCCTTTATCCTGCAACGCTTTGAGTGTTTCGAAAGCAAAAAGTTTGGGTTTTCCTATTTCCGGGTATTCGTGATCGACAATGGTACCGTCGAAATCTACTGCAATTTTCATAAAAATGTTTTTAGGCTAACGACAAAAATAGTGAATATTTTCGGGCAAAAGAATTTTACTCTGCTTTTCTGTTAAAAGAGTATCGGAGGCTAAAAATATTTGAGTATAAAGCAATCGACTGGTCTCCAATATCAGTCAATGCATAATCAATGCTTAATCCGTAGATATTAACTCCAATTCCGAAGTTGGGCTGTAAGGTTAATGATTTTGAGTAGTCGAAATTCTCGATTCGCTGAAAGTTCCCCACTCCAAAGCGTACGAAAACCAGTTTTCGATAATCAATTTCAATTCCCATGTGGGGATCAATACTCACCGGGTCGCCTTCAAGAAGAACATGACGTTTACCATCGAAGGTAAAGTCGGCGTCAAGCTCAATCATGGCACTAAAATCATTGTAAATGTTAAAATTTCGCGAAACACCCAGCAGTAATTTAGGTAGGGTTATCTCCAGTGCATTTTCAGGGGCAAAGTTAAAAACGCTGTCCTGGACTTCAACCAACAACTCATCTTCGTTAAAGCTCCATGCATTAAAGGTTGAGGTTATATCGCGGGCTAAAAGACCGAATCGCCAGTTATTTTTTTGATACTGTACTCCGGCATCGAGTCCAAAGCCCCAGGCATTTGCAAATTCGCCAATATTACGGTATATGACTTTTACACTGGCTCCGTATGAAAGATTGGGAATTGGCGATTTCCGTGCATACGAAATCATAAACGCATAATCGGCAGCAGAGAACTTTGAGATGCGGCCATAATCAATATTTCCATCTTTATCGATTAAATCGGTGGTGTTGGGAATATCATCCACGCCAAAACGAATAAATGTTGCTCCCAGCCAGCTATTTGTATCTATACTCATTGCAGCTCCTGCATAATCGTATTTAGCTATTCCGGCAAAATATTCGGCATGCATCAGGCTGGCATCAATACTGTTTTCAATAGAAGTAAGACCAGCCGGATTCCAGTACCCTGAGGTAACATCATTCACATTTGCTACGGTAGCATTGGCCAGGCCTAAAGAACGTGCCCCTACTCCAATGGATAAAAATTCGTTGGAATATTTGGCTGTTTGACCAAAGAGTGGCATGGTAAACCACAGTAATAAAAAAAGTGCTATATTATTTTTAAACATTACTATCAAAAATAATTACCTTACCTGCAAAATAAAGAAAAAACAAAATCTTATTTCAATCCTTTAAGGCAGAACTATAATTTTTAACTTATTTTTGTATAAAAAATTGTACGAATATAATTAAATATTACCTATGAGCTTATCTGTAAGAAAACATATTCCAAACTTTATAACCTCATTAAATCTGTTTTCGGGGTGTTTATCTATTGTTCTCTCTTTTGAAGGTTATTTGTTGTTAGCCGTTTATATGATTTTCTTTTCGGCGATATTAGATTTTTTGGACGGGATGACTGCCCGTTTGTTAAATGTTTATTCTAAGGTTGGAAAAGAGTTAGATTCATTGGCTGATGTGGTTAGCTTTGGTGTAGCTCCATCGGTTATTGTGTATTTCTTGATGAAAGGGGCACTCTATAATACACATTACATTCCCACATTGGCTGAATTACCGGTAATCGATATTTTGTTTTTGATTGCACCTTTTTTAATTGCGGTATTTTCAGGTATCCGCCTGGCAAAATTTAATATTGATGAAAGACAAAGTAATTCATTTATCGGACTGCCTACACCTGCCAATGCTTTGTTTTTTGTTTCGCTATATATCATTACGCTGGTCAGTGAAAATTACCTGGTACATTATTTAATTCAAAATAAAATCTTTCTACTGGTTTTAATCCTTGTTTTCTCATTACTTTTAGTCGCTGAGTTCCCGATGTTTTCGTTAAAATTTAGAAATTTGGGATTCAGAGGAAATAAAATTCGTTTTATTTTTGTTGGATTATCTGCCATTTTATTAATATTATTGCAATCAATTGCGATCCCTTTTATTATCATATTATATATTTTATTATCAGCAATAAATAATTGGATTTATAACTTAGATTAATATTTACCATAATGAAATTTTTAGCAGAAATAAATGTAATGCCCTTAAAAGCACTATTAGATCCTCAAGGCAAGGCTGTAACCCATAGTATGAAAAATATTGGATTTAATGAAGTATCTAATGTTCGAATCGGCAAGCATATTACTCTCGAAATTGAAGCCAAAAGCGAAGAAATTGCAATGGAAAGAGTGAATGAAGCTTGTAACAAGATTCTTTCCAACCCGGTAATGGAAGGATATGATTATACGCTTAAAGAAATAAAATAATTAAAAGTTATTTTTTCTTTTTCCCGAATCAGTAATTTTATTCATCACTTCAGTTTGTTTTTGAATAGATTCTTTATGAACCAACTGAAGTAATTTTTTGATAAAACCTTCGGATAAACCCAGTTTTTTACCCTGTTTTAGCCGTGTATTAATAATCTTTTCCCACCGTCGTAACTGAAGGATGGTTACCTCGTTTTTGCTTTTATACTTTCCGATTTCCTCAACAATATCCATTCGCTGCGAAAGAAGTTCGAGCAATTGCTGGTCGATGGAGTCGATTTTGTCACGTAAACTTTCTAACACGCTGATGAATTCGTTATTTTTTACCGATATTGATCTGAATATTAGTTTATTCAGCAAATCATTCAACTGATTGGGTGTTAGCTGCTGATTCATGTCACTCAATGCGGCCGAAGGGTTGATGTGTGTTTCAATCATCAATCCATTCATATTTAAATCCATAGCTTTTTGGGCTATTTCAGGAATAAATTCTGTATTACCTGAAATATGGCTGGGATCACAAATAATAGGTAAGCTGTGACACATACTTTTCAATTCAATGGGAACCTCCCATTTGGGAATATTTCGCAGGGTAGTGGCTTCGAATGGATAGAAACCCCTATGAATGGCAGCCAGTTTATGAACTCCTGCTTTAAAGAAACGCTCCAAAGCGCCAACCCATAATTGAATATCCGGATTTATCGGGTTTTTTACCATTACAGGTTTATCGTATCCTTTTAAACTATCAGCCAGTTCCTGCACAGAAAAAGGGTTGGATGTTGTTCGTGCACCAACCCATAAGAGATCAATATCATATTTAACAGCTAACTCAACATGTTCCGGATTAGCCACCTCAACAGTAGTTAACAGGCCGGTTTCTTTTTTTACCTGTTGCAGCCATTTGAGTCCCTGCTCCCCAACACCTTCAAAATTTCCGGGGCGTGTTCTTGGTTTCCATATGCCCGAACGGAAAACATTTACTTTGTCCAGTTTAGCAATGGCAAGAGCTGTTTGCATAACCTGTTTTTCGCTTTCAGCGCTGCAAGGGCCTGCAATGAGTAAGGGTGTGTTTTTAAGCCCGGGATACCATTCTCGAATCGGTATGATGTTTTTAAGTTTTGTCATTTTTATCGGTTGATACGATAAATGAAACGATTTATATCTGTTTTAAGTTTATACCGATTATTCATCTTTAGCCAGCTGTTCATCAAATTTTTTTACCGCCCAAACCGATAGTTTGTAGCTAACCCAGATAAGTACCGGCCAACTGATGAGCCAAAGGATTTCTGTTAAATATATCATAAATTTTGTTATTTAGAATTAATAAACATGGATATCCTCATCCATTTCTGCTTTATCAATTTTTTTGTTATTAATTGATTTCCAGGCATACCATATATATGCAGCAACAAAAGGAACCATTAATGAAACATAACTCATCGCAGTTAAAGTGTATTTGCTTGATGAGGCATTTTCAATGGTTAATGAGCTTTGTAAATCAAATGTTGAGGGATAAAAGGCGGTATGGTTAAATCCGGCAACCAGGAATAATGCAAAAACGGTTATTATTGTGCCGGGCCCTGCATACCATATCCCGTTGGAGCATGCTTTATGAATTGATTTCCCTATTCCAAATAAAACCAATATTACCCCTGCAATAAAAAGGATTGCTACTCCCGGCATTTGTAAAAAATTATGCAGGTATTTATTAGGCTCCATAAAAACTTCTTTTGTTTCCGGATGATAGGCAAAACCATCGATAAACATCAGCCATATAACAAAAGTCAAAAAGAAAATTACAAAAAGTATTGCATTAAATACTAACTTCTTTTTTGCACGAGAGATCATTCCCTCTTCATCAATATTATTCATGAAATAGAGGATTCCCAGGGTTCTGGCCAGGAAGAAAACGGCAAACCCGAGTGACAGGTTATGTGGGTTTAACGCCAGTTCTAACCCCCGGGCAGAACCTTCCCAGAAGGATGAGTTCATATCATTCACATAAAATTCCGATCCGGTAAAAAAGGTTGCTACAGCGATTCCCAGCAAAATAGTTCCCAATGCACCATTAATAAAAAGGAATGTTTCATAGGTTTTTGCTCCTAAAAAATTATTTGGCTTTGACCTGTATTCGTAAGAAATAGCCTGAATAATAAAAGCAAAAAGGATAAGCATCCACACCCAGTAAGCACCTCCGAAACTAGTGGCATAAAACAGAGGGAATGATGCAAAAAAAGCACCTCCGAATGTTACCAACGTGGTAAATGTAAATTCCCATTTTCGGCCTAAAGAGTTTACCAGCATGCGGCGCTCATTAGAGGTTTTGCCTAAAGAATAGATTAGTGTTTGACCGCCCTGAACAAATAGCAGAAATACAAGCGTTGAGCCAAGTAGTGAGATAATAACCCACCAATATTGTTGTAATGTAAAGTGTGATAATGTTTCAAACATTTTATTGTCCTCCTTCTTTAGGTCCGATTTTTATTTGTTTGGTCATGATTTTTATTTCTGCAATAAGCAGTGCTGTAAAAATTATAGCAAACAGCCAGAAGGTAATTTGTACGGCGCTGGCATCAATATTCGAAACAGCTGCTACCGTAGGTAATAAATCCTGAATCGTCCATGGCTGCCGGCCTACTTCGGCCACAATCCATCCCGACATACTGGCAATGTACGCTAATGGGATGGTAAGTATTGCCAATCGTAAAAGCCATTTTTTTGCTTCCAGCTTATTTTTATAAATCAAATAAAGAACAATCATAAATAACAGCACAAAATAAAATCCTAAAGCCACCATAATGTGAAAACTGTAGAATGTTAAAGGAACATTTGGAATAATACTTTTGGGGTTGTTTAAAAATCCGTAACCAAAGTACTGGAAATTTTCTCTAAAAATTTTTAACGACTGTTCTTGAATAGTATCATTCCCGTTTTTTCTGGCCTCTTTATATTCAGCTAAGGCATTGATGGATAGCTTTCCTTTTTTAATTTTTTCTGTGGCGGAAATTGCCGTCCGGGTTTCTCCATTTTCATCAGTCATCGGATAACCTCCCTCGACCAAATTTTTTACTCCCGGAACAAAGGCATTGAAATCCCTGTATCCTAAAAATGAAAGTAATTTTGGAATTTCAATCTTAAACACATAATCATCTTTATCATCATCGTATTCTTTGCCAGGGGTGGGCATGCCAATCAGAATTAATCCGGCTCCTTCAGAACCCTCATATAATCCTTCCATAGCAGCCAGTTTCATGGGTTGTTTTTGGGCCACCTGATACGCCGATCCATCGCCGGTATAAATGAGGAACAAGCTGCTTAGCAAACCAAAAACTCCGGCAATAATCATACTGCGTTTAGCCATTAATTGCTCACGGCTTTTTAGTAAAAACCAGGCACTCACTCCAATAACAAAAATAGAGGCTAAAACAAACCCGGAAGTTATGGTGTGTAAAAATTTATTTACAGCGACCGGAGACAAGAAAACATCCCAAAAATTCAGCATTTCATTTCTTGCTGTTTCAGGATTAAAATGCATCCCTACCGGATGCTGCATCCAACCGTTGGCTACTAAAATCCACAGAGCCGATAAATTAGCTCCAATGGCTACCAGCCATGTTGATAACAGGTGGAATTTTTTACTTACTTTATTCCATCCAAAAAACATTACGGCAATAAAGGTTGACTCGAGGAAAAAGGCCATGATTCCTTCAATAGCTAATGGAGCACCAAAAATATCACCCACGAACCAGGAGTAATTGGACCAGTTGGTTCCAAATTCAAATTCGAGAATTATTCCCGTTGCTACACCAATAGCAAAGTTTATTCCGAAGAGGGTCATCCAGAATTTGGTAGTTTTTTTCCATTCAGGGTCCCCAGTTTTTACGTAGATGGTTTCCATAAACGCTATGATAAAGGTAATACCAAGCGTTAAAGGAACAAATAGCCAGTGATACATAGCGGTTAAGGCAAATTGTGCCCTCGACCAGTTTACCAAAGCAAAATCAAGATTTTCAATCATTATCTGTATTTTTAGGTTTTGTAAGTTGTTCTAATACGTATTCACTCTTCTCTTCTTCAGTATCAAATTTTTCATTTAAAAAATCTTTAAAAAAGAAAAGTTTCAATATAACAAACATGATAAAAAGTTTAATCAGGATTAATGCCCATAATTTTTTGCCTAAAGTCATGCTTTTAAATCCTTCGTAATAGAATAAAAAAATCCGTTTGAAAATATTGTTTTTCATCATGAATGATTAAAAGGGATTATTACTTACCAAAGATAAAAAAAATAAGAAAATAGCAACAGGATGCTTTTAAGGAATATATAAATGGAGCTTTCTAAAAGTTAATTGTATTTTTTCGCATCGGAGAAAACATGAATAAATCCTTTTTGCGTATCCATTGACGGGTCGTCGGAAATTAAAATATAATAATAAATACCAGGGCTTACCATTGAACCCGAAGTGTTTCGTCCGTCCCAAACAATGATTGGTGCTTTCGTTTTAAAAATTAGTGTTCCGGTACGGCTAAAAATGGAAATTTCCAGAGGAATAATACCATTGGACTCAACAATAAAAAGATCATTTATGCCATCGTTATTTGGCGTAAAAACATTAGGTATTTTTAGTGTATCCTGAATAGTATAAGTTCTGGTTTCACTATATACAGTTGCAGAAGCTTTGTCGGTAACATCTAAAGAGAAAGAATAGGTTCCTGCAGCATCGAAAAAGAATGAAGCTGAGGGGAAACTATTTTCAAAAGGGAGTTCGTCTCCCGACCAGTTAAAAGCATAATCTACGGTATCGCTAATAGTAAAATCGGAAGTGTCGCCTGCCAATATTTTTTGTGCCTGGCATTTTACCTCAAAACTGGCAGCCGTATTTATAAACCTAAAGGTAACAGCATCAATTTGAGCATAACCTTTTAATGATAAGGTTATAAAAAACAGGATGTAAATAAAAAGTTTTGCTTTCGTCATTAAAATTCATTTATTCACGTAAATATATAAAATACCCTTTTATAATCTTAAATTTTTTCGGTTAATTTTTTAACCAGCTTGAAATTATTAAAAAATTCTTTTAAAAATACCCTTATGATAGTGTAAGTCGGTATAGCCAGTATCATTCCTGTTATACCGAACATACTTCCAGCCATCAATAAAATAATAAATATTTCCATGGGGTGTGCATTCACACTGCTTGAGTATATAACCGGCTGAAATACAATGTTATCAATTACCTGAACGATGATAAATACAAGTGCCATCCACCCCAACAAAGGAAGTAATTCAGTATAAAAAGGAAGTTCTATATGAGTGGCTATACCCATGATTAATCCAAGGCTTGCGCCTATTATAGGACCCAAATAAGGGATTATATTAAAAATACCTACTACAAGTCCGGTTAACAAAGCATCTGAAAAATCTAATCCAACAATGGTTAATCCGGTGGATACCAGAAGGATAATGCATGTGATTTGGACAATAATTCCTATAAAATATCTTGTTAATAACTTTTTTATTGATTGAAGTACGCGTTCGAAGTTCTTCAAATATTTATCCGGAACAAATAAAAATATGCTTTCATAAAACAATCCTTTATCTTTTAAAAAGAAAAAGGTCATAAATGAGATAGAAAAAGCAGCGATAAAGATATTGCCTAGCAAACTGGCCATTGAACTAAAGAATCCGGACAGTAAAGATATATTTAAAACAGACATGAGTTTCTCAGATAAATATTGTTCAATGGATTTATCCGTAAAGGCATGAATATCAAATTTTAATAACAGTTGTTCAATGCTGTCAATTGGTCCCTGGAATTTTACAATTAATGAATTTGCGTCAATATTGGATATTTCTTTTGCCTGATCAGCAATCAGAGGAATAAAAACTCTAAAAAATGTAAAAATCATGATCCACATCACAATTAACGTAATTAGCGCAGAAATAGCTGACGGGATTTTAATTTTTAAGATATGAAGTTTATCTAAAAAGTTAACCAGCGGCCTTCCAATAAGTGATAGTACCCCTGCAATAAGTATGTATGCTACAATAGATTTAAAATACCATAATATAAAACCAATGATGGCAATACCGATAGCGATAAATAAATATTTTAGTTTTCCATTCATAGTTAAACTTTAGGGCAAAAAAATCATCTAAAGGAATGTTTTATTAAAAATCTGAACGAACTTTTTAACTTAGAAATCATAATTATTATAATTAGCTTATCTTCATTATTCTTTCAACCTGTGCTATTCAAAGATGTTTGAAAAGATAATATTTATGATAACGTTAGGCTAAATTAAGTTTTTTTTGCAGATTATAAAATTAAACAGTCATTTTGGGGATATAAAAGCATTTTTGAATACAAAATAAAATAAAATTCTATGTTTCAAACACATTTGGGGGAATTTGCTGCATTGTTAACAGCTGTTTTCTGGACCATAACAGGTATTGCTTTTGAGTCTGCAGGGAAAAAAGTGGGTTCTCTATCCACAAACCTTATAAGGCTCTTTATGGCTTTCTTCTTTATTGGAACTTATGGTTTAATTACCCGGGGATCATTTATCCCACTTGACGCTTCGGTTCATAATTGGGTATGGCTTTCGCTGTCCGGGCTTGTAGGATTTGTTATTGGTGATTTGCTTTTATTCGAAGCTTATGTAGTCATTGGCTCCAGAGTTTCGATGTTAATTATGTCGCTTACACCTCCTATTACAGCTTTTATTGGTTGGTTAATCATGGGTGAAATTTTGACGACACAAAATATTATTGGAATGATTTTAACGATAACCGGTATCGTTTTGGTGGTAATAGAAAGAAAGTCAAATAAACTGGGCGAATCATCCAAGAAGAAAAAGAAGAGGATTAATTTCTCTTATCCTGTTGCCGGACTTTTGTTGGCTTTTGGAGGTGCTGTAGGGCAGGGTACGGGACTGGTATTGAGCAAATTCGGAATGCAGGATATGGACCCTTTTGCTGCCACTCAGATTAGGGTGATTACCGGATTTATGGGTTTTTCCATTTTATTTATCTTTCTCAAACGATGGAAAAAAGTATTTGAAGCCATTAAAAATAAAAAAGCCATGAGCAGAGTAGGGATTGGAGCATTTTTTGGTCCGTTTTTAGGAGTATCTTTTTCATTGCTGGCTGTAAAACATACGACTACAGGTGTTGCATCCACTATTATGGGAATTGTACCGGTATTAATTATTCCGCCTGCTGTACTTTTCTTTAAAGAAAAAGTTACCCTGAAAGAAATTATTGGATCAGTTATAGCTGTAGGCGGTGTTGCTTTATTCTTTTTGTAAACGTTTTTTTGTAAATTGCTCAAAAATCGTTTACTATGAAAAGAATTATATATATTGTTTTTCTTGTATTGTTTTTTGGGTGTAACGCTGTAAATAAATCTGCAGAGGTTGACTATGAGAAAATAAGTCAGGAGGAGTTTCTTGAACAGCCATTTGGTTTTAAAGAAGATATTAAAAGTTTCTCAGAAAATACTTCTTCAAGATTTGGCACTCAAAAATTATTACGAAAGAATAAACACTATCCCGAGAAAACAGATACCATTTACCAGTTTAGATACAGAAAGTCAGAAATATTTTTTTACAAAACCCATTTGGGACAGGAGTTCTTACTTGCCGGAAAAATTTTAAATAAGCAGATTGTTTTAACAAATGATATAAAGGTTGGACTTTCAAAGGAAGATTTCCAAAACCGGTTTTCAAATCAATTGAATATGGCCACTGATACGCTCGAGATGATTGGCGACGGAACAAAGTATACCTTTATTTTTGAAAATAATAAGTTGCACCGAATTAATATTGACAACTATTTTGATTAGCCACCATTAGCTAAATTCTGCAATCACTGTTTGTGAACCTTGTGTTTTATCGCCGGGATTAACTTTTACTTTCGCATCGAGCGGTAAAAAAACATCTAAGCGTGAACCAAAACGGATAAATCCAAGTTCAGCATTTTGTTGTACTTTTATATCTTCTTGGGCATAGGATATAATTCTTCGGGCAACGATCCCTGCAATTTGTCGCACTAAAATCTGACGTTTTTTATCATCTTCAATAACAACTGATGTTCGTTCATTCTCAGTGGAAGACTTTGGCAAGCGGGCTACATAATATTTGCCGGGATGGTATTTGAAGTATTTTATGATACCTCCCAGGGGAAACCAGTTAATGTGAATATTCCATACCGACATAAAAATAGATACCTGAATCCGTTGGTCTTTAAAATATTCGCCTTCATTTGTTTGTTCAACAGCCACAACCGTCCCGTCTGCAGGAGCAAATATTTTATTTTCATCAACGATTATTTTACGGTTAGGTTTCCTGAAAAAGAACCCTACAAATGCATAAAATAAAAAAGTAATACTAAATGTAATCCAATTGTAAATTGTATTACTTCCAACCAGATAGTATACTCCCAGGTTAATCCCTATTAAAACAATAAAGAGTATAACGAGTATAGAAATACCTTCTTTATGAATTTTCATCGGATAATGTTTTGATACAAATTTAAGGATTTTAATAAAATAATTGAAGAAAAATGTAAAACACGGGTAAAGAAAATAAGATAGCATCGAAACGGTCTAACATACCTCCATGTCCGGGGAGCATACTCCCGGAATCTTTTTTATCATGACTGCGCTTAATTGAGGATTCAACCAAATCACCATAGGTTCCAACAACTGAAACTATTATAGCTGTTATTGCCCATTGCATAAGATTTAATTCAGAAAAAATTAAAGAGACAGGATAGGATGCAATCGTTGTAAAAATTAAACCGCCGAAGAATCCTTCCCATGATTTTTTGGGTGAAATACGCTCAAACAGGCGATGTTTACCAAATGATACACCGGAAATATATGCAAAAGTATCGAAAGTCCATGTTAGAATAAAAAATCCTAAAAGGAGCTTCCAGTGGTAATCCCCATTTTCAATAACAATGTAATTGCTTAAAGATAAGGGTAATGCAATATAGATAATGCCGAGCAATGTAAATCCTACATCAGCCAGCATATGCTCTGATCTTCGATAGAGTTCAAAAATAAAGATTCCTGCCGTAAGAATTATTAAAGGAAGAAATACTTTTACACCAATATATTGGTTCACATAAAAAAAGGTAGCTGCAAAACCGATTGCACCTATAAAGATACCATAAAATTTTTGAGGCTTATAATTTTCTTTTTCGGCTAATGAATAAAATTCATACATCGAACAGATAATGATTAGTTCGAATAATATGAAAAAACTAATTTGATGAAAAACAATAGCACCAATTACAAGGGTTAAAAAAATGATTCCTGTAATGGTGCGTTGTATTAAGTTATTCAAGGTTCTTGGGATTTTATCCGTTATTATCATTCTCAGATTTTTCTTCTGCTGATTTATCTTTTTTATCCTTTTCTTCTTTTAATTCTTTCTTCTTTTCTTTTCGTTTCTCAGCCATTTCTTCTTTCTTTTCATGAGCAGTTTTCCATGGTCGTTTCCCAAATATTTTTTCCAGGTCTTCGGTAAAAATAACTTCTTTCTCAAGCAGCTGTTGGGCAAGTTGCGTTAAACCATCTTTATGTTTTTTAAGCACTCCATAAGCCCTGACATAAGCTTCTTCAATTAAATCTTTAACTTCCTGGTCAATTAATTCAGCTGTTTTTTCACTATATGGTTTGGTAAATGACATTTCGCTTTGTCCGGTAGAGTCGTAGAAGCTAACATGTCCCACTTTTTTGCTCATGCCAAAATAGGCTATCATTGCATAGGCTTGTTTGGTAATTTTTTCCAGATCGTTCATTGCTCCGGTAGATACTTTACCAAACATAAGTTCTTCAGAAACACGTCCACCCAGTGCTGCACACATTTCATCAACTAACTGGTCGCGGGTAGTAATTTGCCTTTCCTCGGGCAAATACCATGCAGCCCCTAAAGCTCTTCCGCGTGGGATGATGGTAACTTTTACCAGCGGGCTTGCATGTTCGAGTAACCAGCTTACCGTGGCATGACCTGCTTCGTGAAAAGCAATGGTTCTTTTTTCTTCTTTAGAAATGATCTTACTTTTACGTTCAAGTCCCCCGACAATACGATCTACAGCATCAAGAAAGTCTTGCCGCTCAACTACTTTTTTACTTTTTCGTGCAGCAATTAACGCCGATTCGTTACAAACATTGGCAATATCGGCACCGGAAAATCCGGGAGTTTGTTTAGCCAGAAAATCAATGTCTAAATTGGTTTCCAGTTTAATGGGTTTTAGATGTACTTTAAAAATCTCTTTTCGCTCATTAATATCAGGTAGTTCCAGATGGACCTGCCGGTCGAAACGGCCAGCACGTAATAAAGCACGGTCGAGCATATCCGCTCGGTTGGTAGCAGCCATAATTATTACACCTACATTGTTCCCAAAACCGTCCATTTCGGTTAATAGTTGGTTTAATGTATTTTCCCGTTCGTCATTTGACCCAAAATTTGGATTTTTTCCACGCGCACGGCCTATGGCATCAATCTCATCAATAAAAATAATACAGGGTGCTTTTTCTTTGGCTTGTTTAAAAAGGTCGCGAACTCTCGAAGCACCAACACCTACAAACATTTCAACAAAATCGGAGCCCGACATAGAGAAAAAAGGAACGTTGGCTTCACCGGCGACTGCTTTTGCAAGCAATGTTTTTCCGGTTCCGGGAGGGCCAACTAATAATACCCCTTTGGGAATTTTACCTCCTAAATCGGTATATTTTTTGGGCTTTTTCAAAAAGTCCACAATTTCACGTATTTCAATTTTAGCTTCTTCCAGTCCCGCAACATCTTTAAAATCAATTTTGATGTTACTTTCCTTATCAAAAAGCTGGGCTTTTGATTTTCCTACACTAAAAATATTTCCACCAGCACCACCAGGGCCTCCACCTTTGGACATTCTGCGGAAAATAAAAATCCAAATAGCCAGAATGATGAAAATAGGCAATAACCAGCCAATAATATCGCGCAAATAGTTAGGTTGTGTTTTATAACTTACTTCAATATATTCGCCATCGGGGTATTTTTTTTGTGCTTCTCTTAGCCATTGCTCAAAATATTCGATAGATCCAATGGTAAAGAAAAAATGCGGACCTTCCTGCGAAACGCCGGAAAATTTATTGTCAAACAAATCTTTATACCGTGCATCATTCAGTCGGTCTTGCTTAATATAAATATATGCTTTTTCTTTATTGATTACCTCAATTTTCTCCACATCTCCATTTTTGAGCATATCGCGCTCAAACTCCTGTCTGGTAATTTCTTTGGGAGAGGGCGAGAAACTAAATAGCTGTACCCCTAAAAAAACCAAAGCAATTAACCCGTAAACCCAATAGATATTAAATTTAGGTTTTCCTCCTTTATTATTGGGGTTGCTTTTCTTATTGTTATTATTCGTATTGTTCTGATTGTTATTATTTAACGATCCGTTATTATCTGTCATTCTTTTGATTCTCCTTTAAAATTATTTTACAACATCTTCGTACCGGGTAAGCTTTGCATCTGCCCATAGATCTTCCAGTTTATAAAAATTTCGATATTCATGCTGGAATATATGAACAATTACATCGGCATAATCGAGCAGTACCCATGTGGCGTTTTCAAGGCCTTCTTTATGCCAGGCCTTTAGTCCCAGTGTTTCTCTTACGTTTTCCTCAACCGAGTCTGCCAGTGCTTCTACCTGGGTGTTCGAATCTCCATGGCAGACAATAAAATTGCTACAAAATGTATTTTCAATATTGGTTAGGTCTAAACTTACAGGGTCTTTCCCTTTTTTCTTATATATCCCTTCAACTATTGCATTTACTAACTCTTCGGTACTGTAATCTTCTGTTTGTTTATTGATCATTAAAAATTAATTTTTGACAAAGGTAATGATTTTAGATTATATTTTTAAAACTCTGTTTGTGTTTAAGTTATTGTTTGTTCAGTTTATCAAAAACCATTCCTTTTACAACAACGGGAGCATGGTTTTGTTTGATGCGTAAAAATGTCATTATTTTACAACTTACGTTGATTTTGTCTAAGAATTTGTCAGTTTTTTTACCATATTGTCATTGTTTTGTAACTTCGTCATACATTTATAAAAATATTTGAATGAAACGCTGGGATAAAATCATAACATTACCTTTGACCGATTCAACAAATACTTATGCTGTTCAATTATTAAAATCGGAAAATGTTGATGAGGGAACCATTGTTTATGCTTACGAACAAAAAGCAGGCCGTGGTTTAGGGCAAAATAGCTGGGAGAGTGAAAAAAGGAAAAACCTTACCTTTAGTATTGTTTTATTCCCTGATTTTTTACCCGTTCAACATCATTATATGCTTTCGAAAGTAATATCCCTGGGACTTTTTGAATATGTATCATCTAAAATTGATGATATTAAAATTAAGTGGCCCAATGATATCTATTATAGGGATAAAAAACTGGCCGGAATACTTATTGAAAATAGTATAAAAGGATCTACGATAAATTATTCTGTTGCAGGCATTGGTTTTAATTTAAACCAGGAACAATTTGTGAGCAATGCTCCTAATCCGGTTTCATTAAAACAAATCACAGGGGAAAATTATTCTGTTGAAGATGAGCTGGTATTAATCAGGCAGCATATTAAAAAATATTACCGAAAACTAAAAACCGGACATATGAATGAAATTAATCGAATGTATATTGAAAATTTGTACCGGATTAATCAGTTCTGCAATTATCGTTGGAATAACCGGGTATTTCGTGCCAAAATTACCGGAGTAAACAACTACGGTCATTTGCAGATTTTAACCTCCAATAACGAGACAAAGGAATTTGAATTGAAAGAAATTGAGTTTCTAATTTAACCAACAGGCTATTCTTCTTTTACTTTTTCGTTAAAAAAAGTAACCATGTGATCAACCAGTGAATCGATTCCTTTCTGCAGGTGTTTCCCAACCATCATCTTCATCATGGGATTGAGCTGGGCATCAATCGTTAAACGAAGAGCTGTAGTGTTTTTTTCTGGCTCAATAGGTTTTAGCTGAATCCAAAGACTGAAGCCAAAAGGTGCTTTCCCGTCACTGGTAATTTTAATTAATTTATAGGGGTCTTTATCAACGGTTTTGAGTCCGGCCTGTCCAATTCCTTCAATTGTGAACTTGCAGCGATCTTCTGTTGCTTCAAAATCTGAAATTTTATCTTCGGGAATTACACTTTCTAGATTTCTGAAATCAGATAAGAAATTAAAAATTAACTGATCCTGCTTATTTATTTTTCCAATCTTACTGGTATACTTGCTCATTTTTTAATTTTTAGTTGCAAAAGTTTTATTTACCCCATACTTCAGGATTATCTCTCCATTGGTTTAGCGTTTTTATGTCAGATTCTTTGATATACCCTGTTTCTAGAGCAAATTGAATTAACTGGTTGTAATTTGATAACGTTGCCAGGGATATGTTTGCATTTTTAAAATTGTCTTCGGCGATTTTAAAACCATAGGTGAAAATGGCCACCATTCCCAATACTTCAATGTTTTCGTTACGGAGAGCTTCAATCGCTTTAAGGCTGCTTTTTCCGGTTGAAATAAGATCTTCGATTACAACAACTTTTTTCTTTTCGGAAATTACTCCTTCAATTTGGTTCCCTAAGCCATGTTCTTTAGGTTTTGGCCGAACATACACAAAAGGAAGGTTTAGTGTATCAGCAACTAAGGCACCTATAGCAATAGCTCCGGTTGCTACCCCGGCAATAAAATCGGGTTGGCCAAATTTTTCGGTAACCACCTGTGCAAAACTTTCCTTAATGAAATCTCTAACTTCTGGATATGATAGGGTTTTTCGGTTATCGCAGTAAATTGGAGATTTCCAACCCGAAGCCCAGGTAAATGGATTTGCAGGTTGTAACTTTATTGCCTTAATTTGCAATAACGATTGTGCAATCTTTTGTTCTAAATATTCCATACCACAAATGTATAAAGTTTTTTATAATCAAAGAATCGTTTTTTTTGTTGATGATGCTAACCATCTGAAAGAAAATACAAAGAGCATAAAACATTTTTTTGAAAATAAATCACGGTTTAAGGAGGTGTTGGGTAGATTTGGTAAAAATGAGAATATTCAAGCGCTTTATATTATTCATCCTGATATAGATTTTGTTTTTAGTCAGTTTATGTCGCTTTTTTCTATTGTTGAAGCAGCCGGAGGACTGGTAAAAACTCCGGATGAGAAATTTTTAGCTATTTATCGAAGAGGAAAGTGGGATTTACCCAAAGGAAAACTGGAAAAGAGTGAACCCCCGGAAAAGGCTGCCTTGCGTGAAGTAGAAGAGGAGTGTGGAGTTTCTAACTTACAATTAAAAAAGCTGTTGGTCATAACCTGGCATACTTATATTTTAGCTAATCAACCTATCTTAAAAAAAACATACTGGTACGATATGGCTTATAGTGGAAATGGTAAGTTAACACCACAGATTGAAGAGGAGATTACTGAAGTGATGTGGTTGACTAAATCTGATCTTCCTAAGATAATAAATAACACTTTCCCTTCGATTGTTGAGGTATTAGAATCCGGAGGAATAAAGAAATAATAGAATGCTTTAGAGGTCTCCGGCGTTCTTTAATTTTTGGAAAATATACTGTTCTAAATTTTCATCGGGGGCCGGAGCCGGTGACATAGAAAGTCTGCCTTCTTTATCAATAAAATAATACGTTGGAAAAGCCCTGATATCATAATTTTTAAAAACCTCGGGTTGATTGCCATAATGGAGAAAGGTATAGGTGTAATCTTTCTTTTCCACAAACCTTTTCATGTGGGTTAAGCTTTCATCCATAGAAATGACTACAATTTCATAATGCTCTTGGTGTAATTCAGCGAGCCGTTGTAACTTATCAAATTCTTGTATACAGGCATAACTTACGGTAGTGCAAAACCCTAGATAAACATATTTCCCCCTGAATGTGTCGAGCGAAATCAAATTGCTGTCTTTATTATATAAATTAAAAGCAGGGGGTTTAAAGCCAATCATTAGTTTGGTTACTTTGGTTCTTATGTTTTGTGCTATTTTTTGGTGTTCCGGGCTTTTCGTTTGCATGGCTAAGGAATCTAAGACAACCAACATGGCACTTCGTGAAAAATCATCATTATAAAATTCATCGTGCAAACACTTTAAAATTACCAGTTCTTTTAATGTATCGTTGGTTAAAACAGAATCGCGGCCTAAGGTATTCTTTAATGCGGTGATACTTTTTAACTCTTCAATATCTTTATAAATCTGCTCACCATAATTTGTACGGCTAAAATATTGAAAATATTCATCGTAAACCTGGTTAAACAGCTCCATGTAGGCCGGATTGTGATATAAAATTTCGTTGTTTAGATAATAGGTATTGGAAATGCTTTTTGATTTTTCCTGATACGAAAGATGTCTGAAAGAAGCAAACCGGTATGTTTTGAAATCATTAAAAAAAGGATGATCAAAATCGGCAAATATCGAATCTACTTTACTTAATTCTTTACTGACATCCAGTTTGTTTGATTTGGAATAGATTAAATAAGCATTTTCATTAATCATTTTACTGTATACCTCATCGAAAAATGCTAATTGATAATTTAACTCATTTTCCGAAGTTTCTTCGATTCCAAGATGATATAATACAGGTTCAAAATAAGGATTTAACTCATCGATAAGCTTCTTTTCCTGTATCTCGGGAAACAGAAGTTCATATGTTTTAGCCGGTTCAACAAATACATATGCTTCGTAAATTCCTAAATGTACAAAAACAGGAGTGGTTTGTGTTATTTCAAATGTGCAGGTAAAATCTCCATTTTCGTCGATAAGGGTTGAGCAAAGTTTTTTCTCGGTATAGGTAATTTGATCATCGTAGGTAAAAAAAGAAATTTCTTTATCCGTGTATTCGGAAATATTTCCTTTTAACATAACCTGTTCACCATGAATAAACATAGGGTAGAGAATGAATAGCACCCAAAAAAACGTAACCCGCATTTTATTTATTTTTTATGGATATTTTTAATTTTCATTTTTGAGGGGATAAATCTGCTTGCATCGCCTCCATGGCGTAATATATCTCGAACAATCGACGAATTAACCGGTGTATGTTCGGGCATGGTAAGAAAAAATACCGTGTCTATTCCTTGATACATGGCTTTGTTTACTTGTGCTATCGCCCGCTCATATTCAAAGTCAGCTGATGTTCGTAGCCCCCGTAAAATATAATTAGCATTCAATTTTTTACATAGATCAATCGTTAGTCCTTCAAAATGAGTGACTTCAATAGTGGGGTTGTCTTCAAAAACCTGGTTTATAAATTTAATTCTCTCATCTAATGAAAATAAAGCATCTTTTTGGGCATTATAGCCAATGGCAATATATATTTTATCGAAAAGCTTTGACGCCCGGCTAACAATCGATTCATGACCAACAGTAAAAGGATCGAATGATCCGGGGAAAATGGCTGTTTTATTCATTATCATTATTTTTAGTGAATATTTATCGTTGTTTATATTTATCAAATATGCAACAAACTTATAACAAATGTTTGAAATAATCAGGTACTTTTATCAAATGTGAGCCATACCAGGAAAATATTTCCCCATCCACACATTTAATGGTTGCGCCTGGAAAAACTTTTTTAAATTGACGAACATGAATATCTGTAAATGAATAGGGTTCGGATGACAGAAATATATAATCCGGATTTTGTGTCTGAATTTCTTGTAAAGATATTTCCGGATACCGGCTTTTTTTATCTGCAAAAACATTATCGAAACCACCCAGGAAAAGGATATGATGAATAAATGTATTTTTATTGATGGTCATGTATGGACTTTCCCAAATTAAATAAGCAACTCTTTTTCTTTGTGATGATGAGTTTTCTAACGGACTGAAATTGCTGTTAATTCTCTGTATTAGTTGGTCTGCATTTTTCTGTTGGAGGGTAATTATTCCGATATCATGAATCATCGCAAGCGCATCATTGAGATTTTTAACATCACTGACATAAACGTTACAATGGTTCATGAGCGTTTCAATCTGTTGTTTACTATTTTCTTCTTTCGAAGCGATGATTAAATCCGGGTTTAATGATAAAACTTTTTGGATATCCATATTTTTTGGGCCGCCGATTTTTAGCTTTTGGTTCACTTCTTTTGTAGGGTGGATACAATAGTTGGTTATTGCGGCTATTTCTTTTTTCAAGCCTAAATCAAACAATAATTCAGTAATTGAGGGTACCAGAGAAACAATTGCCTGGGGTATCTTGTTTACTATAATATCATGTCCGATCTGATCTTTTACAAGCATTGTAGCGATTATTTAGTTTTTTAAAATAATATAAAAACAAATCGCAATGCAAATTAAATGTTTAAAAACTTGATATTTTGAAAATATTTTAGTAAAGTATAACATCTAAACAATAAAAATAAAAACCATGGAGAAGAAGAAAGATCAAGAAAGAAAAGATTATGAAATAAGAGCAGAAATTATAGTAAAAAAACTTCTGTCTAGAATTTACAATATGGAGGCTAAGGCCCTCGAAGCAAGATTGAACGCTGAGGGTGGCGTAAAAGAAATAGATGAAAAACTAGAATCTTTAAAAAAACAACGAGAGGATCTGGAGCAAAAATTTAACGAGTTAAAGCAAGCCGGTAAAGATAAATGGGAATCGCTGATGGCTGATTTTGAGGAGTTTTTGGCCTATGTAGATGCTGACAAACAAGAGTTCTACGAAAAAGTAGAATTATGGATTCAGGAGGCTACAGAAAAGATTGATGAACTGGAAGAAAAAGCGAATCATGCCAGCGAAGATTTAAAAGTGAAAATTAATGATCAGGTTGAGCAAATTAAAAAATATAAACAATCATTAGAAGAAAAGTTTGCCGACTTGAAAAAATCACAAGACGGAAACTGGCAAAAAATGAAAGAAGGTCTCGAAGAAGGTTTAACCGTAGTAAAAGATTCAATTAATAAGGCTTTTGATTATATGCGGAAATGATGAAAAAATAAAGGGAGTCGATGAAGACTCCCTTTTTTAATGCTATTTTATTTAACTAATAACTTTTTATCTCAAGGCTTCCGAATACAACATCTCCTTTGATGTAGATGTGGTTTGTATCTTTCTGAAAAGACTCATTCTCGAAGTATCCGGTTCCAAAGGCGGCCGTAGTTCCATTCGGTAATTTTGCAGAAGCAAAAGCTGCGTCAGCTTTAACTTTAATCGCTGTTTTTTCATCCAGTTTAATTATCGAACTCCCAAAAATCGTATTGATTTTTATTTCCTTTGAGCCTTTTGTCAAATCGATATCTCTTAAGTCAATGATCGTACTTCCAAAAATTACATTGTATTCTTTGAAACTTTCATCCTGTCCCTGCACTTTACTTTCGCTAAAGATCGTTGTATCCTCACCGGCTTCTGTATGTAAAAAACTGTAATTCCCAATAAGAATTTTAATGCCAATAAAAATAAAGAAAAAGGCAATAATAAATTTTATCAGGGGGAAATCAATGTTGAAAACAACACGAATAACTATTCCTAAGCCAATAAGGATGAGTAAAATTCCCCAAAAAAGACCTGCTCCCATTTTCATAATTTTAAGAATTAAACATCTGTTAAGCAGATAAATTTAATGAATAAAATTTATTTGTCAAGCTATTCATTGATATTAATTTTTAATGGTTTTTTTACTTTTTCTTTTAAAAGAGCAATATCGAGAACATCCATAATTTCTTTTACATAATGGAAGTTTAATCCTTTCAGGTAAATATCTTTAATTTTACCAATGTCTTTTCTGTTATCCTCCGATAAAATAATATCGGTTATATTGGCTCGTTTAGCAGCCAGTATTTTTTCTTTGATACCACCTACAGGAAGAACTTTTCCACGAAGGGTGATTTCACCCGTCATGGCTATCTTATTTTTTACTTTTCGTTGGGTAAAAACCGAAGCAATAGATGTTGCCATCGTAATTCCGGCCGACGGTCCGTCTTTTGGGATTGCCCCTTCGGGTACATGAATATGGATATTCCAGTTTTCGAAAGCCGATTGAGGTATTTCTAACTCGTCGGCATGCGATTTAATATATTCTAAAGCAATTACAGCAGACTCCTTCATTACTTCACCCAAATTACCGGTAAGGGTTAGTTTTCCTTTTCCTTTACTTAAGCTACTTTCAATGAATAAGATTTCTCCCCCTGCAGCAGTCCATGCCAGTCCGGTAACAACACCCGCAAAATCATTGCCCTGGTATTTTTCTTTTGAATATTCCGGAGGCCCTAATATTTCTTTAACATCACTAATGCTTAGTGATTTGTTAAATTTTTCATCCAATGCAATTTTTCGGGCAATATTCCTGATTACTTTTGCCAGGGTCTTATCCAGGGTTCTTACTCCCGATTCGCGGGTATGATTTTCAATAATATATTCGAGCACTTTTTTACTGAAAGAAACCTGCGATTTTTTTACCCCGTGAGCTTTTAATTGTTTAGGAATTAAGTGTCTTTTGGCAATCTCAATTTTTTCTTCGACAATATAACCACTGATATCAATCATCTCCATTCTGTCGCGTAATGCAGGGCTAATGGTTGATAAAGTATTAGCAGTTGCCACAAACATTACGTTGGAGAGATCGAATTCCAGTTCCAGGTAGTTGTCGTGGAACGAGCTGTTTTGTTCAGGGTCTAAAACTTCGAGCAGCGCCGAGGCCGGATCTCCACGAAAATCGTTACTTACCTTGTCAATTTCATCGAGAATATAAACCGGGTTTGCCGATTTTGCTTTTTTTATATTTTGAATAATACGGCCCGGCATAGCACCGATATATGTTTTTCTGTGCCCTCGTATTTCTGCCTCGTCGTGCAAACCACCTAACGACATTCTTACATATTTACGGTTCAGTGCTTTGGCAATAGACTTTCCCAGCGATGTTTTGCCAACTCCCGGAGGGCCATACAAGCAAAGGATAGGTGATTTTAAATCCCCTTTTAATTTTAAAACGGCCAAATATTCTAATATGCGATCTTTAACCTTTTCCAGTCCAAAATGATCCTCATCAAGAATTTTTTGAGCTCGCTTAAGGTCAAAGTTATCCTGTGTAAACTCATTCCAGGGTAAATCAAGTAATGTTTGTAAATAGTTTAGTTGTACCGAATATTCTCCGGTTGCCGGATTTAACCGGTGCATTTTTTTAAGCTCTTTGTTAAATATATCGGCAACCTCTTTGCCCCATTTTTTCTTTTTAGCCCGTTTTTTCAATTCTTCAATTTCCTGGTCAATAGGGCTTCCTCCCAGCTCATCCTGGATGGTTTTCATTTGCTGGTGCAACAGGTATTCTCGTTGCTGTCGGTCTAAGTCCGTTTTAACTTTACTTTGGATATCGTTTTTAAGTTCGAGCATTTGTACTTCTTTACTTAACAGTTCAAGAAGTTGTATAGATCGTTCTTTTAAGTCTTCAATTT